>Ga0256405_10001062_pt1 | contig 80477 bp, 55 predicted proteins | sample RumenRJG_02DNA_FD_189096 | JGI IMG/M metagenome (GOLD analysis project Ga0256405, IMG submission 189096) | Bovine rumen microbial communities from Lethbridge, Alberta, Canada - RJG_02 | ecosystem: Host-associated > Mammals > Digestive system > Stomach > Rumen | place: Canada: Alberta... | reverse complement strand
ACTATTACAACAACTATCGTATCAAGGGTAAACTAAGAGGACTGAGCCCTGTTCAGTACAGGATCCAATCCTCTAAAGTCGCTTAAATGTTTGCCCGTGTTTTGTCTAACCTTTTGGGGTCAGTTCATACATCCGGTCTCTATACTTCTTATTATATATATGTTCGGAATCGCACCGAAACTCAGTTTACTGTCTTTTCCTTTTTTTGAAAACAACAGCTATAGCGACTGCCATCAACAGGACTGCTGCCAATGCTATCAGCCATATCGCAGCGGAACTATGTTCTTCTTCAGCTCTTTCAGCTGCAGCATTCCCGGCAGCTTCGCCTGTAGTCTCAGTTTTCGCTTCATCTGCAGACTGGTCTTCTTTTCCGTTTCCCTGTGTGGAACCATTTGCTTCAGAAGTGCCGTCTCCAGCCTGGTCTTCAGTCTGTGCATTATCTGACTGGCTCTGAGATACCGATGACCCAGATGGATCTGATGCCTTTCCGGGATCTGCCGATCCACCCTGCGCAGCGTCCTGACCCACTGAGATCACTGCCTTGCTGACAGCATAATCACCGGTGTGATCTGTCCAATCCTCGCATGAAAGGAATTCCAGATTTGTGAGCCCTACCTCTGCCTTACCTTTGTACCCGGCATCTACCGTACAGCTGAATGTACATAGCACGGTTTCAGAACCGGCGGAGTAATCCGCAGCAGAAGCCATACCGTTTATCATGAGCGACTTTTCGGTAAAATCCGTATAGTCGTACCCAAGTTTGCTCTTAAGGCCATCGGCAAGCTTCCCCGATCCATCGACGTAAGTCATTCCCTTCGGGATGTCCAGTACCATCTGCATAGTGCCCATTTCCGAGACAGGCCCCAGGCTTACAGTAAAGTTTACCGTGTCACCGGGCTCAGCCTCAGTCTTGTCCGCCGTCACGTAAATGACGGAAGACGCAGCGCATACAGTATATGTCTGGGCGATCATCAAAGACATTACCAATGTGCATATCATGATCGCCCGGATCAATTTTCTCATAGTATCTTACCCCTTCCTAAGATATTACCAAAGGAATTGCACTTCCTTTACATGTGAGTTTATTCTGGCAACGTCTCCTGTGGTGAGTCTGCCGTTTCCATCTATGTCTGCACATTCAAATTCATATCCTTCCAGTAACTGGATCTCTTTGACATGTGAGTTGGTTCTGGCAACGTCTCCTGTGGTGAGTCTGCCATCTCCGCTGACATCACCGATGAGGTGGATCTTCACATCCTGTGTAAGTGCTGTGCCATCCGCTGTGATCTCGTATGATCTGGTAACGTGGTCTTTTTTGGAAACCTTCATGATGTAGGTTCCGGCAGCAACTCCGGCAAATGAGTATGTTTCGTTATTAGTAACAGTTGCAGTGTATGCAGGCTCTGTCGAATCTCCTGCGAACAACTGAACAGTTACCTGGCCCTCTTCGGTTCTTCCTACGTAACTTGTGATATTACCTGATACTGTGGATCCGGTAGCCGGGATGGCCTCGGTATCTGTTACGGTATAGGTCTCGCCGTCCAGAGTTACGGTAGCTGTGTAAGTCTTCACTCCGGGTGTGGTTGCCGTAGGCTCCGTCGTGATCTCAGAAGTGATCGCAGTACCTGATGCTGTCACAGTCTCAGTGTGTGAAGCATCTCTGTTGCATACGAAGGTCAGAACTACTGATGTGTGATCATCGTTCCAAACGCCGGCAGGCTGTTTCCAGTCGTGGCCGAGAGCGGGAATCGTTTCCTGAGCAACCAGTACTTCATGGCAGACTGAGCAATGACTTCCTTCAGTAAGTCCCGTCTCTGTGCAGGTAGGTGCTACTGCAGCGTCAGTTACAGGTTTATGTCCGGCAGCCTCGATAGTTACTGTCTTTGTCTGAGTTGCAAAGGCACTGTTCGTGAATGTGGCCGTATAGGTTCCGATTCCTGTTTCTTCGCAGGTAGCAGCTTTGGTTACCGCATAGGATGCAGTCACGGTCTCAGTGATGTTCTGTGCCTGATCCTCATTGCATTCCTTAAGAGCCGCCACGCTGTAACCATCTTCCGTTTCTGTCCACGTGTATACAGGATCCTTATAGGTGTAGCCTGCTGCAGGTATTATGATTTCCTTCTGGATAGTATACACTTTATCATCAGGTCCTGTAAGGGAAACCGTGTAAGTTATGCTTCCACTTTCTGTCGGGGTAGGTTCGACTCTTACTGGCTCGGGTATCTCAGTCGTCTCTACTGTCTCAACATGTTCGGGATCGTTCTGACAGGTGAACTTTGCAGTGACTTTGGTGTATCCTGTCTCATCATCACCTATCCATGTCCAGACAGGTGCGCTCCACTTGTGACCGATGGCAGGGATCTCTACTGTCTTGTTACCGCTGTGGGCAGTTCCGTCGAGACTTGCCTCTGCAGTTACCGTCGCTGTGTATACCGTGGATCCTGCTTCCTCACAGGTAGGATCGGTGGTGACAGACGTTACCGCTGCATCGACTGTCTGAGTATGCTCTTCGTTGTTTTTGCACTTGTAGTCGGCGACTGCAGTATAGCCCGCTTCATCATTTTCTGTCCAGGCGAAGTCCACGAATTCCCAGTCATGTTCAAGCGCAGGCAGAACTACTGTCCTGGTGTCGGTATGAGCGATACCGTCTGGGCTGTTTGCCTTAGCTATTGCCGCAGTGTATACCGTGGATCCGGATACCGTGCAGGTTGCAGGTGTTGTCTCTAAAGTTACCTCTACATTGACAGTCTGTGTATGTTCAGAATTGTTTTTGCATCTGTATTCTGCAGCTGCAGCAGTATAGCCTTCCTCATCGCTTCCTGTCCATGTGAAGTGCACGAACTGCCAGTCATGGCCGGTGGCTGCGATCTTCAGTGCCTCTGCTGTAGTTTCGACCTTATCGGCGTCGAAAAGCTTATGGCATTCAGAACACTCGTAGTGTGCTTTCACACCGCCTGTCTCGCAGGTCGCTGCGACTTCAGGTATAAGGTCACCATAGGTGTGGCCTGCTGCAGGAATTTCGACTTCCTTACTATCGCTGTGAACTGCTCCGTCAAGGCTTGCGTCTGCAGTAACTGTTGCCGTATAGACGGTCTGTCCTGCCTCCTCACAGCTTGCTTCTGTGGTCTGTGCAGTTACTTCTGCAGCAACTGTATTTGTGGAACCGTTGTCACCTGTATAGTTGGCAACTGCTGAGTATCCATCAGATGTCTCTTCCCAAGTGAAGTTACTGAAGGTCCAGGTTATTACCTTGAAGTAGACCTTAACGGTCACATCATAGTCAGGCATATTGAAGGTGTTTCCTCCAAGCGTCTGCTCCGCTGCAGTTCCGCCATTGGTCCTCCAGATCTCGATCTTGTCGAGCTGGTAGTTGTCAGCAGGTGCGGAATTGACGGTAAGTGCCATACCCTTAGGAGCAGATGAAGCAGCTCCCGAACCGTCGCCTCTTACTACTGTTGCTGTTCCGGCATTTGCAGGATTCGTTTCAACTGCGATCGCGTGATCGCCTTCGATGTAGAAGTATCCGCCGAAGTCCTGCCAGCCGGCATCACTGTTGCCCGCGGGTCTGAAGTAGACCGTAACGTTTCCGGCGTGATACTGGTCTACAGTGTAGTTGTCTGTCTGGCCGTTAGCACCCGGATGCTCTGTGCTCGGATAATACTCTGCGTTAACGGCTTCGCCTGCAACCGCTCTTACGACTTTGATCTCGTCGTTTGCAGCAAGCGTTGCAGCTACAGAATATTCGGCAGGATTATCAGGGTTAGCTATAAATTCATTAGCTTCTACTACCTTCCATCCTGTCATGCTGCCAATCAGGTAGTATGCTTCCTTTTCTGTCCATGTAGCTGTGAAGGTCTTATTCTCTGCCGGCATGGTTTCAGGAACCGCAGGAGTCCAACTGTTAAAGGTATAGAATGCCTTTGTCGGAGCTACAGGAAGGTCTGCTTCAGTGATCGCTGTGCCATATGCCTTGGTTACAGTAGCATAAGGTTCAGTATCGCCTTCATTTGCAAAGAATGTAAGCTTATATTCCTTCGGTGCGAATACCGCCTGGATCTCCACGTTTTCAGTGCCTACTGTAAATTTGTTTTCAGCAATGGTCACGCCTCCGGAAAGAACTTTCCATTCTTTGAACTCATAACCGGCATTAGGTGTAGCGGTCAGTGTGACCACATCGCCCATGTTATACCAGGACTGATAGCTGGCAGAAGCTGTTCCGTATGCATCGTTATTGGTTGTCACTGTAATAGTGTACTCAGCTTTCGCAAAGTGAGCAATAACTTCTGTGTCATATACAGGCATGATGAACTTGCCGTCTGCACCAATTCTTGTTGCGACTACTTCCGTTCCGGCTTGCCTATATTCAGCATATGTGAATACGCTTCCGGCAGCAGGTGTGGCTGTAACTGTGATTTCATCGCCTCTGTGAGCTTTGTTAGCTGACAGCGTTGCTGTACCGTTTGCTCCAACTTCTGATTCTGTAGTGATCGTTAAGTTGAATTCCGGATTTTCAGGTGTGAACGGAATTGATGCGTAAACAGCAAGATTTGTATATGCATCTTTGATATTATTTGTTGCATTCTCACCGTTTATCGTAAGTGCTACTCTGTCTTCAGCAGCAGGCAAGGTTTCTCCGCTGCCCTTGAATCCGTAGCCGTCGTTAGCAAGGAACCTGTATACAGCATAGTATGTTTTCCCTGCTTCGAAGGTTCCGCTAGTCAGGATATTACCGTTTTCATCTTTATAATTATATACGAAAGCGGTATAGTTAGCACCTAAAGGTGTGGCTGCTGAATGGCCCATTGTTACGTCATCGCCCACGATCGGGTAGGTGAATGTAGCTGAAGCCTCTGTTATAAGCTTGGAATCGTCAACCTTCTGATCAGTATATGTCTGTCCATTGAAGGTAACGTTTGCTGTATAAGTGACAACTACGCCCTCTGTAGCAGATGTGATTGTAGCGCTTACATCCTGTGTATGAGTAGAATCATTAGCACAGGTGAATTTAGCTGTGGCTGCTGTAAAGCCATCCCATGTCCATGTAGGTGCGCCCCAGTTGTGGCCGGTGGCAGGAACTGTCTTCGCCTCACGGCTCAGTTCCTCATGGCATACCGAGCAATAAACAACTTCATCATAGCTTCCAGCGGTTGTACAGGTTGCGTTAACTACGTTTTCCTGTACTGCTTCGCCGGGCGTGTGAGCATCATTCCACTTGGCATAAAGTGTAATGTCAGTTGCGATTACAGTATCAAAACTGAATTCCTCAGTCAGACCTTCGTTGCTGTACCATCCGCTAAAGGCATAGCAGCCTTCTTTAGTTGGATCAGCAGGTTTATTAGCCTTTCCGCCTTCATCAACTGTCTGGCTGACAACCTCAGTGCCACCATTAGCATTAAATGTTACAGTGTACTGTTTTGTATCGTCATCCACGATTACTGTAGTTTTGACGAAAAGTCTGAACGTGGCAGCATTAGAACTGTTATTTGATGTCCCAAATGTGCCACTATTATAGGTTAAATAATAAGTCCCTGAACTGTTGGTTTCAAATGATAGTATTCCATCAGAATAATTTACTGCCCTTGTTCTGTTGTAAGCCTGTACTCCATTTGAACTAGTCGGATAGAAATACAGCGTCTGATTTGTCCAATATTTTGTAGCGCTGGCATACTTCCAAGGAACCCCCGCATCATCTGTTACTATATAGGCAGCATTTGAACCACTTGAAGGATTTACATCAAGTTCAAGGTTTCCAACATTTCCATTAGATGTACCAGTAATATTCTTAATGGCATAAACCTTACTGCTATCACCTGTTGATACTCCAAGTATGTATTCTTCGCCATCTTTTAATTCTGTCGTTTCGATGTAACGGGTTTCCACAGGATGTTCAGGATCGATTAACGTACTTTCTTCACCTGTAGTGCGTATCGTGAAAAGGTTAATTGCAGTAGAGCCAGATGTCTCTTCGTGAGTTAATGACTTATTTGCATTAGTACTCTTTAACGCAGTGCCGTCTATCTGCCAATCTTCAAGCGTCCCTTCAATTTGCCATACATCTTGTGTACTATCCACCTTGAGAACTGCATCACAACCATCAGGATTAGTTGTTGCAGTATAGACTGCATTCAGATAGTTGCCACTTGCATCTTGAATATAATATCCTCCATCTGTTTCAGTAATAATCCAAAAGATAGTATCAGGAGGATCATCTGCTACATTAGAAGTATATTCTACTCCGGCAAGACCTCTATAGTGATAATTGGTACTATTGACAAGCTCATCTGTGGTTGATCCATTACTCAAAGCATAATCGCCAATTTTTATGATGTATCCTGTCGGGGCAACATACTCTGTGACTGTTACTTCACATGTGTCGGTCTTTCCATCGACGGTTGCAGTAATCATTGCAGTTCCCACTGCAATTCCAGTAACTACTCCTGTTGAAGCATCAACAGTAGCAACACTGGTGTTGTCACTGCTCCAAGTAACCGTTTTATTCGTAGCGTTCGCAGGGAAAACTTCTGCGTTCAGCTGAACTGTCTTAGTTTCAGCAACTGTTGCCGATTTAGGTGAAATAGTAACACTGGTTACAGGAACTGCACTTACTGTTAAAATACAAGCAGCTGTTAATCCATTAGCAGTAGTAGCCATAATAGTTGCTGTACCTTCTGCAACGCCAGTGACGACACCCGTAGAAGAGTCAACTGTAGCAACATTTGTATTATCACTGCTCCAGGCAACTGTTTTGTTTGTAGCATTCTCAGGCAAAATTGTTGCTTTCAAAGTTACTGCGCCACCGACATCAACGGAAGCCGTTGCTGGCAATGTGATGCTGGTTACTGCAATATTTTGGCCATATAGCTGTGTCTTAACACTTGGCTGTGTGCTAGATGATTTCCAACCACCATCATAATAGATATAGAATACTGTTCCTGATCCCTGTGAACTTGTGCTTACAACAGTGATATAGTCACCATCATAGGTGAAGCACATATAGCCTGCATTGGATGATGGGGATTCAGTACTCAAAAGTAAGTCTTTATTGTTTCCGGAGTCTCTACGCACATAATAGCTTTCGTTCTTTAAGCTTCCATCCTCACCAACAGTCCAGAGCATATTGGCTTCTGCATATTCATCATCCAGAATGGTGACGGTGTTGCCGTTTACTGTTGCCGGAACTGCGGCAACAGCACCATTATTGTTGACCAAAGCATAGCCATTGGAAACGATGACATATGACGTTCCAGTTGCAACTTCTCCTATATAGTCATAAGTCAGCGTGCTAACCTGCTTTACAGTAACCAAGCAAGTATCTGTATAGGTCTCACCTTCATATGTCATGGATGCTGTGATCGTTGCTGTTCCTGCTGCAACACCAGTGACCTTACCAGTTTGATCAACTGTTGCAACCCCAGTATTGTTACTGCTCCAAGTGATGGTCGGAGCCCCTTCAACATTCTGAATAGTAGCAGTCAAGGTCTTTGTGTCTCCGATTCCAACAGTAGCTGTTTCGGGTTCAACCGTAATGCTAGGTGTAACACTAACCTTAATTGTAGTTTCTTCGTAGAAATAGACTGGATATGTGGATGAATTGCTGCTGCTTGTCATCGTCCATCCGTTATTGTAGTTCAAGTAATAATTGGTACTACTCCAGCTACTGCCACTAGCGTATCTTAAATAATGATTGGTTGATGAAGATCCAGGTGCCGTCCATGCTCTCGATGTAGTGCTAATGCTTACACCACTGGAAGAAGGATACAGATATGAACTGCCCTGAGCAAATGTCGGACTTGTACTAGATCCTCCAACTGTCCAAACAGATGTATCATCCAAACAATCACTGTCTATATAAACAGTGTTTTCAGTTGCTGCAATTCCATTATTTACTGTAACAGTATCATCTGCAACTGCTGAACTATTCATGCCGATTGCGTGAGCTCCATTTGTGCTAGTCTCAGCATTAGTATTAACTACTAGATACTTCTTTCCAACAGTTAAAGAACTCGTCAATACGTAAACCGTATGGTCAACAGTCGTTGCTTTAGTCCACTGTGCATACAGTGTAGTATCTTCTGTAAGTGTAATGGAATCTCCAGGTTCATAGTCAGTTCCTGTACCGTCCGCCTTTGTGTTCCACTTTGTGAACTCAAAGCCTTCTTTTGTAAAGTTATTTGCCTTGATTGTATATGTGGTCTTCGATGTCTGTGCGTCCATCGTGCCGGTACCACCATTGGCATCGTAGCTCAAGGTATAGGTATCGCCTTCAGGTGCCTGGGTATAGAGATATACCTTTGGCAACCCAGACGTTCCTTGAATGGTATTGGCGTTTTCCACGTGCTTATCTGTAAAGTATGTTCCGGAACTGTAATCCAAATAATACTTGTACGTATCACCTGCGGAAGTCCAACCATCAACGCCAACCGTATCTTTTATCAGCCACAGGATATGCTTATCTGTATCTCCGTCATATGCTTTATAGTGCCAACATCTGCCGGGATCCAATGCATGCATAGATAATCCATTACTATTACTTGAGTACAGATAACTGCCCCCACTCTCTAACTGTAGGCCACCTAAAGTACTTGTGCTATCTGTTACACAATTGAACAGAACCTTGTCCAGTACGGTATCATCAGATATAGTGATTGTATTATTTGAAACGGTTCCTGATACACCCTTCAGTTGTTTTGCTGTTCCAGTTGATTCATTGGAAAGCATTAATACATTTCCATCGCTGTCGGCTTCGCCCGCGATAATATACTCCTTTCCAGCTATAAGTTCATCCGTTTGAACATAATTGGTTGAATTGGTTACACTCTTTACACTGACAGTCGCACTCTGCACTGTATTGTTTTCAACAACAGATGTGCCGCTTCCATTAAGATAGTCAAATGTAAGGTTAAGGTCCTTAGATCTGGTTTCCTCAATATTAACGACAAGTCCCTTTCCAAGTACATAAGCGCTGCCGCTTCCGTATTCGCTGTCGCTCATGCATCCTGCTGCACCATAATAAAATTTTATTTCTTTACTATTGCTGTTGCTATACTTTAGATTGGTCCCTTTGTCATAAATCTGATCATAATATGAATCAGAATTTGTATGGTTATGTCCCCACAGATATACGATCGTTTTGTCTGAATCTGCAGCAGTGTTCAACACATCAATTATCTTATCTGCATTAGTTGTGTATCTTCCTGATGACGCATAATGCAGAGGGAAATGAGTAATAATAAATATTACTCTGGATCCATCCTCTTTTGCAAGGAAGTTTGTAAGTTTCTCAATCTGATCATCATCAACTGCGGTAGTATATGTATAGGTCTGGATATCGCTTTCCGATCCAAGGCAGTAGATAACATAGTTGCTGCCTTCATCGCCGATTTCACCCACCTTATAATAATCCTTTACCGTATTTGTTGTCGAACTGAAACTGCCATTCGACATCTCGTGGTTGCCGGTGGTATGAACTTGTGTAATATTGGAAGGCACCTTATCCATAGCATTCTTTGAATATGTCCAAAAGCTATCTCCATAGAGATATGCACTGCCCATATCACCACCGAATGCCATAGCATCGATACCGCCGTATTTTTCTATGACTAGATCGATCCATGTAGCAAGGCGATTAGCAGAATCATTGCTAATTCCCGATTTTCCACCATTATGAACATCCGACGTAAACGCCAGCACAGTGCCAGTCTTCTCAGCCTTCGCCGCTTTTGCCTCTGCTTTGATGACTGTAGGTTCGCCGGTTACTACGGGGAGCGCTTCTTCAGCAGGCTCGCCCGCCTCTGCGGCCTCCTCTTCAGCAGGAACGTCTTCGGCAGCATCAGCTGTCTCTTCCGCAGTCGCTTCCGGATCCTCCGGAGTCTCTTCAGCTGGTTCCGCCGGTTCTTCTTCTGTATTGATTTCCTCGGAGGTATCCGCAGTGCTCTCCTCCGTGATTTCCTCTTCTGCTGCATCAGCATCAAGCACTTCGATGACTTCCTCCTCGCCGGCCTCGGCATACGCCTGTATGCGACTGAGCGAGGTGACGCCTGCCATCTGGAACACGAATGTGAAGATCAGCAAAAGTATTAGTACTCGTTTTAAATGGCTCTTCATTTTACTTTCCTTTCTCTTCCGGAAAATAACTGATAAAACAATATATCTGCGATGATATTCATCGCTTTAATTCGCTGAATTTACGGCGAAATAATTGACTTTTTTAAGTGTATCATTTGATGTACCCGTACCCACAGCCGCATTTAGCTGTGGGTACAGGTGTTTTTCGAGTTACGCTGTTCCAGCGTTGTATTTTTGTAAGTCTCAGCAGTATCGCTTAGCTGATCCATCTTCCAGATGAATCGAACCTGTAAGTCGTTCCTCCGATGGTCTGTGTTCCTGTGGCCATGTAGCCGTCGGCTTTCAGATAGTACCAGTCACCCTTGTACAGGATCCACTTGGACTTGGTGATCTTTCCGGATCCATCCATGTACATCCAGCCTTTGCTGTCCTTAGCCCACTCGCTTACTGCCATGTAGCCATTGGGTTTCAGGTAGTACCACTCGCCGCTGTCCTTGATCCACTTGGACTTGGTGATCTTTCCGTTTGCATCCATCCAGCACCAGCCCTTGGAGTCTTTAGCCCAGGCATTCTTGGTGATATATCCGCTGGCATTCATATAGTACCATTCGCCGTTGGCCTGGATCCACTTGGACTTAGCCATCTTGCCGCTGGATTCCATCCAGCATGTGCCTACGGAATCCTTAGCCCACTCATTGGCGGCCATTGCTCCGTCAGCTTTCAGGTAATACCAGTCGCCCTTCCAGGACAGCCATTTTGACTTGACGGATATTCCATCCTTATCCATGTAGTACCAATTCTTGCCGTCATAGATCCATTCATTGATGGCTCTGTATCCGCCGTGCTTCAGGTAATATGTATTACCGGAAACAGGATCATCAAACCAGGTATCGACTGCACATATACCGTCTTCCTGGATCCAGCACCAGCCCTTATGGTCGTATACCCATTCGTTGGCTGCCCATTCTCCGGTTTCCTTGATGAAACGCCAGATCCAGTCGCCTTCGTCGGTCTTGACCCATCCGTTCTCTTTTTCAACTACTTCGCCGCATACGGTGCAGGTGTATCTGAAGAGACCCGGAGTCAGGTAGACAGGTTCTTTTATCATTACAGGTTCGCCCCAGCTGTGCTGTGCCAAAGGAATTACTTCCTGAGCTACCAGGATCTTTCCGCATACGGAGCAGTGGCTTCCTTCGGTAAGTCCGGTTTCTACGCAAGTTGCTGCTTTGCCGGGGTCGGTAACGATCGTGTGGCCAGTAGCGGGGATTTTCCAGCTGTCTGCTTCAATCGCGGTCTTGCCTTCTGCATCGCTGAAATACTTGCCGCATCTGTCGCAGCTCCAGTATGCGCTGTTTCCGGCTGTCTCGCAGGTCGCTGCTACTGCCGCATGTGCTGTCATGTTGTGACCAAGTGCTGCGATCTTAAGTGCTTCTTCTGTGGTTTCCTTCTTATCTGCATCAAAGAGCTTATGGCAGGTTCCGCACTCATAATGTGCCTTTACGCCGTCTGTCGTGCAGGTTGCTGCTACTTCAGCTATGAGTTCGCCGTAGTTGTGTCCTGCAGCAGGAAGGATCCAGCTGTCTGCTTCAATCGCGGTCTTGCCTTCTGCATCGCTGAAATACTTGCCGCATCTGTCGCAGCTCCAGTATGCGCTGTTTCCGGCTGTCTCGCAGGTCGCTGCTACTGCCGCATGTGCTGTCATGTTGTGACCAAGTGCTGCGATCTTAAGTGCTTCTTCTGTGGTTTCCTTCTTATCTGCATCAAAGAACTTATGGCATCTTCCGCACACATAGTGTGCCTTTACGCCATCTGTCGTACAGGTGGCCGCTACTTCAGCTATGAGTTCGCCGTAATCGTGACCTGTAGCAGGAATGATCCAGCTGTCTGCTTCAATCGCGGTCTTGCCTTCTGCATCGCTGAAGTACTTGCCGCATCTGTCACAGCTCCAGTATGCGTTGCTGCCTGCTGTCTCGCAGGTGGCTGCTACTGCCGCGTGTGCTGTCATGTTGTGACCAAGGGCTGCGATCTTAAGTGCTTCTTCTGTGGTTTCCTTCTTATCTGCATCAAAGAACTTATGGCATCTTCCGCACTCATAGTGTGCTTTCATGCCGCCCGTTGTACATGTGGCCGCTACTTCAACTATCAGTTCGCCGTATTCATGGCCGAGAGCCGGTATTTCTTCAGTAGCTGTCTGATTACCGAACTGTTTATTAGTAAATACTGCCATATATGTTTTTATGCCATTATTGGTACAGGTCGGCTGAGTAGTGACCTCACTTGTAGTTTCAACTGTTTCAGTAACAGTTTCCAAAGATGTGCTATAAGGTACCGCAGTAGCCTTTACGGATGATTTGTCATCTGACCACTCATATGATACTTTGTATCCCGTAGGCTCTAATACAATATCCTTGGTCTGCACTTTGAATGCAGGGTTCTCGAATTCTTCGGAAGTATATCTTCCGAGACCGGATATATTTTCAGTAGCTTCTTTGACTACCGCATATATTGCATCAACTGTTTCGGTTTCCTCATGGCTTTCATCTCTGGTGCATTTTCTTATGGCTGTTACTTTGGTGTTATCACTGTTCCATCCATAGAAAGGTTCGCCCCATTCGTGACCGAGTGCCTCGATCTTCAGCTCTTCTTCTGTTATCTCTTCCTTTTCTTCATCGAAGAGTTTATGGCAGGTTCCACACTCATAGTGTGCCTTTACGCCGTCTGTCGTACAGGTTGCCGCTACTTCTGCTATGAGTTCGCCATAGTCGTGGCCTGTAGCAGGAATCACCCAACTGTCTGGTGAGATTTCTGTGGTTCCTGCTTCATCGCTGAAGTACTTGCCGCATCTGTCGCAGCTCCAGTATGCGCTGTTTCCTGCTGTCTCGCAGGTCGCTGCTGCTGCCGCATGTGCTGTCATATTGTGACCAAGTGCTGCGATCTTAAGTGCTTCTTCTGTGGTTTCCTTCTTATCTGCATCAAAGAGCTTATGGCAGGTTCCGCACTCATAATGTGCCTTTACGCCGTCTGCCGTGCAGGTTGCTGCTGCTTCAGCTATGAGTTCGCCGTAGTCGTGGCCTGTAGCTGCAATCACCCAGCTGTCTGGTGCGATTTCAAACTCACCCTCTGCATCGCTGAAGTACTTGCCGCATCTGCTGCAGCTCCAGTAAGCGCTGTTTCCTGCTGTCTCGCAGGTCGCTGCTGCCGCAGGGTGAGCTTCCAGTTTGTGTCCAAGAGCAGCTATCACCCAACTGTTCTCTTCGATCTCAGTGTTTCCTGCTTCATCACTGAAATACTTGCCGCATCTGTCACAGCTCCAGTATGCGCTGTTTCCTGCTGTCGTGCAGGTGGCTGCTACTTCTGCATGTGCTGTCATGTTGTGACCAAGTGCTGCGATCTTCAGTGCTTCTTCTGTTGTTTCTTTCTTATCTGCATCGAAGAGCTTGTGGCATACTGAACACTCATAATGTGCCTTTACGCCGTCTGTCGTGCAGGTTGCTGCTACTTCAGCTATGAGTTCGCCGTAATCGTGGCCTGTAGCAGGAATGCTCCAGCTATCTGCTTCAATCGCGGTCTTGCCTTCTGCATCGCTGAAGTGTTTGCCGCATCTCTTGCAGGTCCAGTATGCACTGTTACCCGCTGCCTCGCAGGTTGCTGCTACTGCTGCATGCGCTGTCAGATCATGTCCGAGAACTGCGGACTCAACCGTCTTTGTATCAGTATGTGCCTCTTTGTCAGGGCTGTCTGCTGCTGCGACTGTCGCTGTATATACAACTGATCCGGCAGTCTCACATGAAGCTGATGTGGATTCAGCTGTTACTGTCGCATTGGCTGTAGTGGTGTGACTGTCATCATTCTTACACTTATAGTTTGCGACTGCAGTGTAGCTATCTCCTGCCTCTGCCCAGGTGAATTTCACGAATTCCCAGTTGTGGCCTGTAGCTGCAATAACCCAGCTGTTTTCTTCGATCTCAGTTGTTCCCTGAGCATCGCTGAAGTACTTGCCGCATCCATCGCAGCTCCAGTATGCGCTGTTGCCTGCCGTCGTGCAGGTAGCCGCTACTGCTGCATGTGCTGTTATGTCATGGCCTGTAGCTGCGATCACCCAGCTGTCTTCTTCGATCTCAGTTGTTCCCTGAGCGTCGCTGAAGTACTTGCCACACTTGTCGCAGCTCCAGTATACGCTGTTACCTGCTGTCGTGCAGGTAGCCGCTACTGCTGCATGTGCGGTCATGTTGTGGCCTGTAGCTGCGATCACCCAGCTGTTTTCTTCGATCTCAGTTGTTCCCTGAGCGTCGCTGAAATACTTGCCGCACTTGTCGCAGCTCCAGTAAGCGCTGTTTCCTGCTGTAGTGCAGGTCGCTTCTACTGCTGCATGCGCTGTCATGCTGTGCCCTGTTGCAGCAACCGTAACATGTGTACGGCTCATCTCTTCGCCGCAGCCTGTGCAGTATACGACTTCATCATAACCGCCTGCTTCCGTGCAGGTAGGCTGTGTTTCATTTTCTCTTACGGCAGTGCCTGCTGTATGTGTATGCGCTCCGATCGTGGCCGGAACGATTTCGAACTGACCGGTAAGATCGTCCCATGTCTCGCAGGACAGGAATTCGCAGTTTATGAGAGATACAGTTGCACTTCCCGCAAAGCTGTCATCGACCTTACACTTGAATGTTGCAAGAACTGTATCAGTCGTGCTGCTGTAATCCTTTCTGGAAGCAAATCCATTATATATTTTTGAACTCTCCGTCCAGTCTATCTGATCAAATCCGAGTGTTGCCTCAAGGTTTTCAGCTTTAGCAAAAGAATTTGCAACATACGTCAGTCCGCTGGAAATGTTAAGTTTCATCTCCATAGTACCGAACTGTTCCACAGGACCCAGGGTAATGGTGAACGTGATCTCCTCACCGGGTGCCGCCGAAGTCTTATCTGCAGTGATCTTAATGCTGTACTGCTTTTCTTCTGCCTGAGCCTTTGTATCGGTATATGTTTTTCCATCAGGACCGGTTACAGTTGCTGTATAGACCACGTGTCCGGATGAATCAGTAGCTGAAGCTACGTCAGCGGCTATTGCAAACTGTTCTCCGCATTCTTCACAAGTGAAGGTTGCTATAGCGGTAACTGCTGCGCGAGATTTCACATTGCCTGTCCATGTCCAGGTGGGTTCACCGTATGTATGAACGTGCGGCTGCGGTGTGGAATCGTCCTTTACGAACAGATAGATCTTAGGAGTATTCGAGTTCGCAAGACTGGTAGAAGATACGTGATTGTCTGTAAAGTCGCTTCCGCTGACTTCAAGATAATACTTATATGTGCCTGATGTGTCGGTATAACCATCAGAGCTACTTGTATCCTTGAAATACCACAGAAGGTTCTTGCCATCTGCCTTGTAATGCCAGTACTTACCGGTATTGTCTGTAGCTGTCTGGTCGGAGCTTACTCTGAGACCATCAGCATTATTGGTATACAGATACTGGCTTCCGTTCTTAAGCCATGCACTGTCAGAACCGCTCGTGCTGGTTTTTCCTTCTGCAGTAAAGGTTGCCTTGGCTGCGTCAGAAGCAGAAAGTGTGATCTGATCGCCGGAAACTGTAGCGGAGATGGCTTTAAGCTTTCTGGATCCGTTAGCCTGATTTGATAATACGTATACGCTTCCGATGTTTCCGTTAGCGATGATGTATTCCTTGTCAGCATCAAGTGAATCAGTCAGCTGATATGTTACCGTATCTCCAACAGGAGGATCAACGGGCGTAGTTCCCTCACCTACTGTCAGGTGGATCACGCCTATTCTTTCATAATTAGCGCCGTATTGTGTGTTGTTATTTCTTATGGTTATATCAGTTGTACCCTCAGCAATACCTTTCACCGTGAACTGTCCGGTTCCGCCTGCTGCGATGGTCACCGATGAGCTGCCCTGTATCTGAGCTATGCTGGTGTTGGCGACCGTTGCAGTGAAATCGTAAGCTTCTCTCGACGATCCGTTTGTTGTGTTGATAGTAAGTGTGTCTCCAACATTGATCTTGATGGACTGTTCAGGGTTGTCAGTGGAAGGGGTAATATTGACCGTGTCTCCTGTCGGAGGATCAACTGGTGTAGAACCGCTGCCTACTGTCAGATGTATAACGGCTTTTCTTACATACTGGCTGCTGCTCTGGTCGTTCTGAATGTTAATATCGACTGTACCATCAGCAATACCTGCTACTGTGAACTGTCCGGTAGCACCGGCTGCGATTTCTATGGTCGCATTGCCCTGGATCTGTGCCACGCTGCTGTTGGTGAGCGTTGCAGTGTAGTTATATCCGCTATTGGATGAGCCGTTGGTCGTATTAATTACAAGCGTATCGCCGACATTGATTGTGATTGACTGTTCAGGATTGTCGGTGGAAGGAGTGATGCTAATCGTTTCCTCCACTGAAGGGTTGTCATTGTGTATAACAGTTACTGTGCTTGCAGCACTGAAACTGCCATCTACGGTAGTAGCTGTAATGGTAACGCTGCCTTCAGCTACTCCCTTTACCAAACCTTTTTCATCTACAGTTGCAATAGATGTGTTGCTGCTGCTCCATGTTACTTTTTTGTTTGTAGCATCTGCAGGTGCAACTGTAGCTGTAAGCTGTACGGTCTCTCTTTCTTTGACAGATGCTGTAGCAGGTGTAACGCTTACGCCTGTTACCGCTACAGGATCTGATGCAAGTTCACCAATAGTTGTAGCAGCACTGTCTGAAGAACGGGTCGTGATTATATGAGTTCCTGCACTGCCCGTTACTTCTGCAAGATATCTGTCGGTATTGGCGCTCTTAAGTTTCGATCCGTCGACTAACCAGTCATCCAGATCTCCGTCAAATGTCCATACATCAGGAGTATCATCAAGCTTAAGATCGCTTGTGCTGTTGCCACCATACCAACTGCTTCCTGAACTTTCATAAGTGGCGTTCAGATATCTGTCATCGCTGCTCTTGATGTAGTAGCCGTTTCCATCATCGGATTCCTCGAGGATCCAGCGGATGCTGTCATCGGCTCCGCTGCCTGCGGTATAAGGTACGGCAACCATACCATTGTATGTATTAGTGCTGCCGCCCCATCCTGAGCTGCCGGATGAGTACGAATCGGTCGAATGCTCTGTGCTGAGAGCATAGTCACCTATCCTGATGACGTACTCAGGGTCTGAAGTCGTACGAGGTACAACTTCCACTGTGCAGGAAGCTGATAAGTTGCTTCCTTCCAAAGCATATGACGCAGTAATAGTTGCTGTTCCCACAGAAACGCCCTTCACTTTGCCTGTTGAATCAACAGAAGCCCTTGAAGGATCACTGCTGGTCCATGTCACTGCCTTGAAGTTAGTGTCTGCAGGCAGGAAAGAAACTTCAAGTTTAGGCTTGAGCGTTCTTCCGACTTCCACAGTGGCTGTCTGGGCAGAAAGTGACATACTGGTAGCATATACAGGATCCTGCTCGGTAAACGCTGATCCCTGTCCGTCGTTGCCATTTTCAGTAACGTTAAGTCCATCAGCATTGTGGTATGCAAAGGACAACTGATTCTTGCTGTTGATAGTAATGATCAGGCCTTTACCCTTTACGGATCCGCTGCCGGTGCCATAGTCGCGGTCACTCATACAGCCTGCTGCACCATAGTAGAAATTGATTTCTTTGGAACTGCCGTTACTGTATGACAGCTTGTCGCCGGGTTCAAAAACTTCATCATAGTTACTATCGGATTCTGTGTGATTATGTCCCCACAGATATACGATTTTTTGCCCGTTATTATTGACAGCATTATTCAGTACATCAATAATGCTGCTGGCTCCGCTGATTGTTCTGCTGCCATAGTAATGCAACGGATAGTGTGTTATGATTATGATCGGCTTGTCATTACCTGCAGTATTCAGATAGTTTGTAAGTGTGGTTATCTGACTATTGCTGTATTGATTCCAGCTGCTTCCTGCGGAACCCAGGCAATAAATACGATAGTTAGATCCCTCATAACCCTGCTGGTCCTCAATGTACTTTTGAGTTGTACTGTTTCTGTCATGGGTATAACTTCCGGGACTATATTCGTGGTTACCTGTCGTATATACTCCGGGGATGCCTCTGTCATCCAGTTTATCCATATCAGCCTGGGTATAAGTCCAGAACGAGGTTGCACTGGCTCCGGCATCTGCCATATCGCCTCCGAAGGCCATTACGTCAACTGCACCGTAAATATCAGTCATCTTGTCAAGCCATGTTCCCAGACGATTTGCCGCTGAGTTACTGGACGTATTATGCGTATCCGACGTGAATGCCAGTACGGATAATCCTCCTGCTGCTTTTAATGCGGGTGCTGCTGCCTTGGCTTTGTCATTGATGGCAACGGTCTCTTCAGCTGCAGGCAGTTCCTCAGCCGGTTCTTCCGTCACTTCTTCTGCAGGTTCTTCAGCCTCTATGGCCTCAGGAACCTCTTCGATAATTTCTCCCTCTGATTCCACAGGGGGATCTTCATCGTCACTGATGACGACATCCGAGTCATCAGCTCCTTCAGATAATTCCTCGATTGCATGATCGTGCTCATGGACTTCAGCTGTCGCTGTCTCTTCTGAAGCCCCGGCAGTATCAGCAAAAACGGATCCGGGCACCATATATGTCATTATTATCATAATGCTCAATAATATGGTCAGGATCCTTTTACCACTCTTCTTCATAAGCTTTACCTTCCCCTCATTATGCAATAACAAAAGTAGATTTTACCTATTTTTGCAAAAATAATCCTGCCAATTTTACGCTCTATCTCGCTAAAACATTGACAGTAATATGCATTTATTTGTATAATAATTGTAACATTTACACCGCTGTAAGAGTCAATAACGAGGTATGGGATGGACACAGAAAATATTAACCCGGGTCTGATGACCATAGGTAACGTAGCTAAAAGTTTCGGCATAAATGAGAACACCATCCGTCGTATGGAAGCAGCCGGACTGCTTACCCCTGCCCTTATAAAAGAATCGGGCTACAGATACTATGACCGTGACAATATTTCAAGGATCAAACTGATCCTTACCCTGAGGTCTCTGGGGCTGATCTACGATGAAATGAGGGAGTTTATTAATAATCCCAGTGACTTCACGCCCGTATACAATAAGCTTTTTGAAAAGAAGCTGGCCCTGGATGCCCTGCTGAAAAGTTCCAGGATGTATTTAAGGCCGAATGAACCAGGCGAGATATCATTGACTCATCATAAAGATATCTGCTTTTTCGGTATGGAATTCGAAATAAATGAAGTAAAACTAAAGGTTCTGGACGAATTATCATCAATAACTCTGTCACAGGCTGTAAATGCAAAGTATCCGGTCGATTATTCCAAACCTATTACCATACTTTCAGATTTCACAGACTTCAAACAGTTCAATTCTCAAAATATTAAAAAGCTCGCATTTTGTGTGCCTCTGCGAGAGGTCATGCACACGCCCGATACCTTTATTTTGCCCTCCAGAAGGGTGATCTCTTTCCCGTGGTGCAAGGATTTTCAGATCAGTTTGTGCTTTGAAGAGCTCTCTCAATATTTGATTGCAAATCACCTCAGACAAAACGGCAATCTGGGCGCCACTTTTGAGATCGGCAAGCACCTGGACAACGCCATTGATGAAACCGAGTACCTTTTCCACGTCATTATTCCAGTTGATAAAGCATAAGTATACCGAAATATTCGGTCTTTTTTTATATAGGATTTTTCGAAAAGGTGTTCCAAAATCCCTTTCTTAACGCAAAAAAGCTGAGATCACGCCTGATCTCAGCTTTTTATCGGTTTTAGTTACAGGAAAATGGGGATTTTTTACCTGTACTATTTTTTTATTTTTCTTTTACCGCCATCAGTTGGCTCTTCTCTTTCTGATAAGTACCATCAGAAGGAGTACGAGAGCTGCACTGAGTATCACGGTGTACTCTACGATAGGTGTGGTATCGCCTGTCTTCGCAGGAGGTTCCTCGTAGGTGTTAGTGAATGTAGCCTTATCTGTATACTCGGTCTTCACTGAAAGGGTTCCGTCGTGATTATCAGAGATCGTTACCTTGGCAGTGATAGTCTTTGTATCATAGGTTACATTCTCCTGCTTGTCGTTGACCTCAGTGATGGTGTATTCGAAGGTCTTGCCAACATCGCTCTGGTCGATAGCTACAGGACCGAAGGTGACTGTTCCGTCAGCCTTGTTCTTTACGGATACCGTTTCAGGAAGCTTTCCTTCAGGTCCCTTGAGTTCGAAGGTGAACTGTCCGTCCTTAAGGTCAGCACCCTTGAGTATCTTCTTGACATCAAGTGTGAATGATCCTTCTGCTGTGTATACGTTGTTGAATACCATTTCTCCTTCTTCAGGATCCATCACTGCGCTCAGAGTACCATCTCTGTTGTCAGTAACTGTTATGGTCAAAGTATACTCGCTTCCGTCATACTCGATGTAATCCAGGTCTCCGCCTACCTCACTGATTGTGTAGGTATATACTCCGGGTACCAGATATTCGATCTCGCCGAATTCGTAAAGATCTGTCGAACCATCCTTCAGATACTTCGCAATATTTGTGATCTCGGTGTTAGTCGGCATCGGGATCTCATCTACTCCTTCAGGAGCGGATACGCCTTCGATCTTGAAGGTGAATTCTCCTTCGTGATCTTTAAGATCGGCATTCTCAAGTATCTTCTTTACAGGAGGATCTACGATAACCTTTTCAACGCTATATGTGTTGGTGAAGGTAAGAGGCTCATCTGCTGTGGAATCTGCAGTTGCGGTAAGAGTTCCATCTCCGTTATCCACTACGGTAACGGTTACGGTCTTGCCCACTGCCTGTGTATCGTTTGTAACGCCTGCGATCTGACCCGTCTCGGAAACTGTATAAGTGTAGGTTCCTGGCAATGAGTATGTGAACTCACCAAAGGTTACTGTGTCAGCATCATTTGTCACGGTGCCTGTCATGGTCTCTGCAGCAGGTGCTCCGTCCTGAGCCTCCACCTTGATCTCATAGCTCCATGTTTCAGGTCCGTCGAGTTCTTCAGGAACTACCATATCCTTCTTTACAGGGAAGCTTACTGTTGTATCTTCTACGCTGTAAGTGTTGGTGAACTGAAGCGGTTCCTCCTCAGTGGAAGATGCTGTTGCAGTAAGTGTTCCGTCTCCGTTATCAACTACTTCAACCGTCACGGTCTTTCCTGCCGCCTGAGCATCGTTTGTAACGCCCGCGATCTGACCTGTCTCGGAAACTGTATATGTGTAGGTTCCGGGTGCTGTGTAGGTGAAAGGTCCGAACTCTGTTGAAGGTTCAGCTTTGGTTACGGTTCCTTCCATAGTTTCTGCTTCAGGAGCTCCGTTCTGAGCAGCTACGTTTATGGTGTAGCTCCAGTCTGCGGGTCCATCGAGACCTTCAGGAACTGTCATGATCTTCTCTACAGGGAAGCTTAACGTCGTCTCTTCAACATCATATGCGTTGGTGAAGGTAAGCGGTTTCTCATCTGTGGATGAAGCTGTTGCAGTAAGTGTTCCGTCTCCGTTATCCACTACTTCAACCGTTACGGTCTTTCCGGCCGCCTGTGCATCGTTTGTGACGCCGTCATATTCTCCGGATTCGCTAACCATGTAGGTGTAAGTGCCGGGTAATGAATAAGTGAAGTCTCCGAAGGTTACTGTATCGCTCTCGTTGCTTACAGTTCCCTTCATTGTCTTTGCTGTGGGTGCTCCGTCCTGAGCCTCCACCTTGATCTCATAGCTCCATGTTTCAGGTCCATCGAGACCTTCAGGAACATTCATGATCTTCTTTACAGGGAAGCTTACTGTTGTATCTTCTACGCTGTAAGTGTTGGTGAACTGAAGCGGTTCCTCCTCAGTGGATGAAGCAGTTGCAGTAAGTGTTCCGTCTCCGTTATCAACTACTTCAACCGTCACGGTCTTTCCTGCCGCCTGAGCATCGTTTGTAACGCCCGCGATCCGACCTGTCTCGGAAACTGTATATGTGTAGGTTCCGGGTGCTGTGTAGGTGAAAGGTCCGAACTCTGTTGAAGGTTCAGCTTTGGTTACGGTTCCTTCCATAGTTTCTGCTTCAGGAGCTCCGTTCTGAGCAGCTACGTTTATGGTGTAGCTCCAGTCTGCGGGTCCATCGAGACCTTCAGGAACTGTCATGATCTTCTCTACAGGGAAGCTTAACGTCGTCTCATCAATATCATATGCATTGGTGAACTGAAGCGGTTCCTCCTCTGTGGATGAAGCTGTTGCAGTAAGTGTTCCGTCTCCGTTATCCACTACTTCAACCGTTACGGTCTTTCCGGCCGCCTGTGCATCGTTTGTGACGCCTGCTACAGTACCTACCTCAGATACCGTGTAAGTATATGTTCCGGCAGTTGTGTAGGTGAAAGGTCCGAACTCTGTTGAAGGTGCAGCCTTGGTTACGGTTCCACTCATAGTTTCTGCTTCAGGTGCTCCGTTCTGAGCAGCAACGTTTATGGTGTAGCTCCATGTTTCAGGTCCGTCGAGACCTTCAGGAACTGTCATGATCTTCTCTACAGGGAACTCAGCCGTTGTTTCCTCAACGTTATAGGTATTGGTGAACTGAAGCGGTTCCTCCTCTGTGGAAGATGCTGTTGCAGTAAGTGTTCCGTCTCCGTTATCCACTACTTCAACCGTTACGGTCTTTCCTGCCGCCTGAGCATCGTTTGTGACGCCTGCGATCTGACCTGTCTCGGAAACTGTATAAGTGTAGGTTCCGGGTGCTGTGTAGGTGAAAGGTCCGAACTCTGTTGAAGGTGCAGCCTTGGTTACGGTTCCACTCATAGTTTCTGCTTCAGGAGCTCCGTTCTGAGCAGCAACGTTTATGGTGTAACTCCAGTTTGCAGGTCCTGTCAGTCCCTGAGGAATATCCATTATCTTCTCTACAGGGAACTCAGCCGTCGTTTCGCCGACTTCATATGTGTTGGTGAAGGTTACGTGTCCTTCATCATTGCCATAGTCAATAACTGCTGACAGTGTGCCGTCCTTGTTATCAGTTACAGTTATAGTAAAGGTTTTAGGAGATACTGTGTCATTTTTAACTCCGGCTACAGTACCGGTCTCGGTTACTTCATAACTATATGTTCCGGGAGCACTGAATGTAATAGTGCCGAAGTTTGTGGTTCCTCCATCCCTTGCAGGGTTCTTAACGGACTCTCCGCCTTCTGCAGGCATAGGAGCTCCGTTCTTTCCAGTAAGTGTGAAGGTGTACTTTTCAGTTATATCCGGAGGTGTGAGCCCATCCTCATACTCAAGTACCTTGTGTACAGCCGGTGTGGCTGTGATCGTACCATACGAATATGAGTTGGTAAACGTTACCGGATTATCCGCAGTAGAAGATGCTGCAGCTGTAAGAGTTCCATCTCCGTTATCTTCTACAGTAACGGTAACTGTCTTTCCTGATGCTGCAGAATCATTTGTAACGCCTGGAACTGTTCCTTCCTCAGAAACAGTGTAGGTGTAGGTACCGGGTTCTGTGTAGCTAATCTCACCGAAGGTTACTGTACCGCCGTTCGAATCGGGGTTCTTATACTCCGTTACAGCCGGCATCGGTGTGCCTTCTGCTGCTGTCAGCTTGATGGTATATTTTTCTGTGATATCAGGTCCGGTAGTTCCTTCAGGCAGATTCAGTTCCTTCTTGGCAGGGAAGGATACTGTGGTAGGCTCTACATTATAAGTATTGGTAAAGTCTAACTCTTCTCCATCGTTTACGACCGCTGTCATGGTTCCATCACCGTTATCGGTCACGACTACGTCTACCGTCTTTGATGATACAGGATCATTTGTGACTCCGGGAGCTGAACCGGTCTCTGTTACTGTGTAAGTATATGTTCCGGGCTCTGTGTAAGTTATAGGATCATTTACACCACCGAATGTTACCTTGCCGCCATCAGCGCTGGGGTTCGTAAAGGATGTGGTCTGAGGCATCGGTGTTCCTTCTTCTGCTGAAAGCGTGAAGGTGAACTTGTTTGCAATGCTATCAGGATCAAGTCCGTCAGCGGCATCTAAGATCTTATTTACAAGGATCTCTGCAGTCGCCTCTCCTACCTTGTACTCATTTGTAAACTGAAGAGGATCGCCGCTTCCATCGCCAACAGTAGCGGTCAGAGTTCCATTTCTGTTATCAACTACTGAAATGGTCACAGTCTTCGAAGTAGGACCAACTGCGGATACTCCATCGACCTCGCCCGTCTCTGTTACCGTGTAAGTGAAGGTTCCGGGCTTCTCAAAGGAGATAGTTCCGAAAGTCATATCCCCGCCATCAGCGTCAGGGTTGGTATATGATGTTACCTCAGGCATCGGTGTCCCTTCGCCTGCTGTAAGGGTAAACGTAAACTCACCGGTGATATCAGGCGCATTTAAGCCTTCTGCTGCATCCAGTATCTTCTCCACAGGAATAGACGCTGTAGTAGGCTCAACGCTGTATGTGTTGGTAAATGAAGCTTTCTCAATGCTGTACTCGGCTTCTAATGTTCCGTCTCCCTTATCTGTTACGGTTACGGTCACTGTCTGTGTCGCTTCCTCGTCATTCTCGACTCCGGGAACAGATCCTGACTCTGTTATGGTGTATATATATGTACCAGGGGATGAAACTACGATCTCTCCTGTACTCTCCTTATCACCGAACGTCATATTTCCGCCTGTAGCAGAAGGGTTGGTGAGAGTCTTGGTCTCAGGAAGAGGTGCTCCGTTTGTAGTAGCAATAGTGAAAGTGAATTCGCCGGTGATATCGGGTGCATTCAGTCCTTCCGGAACTTCCAGTATCTTCTCTACCGGTATGGTAAGAGGAAGAGAACTTACGTGATAAGGGTTGTTGAACTGAAGAGGGCTGCCGCCATTTACTACTGCTATAAGTTCTCCGGATCCATCATCACTGACAACTACAGATATGGTCTTAGGTGACGTTGTCTCGAGTTCAACTCCCCCTGCATCCTGCCCGGGTGTAACACTTTCAGTAATCTGATACTGATAGGTTCCAACCTCTGCATATTCTATAGCAGGGAAGCTTACCGGCGTTCCTGAAGGTCCGCAGACTACAGTTGTAGTTCCGTCAGCCGGCATAGGCGCACCGTTTACCGGTGCAAGTGTGAAGGTGAATTTTCCTTCAATATCGGGAACGTCCAGTCCTTCATCAGGAGTAGCATTCTTTAATACAGGGATCTGAGCCTCTGTAGGTTCGGCTTCATAGCTGTTTGTGAAGGTAGGATTGTCTCCTGTAACCGTAGCTACAAGGCCGTCTTCACCGGAAGTTACTTCTACGGTAAGAGTCTTGGCATCTGCTGCAGCATTGGCATAGGTCCATCCTGCGGGAGCAGAAGCGTTGGTCCCCTTGATAGTGAAGGTGTAGGTTCCTGTTCTGTTGAATGTGATATCCCCGAAGGATACTTCTTTCGTATCTCCGTCTTTCATTCCCTCTCCGGTAGTTACCGTAGTTGATTCAGGGAGTACGATATCTCCGGCAGTTACTGCCGCTTTCGTAGCGTCATCTGCAGCCTCAATACTGAATGTGAATGCTTCAGTTGCATCCCAGCCTGTGACTGCCTTGGTGACCTTGGGCGTTACCTTAGTGGGAGTGTATTTGTTAGCATAAGTTATCTGGTAAGGTGCATTTGGTGATACGATCTTGCCTTCCACCTTCATATCAGTAACGGTAGGCTCATATACAGCGGTATACTTGGTATCTGATACCTTTGTATAAATTACACCATCGTATGAAAACTGATCATTTCCAAGATCAACAGCTCCGTTAGGAAGACCGCTTACTTCGAACTCTGTAGTTCCATCTACATTGTCAAATGTAAATCCAGGGTCCATGGTGCTTCCCTCTTCAACGGTATAAGTTGAATATGTGGGAAGGTTGATAAAACGCAGGTTCCATCCTTCCTGCAGTTTAAGGGAAATCGTTCCGCCACTTGGGGCATAGAAATATCCGGTATCCCCTTCTTCAGCAGTCGCACCTGTTACTGCCAGATCTTCTGCAGAAATATATCCACCTTCTGCATCCTGAACGGCGAACCAAACATCATCTCCGTTTACATCTGTTACGGAAATTGTATAGTCAAACTTGGTGCCTTCAGGTGCTATATCTGAATTACCCGTTATCGTCTTTTTGATATTGAGATTACTCTTTCTTTCGTTGTATGCAGAAACGGACGCCGTATCGTTTTCATTAGAGCCGTTATCTTCGAACACTTTGCCTCCTATACGATAGAAGTCAACGCCTTCCAAAGTATAAAAATCAGCAGTTCCCATTCCTTCAGGTATATCTTCATCTTTTACCTGAACGAAGGAGTGCAGCTCTCCGTTGACGAGCATCGGGTGGAGAGTCTCGATTACAAGTTCCCAATAATATGTCATGTTATCAGGCTCTTTAAGGGTATAATCGTGACCTTCATCCAGTACTTCGATACTTGTGATATTTTCATCTGCATCTCTGTGAACACGCATCAGACCTGTGGAGATATATATCTCATCAGACCAGTCTTCCGGCTTAACTGTCACTTCATCGCACTTGGTGCCATCGCGGAGCACGTCCATAGCAAATCCAGATGCATACTGCTCCTGTCCTCTCCAGTCGATATCGTTGATCCAAACCTTTGTGATATCCATCTTCTCCACCGCAGTTGCTACGGGGTCGGGATTGGTATAATTTACCGTCTGTGGACCATCTTCTGTTCTGGTGTCGGTATATGTGATGCTAGGGAAGTCTTTATTTGTTCTTAAAGTATAACTGTCGCCGTCCTTGATAAGATATTCCTTTATAGCGTCCGGAACGTCTTCATCATAATCCAGATCGCCGTTTTCAAGATCTGCGATCATGTCGTATGTCTCCTGTGTAGGCCATACGTCAAAGTCAACGGTATATGTCACACCATTTTCAAGTATGCCTACCGAAGACAGATCCCAAAGAACATTTCCATCTGCATCGAGTGTTGCCGGAGGTGCGTCAGGCCATACGACGCCGTTTCTGTAATACTGGAACGAACTGTCATCCACCTTGAGAAGATTAGCTGTCACATCAGAGCTTACTACTACGTCCTGTGTTGTAGGGTCCTTTATGGATGCTGCTCCAATACCAGCTGTCTGGATGTCTTCGAGAATAGAAGCAAGGGCTTGCTGTAACTCAGTTGTATTAGAAGCACTGAAGTAGTTATCATCTGGTGCCCCTACATCTTCTGTTAGGTCTTGCATTCTATCGACGTTGCCATAAGCACCAATCGTATAGAACCTATTCGGTGTCACTGTGGTTTTGTTAGCGAGCGTCTGTGCATCATCAACTGCATGCTCATAACATCTTGCGATCGTTGTTCCTGAACCTTGTCCGCTGTCGCTACCACTACCCCATACACCATACTGTCTGTAGTAGTCTGCATTATAGTCATTGTTATGGTTCGGATAATTACCCTCAGTATAGCGGAAAGTCGGGTTGCCGTCAGATACGAAGATAATGAAAGTTTGATCATCATCACCGAAGTTTACGGTATTTGCCTGCTGCATTGCAGCTTCCCAGTTGGTTCCTACGCCAGTTGGTATCGTAATATTGCTAACTGAATTAGTATACGTACTGGCACTTGTTGTTGGTGCGATCCTGGTTGTTGCTGTGTTACCGAATGTTACCATGGCCATTTGCACTGCATTAGAAGGGTTATCCCCTTGTCCGTTTAACGAGAGCAGTGTATTAGCCAGATTATTAACCGCGTTCTTAGCCGCAGACAGCCTTGTTCCGCCTCCGGCCACACCACTGTTCATACTGGACGAAACGTCGAATATGACAAGAACGTTTACTTTGTTAACAATCTTTTCAGACTCGCCTTTGATGTTAAGCGCAAGTTTATAGGTGCCATCATTGTTAGGCGTGAGCGTCTTGCTATGAGCTGGCACATCGCCCGCTGCCGCATAAGCGAAGCTTGCGGGCAAACGCGGAATCAATGTCATGATCATAACTATGGCAATGACCAGACAAAGTAATTTCCTTCCAATTCTTAAATCTTTGTTCATCCCCAATTCCTCCAATGGAATAATTAAAACATATATAAAATTAAATGCTTTGAGTGTGTCTCAAGAGGCATAAAAGCGTAGATAAAAATGTTATAGGTATACTTATACCTATTGTTATTGTAGTCTCAAAGGGGTGTTTTTATCCAATTCCTAGGGGATATACTACAAGGCGCAATTAATAACTTAAGGTTATAACATCGTGTTTCAGCGCCTCCCGGGCGTTCGTCTCAAGACCGGAAAAACGATTGTATTTTTAAAAATACAATCGCGTTTTCTATTTGGACCGAAAAGAAAAAAACAATGTGCTGATATGGTACCGGATATTAATATTTTTTACGCACAAAACGCGGGTCATATGACCCGCGTTTTCTTATTTACCTTTATATATATTATCTTTCAGTTTGCTTTATCAGCCGCCGAATCCGGGGCCTCCGAAGCCTCCTCCCATTCCGCCGGGGCCGCCGCCCATCATGCCGCCGCCCATCATCTGGTTTGAGAGCTGGGTGACTTCCTGACCATTTACGATAACGGTTCCGCCGGAGAATGTTCCTGTTCCGTCATAGTCGAAGGGGGACTGTGCGGTGATATTGATGTTTCCGCCTGTGATGGTGAGTGCTCCGTTTGAATCAAGGGCATCAGTATCCCCCTGGCCCATACTGATCGTTACATCTCCGCCGTTGATCTGAAGCTCGGGATAGTATGCCGAAGATTTAGCGGAAGCGTTGATCCCGTCATCTGCTGCGTAAACGTCAACTGTTCCTCCGTTGATCTGAACGATGGTAGCTTCGATGCCCTCTCCGTAAGTGTCGATATCGAAGGTTCCTCCGTCGATCTGTGTAATGGTAGTTCCGTGGATGCCGTCATCCGCTGCTTCTATCCTGATATTGCCTCCGCAGATGTAAACGTATCCGACTGTGTCGTCATCATCGTTCTCTGCATGGATTCCGTCCTTATTTGAAGCGATCGTGATGTTGCCGTCAGCGATGGCGACCGAATCGTTTGCCTCAAGTGCGTCTGACTCGCAGCTGATATTGATGGTTCCTCCGGTTATCTTCAGATCGTCCTTGGAAGTAACTCCGTTAGCAGTGGAACTGATGTTGAGTGTTCCCACTCCGTTCAGCACCAGGTCGTCCTTCGAGAAGATCGCAGCGTCTGTATTGGTGTCTCCGTCTGCTGTGAATGTTCCGGTTACGCTTAAGGTGTTTTCGGTATCTGTAGTTGTAACAAATACCTTATCTGCGTTTACTACATAGATCGCAGGACTGTCCGAGTTTGTGATGCTCACACCGTTAAGCACGATCTGTACCTTATCCTCATCACCGGCGTTGACTTTGATAGTAACGTCTGCAGCAGTTCCGCTTAAAACGTATACGCCTGCCGAAGTGATCTCGATATCCTGACCATCCTTGAGGGTGTAGTACTCAGCGTCTGTGAGGTCAGCTGTCTGTGTCAGGTCTCTTTCTGTGAAAAGATCGCTTGCATCTATTGCTCCGTTTGATGTCACGTTAGCTGTAGTAACGATCATCTCCTGCTGTGAGACTTCTTCTACAACTTCCACGACTTCTTCCGTGTTCTCTTCTGTAACTTCTGTTGTTTCCTTGGTGCCGCAGGCTGCCATGCTGAATATCATCGCACCGGCAAGTCCCATGGCCAATATCTTTTTCATCATAATGCTGTTCATTTTCATCTATTTACCTTTCTTTTTATTAGCTCTGATTCTGACGATTTCCTTTCGTCATGATGAAGATAACATCGATTCCTTGAACAAACCTTGAAAAACCTTAAAATATTTTTTGCGGATCTTTTGTACTGAAAAACGGCGCCCTAAGGCGCCGCATAATAACTCTTCAATATATTTCAGTGTTTGTCTCTTGTGATCAGCGTTGATGAAATGAAAGCCGTAAGAGGTATGGCCAGGACCATTCCAATGCTCGAGGAAATGCCGCTTATCGTCTCAAGCGAAATGAACGCCGTGCTGAACATGTGATAGAACGTGAGATCACGCGCATAGAGGAAGATCATCAAAGTGAATTCTCCGCCAAGGAAGGCAAGTATAAGAGTGTTCGTCATGGTTCCCACCAGGTCTCTTCCTATGTTCATTCCGGATCTGAAAAGCTGCTTCCTGTCAAAAGACGGATTTGCAGCATGTACCTCTTCCAGCGCGGAAGATATGCTCATGGCCACATCCATCACAGCTCCGAGAGCGCAGATTATTATGCTCGCCACCAGAAGCCCTCTGATATAAACCACTCCCCCGTTATACTTCAGCTGTATCAGCGGCTCGGCATCCTCCAGCCTCAGTCCGTCTATCTTCGCAAAGTGCTGTGTTATCATGCCGAATATCATCGCAAAGAGAGCGCCTGAAACTGTGCCCAGAAACGCGCTGATAGTTTTTCTGTGGACTCCCCCAAGGATAGTGAAGCACACCAAAGCTATGTACGCACAGATGATGAAGGTAGCGGGAATGGGCTGGAAGCCTTTCAGTATCACAGGTATCAGAATGGAAAACAGGCACAAAAGCGTAAATACCAGTCCCACCAGCGATTTCAGTCCCACGGCGCCTCCGATGATCACCACCACGATAAAGAACACCGCTATGATCACTCCCATGATCGGTATCCTGTTGAACTCGTAGACAGTAGCGCTGGTCTCTCCGTCCTGGTGGGTCTTGATGGTAAGAGTGACTCCATCTCCCACTTCCACAGGCACTCCGTAATATGCGCCGAAATAATTGAATGCCGTCATGTTCTCGCCTTTATAACGGCCGCTCTTAACGATCACGGAGAGCTCCTGCATCCCGACGGGCGCGTTTTCTATCAGTTCGTCCGTATCTATCTCTTCTCTGACAATCTCTTTTACCGTTGCCTTTTCGAATTCGACTATCTCATCTTCGCCATACGGAGAAAAAATGTCATTGGTGTCCTTTATGATATCTTCGGAATGCAGCCAGAAAAAGGCACCGAAAAACATCAGTGCCGCTATCACCAGCACTATTATGCTTTTTTTATCTATCTTCCGGGTTTCATTCAATGTTTTAATGCCTTTGCCCGGTTTTTTCTGAGTGCCCGTTTTCATGACAGCCTCCGTTGCCGAATTGCTTTTTTACGTTTCCTTCTTTAACTGAACAACTCATCTATGTCTTCCGTCATGAAGTCAAGTTCCCCCATGCCGGACCTTGCAGCTTCCATCTCAGCCTGATATTCGGAGGCCTTCATCCTGAGGGCTTCCTCATATTCCTTGTCGCCTGCAGCGGCGGCCTGATCTGCAGCCTTGGTATATCCTGAAAAGCATGACTCCGCTTCATAGTAGTTAAGGATCGCGTACGGAGCCCTGTACCCATCGTCCTTTTCAGCGGTCTTTCCAAGAGCAATATTATCATACATCTCCATCAGTGCATCCGGGTAGTATCCGTTATTCACAGACCTGAGGATATCATTTGGCGTGGAGGTGTAGTCGCTGTATGAGGTGTTTATCTTAACGACGGTGATGATGATCATTACGACCAACGCTACGGCAAGCACCGCAGTCATGACCTTGAACGCTCCTTCCTCCGCCCTGCCGGATCCCTGTTTAGTTGTTTTCTTTTTCTTGCTCATAGCGATCCTCCAACATAACGTTTATCCTGGACTCAGTCATGCTGCGCATTCCCTTCACCTCTTCAGGAGTGAGTCCAAAATACCCGGATACCATGGCTTCCATGTGATCCCTTAAGGCCTCCATGTATGCCATCTTATCCTCTTCATAAGCCTCCTCATTGTATTCCTGAGGCTGCATGTACTCGTAGATACCGCTGATGTTTCTGGCTATATCCGCCAGAATGTCAGTCTCGGAATAATATCCGTAATTCTCCGCTCCCTTTTTCTTTTCCTGAAGCGTCATGAGATTCTCATAAAAAGATCTGTACCTTGAGGTGGTATCGTATACGGCGTCGAACTCTCTGAGGCTGTTCGTATATGTTATCCTGTTTCTCGTCATGTACGAGTATACTCCGAGAAAATCCTCGCTCTCCATCAGTTCCGTCATCTCTTCCCTGTGCAAAGCAGCCTGCTGTGCTATAGACTTTTCAAGCTGGAGCCAGCGTATGTCGTCCGCCTTTGCCATTATGAAGCCTGTCACCGCTATCAGCGCCACCAGCACCGCAAGGATCGTTATCCTTACCGTACGGCGGTTGAACCTGGAAGACTTTTCAAGTACTTCTTCCTTTGTTTCCTGATAGTCCTTCTCGTAGCGTTCCATCTCCTCTTGATGCTTTACTGCATAAGGGTTCGGCTGGCCGCAGTACGGACAGAACTTATCTTCTATATTCAGATTATTACCGCAATGTTGACATTTCATTATTCTTTTCCCCAGAGTTCCTCGGCTTTATCCATGAACTCGTCGTAATTCTCCCAATTCCAGACGTCGTGGTCTTCGCCGTCTTCAGCGATCCTCTCCATCAGCTCCTCGTACTTGCCGGCTTCATAGAGTTCATCATATTCCTCAAAGGCCTCATGCTCCCAGGTTAGCTCCTCAGCATAGTCGCCTTTGAAACCGTAGTCGAAGATGGTGTTGTTCATAATGTGGATCACGCCTGCAAAGACAGCTATTATCACAGCCGCTATGACAGCGATCTTTACCACGGATCCCGCTCCGCGCTTAACCTCTTCGCCGTATCCGCTTCTCGCTTCGTCATCCACCTTATCCAGCTTCTTCCTGGTCCCTTCCAGGTCTCTCAGAAACTTCGCTTCCGCTCCTGCCGGATTGATATGACCGCAATACGGACATTTGGGTTCCCTTGCTTCGAAGGTCGCGCCGCAGTTCGGACACTCGATCTCTTTCATACTCTTCTCTCCAAAACATCTATCCGCGTTTCTTGTGACTTGTTACGTATTTACCTGCGACATACATTATGGGCCGCAGTACCGCAGGCCTTAAAGCCTTATCGGCTTTTTTAAGTTCTTCTATTATGTTAATATGCTGGGGGCAGTGCGCCTCGCATTTGCCGCAGGCCACGCACTGGGATGCGAATCCTGGCTCTTCCCTTAAGCACATGTTCTGAAATACGCCTCTCAGCCCCTCGAACTTGCTGTCGACATACATAAGATTATAATAATGGAAATTTCCCGGGATGTCCACCCCGTGAGGACACGGCATACAGTAGCGGCAGCCGGTGCAGCCCACCTTCTCGCGGGACTTGATGATGTTTCTTATCTTTTTCACCAGCTCCCTCTCGCGGTCTGTGAAGCAGCCCGCTTCAGCCAAAGATGCTATCCTGCAGTTCTCTTCCACCATCTCAAGGGAGTTCATGCCGGAAAGCACGCAGGTGACTCCGGGCTGGTCCCAAAGCCATCTGAGTCCCAGCTCCGCAGCGGAGCAGCCTTCTCCCTCTTCTTTCAGCGTTTTCATAGCATCCTTTGGAAGGTTCACCAGTTTCCCTCCCCTTAAGGGTTCCATTATGATGACGGGGATCCCTTTGGCTGCCGCGGCTTCAAGGCCGCGTCTCCCCGCCTGGGAGTTCTCATCCATGTAATTGTACTGGATCTGTACGAAATCCCAGTCATAGGCATCCAGGAGTTTTATGAACATGTCGGAATCCCCGTGATATGAGAAGCCTATGTTCCTGATGCTGCCTTCAGCCTTTCTCTCCTGTATCCACTCTTCTATTCCGAGACCTTTCAGTTTTTCCCACTCCGCAAGGTCCGTGAACATGTGCATAAGGTAATAGTCCACGTAGTCAGTGCGGAGCCTCCTTAATTCCTCGTAGAAGGTTTTTCGGACGGCCTTCATGGAGCGCATCAGGTACTGGGGAAGCTTGGTCGCGATCATGACCTTGTCCCTCAGGGAGTTCTCCCCGAAGATCCTTCCCATCAGTTCCTCGGAGCCTCCGTAGATATATGCGGTATCGAAGTAGTTCACGCCCAGTTCCACGGCTTTCAGAACTTCTTTTTCCGCCTTTTCATAATCAAGGGATGCACCTTTTTTAGTGAATCGCATGCATCCGTATCCAAGTATAGATATCGGTTTCCCGTATTTGTCGTTTCTGTAATTCATGTCTGTTCTGTAAGCTGTATGTATATACTATATACACTAGTAGTAGAAAAGTTTTTTGAACCTCTCGAGATCTTCCCTGCAAAGTTCGCAAAGACAATCCTTCGGATCCTCTTCCTTTGCGTGTTCAAGGAGGGCTTTAAGGGTGGGAGACTGCCTCATGGTACAGCCATCTGAGGTGCAGTGCCTTCCGTACTTCATCTCGGTGTTCTTCCTTTCGGGGTCTGCCGCGCATCTGTGTATATGGCCCACTTCATGCCTGAGCGTTCTGGCGATGACCGCCTGCATGTCCTTTTCAGGAAGTGATCTGTAGCGGGCGACGCTCTGTACCGATACGCCTTTCCCCACTCTGGCAGCGCCGAAGCACCAGCTGTCCTTGAGAAAAAGATCATCACCCGTAAAGACGATCATGGCGCCGCTCTTTTTTCTTGCCTTCATGACCTCAGTCATGATATCCATTATGCGGCTGACGTTTTTTCTGCCTTTTTCGTCTTCGGGGACCTCGTTCATGATCTCATCGCATGACGCCGGGATATCGTAACTGCCTTCAGTATCCCACTCTCCGCTTCCTCTTAAAATGAAGCTGCAGCCGAAAAGGGAAGCTGTCAACTGAGCGGCCCTTTTTATCATGGCGCGTTCCCCGTCCCTAATGTTCTTATCGCAAAATATCTCAATATCAAACATAAAGAAATTATACACTTTCACTTATCCTTTTACAATATTTTAAAATATGATATAATTTCTTTAACAGTTTATATGTAAAGGAAAGGCGGCTTATCATGGATAAAAAACCTCCTGTTAAAAGTCATAAGACCGGTATATCGATACTGACCATCGCATCCGTCGTATTTACCGTGATCGGCGGTATAAACGACGCTGCGGATTTCTGGGAAAGACTTGATACCATGGGTATCAGGGATGCCCTTACGGGATCGACCCTGGTCCTCATTCTCGCCGTGGTGGCAGTTATCTTCTCCATCGCTTACCTTTTCTCCTCCTGGAGAGCCAAGAGGCGCGCTAAAAAAGCTCTCGTTGAACTTGCAGAACAAGCTGAGGCTGCAAAGGCAAGAGGCGAAGAATTCGTCATGCCGGAGCGTACAATGGGAGCCAAAGTCGGATCCGCGATGTCCACCGTGCTGGACGCCATAACGAAAACCATCATCGTGCTCTTCATAATCGCACTGATCGGCCTCGCAGGCTTCACTGCTTTAAAGGTGAACGAGTTCAATAACCGTCCCACCTTCAATGCTCTTGAATCAGTCGAGATAAAGGGTTGTGTAGAAGGTTATGACGGCCTTGGTTTTGTGAACCCGGACAAGATCGTCTACAGCGCTCCCGATGACATAACCGAAATATATAAGGACAGCAAGAATTACAAAAAAACAAAGGACTACTCCAATGAGCAGCAGCTCTGGTCTCAGGTAAAACAGGATCTCACATATACCATAACACCTGACACTTCAGAGGGCGGCACCCTTTCAAACGGCGACACGGTGACAGTTACCGTCACCCTTCCCGGTTACAGCATCCCCAAGCTCCAGAGCGATCTTAAGATGAAGATAACCGGAATAGACCAGTCCAAGGAATACGTCATAGAGGGACTTCCTCACAAGTTCAATACCGGTGAGCAGGCCGCATCAGAAAAATCCGCCTTTATTTCCGCAGCCATGGATAAGGTGAGGATAAAGGCCTATGAAAACTGCAATAACTTCATGGGCGACTACTACAGCGACTATGAAGTCGTGGGTGCATATCTTTGCAAGCCAAATTCCAATCCGGATACGAACCCCGATGCTCTTCTGATCATCGCTCAGTATCAGCGTCAGGCAGGCACCGAGTTCGCTTCTCAGGATACGGTAATGCTCTACGCATATCCTTTCGACAGCAATACAGCAGAATCGGATCTCGACAATGAATTCATCAGCGTGGGCGACGAAGGCGTAAGAGTCGTGACGGAGATCCATACCTACGCCAAACCCGAGCAGGTGATCGACCCCTTCGCGACCGGCATCTACCTTTCCGGAAGTTCGTCCTACGAACTGCTGGAGATCCCCCTGGGTTAGTGATCCGGTTGCAGTCTTGCACATGATACAAAATGATCGTTTTACAGAGATATGTACCTCAACTGAGATACATATCTTTTGTTTAATCAAAATATGTGTCCTAATGCAGTCCTTTTGCAGAAGCCACTATCTAGTTTTAGATACATGCTGCAAGCATTTTGCGCTAAATGCATCCTATGAGGTATACATTTGAAGATCACTTTGCACTTATGTATCCCAACCGCTCCTCTCAATCCTTTCACCACAAAAAATCAAATTGTACTGAAAAGAAAAAATCAATGTGTTATAATTCTATTGTTAAATTATCGCGCGAGCTCCGGCTCGCTTTTTTATTACTAAAGGGGGTATTCATTATGATACTAAAAGTCGCTGAAGAAGAATTAAAACTTGAGAAGAAGGCACTTGAGGCACTTCTGAAAAACACAAAGCAATATCCCAGGAAGACTTTGCTTTGCTGTACATCAGGGAAAAACTCGATGAAATTCTACTATAAGGATCCCGGAGGAAAAAGACGCATCTATATCAGGCGATCCGAACATGAACTTTTAAGAAACATCACTTATGGTGCGGTCCTATCTGAATCTATCAAAATAATCAGAAAAAACATCAACGCTATCGAGAACCTCATCAACACCTTTAAGCCGTATGCTTATGATGACATTTTAAAAGAGCTGCCAAAAGCATATCAGCAGGCTTCGGAATTTCTGGAGACAAGTGCTCCTCCGCCGGAGACCGTACTACAATCTGAGAATCCATACCATCCGGAGGATCTGAAGCACACAGCCTCCAACGGTTTAAGAGTCCGCTCAAAAAACGAACTCATCATCACGGAAGAGCTGTCCGCATTCAGTCTCAACTACAGGTACGAGATGGCCCTGAAACTAATTGAGAACATAGTAAATCCCGATGGAACAGTATATTCGAGAACTGTCACTAAATACCCGGACTTCACGATTTTTCTCAAAGATGGTTCTGTAGTTTACTGGGAGCATTCAGGAAAGTTCGACAAGGAAGACTACAGATACGACCAGTTCAACAAGTTCAAGCTGTATTACGACAATGGCATCTATCCACCAAAGAACCTGATAATCACTATGGACGATGGTGACAAGCCGCTGGACATCATGGCAATACGCAGGATCATACAAAATATGATCCTGCCATTTTGTTAACGATTCTAAAGAAGGTTAAATCTCCCGCCAGATCATCTGTTGTGATACATATAAGCTTTTTTAATGGAAATGTATCTCCCGAGGGATACACTTTTTTTGTTTTATCAAGAAAATGTATACCGCAAAGCATCATAAACCGACGTTTATTATTGTTAAGTGATACATCTGTCATTATTTTGCAAAGAAATGTATCTCATGAGGGATACACTTGATTCCAAAATCCGTCCGAATGTATCCCTGCACCGCAAAATAACAAAAGAAGCGGTCAACCAACCGCTTCTTTTTTATTTCTTCACAAGGCTGATCACTGCGATCAGTATTACGCCTATCAGTATGATGTTCAGGGCTATCGCGTTTATTGAGATGGCCAGCATGGTTCCGATGAAGGCTGTTACACAGCCGATGGTCACGGCGGACAGGGCCATTTTTTTATTGTATCTTCTGCGGCGCACCACGTTGATACCGCCTGTGACCACGGAGATCGGCACGCTTCCCAGAAGGAGCGTCAAAGTCGTTATGGGTGACATTCCGAGAAGCATGAGAGCCGTAGTGGTAAAGGGTTTAGCAGGTATCCCAAGCATATTCGTAAACCCGAATATGAGCGTGAGCACTCCCAGAAGCACCAGCTTAACTCCGCTGAGCGCTGTTGCCGTTCCGGGTTCGCCGGAGCTCAGGATCATCCTCACTATCAGTGCGATCATAGCACCGATAAGGAGGACCACCAAAGCTTTTCTTATCACTTCGCCGTTCATTTTCCCTACAGCTCTGGACCCGAAGAAACTTCCAAGAGCCAGTCCCCCCATGAAGACCAGCATGGTCTTTACGTCCACCAGAGGCGCAGTCCTGAGATAGAGAAAGGCAATGAATGAACCGGGGACTATCCCTGCGGTTATAAGGTTGTCCGGAAGGGTCTCAGGACCTGCAAGCTTCAGTCTCCTCACGACTATCGTGTTCATAACGAAGTCGGATATTCCGATGGTGCAGAAAAAGTACACTATGGCCTCAGCGATCATGGTGCTTTTCAGAGTTCCGGGCTGAGCTTCCATAGCAGTTCTGTCAGACAGAGCATCCTTTAATATGTATACTGCATAGATTATTCCCGCTGTCAGAAAGACAGCTCCGATGAGATGCTGTAAAGACATACACCCTCCGCCTTATAGGAAATGCTCGCTGGTCTTTATGATCTTCTTCACGCGGTACTTCCTATACTTCAGCATGCGGGATCTCCTGTTCATTACCCAGGCAACTATGAAGAGCATGAGTGCAAGCAGGAACGCAGAAAGGATCCTCTCCCCTGTAGCCTTTCCGGCAGTGAAAAGAAAGCCCAGAACGGCACCGACAACGGGAAGTATGTACGCGATCCTGGATTCGTTCATGATGCGGTTGTCCGCCGTTACAACTTCCACGATATCGTCGCGTCTTACGTTGTCTTTCTTTCCTTCGAATTCCGCAATATATGTGGTATCGTCTATGGGTTCACCATCTATTCCGTCCAATATGGATACTTCTGCGAAGTCCGTAGTCATTATCCTTGTTACTTTTGCGTAGATTGCCATATGATTCCTCCCGGGATCTTATCTTTAATGTAGTACGTCTATCTGTCATTATGCCATCCGACACACTTCAAGTCAATTAGTTTCGGCAGCGTCCGCCGAAGGTATTTTTTGTTTAAAGGAAAAGAGAAGAGTCGAAGCGACTCTCCTCTTTTGCGGGATGTTTGATATGTTAATATGTTGCTTTTTAGCCAAATATCATAGGTAAGAAGTACAGTCCGAGACATGCAACTACTACCCAGAATACGCAGATGAATGCCATGAATCCCCAAACGTCCTTCAGCTTCATACCTACTACAGCAAGAGCAGGGATCATGTACAGAGGCTGAATGAGGTTGGTGCACTCGTCACCATATACGAATGCGTTCAGGCAGTTGAAGAGGTTTGCTCCCTCGATTCCGTTTACAGCACCTACGATGAGAGGTCCCTGTACTGTGAACTGTCCACCCTGTGAAGGGATGAAGATGTTAACGATACAAGCTGAAAGGAATACGAGTACAGGAAGTGACTGAGCGGAAGCTACGGAAACGATAGCGTTTACGATAACTGAACCAAGTCCTCCTTCGATGTACATCATGCCCATGATAGCTCCGTAGAACGGGAACTGAAGCATAACGTCTGTTGCCAGGTGAGCGGAAGCCATGTGAGCGTTCATCCACTGACGAGGCTGAGGGAAGAGGATGGAGTTGATTCCGATGAACATGAAGATTACGAAGTTCATGTTGAGGGAACCAAGGAATCCCTTTGTTGCGAATGAGTAAACCATGTATGCGCCGATGAAGAGAGCAACGATCCACATAACGGGCTTGCAGGTGTTCATCTTGTCAGCAGCTGTAACGGGCTTCTCAGTGATTGCGAATGAGTTAGGTACTTCGTCAGCCTGAGTAGCGATATCACCAAGCTCTACGAGCTCGTCCTTACCGGGACGTGTGAAGAGTACCAGGATGATGAAGAGTACAGCGAGAATTGTGAAAAGTACAATGTTTGTAGGATTGTAGCAAGTCTCAGCTACGCTGTAGGAAGAACCAACGATCTGTGCATAGTTGGAATCTTCAAGAGCAAGTGTGGAGTACAGTGTTGCGGAGGGCCCGAGGCACTGTCCGAGGATCATGCAGGAATATCCGCCTGCAACCATCATCGGGAAGTGGAGTCCTTTGATCCTCTTAGCAAGGTGCATAGCGAGGATAGGGGTAACTACTGTACAGAATGCCCAGTTGATCATGGATGATACGTATCCGAAGATCATGAGAACGATAAGGGCTCCTGTCTGGGAGTTGATCTTGTTGGCAAGCCATCCGAGGAACTTAGCAGCCTGGGGTGAACGTGCGCAAGTTGCGGTAACGATTACCATTAAGCCCATCTGGAATGCAAGTGTGAACTGGCTGGAAAGTCCGCCCCACCATGCGTTAAGGAGCTCGATAGGTCCCTTACCGATGATCAGGGAAAGAACGAATACGAGGATCATCAGGATTACGCAGAATACGAATGAGTCCGGAATGATCTTCTCTGCTGCGAAGTTGAACTTCTTGGAAAATTTCCAAAGGAAGGTTCCCTTCTCGCGAAGTTTGTTTTCAGACATAAGTATGTCTCCTTTCTAAAAAACCAAATACATAATAAAGAATTTATTCAAACGTTTGTTTATCGTATGAATCGATCAATAGCGGCTGCCCGCGTCAAGGGGGGAGGGTTTATAAGATACCATGTAAACACGCAGGGCAGCCATTATTTTGCTTTTGTGAGGTTTAACTCTTGTGTTGTATTACTCTACCTCAAAGTACTCCCTGTCGTCAAGTGAAATCGCGCCGTCGTGTTCGAAAACGCCCATTTCTCCGCACTCGGGGCAGCGGCCGAAGTCGTCTCCGAGTTCCGGGATCATATCCTGCTGGACTTTGAATTTCTTACCGCAGGACGGACAGTGGTAATACATATAGTTAGGACCCCAGCTCATTATTTCTTGAGCCCAAGGATCTGACGGGCTTCGTCAGGTGTAGCTACTTCGCAGCCGAATTCCTTGATAACTCTTGCAGCTCTCTCTACGAACTGAGCGTTGGATTCAGCAAGTACGCCCTTGGAGTACATTACGTTATCTTCCATACCTACACGGATGTTTCCGCCGAGAGCGATGGATGCATACATAACTTCCATTGCGCTGTGGCCTACGCCGAAGGATGACCATGTGTAGTTGCCCTTACCGATAAGCTGGTCTGCAGTTTCCTTCATGAAGAGGAGGTTCTTAAGTGAACCGGGGATTCCGTTAGCGCATCCCATGCAGAACTGGAAGTGAAGAGGTCCTTCAAGAACGCCCTTCTTGAGGTAGTAAGCAGCGTTTCCGATCATACCGGGGTCGAAGCATTCGATCTCGGGCTTAACGTTGTTTTCTTTGAAGATAGCTGCGCATTCCTCGAGGAACTTAGGGCTGTTGAGGAACAGACCGAAGTTGAGCCAGTTCATGGAACCGCAGTCATATGAAGCCATCTCGGGCTTTAATTCCTTAACGTGGAGAACTCTGGTCTCATCTGTAGCGTAGATGTCGCCGGAAGTTGTGAGGTTAAGGATGATGTCGCATTCAGGATATCTTTCCTTGATAAGTTTAACAGTTTCTGCAAACTTATTGTGATCCATGGTGCCGTTTCCTTCGTCATCTCTCATGTGAAGATGTGCGATAGCTGCGCCTGCTTTCCAAACTGCATAAACGTCGTCAGCAATTTCAGAAGGTGTCATAGGCACGTTGGGGTTGTTTTCTTTCTTAGGCCATGCTCCTGTTACAGCAGCAGTGATGATTCTTTTGTTCTTAAGATCGCTCATTTTTTTCTCCTTTATGTCAATATTAAGATTTACTTGTTGTAAAGCATCTTGATGAGATATTCATTGAGACCTGCGTTGATCTCGTTGATCTCTTCATCAGTGTATTCCATGAAGCCGACTCTCTTGCCTTCTGCGTTCTTCTCAGCGCGGAATCCGAGTTTGCCTTCGTTGATCATCTCTGTAAGAAGAGGTGAGGGTTCGTGTGTGTCCTCGATAGCTTTGAGAACTGTGCTGTGGATCTGATATGTAAGCTGTGTTCCTACAAGGTCAGAGTTTACAAGAGGCGGAAGATAGGGAAGTCTCAGACCGAAGCTGGTCTTAACTGCTGTGTCTACATCCTCAGGGCTTGCGATACCGTTCTCAACGATGGAGATAGCTTCTCTCCAGAGAGCATGCTGCATACGGTTTGCGATGAAACCGGGAACGTCCTTCTTGCAAAGGCAAGGTGACTTACCGATCTTCTTCATGAAGTCCATAACGGTCTCTGCAACTTCATCCTCGGTAGCGTCTGTCTTAACAACTTCTACGAGAGGAATAAGGTGACCGGGGTTCCAGAAGTGTGTGCCTACGAATCTCTCTCTGTGAGTGAGCTTTTCGCTGATCCAGCTGGGGCTCATTACGGAAGAGTTGGTGCAGAAGATGCAGTCAGGTCTGCAGCGTTCTTCAAGGAGAGCAAATGTTTCCTGCTTAACGTTGATGTCTTCGAATACAGCTTCGATAACGAGGTCAGCATTCTTAACGCCTTCGGAATCGATATCCTGTGTGAAGTGGATGCGGGAAAGTCTTTCCTCGAGTTCCTCGGGAGCAACGATCTCTTTTTCAACGAGCTGCTTGGTGCTCGTACGGATCTTAGCTTCAACGTCAACGGGGAACTTGTCATAAACTGTGATTTCATACTCTTTTACTGAGGAGACTACGAAAGCGATGTTGCTTCCCATGAGTCCGCCGCCGCAAATGAGTACGTTCTTGATGTTATTGATTTTGCTCATTTCTATATACGTCCTTTTCTAAGAATTAAGTTGTTAAGTGTTGTTTTGCACATATTTATATAGCAACGGCTGTGCCAACTTCAGTTACCTATGGGTAAAAAAAATAAAACCCCTTGATTTTCAAGGGGTTTCACGCTTTTAAAATTCAGATTCCGAAAACTGCGTCCCGGCCCGTTGGTGAAAAGAATCACCGTCGGATTCAGCTGACTTGTATATTTTTCATCAATCTTGTAAAAAATATAACAAAAAACACCAAAATACAGCAGTTTTTATTCAAAAAATGCCATGGTGACAAAATTCACCGCATTGGTGATAAAAATCACCGCTCAAAAGGGGCCGCGTTACGAATCCTGTTCGGAATATGCCTTGCATTTCTTTACAAGGGTCGAATGGTCTACGCCCAGCACCTGAGCCGCCTTTCGCATGGAACCCTCGTGCTCTATGGCGCTCAAGATTATGGTCTTTTCATAAGCCGCGATGAGATCCTTTAATTTCTCCCCTCCCAGCTTTTCGAGTTCGGGCTTCATTCCGGAATGATTGAGGGCCGAATATACATGCTCACGGGTTATCACCGTGCCGGAAGGATTTACGACGACGATCCTCTCGATCATGTTCTCCAGTTCGCGGACATTTCCCGGCCAGTCGTAAGCTACGAGTTCATCGACACCGCCCGGCGCGAAGCGAAGGCTCTTGTTGTATTTTTTGCAGAAGTTCTTGGTGAAATACTCCGCCAGGGCTACTATGTCTTCCTTTCGGTTTCTGAGAGGCATGATCTCCATGGGGACTACGTTCAGTCTGTAGTAGAGGTCTTTTCTGAAGTTTCCCGCTTCCACTTCTTTAGCCAGATCCTGGTTGGTGGCCGCTATGATCCTGATATCCAGCTTGACGGGTTGCGTTCCTCCTACTCTGGTGAGCTCTCTCTGCTGAATTACACGAAGGAGCTTGGCCTGGAGCATGATTGGAAGTTCGCTTATCTCATCCAGCAAAATGATTCCGGTGTTTGCTACTTCAAAGAGTCCGGCTTTTCCGGTGCTTCTGGCTCCGGTGAAAGCTCCGGCTTCATAACCGAAGAGTTCGGATTCCAGAAGTTCCCCGGGGATAGCCGCACAGTTCACCTTTATGAAAGGTTTGCCGTATCTGGCGCTGTTGAGGTATATCTCGTTTGCGACGAGTTCCTTACCGGTTCCGGATTCTCCCGTGATCAGGATATTGGCCTCAGTCTGGGCTACGCTTCTGATCATCTCCATCAGAGCTTCCATGGCATTGGAACGGTAGATCAGAGGTCTGTCCCCTGTCTGCTGGCGCCTGAAATATGCCAGCTCCTGATTGGCCTTTCTCTGTTCCTCGGCCATGTTTGAAAGCTGGCTTTCAAGATTCTTCAGCTCAGGGAAGTCTCTGGTATTGGTAACGACATAACAGATATTTCCTTCATCGTCAAAAATAGGAATACCTGTTACTAACACTTCCTTATCCAGTTTGAAGATAGTCGCTACAGAGTCGACTCTCTCCCTCGTTTCAAGAACGCGTTCCGTAACTGAGCCCTTGTAGAGTTTCCCTTCCTTCTCGATCTCAGCTACCGTGCGTCCTATAACGTCCTTGCCCTCAATGCCGGTAGTCCTGGTATAACCCTTGTTGACATAGAGAACTCTTCCTTCGCCGTCAGCCACATGGATCCCATCATGAAGGTTCTCACAGACCTTCATAAAGTCTATGGCGGCAGGGTTCTGTAACATATCTTTCATAATCAAATCTCCCGATGGTGAAATATTTCACCTGCAGGGTGATTATACCATTTAAGGCATTGGTATGCAAGGGTTTAGATGGTTTGAAACTGACAAAAATAACTACAAAAAATCCTGCTGAAGCCTTCTTTTACCGCTTTAAAAAACTGAGCCGGGATCCCTCCCGGCTCAGTATGATTATCCAGTTGTTTACGATCAGCCGCCCAGATATGCTTTCTGTACGGTATCGTCCTTTCTCATGTTCTCGGCTGTGTCCGAAATTATGATGTTGCCCGTTTCAAGCACGTAGCCGCGGTCTGCGATCTTAAGTGCTTTATTGGCGTTCTGCTCAACCACGAGGACGGTTATTCCCTCGTCGTTCAGCTGCTTGATAACGTCAAAGCAGGTGTTTACCATGATGGGCATGAGTCCCATTGATACCTCGTCGATAAGGAGCATCCTGGGGTTCAGCATGAGGGCTCTGGCGATGGCCAGCATCTGCTGTTCTCCTCCGGACATGGTGGATGCCAGCTGTTTGGAACGCTCTCCCAGTCTGGGGAAGATGCCATAGGCCATCTCGATGTTCTTTGCGATCTGAGCCTTGTCCTTTAACTCGTAAGCACCCATCTTGAGGTTTTCTTCCACGGTCAGCTTTCCGAAGACGCGGCGTCCCTCGGGAACGTAACCGATGCCCATACCTGCACGCTTATGGGCGGGAATGTGGGTGATGTCCTCACCGTCGTAGATGATGGATCCGGAGGTCGGCTTGACGAGGCCCATTATAGTCTTGATCAGAGTGGTCTTGCCTGCGCCGTTGGGGCCGATGATGGATACCAGTTCTTTGTCCTCAACGTTTACGCTTACTCCGTGGAGAACTTCCATCATGCCATATGATACGTAAAGGTCTTTTATCTCAAGCATCAGTCCTCATCCTCCTTTCCCAGATAAGCTTCGATTACCTGCTCGTCATTCTTGACGTATTCAGGTGTTCCTTCGCAGATTTTTTTGCCGTAGGAAAGAACGGTGATCCTGTCGCAGACTCTCATGGTGAGAGGCAGGTTGTGTTCGATGAGAACTATGGATCTGTTCTGTTCCTTGAGTTTGAAGATCAGCTCTGTGATCTCGTTTATGGCGAAGTTTGAAAGTCCCGCGCAAGGCTCGTCCAGCATGATGAGCTTGGGATCAGTTACCAGAACTCTGGCGATCTCAAGTCTTCTAAGATATCCGAGTGATACGTCGGAGGCTTTTTTGTTGGCCACTTCTGCGAGGCCCGTCTCATGGATGATGGCCTCTACCTTGTCCTCGATCTCCTTGGTATGGGACTTGTGGAAATATGAACCGATGCCGGTATATTCCTGAACGCCCGCAGCTGCCACGATATTATCGAAGATGGTCAGTCCTCTCAAGGGCTTGGAAATCTGGAAAGTCCTGGCGATACCCTTCTTGGCCATCTCATATGCAGGTGTGCCCTGGACTTCTTTGCCTTCCAGGATTACTTTGCCGTCGGTGGGCTTGTACACACCGCAGATGGCGTTGAAAAGGGTGGTCTTGCCGGCGCCGTTAGGGCCGATGATGCCGAGCGTCTCTCCTTTGTTGATGGTGAGGTCAAAACCGTCGATGGCTTTAAGGCCGCCGAAGTACATCTTGAGGCCTTCTATTCTCATTAATTCTTCCATTACGCCTGACCTCCTTCCTCTGCTGCCTTTTCGGCAATAAGGTCCGCCCTGGTCTTCTTTCTGGGTTTGATCTTTCTCCAGATCTTTACCAGGAATTTCCATACGGGGCTGTCGTCTCCGAGAAGTCCGCCGGGCATGAATCTTACCATGATTACCAGGAGGAGAGCATATACGAGTTCACGGTAATCATCCGCAAACCTCAGCACTTCGGGAAGTGCTGAAAGAAGCACAGCTCCGAATATGGGGCCTCTCAGCGTTCCCAGTCCGCCGATAACGCACATGGAAACTATCTGAATGGAAACTACGAAAGCAAAGTCAGATGATGAGATGAATCCCATACGGTGTGAGTAAAGGCCGCCGGTCAGTCCAGCGAGAGCTGTGCCGATGGTGAATGCAAGGATCTGATATTTGCTTACGTTGATACCGAAGGATCTGGCTGCGCCGGGGTCGTTCTCGATGGAAGCCAGCGCCATTCCGAACCAGGAATGTCTCATCTTGGTGATGAGGAGGCAAACGATCACGATCAGTATCGTAGTAAATATGAAGAAATGCATGTTGGTCATCCTGATGCCGAATACCACGGGTTTGGTAGTTGTCAGCCCCAGCGTCCCCCCTGTTATCTTAAGGGAGTTGAAAAGAGCCGCCATTACGAAGTTGATACCTATGGTGGTTATGGCCAGGAAGTCTGCCTGAAGTCTCAGCGATATGACGCCGAGGACCGCTCCGCAGATACCGGAAACGACGATAGCCGCCAGGAGCGCCAGAAGGAAGTTTCCTCCATGTGTGGTGATGATGGCTGCGGTATATGCACCGATTCCGAAGAAGGCTGCGATACCCATCATCGCCTGACCGGCATAGCCGGTGATTATGTTCAGCGAAAGAGCCAAAAGCGTAAATATGGCTGCAGTCGCGAGTATTGAAAACAAATACGCACTACTCATTTAACTGCCTCCTATATTTTATTCTTTTGACCGAGCAGTCCCTCAGGCTTGATCAGAAGCATTATGATCAGCACTACGAATGCGATGGCATCCTTAGGGATCGGAATGCTGGTGTAAGCGGAAAGGAAAACTTCAGCAAATCCAATGAACAGACCTGCCAGTACCGTTCCGAGAGGATTGCCCAATCCTCCGAGAACTATGATGGCAAGCATTTTGTATGAAGGGACTTCGCCCAGAGCCGGTGTGATGGAGTTGTAAAGAATACCTACCATAATACCTGCAGCTGCAGCGAATCCATATCCAAGAATATATGAAAGGGCCATGGCGTTATTGGTATTGACGCCGCAGACCTTTGCTATCTCAGTGTCATTTGCAGTAGCGCGCCATGCCAGACCGAGCTTCGTCTTGTTGAGAATGAACCACAAAATGAGAAGAAGGACTGCAGTGAGCGCGAAGATCAGGATCCATGCCGGGACCAGCACGACAGGACCGAGTTTTATGGATGTTACTCCGAAATCAAAGTTATATGAGTAGGAGTAAGGTCCGCAGATCAGTCTGACCAGGTCTGAAGACATGGTAAAGAGACCAACCGCCGCTACAAGCGGAATTATAGAAAGGGTGTTCGGTTTAGCCAGAATAGGTGAATAAATGAATTTCTGGATCAGGATACCAAGCACTCCTACTGCAAGCATCGAAAGCACGAATGCTAAAACGATGCTTCCGGTCGCGTAATATATATACCATCCGAGATACGCGCCTATAAGGTAAGCGCCGGCGTTAGCGATATCGAGGATCCCCAGGATACCATAGATAAGTGTGGCTCCCATGGCAGTCAAAGCATATACGCTTCCTATCGCCAGCGCGTTCATCAGTTGTTGTGTAAACATATGAGCACCATTGCTTCCTAATAATCAACTACAGGGGAGACGCAAAAGCGTCTCCCCCGGGTTTTCTGCATTATCAGATCATATACTGATTATTGATAGTTTGCAGGGTCGATAACTTCCATGTCATCGATAGTTCCGGCGGAGTGATATTCACCGTCGGTAACGAGCTGGATCTGTACCGGCTTAACTGCGGAACCGTCTTCGTTGTAACGGATAAGAGTTCCTGTTACTGTATCGAAGTTCTCCATGCCTGCGATGTATTCTCTCATAGCCTGAGTATCAGTTCCGACTTCCTTCATGGCTGCAAAGAGCACCTGGAAAGCATCGTATACGGAAGCGCCTACCATGTCGGGCTGGATGCCGTATTCATTTACATAGTTCTCGATGTATGCCTGAGTCTCTGCATTCTGGTCATCACGGTTCATGTTGGTAGTGATGTAGAGTCCGTTTGCATACTCACCTGCAATGTTGAGAAGTTCGAATGAGTCAGCTCCTTCGCATCCAAGTACAGGAATGTTGAGTCCCTTCTGTCCTACTTCACGAAGTACCTGAGCAGCCTGCTCATAGTAGTTTACAGAGTAGATCAGGTCTGCGCCGGCTGCTGCAGCTGCTGTAACAGCTGAAGACATGTCGGAGTCGGAAATTGCGATAGCCTGTTCGTAAACGATCTCTGCATCGGATCCCATCTTTTCAAGCTGTGCCTTGAAAGCTTCGATCTGAGTTGCACCGAAGTCGAGGTCTACGCTGATGATAGCGATCTTCTTAGCCTTTAATGTCTCTGTTGCGTAGATAGCAGCAGCTGTTCCCTGAAGTTTGCCGGGGAAGGACTGTGAGAAGATCAGGTCACCTGCGTTTACAACGTCGGGGTGTACAGCGTAAGCGGAAACCATAAGCTTGCCTGCTTCCTGGAAGATAGGTGCAGCTACCTTGGTAGGTCCGGAATAGGAACCGGAAACTACTGCTGCTACGCTGTCATCATATGCGAGCTTTTCAGCGATATTAGCAGCTTCAGTTGTATCAAGGCCGTCATCGAAATCTGCGAGTTCAACTGTTGCACCGTTGATTCCGCCGTTTTCGTTGATGAGCTTAACTGCAAGTTTAGCAGAGTTGAGTGCTGACTTACCATCAGCTGCAGCGGATGCTGCGGATACAGGAGCAAAGAAACCGATCTTGATAACGTCGGGAGTCTCTGCGTCGCCGCCTTCGTTTGCAGGTGCGGACTCTCCGCCGCAAGCTGCGAACATAAATACCATGGCGAGAATAAGCAGTACTGATAATACTTTCTTCATTTTAGAATTCCTCCTTTTTCAAATTCTCTCCTATCATTGGATTTTATCACTTTAAAGCGAATTGTCAACAAGAGTTGATGCTGATATTTGCATTTTGTTCAAAACACCAATAGTATCCGTCATTTCTATTTTGTGTATTTATTATCGCCATTTTATAGCTATGCGGCCGTGAGGTCTTAAAGCAAAAACGCTTCGATAAGCGCTTTGACCGTGTTGGTATCCAAAGGAGTCTCCCCGGTCTCAAAAGTCATAATCATGTTGACCCCGGGGATAAATCCGCTTCGGATAAGCGCATTCAGCCTTGTCACATTGTACCTCATATAACCCGGATCGTCCGCCCGTCCGAAATGCTCCCAGATAAATTCTTTGCGCTCCCGAACGTTGAGCAGAGTAAAATCCGGATGAATAATCTTACCATTATACAGTTTTACCGGACACTCGAATTTTCTCGGGATCGGATAGCTGTCAAAGATGTCCGCCAGGATGATCTCCGACTTGGATCGCACCCTGGTGCCGCTGGTGGAATGATACTCCGGAGCGCCTTCCTCAAATGGTTTCGGCGTGTAAGGCTCCGCCAGCCACGCAGCCGCGAATTCCTCGTCGGAGATGAACCGCGGCTCAACCAGCTGCCGCCTGGGAAGTATGAGCTTCCCGAAAACGTCCTCTGGAAGTGTATGTTCCCTGATATCCATAAGATTCCTGACAGCCATCTGCTCGATTCCGGCCGCAGCCCTGAGCTCCATATCATAATCCCTCTGCGCCAAAGCAGCCGCCTTCCGCAGATCCGCCTGCCTGACGTACTTGCCCGATCTTTCAGACGGCTTGGAGCGAATGTAGTATTTAGGTTGTTTGTAATTTGCTGCTACCCTAAGACTACCCGCCGGGACTGTAGTAAGGGATTCGTCCACTTTCTGAATTAATTCTGTCAGTTCGCTGTCACGTTTGATAAGTTCTTCATTTAATCTCATATTTGACCTCCTTTTGTTGGTGTTTGGTACACAATGCCTTAATTGGCTCGTTGTGTACCACTATGGTTACTATCAAATTGGTACACAAATTCTCTTTTAACCATTTGTGTACCATTTGTCATTAGTTGATTTGGTACACAACTGACAATTCCCCTGAATGTGTACCAAAATCAATCAAATCTGTTTGGTACACAATCAATGATTTTTTTGTTTGTGTACCAAATGGGAATGATCGCACTAACGCTCCCACACCCCTATCCTACCACAGCTAATTTTTCTTTTCAGTCCAATTCCGAAACTGGTGCAAAAAAATTTCGTCCCACAATAAAAAAGCCCTGCAGCAGATGCGGAGCCCTCACACACAACAAAACGGCGCCCCGACGGGGCGCCGCCAAATGCTTCGGCCGAAGCTTTGTGATAATTCAGCTTAAATCTTACTCGTGTACGGGAAGCTTGCGCTTCTTGTCGAATTCCTTCATATCCTTAACAAGCGGTCCGCAAAGGAGTACCATGCAGATTGCGTTAGGGATGATCATCAGAGCGTTGAAGATATCGGAGATATTCCATGCGATATCGAAGGCTGTGATGCAAGCGATGAAGGAAACTGCGGAGAATACGATTCTGTATGCCAGTGTGATGCTGGTGCTCTTTGTGAGATATTCAAGAGCTTTCTCACCGTAGTACTCCCAGCCGAGGATGGTTGAGAATGCGAAGAGTGCCAGTGAAATAGCTACGATCCATGCGCCTGCCTGTCCAAGTACAGACTGGAATGCTGCGATGGTAAGGGGAGCTCCCTGAAGCACGATCTTTCCGGATGCATCGTTTACGTTCTCCATAACGCCGGATGTCAGGATGGAAAGTCCGGTTACGGAACATACGATGAAGGTATCCCAGAATGTACCGGTCATGGAAATGTAACCCTGCTTGATGTAGTCCTTGGAAGTGGTGGCAGCTGCTGCGATAGCAGCGGAACCCATACCAGCCTCATTGGAGAAGCATCCACGAGCAACACCCTTTCTCATAGCCTGCATCATGCCTGCTACTACGGAACCTGCAACACCGCCTCCAACAGCCTGAACGGAGAATGCCATTCTGAACATATCTACGATAGCCTGAGGAAGGACCTTGATGTTGATGATGATAACTACGAGAGCAGATACGAAGTAGAGGATAGCCATTACGGGAACTACCAGGGATGATACCTTGGAAATTGACTGGATTCCTCCGATTACTACTACGAGTACCAGGATGAATACTACAGCAGCTACTGCATAAGGGCTGATGCCGGATACAGTATTGAATGCTGATGCGATGGAGTTGCCCTGTGTAAGGTTGCCGATACCAAAGGATGCGATAACAGCGAATACTGCGAAGCAGATAGCAAGGAATCTTCCGAATCCTTTTGCCTTCTCGCCGTAAACTTCGGGAATACCTCTTTCCATGGTAACCATTGGTCCGCCGAGCATCTCGCCCTTATCGTTCTGTGTACGGTAACGAAGAGCAAGTGCACACTCAGTAAACTTTGAAGTGAGTCCGAATGCAGCCGAGATCCACATCCAGACTAAAGCTCCGGGGCCGCCTGCTGCAAGCGCTGATGCAACACCGGCAATGTTTCCGGTACCGATGGTAGCAGCAAGAGCTGTACAGAGAGCTGCGAAAGGAGAAACGTCTCCTTCACCCTCAGCCACACGAGCTTCTTTGGATAAAGTTGATTTGATAGCGTATCCTAATGTACGCCATGACAGGAATCCACACCTGAACGTCAGGAAGATACCTGTACCGACGAGTATGATGAGCATGAAAGGCCCCCATACGAAATCGTCGATCTTCACTAGAAAATCATTGAAAGCTTCCATAATATGATTCCTTTCCTCCCCTATCCGTCGCACTGTCCTGATAAAATAGCGGATACGGGAAAAATTGTATAAAACCGGACAGTACTTCTATTTTCTAAAGTTTAGTACATTAAAGCGCTGTTGTCAAGAATCACAGTATATGTATACAAAAATATTAATTGAATTATGTATGCAAAATAACTTTTGCCCGTGTTTTTCTATATTATATCTGCGCAAAATATTTTGCTCTTCTGTGTTAAAAAATGCCCGATTGTGTGATATAATACAGCCATGACAATGTCTGACCTGTTTCCACCGGTCCGGCTTATCTGTTTTAAAGGTATTATCTGAAAGGAGATTTTTCTAATGAAGAAAGCATTCAAAATGCCTACTGCACTGACCATAGTAATGATCTTCCTGATCATCGTAGGAATCATGACATGGTTCGTGCCTACATCTGTGGTAGTTGAGAATGATGCAGGCGAAAAGCAGATCGTCTTTAACGCAGCTTTCGATGAAGAAGGAAACGTCATCGAAAATGCTGGAACCAGTCCTGTAGGACTCTGGGATCTTTTCACCGCACCTATCAACGGAATGACAGACGCGGTTGAAGTTGCATCCGCCATCCTGGTATCAGGAGGTCTCATCGCCATCCTGACCAAGGTCGGTGCCATGGACGCAGCCATCGGTGGGCTCTTAAGGAAATTCAAGGGAAGTACCCTTATCATCATCCTGATGATCGTATTCTCCCTTATGGGTACCGTATACGGTGCCTGGGAAGAGATGCCGGCTTACGCGCTGATCATCCTTCCTATGTTCGTAGCTGCAGGCTATGACTCCATCACAGGTTTCCTGGTAATCATGATCGGTACCATCGCAGGTAATATGGCAGACGTAGTTAACCCGTATGCAGTAGGTGCTGCTGTAGCTGCCATCGGCAATCCGGAATTATCCATCGGGCATGGTATCCTTCTGAGACTGGTGCTTTATGTAGTGATCCTCATAATGGGTATCCTTTACGTATTGAGATATGCCAAGAAGGTCAAGGCAAATCCCGAATCTTCTCCCGTATACGGAGTTGAGATGAATATCGGCCATGAAGAGTCCGACTCAAACGAACTCGTGGAACTCACTCCCAAGAGGATCTGGTCCCTGGTAGTGTTCGGTATCGTTATCCTTCTTTGCGTATTGGGTTACGTTCCCTGGGATTCCATCGAGACGGCAAACGGAACACTCTTTGATTCCATCAATGCATTCAAGTATGCCCTGAGCGATTCTGTTATCGGTAAGTTCCTGGGTATCCCCAACTTCACCGAATTCGCATGGTGGTACTTCGTTGAGTTCTCAGCAGTATGGCTGCTGGGCGCTGTAGTTATCGGCTTCATCAACAAGATGCCTGAAAAGGAATGGGTAAAGACATTCACTCAGGGTGCTGCCGATCTGGTAGGCGTAGTACTCGTACTTGCTACCTCCAGAGGTATCTCCATCTTCATGGGTGACAGAACATACGGCATGAGCATCACCTTCATTTACTGGATCCAGAACGCTCTGACTTCCGTACCTCTCTGGGCATTCGTAATCGCTGCAGTAATTGCTTACCTTCTGATCGGTATCTTCCTGCAGTCCACATCCGGCGTATCCGGAATCACGATGCCTATCTTCGGAGCTGTAGCAATGGCACTCTTTGCAAACTCCGCAGTAGGTTCAGTAGGCGGACAGGCTCTGCTGATCTCAGCCTTCACCTTAGGTATCAACTTCATCTGCGGATTCTATCCTGAATCCACCAACATGGGTATCTGCGAAATGGCAAACGTACCTTACAACGTATTCCTCAAGGTATGGCTGAAGATACTTATCCCGATGCTTATCGTAGGCACCGCGATAATCTCAATTGCGCCTTATATCCATCTGGTATAAAATCAAACCTTAATGCAGGGCAGTAAACCGCTGCCCTGCAATTTTTTTAGAATAACGGGGCAAAATATGAAAGATTATATAAAGATAATAGAAGATAACAAGGAAGAGATGCTTCAGACCCTGGCGGATCTGGTAGCCATACCCTCTGTGGTATCTGCTCCGGACGGCGGCTATCCCTTCGGAGCCGAAGTCCAGAAAGCTTACGAGTTCATGATGGCTAAAGCCGAAAAGGACGGCTTCATCACAAAGAACGTGGATAACCAGGGCGGTCACCTGGACTTTCCCGGTAAGACCGATGACCTGATCGCAGTAGTCGGACACCTGGACGTGGTCCCCGCGGGAGACCCCGCTAACTGGAACACCGATCCCTTCAAGGCCGAGATCATCGACGGAAAGATGTACGGAAGAGGCACCATCGACGACAAGGGACCTCTGCTCGCGGGATATTTTGCGGTGAAGGCTCTTAAGGAGGCGGGCTTTGAACCCACCAAGACCATCCGCGTCATGCTGGGCCTCGATGAAGAGACCAACTGGTACGGCATGGAGTACTACATGGAGCGCGAGAAGGCTCCCGTCGCGGGCTTCTCCCCCGACGCCGAGTTCCCCGTGATCCACGGTGAGAAAGGCATGATCTCCTTCAATCTCACGAAGAAAATCGACCTTTCGGGAGAAGGCGGCTTAAGGCTCATCTCCCTTAAAGGCGGTACGGTTTCCAACGCCGTCCCTGACAGCGCAAAGGCAGTCATAGCCTACGGAGACAAAACCACCGAGATCACCGCAAAGGGAGTATCAGCCCATGCATCCACTCCGGAGCTGGGCACCAACGCCATCTCAGTCCTGTTCGATCTGCTTGGATCCAAAGAATTTGCGCAGAAGGATGTAAACGACATCATCGGCTTCTTCAACGACCACCTTGGATTCGATATCAACGGCGAAAGATTCGGCATAGCCTTCGAGGACGAGCCCTCCGGCAAACTCACCCTTAACGCCGGCATCGCTGAGATCGAGAACGATCAGGCCAAACTGGTCATCGACGTGCGCTATCCCGTAACCTTCACCCTTGAACAGGTAATGGAAGGCGTGCACAAGGTCTGTGATCCCTACGGCTGGGAGATCACCGAGAACACCGGAGCAGGTCCCCTCTACAAGCCTGCTGACGATCCTCTCGTCGTGACCCTCATGGACATCTACAAAAAATACACCGGCCAGCATGACGCCAAGCCCATCACCATGGGAGGCGCCACCTACGCGAGAGCGGTGCCGAACACAGTGGCCTTCGGACCGGTTTTCCCCGGCCAGGTTGACCTCTGCCACCAGCCAAACGAGTTCATCGATATCGAAGACATGGTGACCAGCACCAAGATCTTTGCAGAAGCGCTGTACGAACTGGCAAAATAATCCAAATCAAAACGAAAAAAGCTACCGGCGTGCCGGTAGCTTTTTTATAGGAAATGTTTCCTGATTAGTTCTTCTACAGATTTGACCTCCAGTGGAAATTTTCTTGTCTCCAAGGTTATGAGCAGATCATCTCCAAGAACAAAGCCATTTCTTTCATAAATATGAAGTTTAAAAACGTTATCATTTGCGTATGACAGGCTGTCCATCATACCAAAATGCTCGACCCAGATTTCTTTGCGCTCCCGAACATTAAGCCCGACGAAATCAGGTCTCACCCAGCCTTTACCCTTCAGGTACAGCTTCGGCTCAAAGACATGAGGCACGTTTAACCTATCAAATGAGTCCGCCCAGAGTTGTTCTGATTTTGATCTGACCCTGTAGCCTTCCGCCGTAAGAATCTCAGGGTCATTGTCATCAAATCCCATGGGTTCGCATTTTTTGCTCTCCAGCCATTGCCTGATGAACTCGTCATCAGGGAGCCTGACCGGCGTGACCAGTTTCTGTCTGACCGGCGAGAGCGAGTTGTAGATCTCTTCAGCGGAATTCATTTGCTGCTTTATCATCTCATCCAGTATACGCAGTTCCTCTTCGGCGGCATTTAAGATTTTCAGATCATAATCCTTTTGAGCAAGTTTCTTTATAGTTTCGACATCTTTTCTGGAGATATATTGTTTTATCCCTTTTCTGACTGAATAATATGAAGTATGCCCTTTATACGTCATGGTTCTCAGATTTCCATCGGGATATTGTTCAATAAAACCTTTCTTTTCAGCTAAAACGTCTTCAAGATACCTTTTCCTGGCATCAAGTAAATTTTTAAAATTGTTGTTCATATTTCCCTCCTGATTATTCATAATCTTTAATTTGAAAAAAACCTGATAGGTCTTCTTTTGCAAAATACCCAATTAGGACCTATTATTTTGCTGACTTTTGAACAATATAGAAAGAAAAATAGGTCTGAAAATATCAAAGCAACAAATCAGACCTACTATTTCTATTCATTCTGTGAAAAAGTTCCAAAATTATAGGTCTATTATTTGATTTTTAGAGAATAAGACCTATATCCCGGAACCCCCTCTATGTCCAACAGTCCATTCCCCAAAATACCCTTGCTCAAACTGCTCATTTCTTTCCCCACACCTCTGATATCGCTGCGTCCTCGTACTGGCGCATCCAGAGGGTGTAGTAGTATCCCTTCTTCGCGAGAAGTTCCTCGTGTCTTCCCTGCTCCACGATCTTACCATCGTCTACTACCAATATGATGTCGGCGTTCTTGACGGTGGAGAGCCTGTGGGCGATCACGATGGAAGTCCTGCCCTTTATCACCTGATCGATGGCGGCCTGGATCTTTTGCTCGGTCAGGGTGTCAACTGATGCCGTAGCCTCGTCCAGCACCACGATCTTAGGATCCGCGATTATGGCTCTCGCAAAGGATATCAGCTGCTTTTCTCCGGTGGAAAGCAGGTCTCCTCCTTCTCCGACATCTGTCTCCATTCCCTTTTCCAGCTTATCCAGCACGCTTCCAAGGGATACCAGGCGGATGGCGCGGTCTATCTCTTCGTCCGTCGCATCCGGCTTTCCGTAGACCATGTTGTCCCTGATGGTCCCTGAGAACAGGTGAGGTGCCTGAAGCACGTAGCCCAGTGCGGAATGGAGCCAAAGCTGCGAACGGTCCTTTGCGTCCCTTCCGTCTATGAGAAGCCGTCCCCTGGTGGGCTCATAGAACCTGCAGATCAGGTTGGCCAGGGTGGACTTTCCGGCTCCCGTCTCTCCGACGATGGCCACGTTGGTGCCGAAGGGTATCTTCAGATTGAAGTCTTCCAAAATATATTCGTCGCCGTCCGGATATTTGAAATCCACGTGCTCGAATTCTATGTCGCCCCTGATGGGTTCCCAGTTCTCGGTCTTGGGATCGAAGCAGTCGCCGTACTTGGCTATGACTTCCTCGCTGTCGGTGACCGTCGGCTTCAGGTTAAGCAGATCCGTGAAACGTCCGATGTTTACCTGAGCCTGCACGAGAAGCGCCAACACTTCCACAAGCCACCTCACGGGTTCCATCAGATCCTGGGCGTAGCTCATGAAGAGTGAGAAGGTCCCCACCTGGTCTGCTGCCAGGATGCCACCCTTCCAGAGCACAAGCGCAAGGGCGCAGGATGAAGCCATGTTGGTTATCATGGAGAAGGCTCCGTATGTCCTTGCGGACTGCATGACCTTCCTCTTCATGTGGGAGGTCTCCTTCATGAACTCCTCGTCCGTCTTATCCTCGATAGCGAGGGACTTGATGGTCTTGGCCCCGGTTATGCCCTCGTTGAAGTTACCCGTTATGGTGGAATTGATCTCCCTTATCTGATGGTGCAGGTCGAAGAGCCTTCCCTGGAAGAAGGCGAAAAGCACGATGATCACGGGCACCACCAGGAATACCAGGCCGGTGAGTTTCACGTCGATACCCAGCATTACCACAGCTGCCCCTATTACGTAGAGCGCAAAATACGTTCCGTCGAAGAGCTGCCAGGTGAAGAGCTCGCCTATCCTGGAGGTATCGCTCATTACCCTTGCGTGGATGTAGCCCACGCTGTTCTGATTATAGTAGTCGAAGGACAGCTCCTGAAGATGGGCGAAGGCCTTGTCCCTCATGTCCCTGTCCATACTCACCTCGGTGGCAAGGCAGCCCTTGACTCCGAAATAGCTTATGATCGCTGTCACTACGATAAGGAGCACGTATACCAGTGCGAAGGGCACCACTCCGTCAAGGGTTGACTCCCTCACGAAATGATCCAGCGCGAACTTCTGGAGCACCGGTCTCAGTACGTCCGAGATACTGCAAAGTATCTGCGCCGTGACCAGTCCAATGAACTGCTTTTTATACGGTTTCGCGAACGGAAGTATCCTCGGTATGCCGAACAAAGGAAGTGCCACGCGCTTCTGTTTAGTGTCTGATCTCTTATCAGTCATGGCGCACCTCCTCCCCGTTTATTCCAAGCTGGATCTCATATATCTTCTGATATACGCCGCCTGCCGTCTTCAGTTCCTCAGGAGTACCCTGCTCGATTATCCTTCCCTTATCCAGGACTACCACCTTGTCGGCTTTGGAAAGGGTGGTTATCCTGTGGGATATGATTATTATGGTAGCCGTTCCGAACCTTTCTTCAAGAGAAGCCCTGATCCTGGCGTCGGTCTTGTTGTCCACGGCGGACAGAGAGTCGTCCAGTATCATGATAGGCGCGTCCTGAGTGAGGGCTCTTGCTATGGCAGTCCTCTGCTTCTGTCCTCCGGAAAGGGTCACTCCCCTCTCTCCTACGAAGGTATCGTAGCCCTCCGTGAAACCTTCGATGGCTTCAGTAAGGCAGGCAGCTTCCGCAGCGCGCTCGATATCCTTCAGCTGGAGATGATCGTTTGCGATCCCTATATTGTCTTTTAACGATCTGGAGAAGAGATAGGGTTCCTGAAGCACCATGGCGATGTTTTTTCTCAGGTGCTGGGTCCTTATGTCCCTGATATCAACTCCCCCGATGGTTATCCTTCCGCGGCCTTCCGGGATCTCGTACAGCTTGTCCAGTAAAAGCATAAGAGTGCTCTTTCCGGAACCGGTGCCGCCCAGGATGCCCAGGGTGGATCCCGCTGGTATCTCGATGTTTATGTCCTTTAATATGTCATGACCCTCTTCATAGCAGAAGGTTATGTCCTCGAAACGGATGTCTCCGGTCATGTCGTGATCCGCAGCTCCAGGACGGTCATGCTCCTCTTCGGAATCCATGATGTAGGCAAGCCTGTCAAGGGATACGCCCGCCTTGGCCATCTCTGAGAGCATCCTGCCCAGCCTCCTGATGGGGAAGCTCAGCATGCCGTTATACGAAACGAAGGCAACGTATTCGCCGGCAGTCATCTCGCCTTTAACTGCGAGAACCGCTCCGAATACCGTCACCAGCAGGATCTGGAGACCGCAAAGAATGTCCTGTATGGAGAAGAACTTTCCGATGACGTGTCCCATATGGACCCAGAGGCTGCAGTAGTAGTCGTTCTGTTTTTTGAAGCGCTCCTTTTCCAGCTTCTCGTTCGCAAAGGCACGCACTACCCTGACTCCCGTCAGGTTTTCCTGCACGATGTTGGAAACGATACCCTCGTTCTCATCGCACTCCTTGAATCCCACGTGCATCTCCTTTCTGAAGATGACGGAATATGCCAGGATGATGGGAATGGGAACGGTGGCGATCAGCGCCATCTTCACGTTCATGCTGAACATGAAATAGAGGGACATGGCGATGAGTATCCCTATCCTGAATACGGTGGTGAGCTGTTCTGCCACGAAGGTCCTCATCCTGTCCACGTCAGTGGTGCAGCGCTGAATGATATCTCCCGTGCTGTTTTTCATGTGCCAGGCGTAGGGAAGCCTTGAGATATGAGAGAACAGGGTGTCCCTCATGTTCTTTACGAGAACTTCCGAACCCGCCGTGTTCAGCATGGTGGTGCCGAACTGAGCGCAGACTCTGATGAGCCCGAGTCCGGCTATGGCAAGGGCCGGGATCCAGAGGTTCTGACCGATAAAGCCGAAACCTCCCAGGCTTTCAACCAGCGAATCAACCCACTCAGGGAACTGAGATTCTTTGCCCCCGATGGCGTTATCTATTGTACCCCTTATTATCTGGGGGTTCAGCATGTCCACCAAAGTCATCAGAGCAGAGCAAAAAATACTCAGCACAAAAAGAAGCTTACTGCCCTCCAGAAACTGGAGGAGAAGCTTCGATTGTGATCTTTTGACGTTGGCTTGGGTGTTATTTTCCATTACTACTTTCTGTTTTCTTTTTCCTGTTTGCGCTTGTCATTAATGATCTTGACGTGCTCATCCGTGATGAGGGTCACGCCGTTTTCCTTAGCCCAGGCTACGCAGCCGTTCAGCACGGTCTTCAAGAAGGGTCTGGGCACCTTGACGAAGTTCATCAGGGCTTCGTCGGTGAACTTGATGGTATCGTCGCAGCGGTTCGCAGCATACTTGATGGATGCGATATCAACTTCCTTAGGGGCAGGGATCGGCTCCGAGATGGGTTTTTTGAACCCCTTCGGGAACTGGGTGTACCAGAAGTTCGTGGAATCGCGGTAGCCATAGTCCACGGGTACCGGCGGGAAGTTGTTCTTGTTCACTCCGTCCACGATGGCATTGTAATACTCATCCTTCATGAGGATGTCGTCGATGTTCAGGATGAAGTGTGCGCCGTACTTGGACGTGATACCGTTAAAGTCATTATATGGGCCGGGATGTCCGTCGTCAATATCATCCGCTGAGAACTTTCCGGCATTCTCAAGTTCCTTGTTCCAGGTGCATTCGAATACCTGGAAGGCCTCTGCGATGACCTGAGGGCGGTCCGCCTCGCCGGGGCCCGCCTGGCCGTCTTCCATGGTGAAGAGATTCTGCTTCATCTTCTCCTCGGAAGGTCCGGGATATCCCAGTCTTACGGCTTCCTTGAAATATTTCCTGTCATCGGGAATGAAGTTGATGGCACACTTACCCCTCTTAAGGAGGTTATGACAAGTATTGGATGTGTTCCTGCATTCCAGAAGCATGGCGTACCTGCCCTTTCCTGCTATATAGTAAGGGAAGCAAAGGGAATAAGATCCCAGATTCAGGCTTCCGTCGTCGTTTAACGTGCTGATAACCACCGTCGGCATGGGAAAGAATGCCGAGGTCTGATAGAAATTGTCTACGATCCTTAAATTCCTGAATGAACTCATTTCATATCTCCTCTTCTAAAGATTTACTCCATTATATCATCATTTATAATGGAAATGTGAATCTTTTTACATTATAATCTAGTTAGCGCAAAACATACTTTGCGCATCTCTTACACAGGAGCAAAGAACAAAATGAAGGATTTTTATGCTGAATATAAAAGAAAGCTCCGCACACCCGATGAGGCTGTGAAGCTGGTGAAGAGCGGAGACTGGGTGGACTATACCGCGAACGTCTGCTTCCCCCATCTTCTGGACGAGGCGCTGGCGAAGCGTGTGGATGAACTCTACGACGTGAAAGTGAGGGGAAGCCTCTGCTTCGGTCCCATCAGGATCGTGGAAGCTGATCCCAAGGGCGAGCACTTCTGTTATAACAGCTGGCACTTCTCAGCCTATGAGAGAAAGCTCGCTGACAAGGGGCTCTGCAGCTTCATCCCCATGCTCTTCTCGAGAAACGGTCTCTACTATAAGCACTTCCTGGAGGTGAACGTGGCCATGATGTCCGTGTGTCCAATGGACCGTCACGGCTACTTCAACCTGTCCTGTGCTACAGGCGTGGCCAAGGCCATCCTTGACAAGGCGGATATCGTCATCCTGGAAGTAAACGAGAAGCTCCCCAAGATCTGCGGAGGTTTCGACCAAGTGATACATATAGATGAAGTCGACTGCGTGGTGGAGGGCGAGCACGGAGAGCTTCCTCAGTTCCCCATCTCACCTGCAACTCCCGAGGAGGAGATGATAGCGGACCATCTTTTAGAACACATCCATGACGGCGCCTCGCTTCAGCTGGGCATAGGAAGCCTTCCCAACGTGGTGGGAGCCAAGCTGGCGGAGTCGGATCTTAAGGATCTCGGGATGCACACCGAGCTTCTGGGAGACGCCTATTATCAGCTATATAAAGCGGGCAAGCTTACCAACAAGTGCCTGAATCTCCACAAAGGTCAGGGAATGACCGGCATCGTCTTCGGTACTAAGGAGATGTACGACTGGGTCGACGACAATCCGACGGTGATTATAGCGCCCCTCACCTACGTGAACGACGTGAGGGTCATAGGAAGCATAGACAACGTGGTGTCCATCAATAACTGCGTGGAAGTTGACCTCTACGGCCAGATCAGTTCCGAGAGCCGGGGCACGCGCCAGATCTCGGGAACAGGCGGCCAGCTGGACTTCCTGGAAGGCGCTGCCCTCTCCAAAGGCGGCAAGGGCTTCATCTGCCTTACCTCTACCTACACCGACAGAAACGGCATCAAGCACTCCAGGATCAAGCCCACCCTGGAAGGCGATATCGCTACGGCTCCCCGTACCCAGGCCTACTTCATGGTCACCGAATACGGCTGTGTCAACCTGGTGGGAAGGAGCACCTGGGAAAGAGCCGAGATGCTGATCTCACTGGCCCATCCCGACTTCAGGGACGAGCTGATAGCCGCAGCTGAAAAGCAAAACATCTGGAGAAGATCAAATAAAAGATAGACCCTTCCGGGTCTATTTTTTTATTGATTATCCGAGGACCTTCTTTATATCTGCTTCCTTTGCATCCGGGAACAGTTTCCGGATGTGTCTGAAGAGCCTCTCGTATGATTCCTCCGGTTCCCTGCAGTAGGTCTTCTCATAGAAGCCCTCTCCGAAGAACTTCTCCGGGGTCGCGTACTCAGCAACTCCCCATCCGTATTCCCGTCCGTACTTGTCCGTCATATACTTGAAGTCGTTCACAAGCACGAAGGTCTGCATCTGAAGTCGGGTGATGATGGTGTCGAAGCCTTTGTTCCCGCCCTTTCTGTAGTTTCCGAGAGTCTTCAGGCCTTTGGTAAGGATCGGCTCGTTGGCCTCCACCAGCTCATAGAGCTTCATGTCGTTATAGCTCACAAGCTCGTCGCCTATCATACCCTCGTAGTCGTAGCCGTCCCTCCTGTAGTTGGCGAAGTCGGGGAACCATTCCTTGCTGATGAAGGCTGCTTTTTTCTCAAAAAACTTGCCGTACCCGCAGCCCGTGTCCCTGATGACAGGTCCCTTCCAGTCCCAGACCCTGAAGTCCCCTTCAGCGTACCAGATCGCGGGGTCCGCCAGCTCTTCCACGGAGAATCCCTCTATCCTGCACCTGAAAAACGGCAGGAAGCCCCACTCGTTTATCAGATCCTCCATATCCTGTTTTGTTCTGATCAAGTACTTCATGCTTCGATTTTATCACAGAGCCCGGCTTTATTCAATCCGGCTTCCCGGCGCAAAAAAATAACAGAGCCTCCGGTTCATCACTCCGGAGGCCGAGTTGTCTCGTTAGTTATTCATTTATTATTCGTTTTGAAAGGTTTTTATGGAAAGGAATTATGAAAAAGTGTTTTTCTTATCTCTTGCAATTTTAATATAACCCTTCAATGTGACTGTTTTTTGAAGATTTGGGGACTGTAATTTGTACGTTTCATAGCGATTTATGTTTTTTGACGCAATAATACGAAAAATCAGTCCTCCGGGTCTTCTTCCGAGTTGATGTCACGGTACAGTTCATTTATCCCGGCCTGGGCATATTCAAGCTTATGCTTGCTGACTATCCTGTCGCGGTCGCTTAAGATGGCAAGCATCTCATCCGCCACGTCTTCGAGGGAATGCTCCCCTCTCAGGATATATCCCATCATCCTTCCCGCGGTGAACTCAGTCGGGAGTTCCTTCGCGATCAGCCCGGCAAATTCCTCCGGATAGCCCTTCCTCACCATTAAATTGTAGAGTTCAATGCTTTTTTCGGTCATTCCTTAAGTTTCCGATCGTCAGTCGCTGGGTTTGGGATTTCTGACTTTCCCAAGGTTCCATACGTAAGCCGCCTTCCTGGCAGCGTCAAGTCTGTCCTCTTCACCCTTATACTCGCAGAATCCGCTGTGGGCTCCGCAGTCAGCGCATACCACATACCAGCTCCAGCCGTGCTCCTCTTCAAGCACACCGGGGCCTCCGCAGTAGGGGCAGTCGAAAAGTTCTATCTCGTCATAAATGCTCACTTTAATGTCCTTCCTTTCAAAACGCCTGTTATCTTTCGCGTCCATTCAGTATTATATCACAAACCGAATAAAAATGGGATATAAATGCATCCGTCGATTTTTACTCTTTTTTGCTGTTTTTGTAGTTTATTTTAACGAAAAAATTAAGAAGTTGTTGATTTTTTAAACAAAATCATTTCCTTTCCTTGAAAAGTTTTTTGGGAGATATATAATAGTATTGCGGCCTTATCGGGCCGTATATTCTTGAAAGGAGAGTTATTAATGAGTACTCAAAAAAAAAAGAAAAAATTTTCATTCCCCTCAGCTTATGTGGTATTATTCATAGTCATGATCATCGCTGTGATACTTACCTACGCCATTCCTGCAGGTGAATATTCAAAGCTCACCTATGACGAGGATGCAAACGTCTTCGTAGTGACCGCACCCGACGGAACGAGCGAAGAATACGAAGCTACCCAGGAAACGCTCGATCAGCTGGGAATCAACGCTAAGCTTGACAACTTCACCGGAGGCAACATTTCAAAGCCCATGGCAGTTTCAGGCACCTATGTTCCTCAGGAACAGAACGGACAGGGCATCGGCGATTTCCTGATGAACATCCCTTACGGTGTATATGACTGCGTTGACATCATATTCTTCATCTTCATGATCGGCGGTACCGTTGGTATCGTTAATTATCTCGGAGTCTTCAATGCAGGTATCACAGAACTTGCCAGAGTCTCCAAGGGAAGAGAACAGCTTATCATCGCTGTAGTATGCTTCCTCATCGCACTCGGCGGAACTACCTTCGGTATGTGCGAAGAAACCATCGCGTTCTATCCCATCCTTATCCCTATCTTCCTTAAGACAGGATACGACGCCATGACCGGTGTAGCAGCCATCTGGTGCGGATCAGCTCTCGGCTGCATGTTCTCCACAGTTAACCCCTTCTCAGTAGTAATCGCTTCCTCCGCTGCAGGCATCAACTTCAGCGAAGGTCTCCCCGTAAGACTTGCAGGTCTTATCGTCGGAGTCATCATCACCCTCTGGTACATCTTCAGATATGCCAAGAAGGTAAAGGCTGATCCTACCGTAGGCATCAACTATGAGAACCAGGCATGGACCGAAGAACACTTCGGATACAAAGAAGAGCACGCAAAGAAGATGACCGGACGCGACAAGCTCATCCTTATCCTGTTCTTCCTCACCTTCGTTATCATGGTATTCGGAGTAGTTAAACTCGGCTGGTGGTTCGAGCAGATGGCAGTACTGTTCCTCGTGAGCGGCGTCATCATGGGTATCATCGGCGGCATGGGAGAAAAGAAGATCTGCGAAGTATTCATCAACGGTGCTTCCGATCTCGTAGGCGTAGCTCTCGTATGCGGACTTGCACGTGCCGTTAACATGCTTCTTACAAGCGGAAAGGTTTCCGATACATTACTTTACACCATGTCAGGCTGGGTTGAAGGTATGAGCCCCATCCTGTTCGCAGTTACAGTAATGATCATGTTCCTGATCCTCGGATTCTTTATCGCTTCCACATCAGGACTTGCTATCCTTGCTATTCCTATCATCGCACCCCTTGCAGATACAGTAGGACTTCCGAGAGAGATCGTTATCTCCGGTTACCTCTTCGGACAGGGACTGATCAACCTGATCACACCTACCAACACCATCCTTCCTGTACTTCAGATGACCAACATCACCTATGACAAGTACATCAAGTGGGTAATGCCTCTGTTCGGACTCTATGCTGCACTGGGCGTAGTAATGCTCGTAATAGAGACAGCACTTTGCTAAAAGTATGAATTTAAAAACCTCCGGAGGATTATTCCCGGAGGTTTTTTATTTGTCTTTTTAACTGGTCATCTTAAGCATTGCCGTTCATTTCTTTCCCAGTTTGGAGTAAAGCGATGAGAGGGATATGCCGAGGGCCTTCGCCGCCTTTCTTTTCCCTTCAGTCGTGTTGCCGTACAGTTTCACTGCCCGCTTTATCGCACGCTTTTCAAATGAATTCACGAGTTCAGCAAGCGTTGCTGATCCTGAGGTGTTGATATCCGTGGTATCCATTGCTGCATACTCATCTGTATTCGTATCTTCCGTAATCAGCTCTTCCCCCAGATATCCGTCCGCCGCATTTCTTAAGGTGATACTGAGCGGAAGACATCTCACGTCGATAATGCCGTTCTTTGCCATCATGGCGGAATACTCGACCGCATTCTTCAGCTCACGTATATTTCCGGGCCAGGTGTAGCTCATCATCAGCTGCTTGGCATCTTCTGTCATCTTATAGTTCCTCTTATACTGGATCTCCGCAGAATCCAGGAACCTTCTTGCCAGTACGGGGATATCGATCCTGCGTTCCCTGAGAGGCGGAACGTTTATCGGCGCCACCGATATGCGATAAAAGAGATCTGAACGGAACTTTTTATCCGTTATATATTGATTTATATCCACATTGCAGGCACAGATCACCCTTACATCTGTATTGATCTCCTTGATGCCGCCTATACGGCGGATCTTCTTTTCCTGAAGTACCCTGAGAAGTTTGGCCTGAAGATCGTAGTCCATCTCCGATACCTCATCCAGGAAAATAGTTCCCCCTTCAGCGGCTTCGAAAAGTCCTGCCTTTCCTCCCTTCTTAGCGCCTGTGAAAGATCCTTCCTCATATCCGAACAGTTCGCTCTCCAGAAGCGTTTTGTTCAGTGCCGCGCAGTTAATGGCGACAAACGGGGCAGACCTTCTGCTGCTGGCATTATGTATCGCCTGGGAAAACAGCTCCTTTCCGGTACCGCTCTCGCCCTGAAGCAGGACGTTGCTGTCAAAGCTCGCTATCCTCTTCGCCAGCTCTATGGTGTTTCGTATCGCAAGGCTGTCACCCAGTATGCTGTCAAACGTATAGCGGGTCCCGTTAGTCAGACTCATTCGAGCTTTAAGCCGGGATTCCTCCTTACGGAGTTCATAGAGCTGATCGCTCAGATAATTGGCATGATCCAGATTCGTGACGATGGAAACGGTGCCTATGATGCTCTCATCTGATCTGATCGGGTAAATATCCGCAAAATAGTCCTTGCCGTTTTCTTTTCGGCGCAGGGAATGAAGCGGTATCCCTGTCTTAAGGACAGTCGGTGCCACAGCTCCGGGTCTCAGTTCTGTCAGATGCTTTCCCTTCACATCTTCCAGATCTTTTCCGACGAATTTCCCGTAGCTGTCATTAAAGTATTCTATCCTGCCTTCTCCATTACAAACCAGTATTCCCTGTTCAACGCTGTCCAGCACCTTTTTTATTTTTTCCATGACGTTTACCCTCCCGGTCCCATTATACACGTACCGGGCATGCATTTCCAATATTTTGGAAAAACTTTTCAAAAAACAGGAAAAAGGACGGGATCCGTCCTTTTTCAAGCTTTATTATGTTCCATATTTCCCGATTATATTTCCATGTCAAGAAGATATGAGGAAAAACCTTTTCCGTGCATGTCAACAGAAAGAGATCTGGTAACTCCGCCGCCGAGGGCAGCCTGCATTACGAAGTTAAGCGCACAGATGTTGGGAAGCTCATAACGTACGACTTCGCCCTTTACCATACCCTTAAAGTGTTCTTTTACTCTTTCCGGTGTAACTTTTTCTTTCAGCATTTCATAATCAGCAGGATCGTATGCGATCAGTGAAACGTTGGAAATATTGCCCTTATCGCCTGTACGGGAGTGTGCAAGTTCATATAATTTCATATCTTTACCTCCATTTCCCTTAAACTGTGAAGATCTCTACCTGAGGAACTGCGTCGTTTCTGTCGATCAGAATGGATGCGACGGAGACGATGTCTCTGGTCCTCTTAACTGCTCCGCAGCCGCCTGCAGGGCCGTTTGTGTAGAGGGCTTCGACTTCGTTCGGTACAAGGTCAGCCACAGCTTTGGTGGAAGCTCTGCCAGCTACGCGTACTCTGACCTCGGAGGGTTCTTCGTTATACTTAAAGTCCGGATTCCAATAGAGGCTGTTGCAGCCGATGATGTCGTATTTGAATTCATCAAACTGACCGGGGGCTACGAGTTCAAGTCTCTCTTTGAGGATCTCGATGGCAAGTTTTGCTCTTTCAAGACAGCCGGGTCCGCCGTAGCTGATCTCACCGTCTCCGATGAAGCAATCCTTATAGCCGATGGAGCACTTGAAAGTGCTGGTCTTAGGATAACCGGTAGCGCCTTCTACCTTTACGTAATCCTTTTCAACTTCGGTGAACTTGACCTGCTTGAAATCTGCAACTACGTCAGGTGTGATGTACTTTTCAGGATCGTGAATCTCATAAACGATCTGCTCTGACAGGGTGGAAGGTGTTACCATTCCGCCTGAGCCCTCTACCTTTGTGATCGCAAAAGATCCGTCTTCATATATCTCTGCGAGAGGGAATCCCAGGTGTCCCATTCCGGGAACGTCCTTTTTGCCGGGTTCTGCATAGTATCCGCCCGTTGCCTGACCGCCGCACTCCAGCAGATGTCCCATCATTGTTCCCTTGCCGAGCTTATCCCAGTCATCCATTGCCCATCCGAACTCATAGATAGCGGGAGCCATGAAAATAGCGGGGTCAGCCACACGGCCGGTGATGACGACGTCAGCGCCCTGCTCGAGAGCTTTGATGATGCCTTCAACTCCAAGATATGCGTTAGCTGATACGATGGTTCCGGGAAGTTTGTTGAGAGCCTCATGGGTCTCCCATACTTCGGTATCCATGTACTTATCGATGACAGGAAGGAGATCGTCGCCTGTTACGCATGCGATCTTCATTCCCTTAAGTCCGTGCTTTTCTGCGATCTCAACGCACTTTTTAGCAGCAGCTACGGGATTGGCGCTTCCCATATTGGTGATGAGCTTGACTTTGTGCTCCCAGCAGAGAGGGAGAGCCTTTTCCATACGGTGCTCGAGAAGTCCGTTGTATCCTTTGGTGGGATCCTTAAGCTTGGCCTGCTGTCCGATGGCGATAGTTCTCTCAGCTAAGCACTCATAGCTTATGTAATCAAGATTTCCTTTTTCTATAAGTTCCAGGGAGGGCTCTATGCGGTCTCCTGCGTAGCCGGCTCCGGAGCCGATTCTGATTTTTTTCATATCATTAAACCTTTCTTATCAATATCTTATATTGCGACTGCACCGGTAATGATAGCTACTACCAGCATGATTATTGATACGAGCCATGCAAGAGGCAGAGTCTTTTTCTGGTGTTCACCGAGTTCAACTCCTGAAAGACCGATCAGCAGGAATGTGGATGCGGTAAGAGGTGAGATCGGGAAACCAAGGGTCATCTGTCCGAGGATAGCTGCTCTGCCGACGTCAGCAGATGCAACGCCGAATCCCTTTGCTGTCTCTGCCAGGACCGGAAGAACTCCATAGTAGAAGGAGTCGGGGTCGAAGAGCAGTGAAGCGGGTGTTGCGATGATACCTACGATCAGAGGGAAGAACTGTCCGAGGGCCTGAGGGATGATGTCTACGAGTGCTGATGCCATAGCTGTGATCATTCCTGTTCCCTTCATGATACCCGTGAAGCATCCGGCTGCGAACAGTACGGAGCACATCATGAGACAAGCCTTTGCGTGAGCGTCAACTCTTTCCTTGGAATCCTTTACCTTAGGATAGTTGATGAGGGTCGCAAGTACATAGAATACCATGAATACTACTGCAGGTGCGAAACCTGAGAAGAGCAGGCAGAGAATGGCTGCAACGATCAGGAGAACGTTGATCCAGAAGTTCTTTGGTCTCAGAAGAGCCTTTTCAGCTTCTGAAAGTTCGGGCTCAACATATGTCGCAAGAGCTCCGCCTTCGGTATTGGCGAGACGGCTCTTTTCAGCTTTCCCGAGGAAGAATGCGATAACGAATACCGCTACGATACCTGCGATTACTGCGGGAAGGTCGGGCATGAAGAATGCTGCAGGGTTTTCTTCTCCTAAAGCAGTGGCTGCTCTGATGGTAGGGCCGCCCCAGGGAAGTACGTTCATGGTACCTGCTGCAAGAGCAACGAGAGTAGCCAGCGTTGTCCTTCTCATCTTGAGTGCATCATAGAGCGGCAGAAGTGCCGGGATGCAGATCAGGAAGGTTACTGCGCCTGAACCGTCGAGGTGAACTATTGATGCAAGAAATACTGTGCCGATACAGATCTTGACGGGATCGGTACCTACGACATTCAGGATCTTTCTGATGATGGGTCTGAATGTACCTGCATCTGTGAGGATCCCGAAGAACAGGATCGAGAAGATGAACATTACGCCTGTTGCTGCAACAGAACCGATACCTGCGGAACCTGTGATAAATCCGCCTAAGCTTTTGAAATTGGCTGCAGGATCGATGATCCCGGGTGCATTCTCAGGATCAGTAACAAAGAAGAAGCAAGAAATGATTCCGGTTACGATGGGTACCGCGATTAGCGCTACCAAAGGTGAAAGCTTCTTTGTCATGATCAGAGCAAGCATCAGTACAACAGTGGCAAATCCTAAAACTGCTAACATTGTTTTTCCTCCTTAATGACTGTTAGTTGTTTGTTTATTATCTGTCAATTAATACAGCAACAAGCATGCCAAATAATTAACCGGTCTCTTTACAGGGCTGTTTTGTTTATTTCCCATCATATTACGAGTATATTTACTGCGTTTATTGTATTTGCTCACTAACAGCCGGGATTTGCTTAAGTATATTTCCAGTATTCTGGAATAAATCATTCCAATATCGTGGAATTCATTCCAATATTTTGGAATTATATTGATGAAAAATAAAACCCCGGAAACCGCAGTCTCCGGGGTATTTGTTATTGATCTTACTCGATTGGCTTCATTGTGGGGAATTGTATTTAGGATCTCTAATCCGTGGCAAGAAGACTTATATCGTTACATTGTCACGGTTTCTCATACTAGGATTTTACATACTTTCGTATGATCTTCCATACTATATGTAGTATTTGTATCGGGTTTTGTATCGGTGTATCGTCGCAGTTTGCTATATAGTCACTATCCATTCGCAAAATAGCAAATCATTTATAGCATTACAGACAACACGTCATATATACCGGGAGAAATATAATTCCATCTTGTTCTTTAACGTCATCTGTATGCAGAACGATAGCCTCGCTAAGTTGTTCCGCATACTTGTTTCGGAATTTTTTAAGTGATGAAAGTGTATATCGCTTTCCTGATTTCACTTCCAAAGGTATGATGTTATGTCTGCTGGTAGTTTTAGATTTAGCCAGCAGGAAGTCTATTTCCATTCTGCTTTCTTTATCATTACGAGACGGATTAGAATAAAAGTATAAACTCCTTCCATTTGCTGCCAGCATTTGAGCAACTATATTTTCAAATATCATACCTTCATTCACTTCCAGTTTTCCAAACAACAATTTCTTATAGATTTCCTCGGATACAATTCCGGCTTCATCAAAAGCATGGCTTATGAGAAGCCCGGTATCTGCCATATATATTTTAAAAGATGAATTGTCTCTGTTCATTTTAAGGCCTATACTAGGTTCAGCCGAGTTAAAACAAACGTTAGTTATCATTGAATCCTGAAGCCAAAGAAATGCACTCTCGTAATTTCTGAATCTTGCTCCTTTTTCAAGGGACGAAAGAGTAAATCTCTTTTCATGCTTTGATAACTGCGCAGGAATTTCATCAAATATGCTTTCTGTTTTTCCTTCATAACCTTCTGCATATTTTTGGATATCTGCCCTGTACAATGTCAGGATATCTCTTTTTATCAAGTCTACTGATTCGAAATCCCTCGTTTCAATATACTCTTCTACAGCCTGAGGCATACCGCCTACTATAACATACTCCCTGAACAGAGTAAGAACTTTCCGATGAAGCGCCTGTCCTAAAGGCTTTCTTTTTTCGAAGCAGTCTCTTATTAAAGGCATAATAAGATCCTCGCCTTTAGCCCAAAGGAACTCCTCAAAATCCATCGGAAACATCTTAATATGGCGCTCTTCGGAAGGTATTACAATATCTTTGACATTTTTCTTTATCGACATCAGTGAGCCTGTCTCGATATAATCATATCTTCCGTCAGCAACTAAGTATTTAATAGCTGCTCTTGCTCTTGGATAAAGCTGCACTTCATCAAAAATAATCAGAGACTCCCTGTCATAAAGTTTAGTATTATAAGCTGCACTTAAATACATGAAGAAACTATCAAGATCCCTGAGATTTATATCAAACAATTCTTTGATTTCGTTGCCGACTTCATTAAAATCAATAAGAATATATGACTTATAGTTTTCCTCTGCGAACTTCTCAACTATGTAACTTTTTCCGACTCGTCTCGCTCCATCTATCAAAACAGCCGTCCTGCCATTGTTGTTTAACTTCCACTCCAGCAGTTTATCTTCTATTTTTCGTCTCATAGTTGCTCCTTACATTAATCGTTTTTTCCAATTTAGCCGATTTGCACTAAAACGATTTTTTTATCAGCAATAAAACGCACCAAATCAAGCATTAACATTATATCAGGTAATTATATTAAGTTCAAGGCTTTTGGTAAACTTTGAAGCAAATCTCCAGGCAAATCACAAAAAATGTAGAATTCTACAGTTTTTTCAAGTTCATTTCTTCTTACTGCAAAAGCAAAACCCCAAACTCCTGAGTTTTTCACTTCAAGGAATTTGGGGTTTTTGCGTAGTTTGTATCGGGGTTTATATCGGTGTAGCTGCGCACCGATTACATAAGTTTATCGTAAGTACTTAGCCGCTTTATCCAGCGCCTGATCCTTTCTGAGGTCTCTCCTTCAGTGGTGTCCCAGTCGCTGGCCAGGAGTTCAAGTTCCTCTTCCAGTACTTTTACAGCTTCAGCATTTTTACCCTGTATCTCATAGATCATGGCTATGGACTCCAGGCTGTCCACATATTTGGGTGATGCCTGATGCTCCAATGCCTTGCGGTATGACTTAACAGCGTCATCATATCTGACCTCCATTACAGCCACGTCAGCAAGGCTCAGGTCTACAAGCCAATCCTCCGGGAATTCCTCAGGGAGTTTATCCCAAATTTCATGAGCCTCATCGGACTTACCCTTATACCAAAGTATAAGCCCGCGATAAAAGCTCGTGCGGTAAGAGTCATCTGCCTTCGCCAGACTCTCCAAAACTGCTTCCGCCTCTTCGATTCGTCTGTCGTCCAAAAGGTTATCCATAAGCCACAGGTGTGCACTCCGATTTTCAGGGTGCTTCCTAACGAAGTCCTGTAAATATCCTATCAATTCATAGTGATTTCTCACGCACCAGTCGGGTATGAAACCGCCCATGGCTCCGTTGAGCTCGGAAAGTGCATCTCTGTTGTCGGGATCGATCGCAAGGGCAGCCTTGGCTTCTTCGGATGCAGCTTCTTTTAGGAAGTCTGCCTGGTGATTGTAAAGGTCTGCCTTCAGTCTGTGGCAGTCTGATACGCGATAACCAGATGTGATCTTTTCATCGATCCAGCGCTCAGCCTGGTCGAATTCATCATGGGACAAAAGTCTTTTATCCCAGATTACGTTCTGAATACGGTCGAATTCTTTTTCTTCTGTAAGTCCGAAGAGTTCATCAAGAGACACTCCAAAGTACACTGCGAGTTCCGGCAAAACACTCACATCCGGCATCGTAGTACCACGCTCCCATTTGGACACTGCCTGTGCAGTAACTCCCATGGCGGAAGCAAGGGCTTCCTGAGTTATACCGCGGGATGTACGCAGGCTGCGTATTTTATCTGTAAGTTCCATTGTTTTTCTCCTTTACTGCTTTGATCATCGATGTCATGTATATAATAGCAAAGAAATCCTTTGGTGAACAGCGTCTGTTTTAACAGCAAACTCAACCTGCGGTTGAACAATTATAAAACCCCGGAAACCATAAAGTCTCCGGGGTATTCGCTTTTGAGCTTACTCGATCGGCTTCATTGTGGGGAGTTTTATTCCTCTTCTCCTATGGCATCTGTTCTAATGATAAATCGGACTGAACTGTCGCCGTCATAGGATCCTGAGAATGAATTATACTCATCGCTCATAGATTTGAGAGCCTTAAGCCTGTCTATAAGGTCACGTCCATCGCCTTCAAGCACGTCTGTAAGTTTATGGATACCGTCTCTGTCGAACTTGGCCATTCCGTCCTTTAGTTCTTTTGCTCCTTTAAGAAGAGTATCCACGCCATCAGCCAGGTCTCCGGTCCCGTCCTTAAGCTGAGATGTGCCGCTCTTTAATTCCTTGACTCCGTCAGCAGCTTCCGTAGCTCCTTTTGACAAGGTTCCTGCTCCATCACTCAATGTTTCGGTGCCCTTCTTAAGAGCCTTGGCCCCACTTGCTACCTTGGAAGCGCCGTCAGACAGTGCAGATGCTCCTTCATCGACTTTCTTAGCTCCTTCGTTAAGCGCGGATAATCCGGTCTTAAGAGTATCTGTTCCCTCCTTAAGCGTCTGTGCACCTGTCGCCGCCTGAGATGCGCCATCTGATAAAGTCTTGGTTCCATCCTTGAGGGCGGATGCTCCTGTTGCCACCTGAGATGTACCGTCTGATAAACTCTTAGTTCCATCCTTGAGGGCGGATGCTCCTGTTGCAAGCTGGGATGTTCCATCATTAAGTTGAGATGCTCCATCAGCTGCACTCTTGGCTCCATCTGATACCTGAGAAGCTCCCGTAGCCAGGTCACTTGCACCTTTAGCTGCTTCGGATGCTCCTGATGCCAGTTTGGATGTTCCGTCCTTAAGAGCCTTGGCTCCCTGTGCTGCAGAGCCTGCTCCCTGAGATAATTCAGATGCTCCTGATGCCAGCTGCCCTACTCCGGAAACCAGAGATTTAGAGCTTTCCTGCATCTGATCCAGTCCGCCTGCTACAGTACCAAGGTTTTCTGCTGCGCTTGAGATGCCCCTTGCTACAGCGCCTGCTCCTGATGCCAGTCCATCGGCTCCATCCTTAAGCTGTGATGCTCCGGAAGCTATACCATCTGCACCGGAGCTGATACTGCCCGCGCCTTCCTGAATGCTTCCTGCTCCGCCTTTGATGGCCTGAAGATATTGTTCTATTGCAGCTACTGTTTCTGCGTTTTCATCATTCTTGATACTTGAAAGGAGGTCCGATGCAGCTCCCGCTGCGTCTTTTATGCTGTCGGCGCCGGAACTGATACTGCCTGCGCCGGTCTTGATGGATCCTGCGGCATCCTTGATACCGCCGAGTCCTGAGGAAATGCTTTCTGCTCCGGACTTAAGGCTGGTTGCTCCGTTATACAGATCTCCTTCAAGAGCAGATTTGATCTGTGTTGTACCGTTATATAAGGCACCCACGCTTTCGGGCAGGTCTGCCACCTGGGACTGCATCTGGCTTAAGCCATCAGACACACTCTTAGCGCCTGTGCTAAGAGAATCGATCCCGTCTGACAGAGTGCTCATGTTTTCTGATACCTGGGAGGCTCCTTCTGATACTGATGCAACACCATCCTTAAGATCGGATGCTCCGGTTGCCACCTGAGATGCTCCACTTGATAACTGTGAAGTGCCTTCTTTAAGACTCGAAGCCCCGGCTGCCACCTGTGTTGCGCCATCCGAAAGATCCGAAGCTCCCTTATTTACTGCTTCTGCACCTGTGGATACCTGAGAAGCTCCGTCTGACAGGTCTGATGCTCCCTTGGCAGCAGCTGCTGCACCGTCAGAAACCTGTTTAACGCCATCGGATAGATCTGTTGCCCCTTTATTGAGAACTTCACCACCTGCTTCGGCGTCTTTAGTGCCCTTGGCAAGTTCAGATGTGCCGGAAGCCAGATTGCTTGCTCCCTTGGAAACCTGAGAAGCTCCGTCCTTGAGATCCCCTGCTCCGGTATCAAGAGTCTTCGAGCCATCTGCCAGTTCTTTGGCTCCTGAAGCAAGCTGATCGTTACCATCCTTAAGCGCTCCTGCTCCTTTGTCGAGTTTATCGACTCCATCCTTAAGATCTGATGCGCCGTTATCCAGTTTGCCTACTCCGTCATAGAGCTTCTGAGAGCCATCGGTAAGTTCCCCGGATGCACTGGTAAGCTGGCCAAGTGCTGACTCCAGTTCATCAAGTGTGTCTACATCGTCAAGCTCCACATCCTTTAGAAGTGAGTTCTCAATGATGGTCATGGCTGTCATCAGAGAGAAATCCGTAACGTCCGCTTCTATGACTACGGACTCAGGGATATCGATATCCGCAAAACATCCGTTAAGGTCTAAGCTTTCTTTCAGACCGGGCATTGCCATGCCTACTACGGCGGTCCTGTCTCCTGTGTTGATCACCTTGCCGTTTGAAACGGTAACACCTGCTGCTTTAGTGTTATCAAGAAGCAGTCCGGAGATCACCATGAAAGGTTCATAGAGGGTGACATTCCTGCCGTTTACCACTCTTGTCTCTGAAATGTTATTTGTATAATTGAAGGTTATCTTAAGATGGCCTGTTGCTCCTGCAGCTTCCTTTGCAGTGATTTTTTTGCCATCGAGTTCATATGATATCTTAGTCGTAACGGGGAGTTCCTTGTTAGTAGTTCCCTGATAGTAAATGTCTTTACCGTCAGCGTTCCAGATGATCTCTCCGTCATCTCCCTTGGTGAAGGTCTCTTTTCCTTTCACGTTTTCGATGTTTTCCAGATCGGCATTGTCCTTGAGGGTGTCTTCGCCATCAGGATTCTTGAGCCAGTTGCTGACTATGGTCTCCTTAGGAGTCCCATCGGGCTCTGCTATAACATATACCGTCTCTTCCTTGCCTTCTTCAGAAGAGCTGCCTCCGGATCCCAGCAGTGATTCTGCAGCTTCCGTCAGCTGATCAGCTTCTTCTGATGTGGCAGCATATGCCTTGTCAATATTAATTACTTCGTACAGTTCTCCTCCTGTCATAAGGGCGAAGGTGAGCACTGCCAGGATCAACGCTGTAAGCCTGTTTGCTCTTTTACTCATTTGAAATACCTCCAATCAATTTGCAAGTTTGTCCATATGACCATGGTCATATTTCTTTTCTTTATTATCTTTATCTTCCTTGTGTCTGATGCCTATGGTAGTGTGTACCACTACCCAGTCAAGGAGCATCAGAAGTGAAGGCAGTACCAATATTACCGAGATCATGCTGACCATAGCTCCTCTTGCCAGAAGGTTACACATGGAGCTTATCAGGTCAATATTGGAATAAATGCCGACACCGATGGTCGCTGCAAAGAAGCTAAGCGCACTCACCAGGATGGAGGGCATGCTGTAGCTCAGCGCTTCAAGAATGCTTTCTTTCCTGTCATGATCAACTCTGAGCGCCTTGTACCTGGTGGTCACCAGGATCGCGTAGTCAACAGTCGACCCCAACTGGATCGTACTTATGGCGATAGGCGCGATGAAAGGCATGGTGAATCCGGTGTAGTACGGGATACCCAGGTTAATGAAGATCGCGAATTCTATAACTGCCACCAGTATTACAGGAAGACTGATGGATCTCAGCGAAAGCAGGATTATCAGGAATACGAATCCGATGGCCACCCAGGATACTACCTTGAAATCCTTGTCTGTTATCTCGATCAGGTCCTTGGTGCAGGGACCTTCTCCGATCAGCATTCCATTCTCGTCATAGTCCTTGAGGATGCTGTTGATGGCTTCTATCTGATCGTTACACTCATCAGTGGAAACTTTGTATTCTGAATTGATGATTATGAGCTGATAGTCATCATTTTTCATTATATCTTTGATCCTGTCCGGGAGCATATCCTCAGGTACTCCCGCACTTAAAATGGAATTAAGTCCCAGTGTGTTGGTGACTCCATCCACAGCCTCGATCTTGCCTATCATTTCAGAAGCTTCCTCAGCTGTAAGATCTGATCTGCAAATTATCATGTGCGTGGTTGCCGTATTGAACTTTTCTGTAAGTTTCTCCTCAGCTGTTGCGAAGAGGAAGTCTTCCTCTGACTCTTCAGACATCTGGTCTCCTGTAAGCACCTTGGTGAAATCATAGTATACAGGAGCATTGTTGTATCCGATGGCAGCAGGGACAAGAACTATAAGGAAGATCACTATGATCGCTTTATAGTGTTTGATTATTCCCTTCGCAGGTCTTGTGAGATCCGGGATCAGCGACTTATGCATCGTCTTTGTAAGAGGCTTATCAAGGATAAGTATCATGGACGGAAGGATGGTGACTGATCCGATAACTCCCAGTATACATCCCTTTGCCATAACGAGTCCCAGATCCATTCCCATCGTATAACTCATGAAGCACATGGCCAGGAAACCTGCCACAGTCGTCAGCGAGCTTCCTGTTACCGAAAGTATCGTGTCTCTGATAGCCAGAGCCATAGCTTCTTTATTATCCTTCATTGTATTCTTCTTGTCGCAGTATGCGTGCCACAGGAATATGGAATAATCCATGGTGACCGCCAGCTGAAGCACTGCCGCCAAAGCCTTGGTTATGTATGATATCTCTCCGAAGACCACGTTAGTTCCAAGATTGTACAGTATGGTAATTCCGATCCCTGCCAGGAATACCAGAGGTACCAGCCAGGAGTCAGTAAGAAGCATCATTGCCCCAAATGCACACAGAACAGCCATTCCCACATATATGGGTTCTTCTCTTTCACAGAGATTCTTAAGATCTGCAACCAGTGCGGATATCCCTGATACATAACAGTGTTCTCCTGCAATATCCCTGATCTTTTCAATTGCTTCTATAGTCTCATCGGCAGAAGACGATGTATCAAAGAATACTGCGATTACCGTAGAATCTCCGTTTATGAACACATCCTGCAGCTTCTGTGGAAGGAATTCCTTAGGTACGCTTATGTCTGCTATGCTGTCATACCAGATGGCGCTGTCAACATGAGGAACCTGCTCCACTTCCTGCCTGAGGGACGACACATCCTTATCATCCATCCCTTCAACTATGATGAAACTGAATGCACCCTTGCCGAATTCATCCATCAGGATGTTCTGTCCTTCCACAGTATCTATCCCTTCGGGAAGATAGGTGAGCATATCATAGTTTATACGGGTCGTCTGGATCCCGATCACCGACGGGATCAAGAGCACCAGCGCGATTATGATTATCGGTATTCTGAATTTGACTACCACACGTCCAAACTTTTCCATTATATGTATAACCTCCTAGCTAAATAACCGTTGGTCATTTTCCAAGATGGTATTGTAGCACTAAAATGACCAATGGTCAATATTTTTTTTGAAAGAAAAATGACCAAAATTCATTTTTTGTTTGACAATACCTTTTTTTAGTAATACAATGTGCACGGAAAAGAATTTGTTACAACTTGATGGTGTTGAAATGAGCAGAGTAGACGATAATAAATTACAGAAGAAGACCCGCCTGATGGATACGGCGTTCGACCTGTATACCACCCAGGGGATCGTCAAGACTACGATAGAGGACATTGCCAGAAAAGCAGGCATTGCCAAAGGCACCTTCTATCTTTACTTCAAAGATAAATATGATCTTCAGGAGAAGCTGATATCGCATAAATCCGAGCTGCTGTTCGATTACGCGCTTAAGAACTCCGGCTATAGCGAACTGGATACTCCCGAAGACAAGATCCTGGCCATTGTGGATGACATCCTGGATCAGCTTAAGGAGGAGAGGCTGACGCTGAAGTTTATCTACAAGAACCTGAACTGGGGAGTGTTCCAGAGAGCCATGTACAAGCCGGATGCAGATTATCTTCCTGTGCTCATGTCCATAATAGGCGAGCCGGGAAATCCGAAGAGACTGGAGATCGAGATATATACTATATTCGAGCTGGTAAGCTCCACCTGCTACAGCGTGATCCTGGAGGATAAGCCCTGTAGCCTTGAAACATACAAACCTTATCTTCATAAGTCGATAAAAGCGATAATCAAGAGTTTCAAGTAAGAAAAGTGTGGAATCGCTCCCCCTGTACGCAAACAGAAAGGTACTTCCAAATAGCGTACTGATCCCAGATAGTAAAATGGCTGCCGCCTTAGGATCCCCTAAAGCGACAGCCATTTTTTATAGCAGGAACTACAATTACTTCTTTACGGTAGCTTTTATGATTCCTGTAGAATAGTATCTCTGATTCTTGCTCTTCGGTCTGTCAGGTTTCTCCATAATAAGCTTCCCTTCTTTAATAAGTGGGTCAATGTACTTCCCCATAACATAGAATATAGTCTTGATTCCAAGAAAACCTGCGATTTCCTTTCTTGTTCTGGGTATGCTGCAGAATCTTAAAAGAGCATCCGTCTTATCCTTGCTATCTGTCTTCTTCTATCAGCTTGTTCTTCAGTTCTATGAGGCCCATTATAATGACCTTCTTTTCATCATATGTGAGTTTAACTTTAATGTCTGCCATTTCAGGTTCCTCCTTTTTTCTTTAATTCTAATCATTTGCGTTTTCATATAACAAGTATGCGATTGTCTTTTTCATCTATTTTTTCGCATTAAAACCTGCTAACAAAAGTCAAGCATAATTTTGACTTTCATAGCAGGTTTTTTGTCTCATTTTATCTCACTTCAAAAAGGCTTGCCTTTTAGCAAACCTCGCGTGCATATTCCTTTTTCTTGTT
>Ga0256405_10001061_pt1 | contig 80487 bp, 60 predicted proteins | sample RumenRJG_02DNA_FD_189096 | JGI IMG/M metagenome (GOLD analysis project Ga0256405, IMG submission 189096) | Bovine rumen microbial communities from Lethbridge, Alberta, Canada - RJG_02 | ecosystem: Host-associated > Mammals > Digestive system > Stomach > Rumen | place: Canada: Alberta... | reverse complement strand
TATCATTTTGCTTCAATTATTTGCAGGTTTCTGACCTCAATATAAGCATTTTCTGCAAATAAAACAAGCACTATTTCGATTTATTTAGCTGATTATCAATTGATTTCGACCAAAGCAGGGAGGACTATATAGATACGTTTGCCCTATTACACCACCGCACTATGCCGCACTTAAATATCATCTTCGCTGGTGTTAATATCCTGGAACGGCAGCGCATATTGAACGGCGCGGCCTGCTACGGTCTTCGTTAATACGCGGGCTTCGACGGCAAATTTTATAGCGGCTTTGGCCGTTCGGTCGCTCTTCTGGTAGTAGTCTTCGTAAGCCGTTACCAGCTCTTTGTAGCGCATCGTTTCAGCGTCTGCAAACAGCGGTACAAAACGGCGGTACAGCGCGGCGTAGCTTTCGGCTTCCGTGAAAGTCTTTGCCGTTACCGGCTCCAGGGCGAAGCCGTCAGTAAAACGGAAAGAAAACGCAGGCACCGGCGCAAAGCGGCTCTTTTCCTGCTCTACCGTCGCCGTGTCGCTTCCTTTCTCCCTGGTTACCTTGTAAATTTCCGTGCTTTTCTGCTGGAGTATAGCGCCCAGGTGGCCGCGCGCGTAGCCGTTCGTTTTGTTGGTGTGGATCAGTACCAGAATAGCGGCGTTATTCTGCGCGGCCAGGGCGTCAAGTTTGTAGACGGTAGCGCGGCTTTTCTCTTCATCGTTAAAGCTTTCACAAAGGTCTACTATACCGTCTAAAAAAACGTAGTCTGCCGGGTATTCTGCCACAGCTGCCGTTACTGCGTCCAGGAGTTCTGCCGGGCTTCCGTAGCCCCGCAGGGAAGCGCAGCGCAGGCGTTCTGGCGTCTTATCTACGCCGGCCATACGTCGCACCGCAGCGGCTTTGTTCAGTATGGTATTTTTGTCTTGTTCCGTGTCGATCCATAGGACGGTAACGGCTTCGCTGCTGGGAGTGATCCCGCAAAACTCCCCCTTAAGGGCGGCTACAATCAGCGCCAGGCCGGCAGCGCTTTTGCCGGTCTTCTCTTCGCCTTGTAGTGTGTGCAGGGTGGCACGTGCCAGCATACCTTTGCCGTCCAGCGAAAAAACGCAGGCGATCGGCTGCGGCTCTGCGTCTAAATCCAGCCAGGGCACCTGCTTTTTATCGGCCTGGTGGCCGTCGTCTTTCGGCCAAAGGTCGAAAGTTATACTGCCGCCGGTACTCATTATTTAGCCGGGTTTATTACGCAGTAAGCTGCCGCCGCTGCCGCTTGTTCTGCCGTTGTGGGCACACGTTGAAGGCGCGCTGCGCGCCAGGCTTCCAATTCTGAGCGATCAAACACAATACAGCGCCCGCCGTACTTGTAAAACGGTATCTTGTGCGCGCTGGTGTGCTTGTAAATCGTGCTTTTAGGCAGTCCCAGAAAACGCGCTGCTTCGTCCAGCGTTAAAAGCCCTTCTGGCGCCTGTCTGCCGCCAGGTGTCGAAATAGTGGCCTGGCGTAGGGTTTCGCTGTTGTGTGGGTGTTCGTGCTGCATATTTCTGCTTTATTTTGGTTTTACAATTGGCTTTTCAAAAAACCGGCGCCAGATGGGTAAGAGGACTAAAGCGCACGGCGCCGGTCGGAAAGTTTTTTCAGCAATCCGACGGCAAATTTATGCGGTAAGTTATTGAAAACCAAAGAAAAACGGCACCAAAAAGTGCGTTACTTTTTAATGCCGTTTTAAGGGTGGCCGGTGTTTCCGGCCTGGTGTTTTCCTGGGTGGCCTACTGATTAGCCATAAAATACTGCTTTATGTCGTTGAGGCCAATAACTGTTTCTTTCATCGTGGTATCCCAGGCTGCGCCCGCGTCAGTCTTCCAGTATTCCAGGAGCATAGAAAGCGCGTTTTCGCACACGTTAATAAAGTCTTGCTTTTCTTCCATAACTTGTTACTTTTTAAGGGTTGTTTTTATTGCTTGCTTGATACAGTCTATAAGTTCATCTTTACCCCTGCTGGCGCGTCTGCTTTTGCTCTGCTTATTATCGGCGCAGCGGGCGCGTGAAACAGCGCTGCGCAGGGTGTGTTCATTTCTGCCGGGGAAAGCGGCTAAAAACGTGTTATAGTTTACATCGCGCCCGCTGCGCATAACGTCGGCGAGCATAAAAGCAAATACGCCAAACAGTGCGTCCGATTTGGCCCAAATTAGGCCGCTGGTGGGCTTTTCTGCTTCCGGGTGGACGGTCGGCCCAAAATAGTAGTTAAACGCTTCGTAGGGGCCAGAAATAAAGCCGTTCTGGATAAGTGCTTCGTATAGGTTTTTTATTAGCCGTTCCCTGGTGGCCGTGTCTTCCGCTGTGGCCGTGAAACGTCCGGGCTGCGTTACCAATTTCGCCAGGCTGTGCCGCTGCTGGTGGTTAAACTTGTGCCCGCCGATCTGGTGCGCGGTAAGGGTAAAGCCAGCGGCCGCGAGCTGCCGGCAAACGGCGTCAAAGAGTGCGGCGTATAACTGCCGCTGGTGTTCCAGGTCGCCGGCTTTTCGCGCCAGGCTTTCGGCTCCTGCTGGCTGCGCTTCTGCGTCCAGTTCCAGGGTGGCTGCGTTGAAAGCCTGCATATCTTGGACGTCGGAAAGTTCCGCTGCCGCTGCTGCGATCTTGCCGGCCAGGGCGTCCAGGTCGGCCAGCACAGCTGCCGCGTCGTGGCCGTTCCGTTTGGCGTAGTCAGCTGCCAGGCGTTCAACGTCGGCCAGGTGGCCGGCTGGGTCTTCCGTCCAGCCAGGGAAAAGCGCTAAAGTTCGTAATACGGTCTGCATAGCTCCGGGGTTAGTCCAAAATGCCGTTTAAGAGATTAACAGCGGCCTGCTTTTTTTGGTCTATGATAGCCGCGTAAACTTGCGTAGTATTTACGTTCGTGTGGCCTAATAGCTTAGAAATGCTATACAAGTCGGCGCCCTGGGTTAGCGCCAGCGTCGCAAAGGTATGCCGTGCGCAGTGGAAAGAAATGTTTTTCGTTATGCCGGCACGGTTTACCCAGGTGCGAATATCGCACTGTGTAGTAACTCTTTTTGGCAGGGTAAAAACAAGCTCTTCCGGGCCCTTGTCGCCGCGTTCCGGCATATAGCGGCGCGCTGCTTCCGACAGTGGCAAATAGAGTATCTGGCGCGTCTTTTTCATCCTGGTTTCAATTTGCCAGGTGTCGCCGTCCTGGTGTACCGCTGCCCAGGTTAAGCCCTCTATATCGGAAAGCCGCAAGCCACAAAAGCACGAAAAGAGGAAAGCGGCGCGTACTTGCTCGTTTGGGCATTTCGCAGCCGCCAGCATCTTAAGCTCTTCTGCCGTTAGGTAGTCCCTTTCTGCCGGCGGTGCCGTGGGTTTCTCGCTATCCTCAACAAGCGCCGCCGGGTTTACTGAGATTAAGCCCTTTTTATAGGCGTCGTTCAGCGCAGCTTCAAAGGTGCTGTAATATAGCGCGCTGGTGGTTTCCGCAAGCACGGCGCCGCCCTGGTGTATGGTTTGGCCGTTCTTTGTGTAGTGGGACTTTTTAGCCGTCTTAAGATATGCAGCAAAGCCAGTGCAGAAATCCTTGTCGATCTTCGCCAGGGTAACGGCGCGGCCGCTGTATTCGCTTTCAATGTAGCGCCGCAGGTGTACGGCCGCAGTTTTATAGGTTTCTGCGGTGTTGCTGAAAGTACGGCCAGCATCCCTGGCGGCTTTCTCCGCGCGGGCCTGGCGCTGCTGCATCCAGTCCAGCAAAAGCAAGTTTTTACCGCCTAACGATTTAATACCGGCTTCGCCGTTCAAAATGTCCCTTATACGCTGCGCTTTGATCGCGTTTGCCGCGTCCATACTTACCGCGTTGGCGGTCTTTATTTCGTCGGTCTTACCTGGGTTTAAGTACAGCTTTAGAAACTCATAGCTGCGCACTCCATCGCGGTAGGTGTCCAGGTAGATAGACTGCCGGCCGTCTTTTAGCTGCTTGAAGCGGATAGTTACCGGCTCTTTGGCCCTAACTTGTTTTTTCGGTCTTGCCATAATAGAAATAACTTGTTACGGCACAAAGATAGGTAAAAAATTTGAATCGAGTAACACGCGAGTAACAAAAAACGCGAAAAGTAACAAAAAACACGGATAAATAGAGAAACTAACGGAAAAAGAAAAAGCGGCCTAAAAGCCGCTAAATCATTGCTTTAGTTTTCCTTAGTTTTCCAATTCAAACGTTAAAGAGGAAGTGCATGATGTCGCCGTCCTGGACGACGTATTCCTTTCCTTCGACGCCCATCTTGCCGGCGGCGCGGACGGCCGATTCGGATTTGTAATGGACGAAGTCGTCGTATTTGATGACTTCCGCGCGGATGAAGCCTTTTTCGAAGTCGCTGTGGATCACGCCGGCGGCCTTCGGAGCCTTGTCGCCCTTGCGGATGGTCCAGGCGCGGCATTCGTCGGCACCGGCCGTGAAGAAGGTCTGCAGGCCGAGGAGGCGGTAGGCGCCCTGGATGAGACGGACGACGCCGGATTCTTCCAGGCCGAGTTCTTCCAGGAACATCTGGCGGTCTTCGTAATCTTCGATCTCGGCGATGTCCGCTTCGGTCTTGGCGGCGATGACGAGGATCTCGGCGTTTTCATCCCGGACGGCTTCCCGGACGGCGTCGACGTAGGCGTTGCCCTTGGCGGCGGAGGCTTCATCGACGTTGCAGACATACATGACCGGCTTGTTGGTCAGCAGGTACAGGTCCTTGGCCATGGCTTCCTCATCGGGGTTCTGGGGCACGACGGTGCGGCAGGATTTTCCTTCCAGCAGGGCGGCACGGTACCGCTCCAGCAGGTCGAGGAGTTTCTTGGCTTCCTTGTCGGCACCGACCTTGGCCTGCTTGCTGACCTTGGCGATGCGGGATTCCACCGTTTCGAGGTCCTTGATCTGCAGTTCGGCGTCGACGACTTCCTTGTCGCGGACCGGGTTCACGCTGCCGTCGACATGGACGATGTTTCCGTCGTCAAAGCAGCGGAGGACATGCAGGATGGCGTCGGTTTCGCGGATGTTGGCCAGGAACTGGTTGCCCAGGCCTTCGCCCTTGCTGGCGCCCTTGACCAGACCGGCGATGTCGACGATGTCGACCGTGGCGGGTATGGTCCGTTTCGGCTGGCAGATGTCCGAGAGGACTTCCAGCCGCTTGTCGGGGACGTTGGTCGAGCCGAGGTTCGGTTCGATGGTGCAGAAAGGGAAATTGGCGCTCTGGGCTTTGCCGGAGCTGACGCAGTTGAAAAGGGTGGATTTGCCGACGTTCGGAAGGCCGACGATTCCGCATTTAAGGCTCATGTTCTGTTTTGTTTTCGGGGCGGTCGCCCCAATCCGGATGCAAAGATAGCAAAAAGTGGACTTGCTCGGGGAATTAATTGATGAATCTTAATTCCTTGCCGGGAAAACGGACGTATCTTGCCGGAAAAAAGATGTTGCGGTGGTTGCTTCCTTTCCTTTTGCTTTCCGGCGTCGGAGCGGCGGTCTGCGCGCCGGCGGACGGCGGCCGGGAAAACGGGCTGACCGTCCTGTTCTGGAACCTGGAGAATTTCTTCGACTGGAAGGACGGAGGCGGCGGCGAGGCTGACCGGGAATTCAGTGCGGCGGGGCCCCGCCACTGGACCAGGAAGCGGTTCCGGGCAAAGGCGCAGGGCGTCGCGAAGACTCTTTTCTGGACGGGCGACATCCTCGGAGACCTCCCGGACATCGTCGCCGTGGCGGAGGTGGAGAACGAAACCGTCCTGCGCCGGCTCCTGGAGGATACGCCGCTGCGGCGGACGGACTATGCGTATGTCCATTTCGATTCGCCCGACCGCCGGGGGATCGATGTCGCGTTGCTGTACCGGACCTCCGTTCTCCGGCTGGCCGGGTCGCGACCGGCCGCCGTCCGGGCGGTCCGGGCAGGGGATACGCTCCGGACACGGGACATCCTGCTGGCGCAGTTCGAAGACGCCGCCGGGTCCCGCTGGTCCCTGCTTGTCTGCCATTTTCCTTCCCAGTACGGCGGCGGGGATTCCGACTGGCGCCGGGAGGCCGCCGTGGCCCGTTTGCAGGCCCTGGGAGACTCGCTCCGGGCCTGCGGGGAGGATCGGATCATCGCAGCGGGAGATTTCAACGACACGCCGGAAAAACCCGTTTTCCGGCCGCTCACGGCGCCGTCCCCCGAGGCGCTGTTCGTCAACCTCGCCGGACCCCTGGCGCGGCGCGGCTCCGGCAGCATCCGCTTCGAAGGCCGCTGGGAACTCATCGACATGTTCTTCGTCCGGCCCTCTCTCGCGCCGGATGCCGTCATGGACATCCTGCACCCGCCTTTCCTGACCGTCCACGACAATGTCCATTCGGGGGACAAGCCCCTGCGGACCTGGCAGGGGCCCCTCTGGATCGGCGGCGTTTCCGACCACCGCCCCGTCCTTCTGCGCATCCGCGGAGGAAAACAGGAATAAAATCGCTATCTTTGTGCATCATCAGCATTGACAAAGCCATGGCCGTAGGATTGAAAGCCGGAGCGGCGGTGCAGACGCCGCCGATGGGAGCAAGTTACCTCTGGGGGCTCCCGCAGATGCCGGATTTCCTGGAGTATCCTTTCTTCAAGTCGAAGACCTTCGAACCGTACCCGCTCTTTTTCGTGGGACAGGTGGCCTGTGCCGAGGCGGCACCGTTCGACCGGACGGGTCTGCTGCCGGACAAGGGGTTCCTGTGGTTCTTCGCCGATCTGGATTATTACATGGGCTATACCGAGGATACGGAGCGCCGCCCGGGCCGCTGGGACCGGAAAGCGGTGCAGGTCCTGTATTCGCACGTGAGCCGGGAGGAACTTTCCCATGAATTCCTGACGTTCCCGGCGGAAACGGACATGATGCCCCCGGAGGCGCGGCTGCTTTCCTTCGGGGAAGTGCCGGACGATGCGCCCGGAGCGAAACTGCTGGGCGTCGCCTCGGATCCGGAAGCGGCCGCCGCCTTTGCCGGCGACGGAGCGGACGGCCCGTGGCAATTGCTGCTGCAACTTCCTGCGGACGAAGACTTGGATGCCGGTTTCTGCTTTTTCGTGGAGCGGGCAGCCCTTGCGGACCGGAAATTCCGCCGTGCGGAAGGATTCCTTGTCAAAAAATTTGATTAGATTTGCAAGACCCACTGAAATGTACTAAAACGGAATCATCATGGATATGAAAAACAGAATCGCGGAGAAATTCCGCACCTTGTTCGGGACGGACGGCCAGTTCTTTGCCTCCGCCGGCCGTATCAATCTCATCGGCGAGCATACCGACTACAACGGCGGGTATGTGTTCCCGGGCGCCATCGACAAGGGCATCATGGCGGAGATCAAGGTCAACGGAACGGCGAAGGTCCACGCTTTCTCCCTGGATTATGACGAATATGTCGAATTCGGCCTCAAAGAAGAAGACAAGCCGGCGCAGAGCTGGGCCTGCTATATCTTTGGCGTCTGCCGCGAGACCCTCAAGCGGGGCGGCAAGGTCGAAGGCTTCGACGTCGTGTTCGCCGGCGATGTGCCGCTGGGTGCGGGCCTGAGTTCCTCCGCCGCCCTGGAGAGCACGATGGCGTATGCCCTGAACTATATCTTCAGCAACGGGATCGACAAGTTTGAACTGGCGAAGATCGGCCAGAGCACCGAGCACAACTATTGCGGCGTGAAGTGCGGAATCATGGACCAGTTCGCTTCCGTTTTCGGAAAGGCCGGCCAGCTCATCCGCCTCAACTGCAAGACCCTTGAGTACAAGTATTTCCCGTTCAATCCGCAGGGTTACAAACTCGTGCTGATCGATTCCTGCGTCAAGCATGAACTCGCCTCCAGCGCCTACAACAAGCGCCGTGCGTCCTGCGAGAACGCCGCTGCGGCGATCCGCAAGAACCATCCCGAGGTTGAATTCCTCAGCGATGCCAAGCGTGTCTGGCTTGACGAAGTCCGCGCCGAGATTCCCGAGGAGGACTTCCTCCGGGCAGAATATGTCATCGGCGAGGTCCAGCGGGTCCTGGACGTCTGCGATGCCCTGGAGCGCGGCGACTACGAGACGGTCGGCGAGATGATGTACCAGACCCATTTCGGTCTCAGCCGCCTCTACGAGGTCTCCTGCGAAGAACTGGACTTCCTCAACAAGCTGGCGCGCAAGATGGACGTCACCGGATCCCGCGTCATGGGCGGCGGTTTCGGCGGCTGCACCATCAACCTGGTCAAGGATGAACTGTACGACGGATTCGTCCAGGCGGCGGTCGCCCGGTTTACGGAGAAGTTCGGCCACGCGCCGAAAGTCTATGACGTCGTCATCAGCGACGGCGCCCGTTTGCTTCTCGACGAATAACGCGTAATTATCAGATTTTTACTATATTTGTGGGGCCGTTCCGGAAAGGGGCGGCCCCACAAGCGATAATACGTGTAAATAAACCTGATATGAAGAATCTTTCTGACCTTTGGAAGAAAGAGGACTGGCTGGCCGTCTGGATCGGTTTTGTCGTGATCCTCATCGCATGCATCGCCGTGCTGACCGGCGCCTTTGATTTCAGTGCCGCCAAGTTCTCCACCTGGCATCTCTGGGAGAACGTCGCAGAGAAAAAGTCCCTCCTGGCGCAGCTCAACGGCGCATTCTGGGGCAAATTGCTCAAGACCTTCGTGGTTCTCGCCCTGCTTTTCACCTGCGGCGTCAAGCTGCAGGGCGGAAAAGTCAAGGAATTTCTCCCGGCTTTCACCTGCCTGTTCGTGCTGGCCGTCATCGTCCGGCTCATCAGCGCCGAGTTTACCCTGAACCGCTATCTTGAATGGGCCTTCTGGGCACTCATCGTCGGCCTGCTGATCTCCAATACGGTGGGCGTTCCGAACTGGCTGAAACCTGCCATCCGCACCGAGTTCTACATCAAGACCGGTCTGGTCATCATGGGCTTCTCCGTCCTGTTCAGCAACATTGCGAAGTTCGGCCTCTACGGCCTCGGCATCGCGTGGATTGTGACCCCGATTGTCATCCTCTTCATGTGGTGGTTCGGCACCAAGGTGCTGAAGATCGGTAACAAGCCGTTGGTCATTACCATTGCCTCCGCGACCTCCGTCTGCGGTACGTCTGCTGCCATCGCGACCGGTGCTGCTTCCGGTGCCAAGAAGGATGACTTGTCCATCGCCATCTCGATTTCCATCATCTTCACCATCCTGATGATGGTTTTCGAGCCGATGATCATCCGGGCCGTCGGCATGTCCCAGCTGATGGGCGGCGCCCTGATCGGCGGTACGGTCGACTCGACCGGCGCCGTGGTGCTGGCCGGCAACGCCCTCGGTCCCGAGGCGGAGCAGGCAGCCGTCCTGGTCAAGAGCATCCAGAACATCCTGATCGGCTTCATCGCCTTCTTCGTCGCGATCTTCTTCGCCACCCGCGTGGACAAGGATCCGAACAAGAAAGTCGGTGCCGGCGAGATCTGGACCCGTTTCCCGAAGTTCATCATCGGTTTCTTCGTGGCCTCCCTCGTGGCTTCCTTCATCATCCTTCCGCTGGCCGGCAGCAGCCAGGTTTCCGCGATCAACAGCGTCCTCGACCAGTACAAGAACTGGGCGTTCGTTCTCGCCTTCACCAGCATCGGACTGGATACCAACTTTAAGGAGATCGCCCGCCAGATGCAGGGCGGCAAAGTCCTCTGGCTCTATGTCATCGGACAGGTGTTCAACATTGCCCTGACCTTCTTCGCCGTCTGGTTCCTGCTCAGCGGCGTGGTCTTCGACATCCCGGTCCTCGATCTCTACAAATAGTGGGATTCCGCAAGGACAGACTTTTCAAGGTGGTCACGGCCGTCATGGCCGTGGCCGTCCTGTTCTGTGCGGTCTGGATTATGGCCCACCGTCTCGGCGTCGTCTCCGGTTATGACTTCGGGGCGGGCGCCTATTATTATGCGGACATTCCCGGCTACGACGCGATCGCCCGGGAAGGCGTCTACCGGACCCGGGTTCCCTACTGGGTCCATGTCGTTCTCTTCCTGTCCTGGGGCTGGCTCATGTACCGGCTCTGGGTATGGATCGACAAACGCAAATAAACGATGAAATCCACCTTGCAAGCCACGTGTTCTGCCTGCGGCAGGACCCAAGCGATCCCTGTCTGGAACGGGATCAACGTCGCCGATGAACCCGAACTGAAAGCCCGGGTCAAGGACGGCTCCCTCTTTGTCTGGGAATGCCCGGACTGCGGGACGGTCAACCTGATCCGCAGCCAGGTCCTGTACCATGATCCCGAACTCCGGCTCATGGTCTGGCTGCTGCCTTCCGGAGCCGTTCCCGAGGAGCAGGTCGCAACCGTCGAGGCGGCGCTGAACGCCCAGGCCGCCGGCCTGGAAGGCTATGTCCTCCGCCGCGTGGACGACGTCGGATCGCTCATCGAGAAGGTCAATATCCATGATGCCGGCCTGGATGACCGGATCCTCGAGATGTGCAAATACGTCACGAAGATGGAACTGGCGGAGAAGGACCGCGCCCATGCGGCCGCCCTGCTCGATGCGCCGTTCAAGTTTTTCCGCATGGAAGGAGCCGACAACGAAATCACCCTGTCTTATCCCTTTGAGGGGCAGATGCACGGGGTGCAGATCGGTTTCAATGTCTATGAAGACTGCCGGGGTATCCTGCAGCGCAATCCCGCCGTACAGACGGGCGGGGGCTTCGCCAAGGTCGATGCCGCCTGGCTCTCCCGGTATTTCCGCTAGAAATCAACCGTAAAGACGCCGCCGATCCAGGTCCGGGCCAGCTCCGTTCCCTGTTCGGCGACAAAGTCGAAGTCGGGTCCGCCGTTCCAGTCGAAGGTGAATCCGACGGCGGTGTCGTAGGGCAGCCACAGGAAGTTCGCCAGCCGGGCCGTCACTTCGGCGCCTGCGCTCAGCAAGGTGCCATGGCCCTCGAATCCCCGTCCCACTGCGAAGGTCAGCACGTCCGCATGGGGCTTCACCACGAAGTGGGTGACGTAGAACAGCGGGCTGAAAGCGGACCATTCCCCGAGGCTGAAGGGGATGGCGTAATCGGCCGTCAGCTTGACCTGCTCGGGAGCATGGGCGGCGAGCCAGGAGGACAGGCGCGTGTCCTGGAAGCCGCGCGGTATGGCGGAGATGGCATTCTCTCCGGTGGGGGCGCCGCTCTGGTGCTGGTACGTGGCGGTCAGCCGCAGTCCCTGGGCCGGGAACAGGCCCGGCAGGTAGCCGTACAGATAGGCGAAGAAGGTGTTGGAATAGAGGTCCTCCAGGCCGAGCCGGGTCTGCCAGCCGGTTTCGGCGCCGATGCCGAGGGTGGGATACTCCTGCGAGGCGGCGGTGCCCAGGACCTGATAGCCGCGAACGGACAGGGTCAGGCGCTGCATGAAGACATTGTCCCCGGGTTCGAGCCGGGACAGGCTGGCAAACGACGAGGATCCTTCCAGCGGGTCGGCCACGGTCAGGACGGGCAGGCTCTTGTTGAACCGGTCGTTGGTGAAGGTGTAGGAGACCTGCGGGATGAGGCCGCGGTGCCAGCCGCCGCGGGAGAAGTTGAGGGGGACATAGGCCCTCAGGCTGGCCCGGAAAGAGGGCTTTTCGACCGGTTGCCCGCTCAGGAACGACAGGGCCATGCTGCCGCTTTCCTGCCGGACGCGGCGGTATTGGAACAGGTCCCGGTCGCCGATGTCGGCGCTGAGTTCCAGGACGGGGTAGAGGCCGGTGTAGGTCATCTGGAAGCGGCCGGCGTGGCGCCACCTTCCGTCGGCATCCTTATGCACGCTGTAGCCGACGGATCCGGAAGACGTGCCCAGCAGGTTCTGGAACAGGGCGGTCGCGCCGATTCCGGCCTCGCGCCAGGTTACGTCGCCGCTGAGCTGCTCAATCCGGTCATAGTCGAAATAAACGGGTGCCCAGGAATGGATGTGGAAGATTCCGGGGAATTTCCGGAACGGTTTCGCCTCGGACCAGGTCTCCGTATCCGCCGCGACGGGCGGAGTGAGGGCCTTTTCCTGGGCGGAGAGCTTGTCCGCCACCGGATGCGGGGCGACGGCGGCGAAGTCCACCGGCCGGTCCGCCAGGGCAGCCGTCTTGTGCAGCAGGACGCCGTCACGGGTCTGGGCGGAATACCAGAGGGTATCTCCCTGCAGGGTGAAATCCGCGGCGCCGTACGGCGTTGCGGTCAGCTGGTACAAGGTCCCGTCCGCGGCCAGGCGGTAGATCTCGCCCACGCCGGTCCGGTCGCAGTTGAACAGCAGGCCGTCGGCCGTCCCTTGCAGGTGGGCGATGGAAACGGCTTGCGGAGCGAGGAGGGTCTCCGGAACGCCGGCGCCGTCCCAGCGGGCGATGCCGCTGCCGCCGTCCCCGGCGATGAAACTCAGGTACAGGCGCTCATTGCTCCAGGCAGATTCGACATACTGGACGCCGTCCGGGGCCGGGATCTGCTGCAGGCGGTTGCCGTCCCGGTCGAGCAGGACGAGGCGCGTCCCGCCTTCCACGGGATATTCCACGGCGGCGATCCGGCTGCCGTCCGGCGAGGGCGCCGGGTTGTAGAGGCGGCCGCTGCGGGTCAGGTCATGGGTCTTGCCGTCTTCCCGGTAGCGGATGCGGGAGGTGGCGGCGAGTCCCCAGCGAAGGTCCGGAACCGTCTCGCTCCAGTACAGGCGCTTTCCGTCGGTCCGCAGGTCGCCGGTGGCGGAAGAGAACGGCAGGCGGCGTTCTTTTCCCCTCTCCCGGAGGATGAGTCGGGTCGGGCGGATCTTGGAATGCTCCAGCCGGGCGAGGCTGCCGTCGAAAAAGAGCGGACTGGCCTGGACGGTATACCAGGCAGGGGCTGGGTCGAGGGCTTCGCCGGGGGTCCATGGACCACGGTTTTCGGCGGACCAGAGGTCCTGGAACGTCTGCATGATGTCCCGGAAGGCCGGCTGAAATTTCTTGCCGGAAGTCCGGCGGAAAGCCCGCTGGATGTGCCGCAGCCGCAAGGGGTGCCGGGCGGCGCCGCGCAGGTAGTCCGCCGTGAAGAGCGGTTCGTCGTACAGGTACCGGGCGCCGGCAAGGGTGAGATAGCCGAGGGCGTAGTGGTTCGGGGCGTAGCGGCGCCAGGATCCGTGGCGCCAGCGGTACCAGTTCCGCCAGTCGCCCTGGTCGAAGGCCGCCCGGTAGTAGTTCAGGAAGTCTCCCCGCCGGCCGCGGCCATACGGGGTCAGGGCCGTTTCCGCGACGACGGCGTCGCCTTCGAGGAACCAGCTGCCGGGATAGATGCCGGCCATCGCGCCGGCAAACAGTTCGCCGGTCAGCCACTTGAACGGCTTGAACCAGCCGTCCGCGCCGAATTGCATCTGGGAGACATGGCGGTTCTCATGGACCGCCAGGGACGCCGTCCAGGGCAGCGGCTCCGGGCCGTAGGCTTCGGGCAGGGTATACAGGTCCATGCGCATCGGGGCCCAGGCGACACTGCCGTTGGAGGAGCCGCCGAAGGCGTGCAGCACGACCGGCAGCGGCCGGCGGTACATCCCGCCGGGCAGGTAGCCCGACGAAGGGGCTTCCAGCGGCCGGTAGTATTCGAGGGAGCGGGCGTAGACCCGGGCCAGGGAGTCCATGCCCCGGGGGTAGATCAGTTTATAATGGGCGCTGCGGGAGACGGACCAGCGGACGGATGCGGGGTCTTCTCCGCCGCTGTAGAACTGGGCGGAGGCCGCCGCCGAGACAACGAGTCCGGCAAACAGGAGGACGATCTTTCGGACAGACATGCGAAACGGTGTTACAATCCAGATACAAATCTAAGAAATTTCCTTAAATTTGCGTTCGACCAGATACCAATCCGATGATCATCGCAAGACAAGACATAATCCGGCTCCTGGCTGTTTTCGCCGCCGTCCTGGGCCTGGCGGCCTGCGGCCGGGGCGGCTCCGGCAAGACGGCGGCCCCGGTCGAATTCCCGCAAGTGGCCGTTCCCGGCCTGATCGGCGATCCGCAGGAGCGGGTCGACTACATGGTCCTGCATTTCTGGGATGCGTTTGCGGATCCGGCCCGGACCGGAACCTGCGATTCGACCCTGGTCTGCGGCGTCCGGAAAGAGGACGTCGAGGAGAAGTACGGACTCTTCGCGACCTTGCTGGACCAGACCTCCCCGAAGACGGCGGAGTCGGCCATGGTCCGCCTGTATGAACGGGCGGAGCAGTGTGAGGCGGCCGATACGGCGTCCAACCTGTTCGAGACGCTGGTGGAATTCTCCGCCAAATACCTGTTCGATCCGAATTCTCCGGTCCGCAGCGAGGACCGTTACCTGCCCTTTGTCGAGCGGCTGGCGACGTCGGCGTATGTGACCCCGGGCATGCAGCAGGCCTATGCTTTCGATGCCCAGGTTTGCCGGCTCAACCATACGGGGACTCCGGCGGCCGATTTCCGTATCAAGGACCGGCAGGGCCGGGTGCGGACCCTGTACGGCATCCAGGCCCCGTATACCCTGCTGTTTTTCAGCAATCCGGGCTGCGAAGCCTGCAAGGCCATCATCGACCAGCTCCAGGCCAGCCCCCGCGTCTCGCAACTGATCGGCGGCGGGACCCTGGCCGTCGTCAATGTCTACATCGACGAGGACCTGGACGCCTGGATGGCGTATTCCGTCCAGTATCCGTCCACCTGGATCTCAGGGTATGATCCCGACTATGCGATCCGGACGGACCTGCTCTACGGGGTGCGCGCCATCCCGTCGCTGTACCTGCTGAATGCCAAAAAGGACGTCCTGCTCAAGGACGTCCCTCCGGAAAAACTCTTCGCCGCGCTGGAGCGGCTGTAATCTATTCTTCTGACAGGACTTGTGCGACCGTGGCGTAGATCTGTTCGCCGCGCAGGCCGCGCTGCAGGATCGTCCCGTCCGGGGCGAACAGGATCAGGTGCGGAATCGCGCTGATGTTGTACAGGTCCGACGGGATCTTCTGTCCGTCGAGGATCTGGTTCCACGGCATGTCCAGCCGGGCCAGCGCGCCCACCGTGTCTTCCCGCTTGTCGCTGACGGCGATGCTGACGATGTCGAAACGGTCGCCGGCGAAGGCCTCCCAGGTCTTCTTGAGATACGGCATTTCCGCGATGCAGGGACCGCACCAGGAAGCCCAGTGGTCGAGCAGGATGTACTTTCCCTTGCCAACATAGTCCGAGAGCCGGACGTCCGTTCCGTCGGGGTTGCCGCCCTTGACGAGGTAGTCCGTGAACATCTTGCCCGGGGCGGTCCGGCTGCGCAGGACGATGTCGTCACGGTCGCCGCGGAGCAAGAAGAACTCCTGCATGGCCGGGGACATGTCCCGGTACAGGGCCATGAAGCGGGCCGTGTCCTTGGTGGCCAGGTCATCCAGGGCCAGGGCTCCGAGCAGGTTGTCGCGGTTGCGGCGGACCAGGGAATCCGTCAGGTCGCCCTGCAGGCCGGCGTATTTCCGGTCCAGGGCCGCCCAGGCCTCGTTGAGGGCCTGTGCCTCCATGTCTCCCAGGGCTTTGCGCTCCTGGTTGCGCAGGGCATCGTAGCGGTAGAAACGGGTATGGAACGCGTTGTAGGCGTCGACCATCGGTGTGCCGCCGGAGGTCCTTTCATCGATGTCCGCCGTGACGGTGCCGGGCTCGAGGATGAAGCGGATGCGCTCCCGGCCCTGTCCGACATAGACATAGCGGGGAGCATCGGTCTTGCCGGTAAAAGAGAAGCGGTTGTCCCGGACGGACGTGACGGCGAGCGTATCCCCTTTGCCGAGATCGATCAGGTGGACCGGCGTGCCGTTTTCGGCGGTATAGATTCCTTCGACCGTATAGGTTTTCGGGGTGCAGGCCAGGCACAGCAGGCAGGCCAGGAAAGGAAGGCGGGGTTTCATGTCGGATTCAGCATTTTTGCAAAGATAAGCGGATTTTCGGTTCCCCGGCAGAAATTCCGGGGGAACGTACCCGATAATTCACGGGAAATTGCTACATTTGAACATTGCACTGATCAAAATACACGGAATACCATGAATATCAAGTCTGAAATATGGGGCAGGACCCCGGATGGAAAAGAAATCCTGAAATACCGCCTTACCAACGCCTCCGGCGCCTATGTTGAAGTGTCCAGCGTGGGTGCGGGCATCGTCAGCATCGTCGTGCCGGACCGGGACGGAAACCTGGGTGACGTCATCCTCGGCTATGAAGATCCGATGCATTATTTCGCCGACGGTCCCTGCGCCGGCAAGACCCCGGGACGCTTCGCCAACCGCATCGCCAAGGGCCGTTTCACCCTGGACGGCAAGGAGTATGAACTTCCGGTCAATAACGGGCCGAACCACCTCCACGGCGGTCCTGCCGGATTCCAGAACCAGGTCTGGGAGAGCCGCATCGAGGGCGACGCCGTGGAATTCATGTACTTTTCCGAAGACGGGGAAGCCGGCTACCCGGGCAACCTCAAGGCCGTCGTCCGCTATGAGTGGGAAGAAGACAATTCCCTCCGCCTGATCTATACGGCCGAGACGGACGCCCCGACGGTGGTCAACCTGACGAATCATACGTATTTCAACCTCAATGGTTCCGGCAGCATCGAGAACCATGAACTCCAGCTCAACGCTTCCGAATACCTGCCGACCGATCCGACCCAGATTCCGCTCGGCGACTCCGAGCCCGTGGCGGGAACGCCGATGGACTTCGTCAATCCCAAGCCGATCGGGCAGGACCTCCGGGCCGATTTCGAGCCGCTGAAGATTGGAAAGGGCTACGACCACTGCTGGGTCCTGGACGATTACGAGCCGGGCCAGCTCGAGCCCGCCGCTGAACTGTATGCGCCCCAGAGCGGCCGCCAGGTCACGGTCCTGACGACCCAGCCGGGCGTGCAGGTCTATACCGGCAACTGGCTGGAAGGCTGCCCCGCCGGCAAGGGCCGCGTGTGGCATGACTACGACGCCGTCGCCATCGAATGCCAGCATTTCCCCGACAGCCCGAACAAGCCGGACTATCCGTCGACCGTCCTGCGCCCGGGCGAGGTGTATGAAGAAGCCATCATCTTTGCATTCTCCGTCCGATGAAACCGTATCTCGACTTGCTCCGCCGCATCATGGACGAAGGGACGGTCAAGCATGACCGGACCGGCGTCGGCACGAAGAGCGTCTTCGGCCACCAGATGCGTTTCGACCTCTCCGAGGGCTTTCCGCTGCTGACGACCAAGAAGGTCCATCTCAAATCGATCATTTACGAGTTGCTCTGGTTCATCGCCGGGGACACGAATATCGGGTATCTCAAGGACCATGGCGTCTCGATCTGGGACGAATGGGCCGACGAGAACGGCGACCTGGGGCCGGTCTACGGCCACCAGTGGCGCTCCTGGCCGGCACCGGACGGCCGGAGCATCGACCAGCTCGCCCAGGTTGTCGAGACAATCCGCAGGAATCCGGATTCCCGGCGGATGCTGGTGACGGCCTGGAACCCCGCCGAGGTGGAAAAGATGGCCCTGCCGCCCTGTCACTGCCTGTTCCAGTTCTACGTCGCGGACGGAAAACTCTCCTGCCAGCTTTACCAGCGCAGCGCGGACACCTTCCTGGGCGTCCCGTTCAACATCGCCTCTTATGCCCTGCTGACCCTGATGATCGCCCAGGTGACCGGACTGCAGCCGGGCGAGTTCATCCACACGACCGGCGACACGCACATCTATCTCAACCATTTCGACCAGGTGCGCGAGCAGCTCTCCCGGGAGCCGCGCCCCCTTCCGGTCATGAAACTCAACCCGGAGGTCCGCGACCTCTTTGATTTCAAATACGAAGATTTTACCCTGGAAGGCTACGACCCGTGGCCGGCCATCAAAGCCCCCGTAGCGGTATGACAATGGAAAAATGCCTGATCGTGGCCATCGCGGACAACAACGCCATCGGCCGGAAAAACCAATTGCTCTGGAGCCTTCCGGAGGACATGAAATATTTCAAGGAACAGACGACCGGCCATCCGGTCATCATGGGCTGGATGACCTACCAGTCCATCGGCCGCCCGCTGCCGCGCCGCACGAACATCGTCATTTCGATCTTCCCCTGGCCGGAAGCGCCGGAGAAGGTCGTGGTCGTCGAATCCCTCGACGAGGCCTTCGCCGCTGCGCAGAAGGCTTGTGAAAGTGCCGCCTCTGCGGAGACTCCGAAATGTTTCGTGATGGGCGGGGCTTATACCTACGCCGAAGCCATGCAGACCGTCGATACGCTCTACATCACCCATGTCCATGATACCGTCGAGGATGCCGACGCGTTTTTCCCGCCGATCGATCCGGAAATCTGGTATCCGGCTTCTGTCTCCGACACCCGCACCGATCCCGCCTCCGGCCTCACCTACGAATTCGTGATCTACCGCCGCCGGCCGTCCCAGGAACCATAGCGGCTTCTCCTCTAGAAAACACAAAAAACATTGATTATGAAGAAGATAATTGCAATTGCCGTCGCGCTGGCGACCCTATTTATTTCCATCGGGGCAAATGCCCAGCCGCAGCGGCGCGTCACCCCCAACGATACGCTCAGGAGCGTGCGGGTGCTTGCGGACGGAACCACCATCTTCAGCATTTATGCGCCGAAGGCGCGGGCCGTCAGCCTTGCCGGCGATGCCGTGCCGTGGGGCCAGCCGCTGGTCCCCGAGGAGAAGAGCGGAGTCTGGTCCTTCCGCGTCCCGAACGTCAAGCCGGGCGTGTACCGCTACCATTTCGTCGTGGACGGCGTTCAGGTCTATGATCCGAAGAGCCCGACGACCACGCAGAACACGGCGCTGGCTGTCGTCGAGCCCAACGGCCGGGAATTCTTCTCCTACAATCCCGAGATTCCCCACGGCGCCCTCGCCGTCCGTTCCTATTGGAGCAAGACGATGGGCCAGGCCCGGACCTGCCGTGTCTGGACCCCTGCGGGCTATGAGGCCGGCACCAGGAAACTGCCCGTTCTCTACCTGATCCATGGCGGCGGCGATACCGATGTCTCCTGGCCGACGGCCGGCTGTGCGGGCGACATCCTTGACAACATGCTCGCCGAAGGGAAAATGGTTCCGATGATCGTGGTTATGCCCAACGGGGCCATCGACATCTCCAAATTCGCGGAGGACATGATGAACGATCTGGTCCCCTTCATCGAGAGCAACTACCGGGTCCTTGCCGACAAGGACCACCGGGCGGTTTCCGGCCTTTCCATGGGCGGCATCCAGACCCTCGAGGTCATCTTCCGGAATCCGGACAAGTTCGGGTACGTGTGGTGCCTGTCCGGCGGTTTCAACCCCGGGGTGGACATCCAGAAAGAGGCCGAACGCCTGCATGTGCGGGAGCATGCGCCCATCATCAACAAGAACGTCAAGGAGTTCGTGATGACCCAGGGCGGCCGGACGGACATTACCTATATTTCCGGCGAGCGGGCCAACAAGCTTTTCGACGAGGTCGGCCTCAAGTATGAATACCAGGAAGTCGGCGAAGGCCACACCTGGTACACCTGGAAACTGAACCTGCGCGACGAAGTCCAGCGGCTTTTCAAGAAATAGCCATTTACTGGGCTTTTCTTGAAAAGCTGTCCTGATTAATAGGGATTCAACATCTTTTTCCGAAACCGGAAAGAGGGAGACATTTTGGTGAAAGCGCTTTTGAATGGGCGTGAAGCCACCCTCCCATTCCCTGCTGTGACGGGTCCTTTTTACCGCTGGGACGACTTCAAGGCGTACTATCTGGAAAAATAAATCCGCCGCCGGCCGGGTTCCGTCTTCCGGCGGAGCCGACCCCTGGTGCGCGTGGCACTTATGTGGTTTATTATCAATACAATGAGACATGTCGTATCTGCCTAGATGGAGGATACGAGAATACTTAATCGGCTTACTATCAAGGAGATTGCCGCCACGGGCTTTCAGCCGTCCGGTTAATGGTTTACTGCCCTGGGGCCGCCGAAGGGCGACAGCCCGCCGGACGGCGTAGCCGCCCGCGGCTCCGTGAGCGGGAGGGGCCCACGAGCGCAGCGAAGTGGGAGGGATAGCCCCGAAGGGGCGTACCGCTCCGGCGGGCTGCTGCCGGAGGACGGAGGATGCGGACGGTTATGAAATGAAACGATAAAACGGAAAGAATATAGGAGTTTCCGCCGTTTTCTGCTGTGGCATAGCGGGAAATGGCGGAAAAATTTGTAACTTGGGCTCCCGAACGAACTTGACAACATGGATAATCGAGAAACATTCGGGAGCCGGTTCGCGGTCATCATGGCGATGGCCGGATCGGCGATCGGGCTGGGCAATATCTGGCGCTTCCCCTATATGGTAGGCCAGGGCGGCGGCTCGGCCTTCATCATCGTCTATCTGATATCTACGCTGGTCATCTCCCTGCCGATCTTCCTGTCGGAAGCCGTGATCGGCCGCAAGACCCACAATGGCACCTTCGGGGCCATGCAGCAGCTGGCTCCCGGCACCCCCTGGCGCTGGCTCGGCCTGCTGACCGTCGTCTCTCCGCTGATTATCCTCTCCTACTACAGCGTCGTGGGCGGATGGTCCGTCGAGTTCCTGTTCAAGGCCCTGACCCTCGGCTTCTCGACCGGGAACGAAGCGGAGATTACCGGCTTCTTCGGCTCCTTCATTTCGTCCCCGTGGGGTCCGCTGGCCTGCCATACCGTGTTTTTGGGCATCTGCGCCCTGATCGTCGTCGCCGGCGTCAAGAAAGGCATCGAGACCTTCTCGACCTGGACCATGCCGGTACTTTTTGCCCTGATCGTGTTCATCATGATCTATTCCCTGACCCTGCCGGGCTCGGGGGCCGGCGTCGATTACCTGCTTAAGCCGGACTTTTCCAAACTGACGGCCTCGGCCGTCGCCTCCGCCATGGGCCAGAGTTTCTTCTCCCTGTCGCTGGGTGTCGGGACCATTCTGACGTATGCCTCCTATGTCCATAAGGACGAGAACCTGCTGACCTCCGGGGCCGGCACGGCGGGGTTCGACCTGCTCTTCGCCCTGATTGCCGGGTTCGCGGTCATGCCGGCCGTTTTTGCCGCAGGCATCGAACCGGCCGCCGGACCGGGCCTGGTCTTCGAAACCCTCCCTTACATCTTTGCCAAGATGGGCGTGGCGACTCCCTGGCTCTCTGCCCTGGTGTCGATCCTGTTTTTCCTGACCATTCTGGTCGCCGCTGTCTCCTCAGCCATCTCCATGCTGGAAGTCGGCGTGGCATATCTGGTAGAAGAAAAGCATTTTACGCGCGGGAAGGCCGTTGCAGTCCTGTTTGTCGGCTGCTGGCTGCTGGGCGCGCTCTGCTCCCTGTCCTTCGGTCCGCTCGCCGGCGTGAAGATTTTCGGCGAGCCGCTGTTCAGTTTCTGCGACAAACTGACCTCGAACTTCCTGATGGCCTTCGGCGGCCTGCTCTTCACCATCTTCGCCGGCTGGCGGATGGACCGCGCCGACGTGCGGGACGAACTCCGGGCCGGAAAGGCATTCCGTGTCCTGTACTTCCTGATCCGCTTCGTCGCTCCGGCGGCCATTGTCCTGATCTTTCTGACCAATCTTTTCCTATGAGCCAAACCCGCGAAACCTTCGGCAGCCGGGCTGCCGTCATCATGGCCCTGGCCGGCTCTGCCATCGGGCTGGGCAATATCTGGCGCTTCCCTTACATCGTCGGCGAAAACGGGGGCGCCGCCTTCATCCTCGTCTATATTTTCTGCACCCTGTTTCTGTCCCTGCCCATCTTCCTTGGCGAGTCCATCATCGGACGGCGGAGCGGGGCGAACTGCCGCGGCGCAATGGAAAAACTCGCGCCCGGCACCCGCTGGAAATGGCTGGGCTACCTGTCGGTTCTGACCCCGATGGTCATCGTCTCCTATTACAGCGTTATCGGCGGATGGTCGCTGGACTATTTCTGCCAGGCCGTGACGTTCCGTTTCGTCCGCGATACGCCGGAGGCCATCAGCGGCATGTTCTCCGGACTGGTCTCGTCGACGGGAACGCCGATCCTGTTCCATACCCTTTTCCTCGGAGCAAGCATCCTCGTCGTGGCCCTGGGGGTCAAGGGCGGCATCGAGAAATTCAGCAAGATCTGCCTGCCGGTCCTGTTCATCCTCATCGTCGCCATCGCCGTCTATTCCGTGACCCTGCCCGGATCCGGGACGGGGGTGGATTACCTGCTGAAACCGGACTTCTCGAAACTGACGCCGCGTTCGTTCGTGGTGGCGCTCGGCCAGTCGTTCTATTCGCTGTCGCTCGGCATGGGCATCATCATCACGTATTCTTCTTATGTGCACAAAGGGGAGAACCTGCTGGTCTCCGGCGTCGGGACGGCCCTTTCGGACCTGTTCTTCGCCCTGCTGGCCGGGTTCGCGATCATGCCGGCGGTCTTTGCGGCGCAGATCGAACCGGGCAGCGGCCCGGGGCTGATTTTCGACACGCTGCCGTACATCTTCCACCAGATGGGGCAGACGATGCCCGTTGTCAGTTCCGTCGCGGCGATCCTGTTCTTCATCACGATCCTGTTCGCCGCCATGACGTCCTGCATCTCCCTGCTGGAGGTGGGCGTCGCCTACCTGGTCGAGGAAAAAGGTCTCAGCCGGGTCCGGGCCTGCGTCTGGGTCTTCCTGGTGACCTGGCTGGTCGGCATCCTGTGCTCCCTGTCTTTCGGTCCGTTGGCGGGCGTCAAGATCTTCGGAGACAGCATCTTTGACTTCTTCGACAAGTTCTCTTCCAACTTCCTGCTGACCCTCGGCGGCCTGTTGGCCGTGCTCTTCGTCGGCTGGAAGATGCCGAAAGCCGCCGTCCATGACGAATTCACGAACGGCGGCTCGCTCAAAAGAAACGATGCCTGTTTCGGCGTGTTCTGGTTCCTGATCCGCTACGTCGCGCCCCTTGCCGTCCTCCTCATTTTCCTCACCAACTTCCTGTAGCGGAAGGGGAAACACCCGGATGAAACCAAAGGAAGACCCGGAGCCGGGCCTTCCTTCTTTTTCTAGCGGGTAATGCGTGCCGTCCAGCCGCCGCCGGGGGCGAGATGGACGGTCACCTTGCGGCTGGCGGGAACATCCAGCGTCAGATGCTGGAAATCCTGCGCGGCCCGGTCGGCATTCGGCCCGTCCCGGAAAATCTCCATCTTCCAGGCTCCCGCCGGCAGGAATCCCAGGTCCAGTTCCATCTCCCGGGCGTTCCAGTCCGTCAGGGCGCCGACGTACCAGACCTCACCCTTGCGGCGGGCGATGGCGACATGGCTGCCGATTTTTCCGTCGAGAGCGACCGTCTCGTCCCAGACCGTCGGGATCTCGGCGATGAACTTCGTGCACTCCGGCTCGCGGAGATAATTGGAAGGGCTGTCGCAAAGCATGTTGAGCGGCGATTCGAAGACGGTATACTCGGCCAGCTGGCGGCAGCGGGTGCCCTGGCTCATCGCCTCGGAATTGACGGCGCGGTAGTTGCCGCGGGTGGCGTTGCGCATAGCCCCCTGGGTATAATCCATCGGGCCGGCGGCCATCCGGATGAACGGAATGGTCACGTCGTAGGTGACCTGGTCGACCGAGGCGGCGCTCCATTTCATCTGTTCCAGGCCGTGGACGCCCTCATAGTTGATGACGTTCGGCCAGGTCCGGTTGAGGCCCGACGGCTTGAAAGCGCCGTGGAAATCCGCCATGAGCCCGTATTTGGCGCAGGTCTCGGCGGCCCGGCGGTAGAAATCGACGACGACCTGGTCGTCCCGGTCCATGAAATCAATCTTGAATCCCTTGATGCCCAAGGCGCTGTAATGCTTGCAGACGGCCTCCATGTCCCGGTCGAAGGCCCAGTAGCCGGCCCACAGGATGAGGCCGACACCGCGCTCCTGCGCGTAGCGGGACAGCATGGGGATGTCGATCTCGGGGATGACCTGCATCAGGTCCGCCTGGAGATTGACCGCCCAGCCCTCGTCGAGGATGACGTATTCGATGCCCTGCTTCGACGCGAAATCAATGTAATACTTGTACGTATCGTTGTTGATGCCGGCGCGGAAATCCACCCCGTACAGGTTCCAGTCGTTCCACCAGTCCCAGGCGACCTTGCCGGGCTTGACCCAGCTGAAATCTCCCTCGGCCGGCTTGCCGAGCAGCCAGACCAGGTCGTTGTCCGCCAGCTGCCGGTCCTCGGTGGAGACGCTGACGATGCGCCACGGGAACTCCGCCGCGCCGGAAGCCTTCGCGATATACGCTTCCCGGCTCTGCACTTCGCCCTGGAGCATGTTGTGGCCGCCCTGGCGGACCTTCTTCGGATATGGGGCCCAAACGCCGCGCAGCGTCGTGCCGCCGTCCGGGTTGGACAGGTACATGCCCGGGTAGTCGAGCAGGCCGGATTCGGTGATCAGCACCTTCATTCCGCGGGGCGCCTCGACGACGAGCGGCAGGAAGGCCAGCCGGGCCGGATCCCAGGTGCTGAGGGTCCCGTAGGTGTAGGTGTTTTCGAAGGAATTGTAGAACTGGGCTTCATAGGAGGCGGATTCCCGGACATAGGGGAACCAGGCCGTCCAGTCCTCCGGGAAGCGGAATTCCGCCTGTTCGCTTTCAACGAGGAAATCGCCTTTCAGTTTGCTGACGAAGCGGTAGGCCGCCCCGGCGTCGAATGCGCGGACCTGTAGGTCGAATTCCGGGAACTGCAGGACCATCTCGCGGTACTGCTCCCGGACCCGGCTCTTCTTGTAGACGGGCGCATCGATCCAGCGGTCGGCCTGGCTGCGGGTGACCTTGCGGACTTTGTCGCTCTCGCCGAAGGCGCGGCCGCCGTCGAGGGTCATGGCGATCCGGGACGGGGCGACCAGCTGGACGCCGCCGTGGCTGACGCTGAAGGTAATCTCGTTCCCGACCCGGACTTCGACGCCCAGGTTTCCGTCGGGAGACTGCAGGGTATAGGTCTTGTCGGCGGCCATGGCCGCGAGGGGCAGCAGGATTGCCGCCAGGGAGAGCAGGAATTGTCTCATGGCTCTGGTATGTGGTTAAATTCCAAGTTCCTTTTTCATATCCCGGAGCAGGTCGAAGGCCTGGAGCGGGGTCATGTTGTTGAGGTCGGCCGCTTCGAGGCGGGCGCGGAGCGAACTCAGGGCAGGATCGTCGAGTTGGAAGAGGGACAACTGCAGGGTCCCGTCGCTCTGGATGGTGCCTTCCTTGACATTGTAGGCCTTGCGGATCTTCCCGAAATCTTCCTTGCGGGCGGGGATGAAACCGTTGTCACCAGCCGGCAGGGCGCCGGGGTCGGCGGCTTCCAGGGCGGCGAGGGTCTTCTCGGCGGAGTCGAGCACCTCGCGGGGCATGCCGGCCAGCCGGGCGACATGGATACCGAAACTGTGGGCCGACCCGCCTTCGACCAGTTTGCGCAGGAAGATAACCTGCTTGCCGGCTTCCTTGACGGCGACATGGAAATTGCGGACCCGGGGATACAGGCCCTCCAGGTCGTTGAGTTCATGGTAGTGGGTGGCGAAGAGGGTCTTGGCGCCCTTGCCGTATTCGTGGATGTATTCGACGATGGCCCGGGCGATGCTCATGCCGTCGTAGGTCGAGGTACCGCGGCCGATCTCGTCGAGCAGCACCAGCGAGCGGGCGCTGAGGTTGTGCAGGATCATGGACGTCTCCAGCATCTCGACCATGAAGGTCGATTCGCCGCGGGAGATGTTGTCGGTCGCGCCGACGCGGGTGAAGATCTTGTCGAACCAGCCGATCCGGGCGGCGTCGGCGGGGACATAGCAGCCGGCCTGGGCCAGCAGGACGATGAGGGCGGTCTGGCGCAGGAGGGCGGATTTACCGGCCATGTTGGGTCCGGTCAGGATGATGATCTGCTGCTTCTCGGCGTCGAGGTGGATGTCGTTGGGAACATACTCCTCACCGGGTTTCATCAGGGTCTCGATGACGGGGTGCCGGCCGGCCTTGATGTCCAGTTCGAGGCCGGCGGTCATTTCCGGACGGCAATACCGCCGGTCGGCGGCGAGTTCGGCGAAGCCGGCGAGCACGTCGAGGCGGGCGATGAGGCGGGAGTCCGCCTGGATCGTGGCGATCGACGCCTGGATCCGGGTCACCAGTTCGCCGTAGATCTTGCTCTCCAGGGCGTAGATGCGCTCTTCGGCGCCGAGGATCTTCTCCTCGTATTCTTTCAGTTCCTGGGTGATGTAGCGCTCGGCGTTGACGAGGGTCTGCTTGCGGACCCACTCCGGCGGGACCTTGTCCTTGTAGGTATTGCGGACTTCGAGGTAGTAGCCGAAGACATTGTTGTAGCTGATCTTCAGGGACGGGATGCCGCTGCGTTCGCTTTCACGCTGCTGCATTTCGAGCAGGTATTCTTTCCCGCCGTGGGCGATCCGGCGCAGTTCGTCGAGTTCCGGGTCCACCCCGGCGCCGATGACGTCGCCCTTGCCGATCTGGGCGGCCGGTTCCGCGGCGAGCGTGCGGGAGATGGCCTCCAGCAGGCTGTCGCAGCCTTGCAGGCGGCCGGCGAGGTCTTCCAGGGCCGGGACGCCCTTCCCGCGGCAAAGGTCCCGCAGCGGGGCCATCTGGGCCAGGCCGCGGCCCAGTTGCCGGACTTCGCGCGGCGCAATCTTGCCGGCGGCGGCGCGGGCCAGGATGCGCTCGAGGTCGCCGATGCTGCCGATACGCTCCTGTACGTCGGTGCGGGCGGCGGTATCTTCCAGGAAATGGCCTACGATGTCGTAGCGGGCGTTCAGTTCGTCCAGGTCCATCACGGGCATGGCCAGCCAGTTCCGGAGCAGGCGCGCACCCATCGGGGAGGAGCAACGGTCGACGACGTCGATGAGGCTGACCCCGTCCGGGGCGGCGGAGGCGAAGACCTCCAGGTTCCGAAGGGTGAACTTGTCCATCCAGACGAATTTCCCTTCATCGATGCGGCCGATCGAGCAGATATTCTTCAAGCCGGCATGGCAGGTCTGCTCCAGGTAGACGAGCAGGGCGCCGGCGGCGCACAGGGCCTGCGGATAGGCCTCGACGGCGAAACCCTTGAGGGAATCGACCTGCAGCTGCTTGCACAGGCGCGTGACGGCGGCGTCGTAGACGAAAGCCCATTCGTCGACAGTCGAGACATACAGATCTTCCCCGAATTCCGCGCGGACGAATTTCTCGTCACCGCGGGAGACGACGATCTCTTTCGGGGCGAGGGTCGACAGCAGGGTGGCGATGTAGTCCCGGCCGCCCTGGGCGACCTGGAACGTGCCGGTCGAGACATCGACCAGGGCGAGTCCGAACCGGTCCTTGTGGAAGGACAGGCCCGCCAGGAAGTTGTTCTGCTTCTGCTCCAGCATGGCATCGCCGAAGGCGACGCCCGGGGTCACGAGGTCGGTTACCCCGCGCTTGACCAGTTTGCGGCCGGTCAGTTTCGGGTCCTCCAGCTGGTCGCAGACGGCGACCTTATAGCCGGCGCGGACGAGTTTCGGGAGATAGACCTCGAGGGCGTGGTGGGGAAAGCCCGCCATGGCCACCGGCGGCTTGTCGCCGTTGGATTTCCGGGTCTGGACGAGACCCAGGACCTTGGCGGCGACGAGGGCGTCGTCGGAGTAGGTTTCATAGAAATCGCCGACCCGGTAGAGGAGGATGGCCTCGGGATACTGGGCCTTCACCTCGAAAAACTGCCGGATCAACGGGGTATCTTCTGGGACGGAATTCTTAGCCATATTACCGCAAATTTACGATTTTCTTTTTACATTTGTAATCTTTATGAAAAGAGTCTTGGTCATAACCTATTACTGGCCGCCGAGCGGCGGTTCGGGCGTGCAGCGCTGGGTCAAATTCGCGAAATACCTCCCTGCGGCCGGCTGGCAGCCCGTCATCTATACGCCGGAGAATCCGGAGATGCAGTCGGTCGACCAGTCCCTTTACGGCGACATTCCCGCCGAAGCGGAGATCCTCAAGCGGCCCATCACGGAAATCTACAGCATCTACCGGTCCCTGACCGGCAAGAAAGCCTCGGCCGCCGAGGTCAATGTCGTCAACAGCCAGCACAAGAACTGGAAGCAGCGCCTGGTGATGTGGGTCCGCGGGAACTGTTTCATTCCCGATCCCCGCGTCTCCTGGGTCCGTCCTTCCGTCCGTTTCCTCAAGAAATACCTCCGGCAGCATCCGGTAGATGTCATCGTCAGCACCGGTCCGCCCCATTCGATGCACCTGATCGGCCGGGCGGTCGCCCGGGCGACGGGCATTCCGTGGATTGCGGATTTCCGGGATCCCTGGACCCGGATCTTCTATTTCAAGCACCTGAGCCTGACGGCGTCTTCCCGCCGGCGTCATGAAAAACTGGAACGGCAGGTCCTCGACGACGCCACTGCCGTCGTGGCCGTCTCCCCGCTGGTGCGGGACGAGTTCGCGACCATGACCCGCAGCCGCATCGAGCTGATAACCAACGGTTATGACCCCGACGATTACGCCCAGCCCGTCGAGCCCGACGGCTGCTTCAACCTGACCCATACCGGCCTGTTCGCCGCGGACGGCAATCCGGAAGTCCTCTGGAAGGTCCTCGGAGACCGGGTCCGGACCGATCCGGCGTTCGCGGCCCGGCTGCGGCTGCGCCTGGTCGGCAAGACGGATGCGCAGATCCTGGATTCGATCCGCGCCGCGGGGCTGTCCGACCAGTTGGTCGACCTGGGGTACAGGGACCACCAGACGGCGGTCCGTGAGCAGATGAACGCCTCCCTGCTCATCCTGCCGCTCCGCAAGGAGCCGGAGTACCGGGCGACCCTGCCCGGCAAGCTTTTCGAATACCTCGGCTCCGGCCGGCCGGTCCTCGGGATCGGGCAGACGGACGGGGCCATGGCGCAGATCCTGGAAGAAACCCGGGCGGGCGAGGTCTGCGACTGGTCGGACGAAGACGGCCTGCGACAGGCGGTGGACCGCCAGTGGCAGCGCTTCCTGGCTGGCGACACCACTGTCTGGACAGAAGCGATCGAGGCGTACTCGCGGCGGGCGACGGCCCGGCGGATGGCCGCCCTGATGGATGAAATCGCACAATGAGCATATGAGCAAGCAACTGAAAAATATCCTGCTGTACGCAGGCATCGTTCTCTTTTTCCTGGTCCTGGCCTACGGCTTCGTGCCGCAGGTGCTTTCCGGCAAGATCGTGAACCAGAGCGACATCTCCGGCTACGTCGGCATGGCCCATGAAACCAACGAGTGGAACAGTCTCCATCCGGAAGATCGGACCGCCTGGACGGGCTCGATGTTCGGCGGCATGCCGACGACCATGCTGACCGGCAACACTGCCGGAGACTGGACGCAGCAACTCTACAACCTGACCCTGACGGGCCGCCGCCCGGCCAGTTACCTCTTCCTGTCGCTGCTGGGCGCCTTCCTGCTGATGCTGTCGCTGGGCATGAACTGGCTCGTGGCCGTCGGCGGTGCGATCGCCGTGACCTTCTGCGCCTACAACCTGCAGATCATCCAGGTGGGACACAATTCGAAGATGCTGGCCATGGCCTGGCTGCCCTGGGTCCTCGCCGCCGTGGTATGGACCTACCGTTCGGCCCTGTCCGAGGCCTCCGACTGGTGGTCCTGGCTGCCGAAAACAGCCCTCGGCGCCGCGCTGTTCGCCTTTGCGCTGAACTTCCAGATCAAGGCGAACCATGTCCAGATCTCCTACTACCTCGCCATCATCATCTTCTCCTATGTGCTCGTCCTCGCCGTCTGGCTGGTGCGGCGCCACAAGGACCGGATCGGGCGTTTCTTCGCCGCCTCCGGCCTGCTGTTGCTGCTGGGCCTGCTGGGCATCGGGACGAACGCCAACCGGCTGATCCCGACCTATCAATACACGCAGGAGACCATGCGCGGCGGCTCCGACCTGACCCGCGATGGGGACTCCTCCGACAAAGGCCTGGATCTGGAATACGCCACGGCCTGGTCGTATGGCTGGGAAGAACTGCCGAACCTGATGATCCCCGACTTCAACGGCGGCTCCTCCGCCGGCGCGGTCAACCCGGACAAGTCCGAAACCATCCGCCTCCTGCGCCAGGCCGGCCAGCCGAACATCCGCGAGGTCGCCAAGGCCCTGCCGCTCTACTGGGGGCCGCAGCCGTTCACGGCCGGACCGATGTACATGGGTGCCATCACGATCTTCCTCTTCATCCTGGCCCTCGGCCTGTACCGCGGGAAGGAAAAATGGTGGATGCTCATCCCGACCCTCATCGGCATCGGACTCGCCCTCGGCAACCATTTCATGGGATTCACGAAGTTCTGGTACTACCATGTCCCGTTCTACAACAAGTTCCGGACGGTGTCGATGGCCCTGGTCATCCTCCAGTATACCCTTCCGATGCTCGGCTTCCTGGTCCTGGACCGCATCGTCAAGGCCGGATATGACCGGAAATCCTTCCTCCGCGCCGGCCTCGTCGCCCTCGGCGTTACGGGCGGTTTCTGCCTGCTCTGCTGGCTGATGCCATCCCTGTTCGGGACCTTCACGAGCGCTGCGGACGCCGACATGCAGGAGCAGATCGTCCAGACCCTGATCCTGGACCGCATCCACCTGTTCCGGCAGGATGCCCTGGTCTCCCTGCTGCTGATCCTCGCGACCTTCGCCCTGCTCTGGTGGGCCTATCTTCCGAAAGAAGAGACAGTCGCTGCCCGCCGGCGCGTCTATGCCGCCGCTGCGGTCTGCGCCCTGGTCCTGATCAATATGACCGCCGTCGGCAAACGGTATCTCAACGCCGATCATTTCGTCTCCCAGCGCCAGTTCGACAACCAGTTTACGGAACGCCCCGTCGACCAGGCGATCCTGGCCGATCCGGACCCGAGTTACCGGGTCCTCGACCTGACCGTCAACGTCTTCAACGACTCCCATCCGAGTTATTTCCACAAGAACATCGGCGGCTACAGCCCCGTCAAGCTCCAGCGTTACCAGGACCTGATCGAACGGTACCTGACGCCGGAAATCAACAGCATCTACCGGGCGCTTCAGGGAGCGACGACTGTCGCGGAAGCCGAGGCTGCCCTGCCGGCACTTCCGGTGCTGTCCCTGCTGAACGACCGGTACATCATCCTGGATGAGAACGCCGCGCCGCTGACCAACCGCAACGCCATGGGCAACGCCTGGTTCGTTTCCAAGGCGGTCCGGGCTTCCACGGCGGACGAGGAGATCGCCCTGCTGGGCTCGGCGGACCTGCGGACGGAAGCGGTGCTCGGTCCGGATTTCGCGGACGTGCAGATCCCGGCCGCCGCGGACACCCTGGACAGCATCGTCCTGACGGAGTATGCCCCGAATGAACTGCGGTACCATTACCGCCTGTCTGCGCCGCGTGCCGCCGTCTTCAGCGAGATCTGGTATCCTTCCGGCTGGACCGCGCGGGCTGACGGCGAGGCGGTCGACCTGTTCCGGACGGACTGGACCTTGCGCGGCGCCGTCCTGCCGGCCGGGGAACATGACCTGGTCCTGCGGTTCGATCCGCCGAGTTACAAACTGAGTTCGAATGTTTCCCGCGCGAGCAGCCTGTCGCTGATCCTGCTGACGTTGCTGGCCCTGGCCGGCGTCTTGGTCCCGGGCCTCCGGCGCAAAGAAAACGAATAGGAAAAAGGCTGCGGAGCGATACTCCACAGCCTTTTTCGTTGATTTGTCAAGTTCTGCGTTCGGACTAGAATCCGCCGGGGCCGCCGAAACCGCCACCGGGGCCGCCAAAGCCGCCCGGGAAGCCTCCGAAGCCACCCTGCTGCATCCGACGGCGCATTTCGCCCTGCTGACGGCGCTGCTGGCGTTCTTCTTCACGCCGGACTTCTTTCTTGTAGGCTTTGTACTGAGACTTGTCGAGGATGCTCTCCAGAGCGCTTTCATAGCTTTCCTGCCGCTGCTGAAGGGCATCGGCCGCATCCTGGGCTTCCTGGATGCGCTGCTGCATCTGGTTCATCATTTCCTGACGCTGCTCGTCGGTCATTTCCTGCATGTTGCGGAACTGCTCGCGCATCTGGCGGGCGGTGCTGTCCGCCTGGGCGTTCTGGCCGTTCTGTCCGTCACGTCCACCGCGGCCGCCGCGACGGCCTTCGCCTTCCTGCGGCTCAGCCGGACGGAACTTTTCACGGATGTCCTGGGGGATCGGGAAGGAAATCTTGCCGACATTTTCCTGGTTGAGGGCGCGGACTTTCGCCGCCTGGTCTTCGTTGAGCTTGTATTTTTCGACCATGAAGTCGGAATAGGCCGCGACAAGATCCGCGTTGTTTTCCATCTGCTGGCCGAATCCCATGAATCCGCCCATCGGCGGCATGCCGCCACCACCCGGGAAACCACCGCCGCCGGGACCGCCGAAACCACCTCGGCCGCCGCCCGGCTGTGCGAGCGCGACTGCGCCCGCCATCAGCATTGCTGCTGCGATCATTACAATCTTTTTCATACTATTCATTTGCGTTAATTTGGTTTTCAAACAACACTCTTTTAGACACCTCCGTCCGGGATGGGTTTAAAAAAAGCCCGGAATTTTTCCGGGCTTTTGTCGTATGTCGCGTGAAAAAACTAGTCTTCGGCTTCTTCCTGGGCGGCGTACTCGGCGAGAAGTTTCGTCTGGACGTCGGCCGGAACCGGCTGATACTCAGCGAACTTCATCGTGAAGGTGGCGCTGCCGCCGGTCAGGGAGCTCAGGGTCGTGGAATAACGGTAGAGCTCGGCGAGCGGAACGCGGGCGTGGAGGATGGTGAACGCACCGTCCATGTCCTGGTTCATGATCATGCCGCGGCGGGTGTTGAGGTCGGACATGCAAGGACCCACATAGTCGTTCGGGGTGATGATGTCGACATTGTAGATCGGCTCGAGGATCTTCGGACCGGCATTGCGGAAGGCCTCCTTGAAGGCGTTGCGGCCGGCAATGATGAAGGCGATTTCCTTGGAGTCTACCGGGTGCATCTTGCCGTCATAGACATAGACGCGGATGTCGCGGGCGTAGGAACCGGTGAGCGGGCCTTCTTCCATCTTGGACTTGATACCCTTGAGGATGGCCGGCATGAAGCTCAGGTCGATGGAACCGCCGACGACGCAGTTGTAGAATTCCAGCTTGCCGCCCCATTCGAGGTCGGAGATGTCCTGGCTCTTGAAGTTGAAGACGGTGTCCTTGCCGTCGATCTTGAAGTTCTTCGGAGCTTCTTCGCCTTCGACGTACGGGCAGACGAGGAGGTGGACCTCACCGAACTGGCCGGCGCCGCCGGACTGCTTCTTGTGACGGTACTGGGCGGTAGCCACCTTGGTGATGGTCTCGCGATACGGCACCTTCGGGGCATAGAGTTCGACCTGGAGCTTGAACTCGTTGTTGACTCTCCACTTGACATAGTTGATATGCTGCTCGCCCATGCCGCTGAGGATGGTCTGGCGGAGTTCCTTGGAGTAGAAGACGTTGATGGTCGGATCCTGGGCCGCAATCTTGTTGAGGGCGTCGCCGACCTTGGCCTCGTCGTTCTTGTCGAGGGCCTTGACGGCGCAGCGGTACTTGGCATCCGGGAAGACCATGTGCTCGATCGCCTCCTGGCCGGAAACGGCGAGGGTCACGTCGGTCTTGCCGTTCTTGAGTTTCATGACGCAGCCGATGTCACCGGCGCAGATGCTGGAGACTTTCTCCTTCTTGGCGCCTGCGACGGCGTAGATGGCGGAAAGGCGCTCGCCGTTGCCGGTCTCCGGGTTGACGAGGTCGGCACCTTCGTTGAGGACGCCGCTCATCACCTTGAAGTAGGAGACGTCACCGAGGTGCTGCTCGACGCTGGTCTTGAAGATGAACAGGCTGGTCGGGCCGTCGGACAGGCAAGGCAGTTCGCCGCCGTCGATGGTCTTGGCGACACGGCCTTCCGGGGACGGAGCGACGTTGATGATGAATTCCATGAGACGCTTGACACCGATGTCGTTCTTCGCGGAGAGGCAGAAGACCGGCATGACCTCGCCCTTCTTCAGGCCGGCGGCCAGACCCTCGCGGATCTCGTCGGTCGTCAGTTCGAGGGTGTCGAAGAATTTCATCATGAGTTCGTCGTCGCCTTCGGCGGCTTTCTCCATGAGGGCCTGGCGGAGTTCTTCAGCCTCGTCGGCGTACTCGGCCGGGATCTCGAGTTCCTCGCGGGTGCCGTTGGCATCCTTGAAGCGGTAATATTTCATCGTGATGACATCCACGAAGCCGTTGAAGTCGCTGCCGGGGTTGACCGGGAACTGGACATAGGCAATCTTCTTGCCGAAGGCCTCTTCGAGGGAGTGGCGGGCGGTCTCCCAGTTGGCCTTTTCATGGTCGAGCTGGTTGACGGCGACGATCATCGGGACGTTGTACTGGTTGGCATAGCGGGAGAAGATGGTCGTACCGACTTCCACGCCCTGCGTGGCGTTGATGAGAAGCACGCTGCTCTCGACCACCTTGAAGGCGGAGAGGGCGCCGCCGCTGAAATCGTCGGAACCCGGGGCGTCGATGAAGTTGATCTTCTTGCCCATGAATTCGGCGTACAGCGGAGTCGCGTTGATGGACTTCTGGTTGGTCTGCTCGAACTCGGTGTTGTCGGACATGGTGTTCTTCGTCTCGACGGCACCTCTGCGGTCGATGACCTTGCCTTCGTAAAGCATGGCCTCTGCGAGCGTGGTCTTACCGGTGCGGGTGCCGCCGATCAGGACCACGTTGCGGATGTCTTTGGTGGAATAAGATTTCATGTGTGTGTTATTTATATGTTTTTTCAGTCATTCCGGGGCATTTGCAGCGCACGCAATGCATAGTCCGCAAATCTACTGAAAATTTCACGCAATCACAACACTTTGCCCCCTCCGACTTCGTATTTTCTTGCATCCGGGGGTGTCCCTCCACTGCGGAGCCTCCGGAGGAGCCGCCGGCCGGAAAGCCCCAGTTCCTCCCGGATCAGCTGGTTCAGGTCGCGGGGATCGGCGCCGGCGCGCCGGCACAGGTCGCGGAAACGGCCAGGCGGGGGAACGGGATCCAGCAAGGCAGCGAACCTTTCATATTGGCGGAACAATGCCGCGTTTTTCTTCTCTTTCATGGTCTTTTCGTTTCCGCAAAACTAGGAAAAGCGGGTGCCGCCCGCAAGAAAAGTTTGCTCGAGAGGCTTGATTTGCACAAGATTTATGTGTTTTTTAATGAGAATTCTGCGATTTTGACGGAGAATGCTTATAATTTATAAACTTTGCTATGAAAAAATAGCTTTTTGTTCGTAGCCCGATACGGTATTTTTGCACAGAAAAACACGACGGATCGCGCCCCATGGACGAAAAGACCATCAAAAACAATCTCTCACGAAGCAGGAAGGAAGCCGGCATTTCCCAGGAAGTGCTGGCGGAGCGGCTGCACATGAACCGGAACACGTACCGCAACATCGAAACGGGAAGGACGCGGATCATCAACCGGCACATGGAGAAGATTGCCGCAGAGCTGGATACAACCGTCGAAGAACTGATTTTGGGATACAAGATCGGAGATCCGGACTCCGATCCCCGGTGGGAGGACCTGCGGAACGAACAGAAAAGCCGGTATCAGGCGCTGCTGAACAGTTATGAGCGGAAAATCGACGAGGATGCCCAGCGGCTTTCCCTCCAGGACCGCCGGATCGAAGAACTCAAGGCCTCCCTCCGTGACAAGACCGACCTGATCGCCTTCCTGAAGGAAAAGATCGCCGAACAGGAGAAAATCATCGCCGAACTGGGGAAAACCATCGAAAGAAATCAGTAACTTTGCGCCATGCGCAAGGAAATCCACCTCCGCCCCTGGCTGGCGGAAGGCCGGCTGGAAGCCGGCTGTGACGAGGCCGGACGCGGTCCGCTCGCCGGACCGGTCTATGCGGCGGCCGTCATCCTGCCGCCGGATTTCCACCATCCCCTTCTCAACGATTCGAAACAAATGACCGAAAAGGCCCGCGAGACCCTCCGCCCGATCATCGAGCGGGAGGCGGTCGCCTGGGCCGTGGAGGCCGTCAGCGCCGCGGAGATCGACGAACTGAACATCCTCTGGGCCTCCGTGACCGGGATGCAGCGGGCGGTTCTCCGCCTGGATCCGGCGCCGGATTTCCTGCTGGTGGACGGCAACAAGTTCCGGCCTTTCGGAAGGTACGGCAGCCGGGACTACAAGACCGTGGTCCATGGCGACGCGACCTTCGCCAGCATCGCCGCCGCCTCCGTCCTGGCGAAGACTTGGCGGGACGAATGCATGCGCTCCCTGGCGAAAGACTATCCCCAGTACGGCTGGGACCGCAACATGGGATATCCGACGGCCGAGCACATCGAGGCCATCCGCCGCTACGGGTATACGCCGCTGCACCGGACCAGTTTCCATGTAAAGGAACTGGAAGATACCCTTTTCAACCTCTGATCCGCCGTCCTTGCGCCGTTAAGGCGGCTTTTTTCTCCCGCCGAACCTTCCCATTCCCGTAAAAAAGTCTATATTTGCCTTTTGGCTGAAAACAACAATACATTGCAATATGAAGAAACTTTTTTGCGCCCTCGCAGTTCTTGCGACTTTTGCCCTCGGCGCCCGCGCCGATGAAGGAATGTGGCTCCTGCCGCTTCTCCAGCAGATGAACGGAAAAGCCATGGCCGACCTCGGCTGCCGCCTGACCCCGGACCAGATCTACAGCATCAACCATTCTTCGCTCAAGGATGCCGTCGTCCATTTCGGTGGCGGCTGCACCGGCGAGATGATCTCCAAGGAAGGCCTCCTGGTGACGAACCACCACTGCGGCTACAGCAGCATCCAGGGCCTTTCCACCCCTGAACACAACTACCTGGAAGACGGCTACTGGGCCATGAACCGGAAGCAGGAACTCCCGGTCCCGGGACTGTCCGTGACCTTCCTCGAGAGCATGACCGACGTGACCGACGCGATCAACAATGCCGCCGATCCGGCCGCCGTCCGTGAGCGCCTCGTCAGCGACGCCCAGGCCGCGAACCCGGGCTGCCGCGTCAACATCTCCGCCTATTACAACCAGAACGTCTTCTATCTGCTTGTCTACAAAGTCTATACGGATATCCGTTTCGTCGGCGCCCCGCCGGCATCCCTCGGCAAGTTCGGCGGCGAGACCGACAACTGGATGTGGCCCCGCCACACCTGCGACTTCTCGATGTTCCGCGTCTATGCCGGCAAGGACAACCAGCCGGCCGCCTACTCCGAGAGCAACGTCCCGTACGTCCCGAAGCAGGCCCTCAAGGTCTCCCTGCGCGGCGTGAAGGAAGGTGACTTCACCTTCATCATGGGCTATCCGGGCAGCACCCAGCGTTTCCAGACGGCCGACCAGCTGGAGGCGATGATGGACCGCTACGGCGTCGCCGTCAAGGCCCGTACCGAGCGCCTGGCCGTCATGTGGGACGGCATGGAAGCGGATCCGAACGTCCGCCTGCAGTATGCCAACAAGTATGCCGGTTCCGCCAATGGCTGGAAGAAGTGGCAGGGCGAGCAGCTCGCGTTTGACAAGCTCAACATCATTGGCCGCGAACGCCAGAAAGAAGCTGACTTCATGGCCTGGGTCAATCAGGACAAGACCCGCCAGGCGAAATACGGCCAGGCGCTGAAGAAGATCTCCGACGCCGTGGCTTCGACCCGTCAGGCCCAGCATGACACCTACGTCCTGAGCGAGTCCATCTCGACCATCGGCCCGCTCAGCATCTACTCCACCGTCCAGCGCGCCCTTCCCGCTACGACCAGTTCCAGCCAGACGCCGGCTTCCGTGGATGCCGCCATCGACCGGGGCATCGCCGCGTTCAAGGATTTCAATGATCCGCTGGAGCGCCGGATGGCCGTCGCCATGCTGGAATTCTATCGTGAAAATGCCAATCCGGAGTTCTACCCGACGGAAATCGGCGACTTCGCAACCATGGACTTCGAGAAATACGTGGATTACCTGTTCGACAACTCGAAGTTCTCCAGCGCGGAGAAGCTCCAGGCCTGCAAGGGTTCCACGCGGGAGGAACTCTTCGACCCGACCGATCCGGTCATCGTTCTCAACAATGACATGGCGCAGCAGTTGCTGAAGATCGTCCGGCAGTCGACGAATACGCCGCAGGGCAATCTTGCCGAGGGCTCGAAAGAATTCGCGGCCGGCCTGCTGGAGTGGAAGAAGGGCGAGCCGTCCTATCCGGACGCCAACTCCACCATGCGTCTGACCTACGGTACCGTGAAGCCTTATTCCCCGAAGGACGGCGTCTCCTACTGGTACTATACCACGCTGAACGGCGTCATGGAGAAAGAAAAACCGGATGATTATGAATTCCGCGTCCCGGCCAAGCTCAAGGAGCTCTACAAGGCCCGCGATTACGGTCAGTATGCCAATGCGGACGGTGACATCCCGACCTGCTTCCTCTCCAACAACGACATCACCGGCGGCAACTCCGGCAGCCCGGTCCTCGATGCGGACGGCGCCCTGATCGGCCTGGCCTTCGACGGCAACTGGGAGTCCATGTCCAGCGACGTGATGTTCGAGCCGGACCTGCAGCGCTGCATCAATGTCGACATCCGTTATGTCCTCTTCGTGATGGACAAGTTCGGCGGCGCCGGCTACCTGCTCAACGAGATGGAAATCCTTCGCTAAACCTTTCCAATCAATACCTAAGCGAATGACTGAAGAACAAATACGGGATCTTTTGCGCGAGGTGCGGCACCCTGGAAAGGGTGACCGCGACCTCGTGGATCTCGGGATGGTCTCCGACATCCGTCTCGGCGAAGGCCGGGTCGAGGTCGTGCTGGCCTTCCCGAAACGCCGGGACCCCCTGGCGGAATACCTGGCCGGCAGCGCCCGTGCGGCCCTGTACCGCGGTCTTCCCGGCGGAACGGAAATCGAAGTGAAAAGCGTCGTGATGGAGGAAGCCCCGAAAAACAAGCGCTCCAACGTCAACAACCTGACCCTGGAGGAAGTCGCCCAGGTGCGCCACATCATCGGCGTGGCCTCCGGAAAAGGCGGCGTGGGCAAGTCCACGGTCGCCGTCAACCTGGCCGTCGCGCTGGCCCGCCTGGGCTACCGGGTCGGCCTGGCGGACGCGGATGTCTACGGACCGTCCGTGCCGCTGATGACCGCGACGGAGGGCGCCCTGCCCGAAGCCGAAGAAGAAGACGGCCGGGAAGTCATTTTCCCGATTGAGAAATACGGGGTCAAGTGGATGAGCATCGGCTATTTCGCCCAGCCGGGCCAGGCGCTGATCTGGCGCGGTCCGATGGCCTGCAACGCCCTCAAGCAGATGATCCTGCAGGTGCGCTGGGGCGTGCTGGACTTCCTGCTGATCGACATGCCTCCGGGCACGGGCGACATCCACATCAGCCTGGTCGGGGATATCCCGATGGAGGGCGCCGTCATCGTGACGACGCCGCAGTCCGTCGCCCTGGCGGACGTCGAGAAGGGCGTTGACATGTTCCGGAACGAAAAGGTCGGAAAGAAGATTTTCGGCCTGGTCGAGAACATGGCCTGGTTTACGCCCGCGGAACTGCCGGAGAACAAGTATTACATCTTCGGCAAGGAAGGCGGCATCCGGATGGCGGAGCGTTTCGGCATTCCGCTGCTGGGCCAGATTCCGATCGTCCAGAGCATCCGCGAGAGCGGAGACGCCGGCGAACCGGCCGCCTTGTCTTCCCGTCCGGACGGTCTGGCCTTCATCGAACTCGCCCGCAAACTGGCGGAAGCCGCCGGCTAGCGAAAACCGCGAAGCGTCAAAAAAAGCCCGTCTCCCCATTGCAGGAGACGGGCTTCTTTTTCCATTAAATATTAACCGTATGTATGTGCTTTAGAATCGGCCGCCACGGCCGCCGCCGAAGCCGCCACCGCCCATTCGCATCATGCCGCCGCGGTTGCCGCCCATCCGGCGTCCGCCGAAGGAACCGAAGCGGACGGAAATGTTCAGCATGACATAGCGGCCGAGCATGTTGGTGCGGGACTCGGAGTAGTAGTTGCCGCTCTCGGAGATGTTGAGGGTCTTGGCCTGGTTGAGCAGGTCGTATCCGCTCACGCCGATGGAGAAAATGCCGAGGCTCTTGGTAATGGTCGCATTGAGCAGATTCTCGGGAGCCTGGGTCGTGGTGTATCCGTTGTACCAGACGTAGCTGTAGTCGGTATCGATCTCCCAGCCGCCGAGCGGCGTCCAGTTGAATTCGAGGGTGGCCCGGTTGTTCCACGTCATGTTCGTGGAGGCACCGGTTGCCACGGTGTACCAGGACTTGCGGGCGCTGGTCTGGCCGCGGAGGACCACTTCGACATAGTCGTTGCGGAAGGTGACCTGCAGACGCTCGGAGAAGTTGATGGACTGGAGCTTGTTGGTGATGAACTTGTCGCTCTTTCCTAAGTCGGAGAAGTCCGTGTGGAAGAGTTCATAATCGAACTCGCCGTCCAGGTAGTACTTGCTCATGTCGATGCTGCCGCGCTCTTTCTCCACATAGCTGGAGGACTGGTTGTAGCCGACGTTTCCGGAGGTGCTGAAGGTAAAGTAGCGGCTGTTGTCGAGCGGGGTGTTGAACGTATACTGCATGCGGCCGTTGAAGGAGGCGGGGGCGTTGACCGGATAGGAATACTGTCCGGAGTTCGTGCCGTACCAGGTCGTGTTGCTGATCGGTGCGGTTGTCATGCCGCCGCTGAACGTCATGTTCAGGGAAGAGTACCGGGCGGTGTTGCTATGGCGGTATTCCACGCTTCCGTTGTGGGTGAAATACGGCTTGAGGTACGGGTTACCGAAGCTGACGTTGAGCGGGTTGGAGTTGTCCGGGACCGGCATGAGCTGGTTGACGCTCGGCTGGCTGGACTGTCCGTTGTAGCGGATGTTCCAGTTGGTGTTGTCGCTGTGGTTGTACCGGACGATGATGCGCGGGGCGAAATTCAGGACCTTGTTGTCATAGGTCTTCTCCTCGCCGTTGCGGGTCGTGGAGTTGTACGTATTCGTCGGAATGACGCTGATACCGACCTGGGCGTTCCACTTGGTGTCCTGGTAGAGGAGGTTGGCACCGGCGGTCTGCCGGACGCTCCGGTTGATGATTTCATTGGAATAGGTCGGGTCGAAGACTTCGCCGGCCGGGTTGTACTGGTCGGAACCGCCGGAGAACGGAATCGGGTTGGATCCGCTGTTGTAGGTGTCCTTGAAGGAGATGGACCGGTTCCAGTTGTAGGCGTAGTTGCCTTCCAGATAGAAATTGTTGCCGAGCGGCTCGGTATAGGTCAGCGTTCCGCCGAGGGACAGGTTCTTGGAGTTCTGGAAGTAGCGCTGGTTGATGATCGAGTCTTTCTGGAAGTCTCCGAAGAAACTGCTGGTCAGAGACTGGTTGAGACCGTCCGTGTCGCTGTTGCTGAAATTATAGTTGAGGTTGACGGTCATCGTACGGCCAGGGATGCCGAGGCGCTGGCGCCACAGGAGCCGACCGCTGGTGGATACCTGTTTCGAATCGGACGAGCCGACCGTGAAACCTTCGCTTGCCTTGGAGGTCACGCCGTCGCGGATATTCTCCCGCAACTGATTGGAGGCGGAGGAATTGTGGTTGTTGCCAAAGTTGACCTGCGGCGTGAAGACGATGGAGGAACTCGGGGAGAATCGGTGCTCGAGCCGGAGTCCGAAACTGTGGCCGGTGTTGTCGCTGTTGCTGGAGCTGTTTGACGTATTGGCGATCTGGGAACCGTCGGCGAGGTAGTTGAGGGTGTAGCTTTCGCGTTTCACCTCGTTGTTGGCGCCGCTGTAACCATAGTTGCCGGTCAGCTGCATCTTTTCGTCAAAAAGGTCTCCGCCGGCGTTTACGCTGGCATTCCAGGACGTGGTGATACCACCGCCGCCACCGCCGCCGCCAAAGCCGCTGAAGTTGCCGCCGAAGCCGCCGCGGGCTCCGTTGAACCGCATGTTGTTGGCGTTGTTCGCGCTGGTGTTGAAGGTAAACCGGCTGGACTGGGAGAAACGGGCCAGCATGGAGTTTTCACTGAACCGCCAGCCTTCGTCGGTCCATTTGTGGTCGGTGTCGTTGTAGACGCCTTTTTCGGGGATGTCATGACCGCCGGCCGCGGTGAGGTTGCCGATCAGGCCGTTCATCATGTTGTCCTGGACGGTAAGGTCGAGAACGTTGCGCTCTTCGCCGTCGTCAATGCCGGTGAATTCGGCCTGCTCGCTCTTCTTGCGGATGACTTTGAGTTTCTTGATCATCTTGGCGGGCAAGTTCTTCGTGGCGACCGTCGGATCGTTCAGGAAGAAGGTCTTGTCTCCGACCGTGATTTCAGTAATGGTTTTGCCGTTGACCACGATGGTGCCGTTGTCGTCGATTTCGACGCCCGGCAGTTTCTTCAGCAGGTCTTCGAGCATGTCGTTTTCCGTTGTCTTGAAGGCATCGGCATTGTATTCGATGGTGTCTTTCTTGATGATGACGGGGTTGCCGACATCGGAGATCCGGGCCGCCTCAAGCGCTTCCGCATCGACGTCCATCTTGATGGTGCCCAGGTCCAGGTTCTGGCGGGCATCAAATTCGATGGTCTTGGTATAGGGCTTGTAACCGAGGAGTTCCGCCTTTACCTCATAAGTGCCCCTGCGGACATTTTCGAATGTCGCGGCACCTTTTTCATCGGTAAGAACATATTTATACGCAGTGGTGCGGCCGGGAACGGTCAGGGAAACGGTGGCAAAACCGACCGCCTCGTCGTTCGTGGCGTCCTTCAGCTGTATTTTGATGTTCTGGGCGAAGGCTCCGGCGCTGCACAGCGCGAGAGCGAGGGCGGAGAGAATAAGCCTGAATGGGGTTTTCATATAATCTACAAAATTATTCAACACCCTCTTTGACGGATTTCGCCGGGCGAAGTTTAATGCTGGCCCGGCGAAAAAACGGTATTTAACGATTTATATTGCCTGAACGGTAGATTTGACGGCCTAAACGGAACTGGGCGGAACGCCATATTTGTTCTTGAAGGCGCGGGAAAGGCCGTTGAGGGTCGAGAAGCCGACCTTGTAGGCGACCTCGCTGATATTGTACTCGTGGGTCTTCAGCAGTTCCCTGGCCCGGCTCAGGCGGTAATTGATGAGGAACTCCTGCGGGGACTGCCCGGTCAGGTCCTTGACCTTGGAGAAGAGGCCGCTCCGGCTCATGCCCATCATGGCGGCCAGGGTGGAGACATTGAAATCTTCTTCGGAGAGATGCTCTTCGATCAGGCCGTAGATCTTCTCGAGGAAGACTTTGTCGTGGTTGTTGACCTGGAGATCCGGCAGGACGTCGGCCAGGTCGCCGGCGGTATGTTCCTTCAGCAGTTTCTGGATGCGGCGCCGGTTGGCCAGGAGGTTTTGGACGAGGGCCTGGAGGTAGGACGGGTCGAAGGGCTTCTGCAGATAGGCGTCCGCCCCGCACCCGAGACCTTCCAGCTGGTCGGACATCTCGGACTTGGCGGTCAGCAGGATGACCGGGACATGGCACCATTCTTCGCTCTCCTTGAGTTCCCGGCAGAACTGGAAGCCGTCCTTGAACGGCATCATGACGCCGCTGATGATGAGGTCCGGCGCGCTGGTCTGGATGAAGCGAAGGGCCTCTTCGCCGTCGCCGGCCAGCATGATGTTGCAGGTCGTCCGGAACAGGTCATGGAGATAGGTCCGCATCTCCGCGTTGTCTTCGACGATGAGCAGGTTCACGGTCCGGTTGCCCGCCTTGGCCGGTTCGGGCTCGGACAGTTTGCCGGAGGCTTCGACCGGGACTTCATGCCAGATTTCCTCGCCGGCGTACGCCTCTTTTTCCGCGGGGAAGACGAAGGAAAAGACGGTTCCTTCCGGCCGGTTGGGATCGACCCGGATCGCGCCCCGATGCAGGCCGATCAAGTAAAGGACATGGTTCAGGCCCAGTCCGAGGCCTTCCGGGACTTTCTCCCCGACTTTCTGCCCCAGTCTCTCGTACCGTTCGAAGATGCGTTTGACCTGGTCCGGCTCGATGCCGATTCCGCTGTCTCCGACACGGATTTCGACGTATGGACCGGCATAGTCCGTCTCCGGCAGGCGGTAGCGGCCGGCGGCCTGCTCCTTCGGTAGCAAGGTGGCGGAAACCTCGATCGTCCCCCCGTCCGGCGTGTATTTGAAGGCATTGCTGAACAGGTTGAAAAAGATCTTCTCGATCTTGTCCCAGTCGCACCAGGCCATCAGGTTTTCCGGAAGTTCTTCCCGGACCGTCAGTCCGCGTTGCTCGCGGACGAAGTCGAAGTTCCCGGCGATGGCGGTCAGCTTGGCCCCGATATCGGTCCGGAGGACGGCCAGGTGGTCGGTCGAACGGGCGAATTTGTCGAAGTTGACGATCTGTTCGGTCAGGGTCATCATCTTCTCCGTATTCCGCTCGATGAGCCGGACCAGGTGCCGGTCGTGCTCACTGAGTTCATTGTTCCGGGACAGTTCCCGGGCGGGACCATAAATCAGGGAGAGCGGCGTACGGTATTCGTGGGAAATGTTCATGAAGAAATCCGTCTTGTCGCGGCTGAGCTGCTCGCCCAACACTTTCTCCATTTCAGCCCGCTCCGCGCGCTCCTTGTTCCGCCGGCTGCGGGTCCACAGCAGGTAAATGGTGCCCAGGAGCGCCAGGCCGAAGATGGCATACAGGAGTTTGGCGGTCGTGGACAGCAGGGGTGTCGATTTGATCCGGATGCGGAGCAGCTGCTGCTCTTCATGCCAGGTCCCGTCCGGCGTCAGCACCTTGACCCGGAAACGGTATTTTCCGCTGCCGAGGTTGGAATAGAAGGCCCGTTTGTCTGCGCCGGTATGGATCCATCGGCTGTCGTGCCCTTCCAGTTTATAAGCATAGTTGAGTTGCTTGCCGATTTCGAAATCCGTCGCGGAAAAATAGAACATGAGGAGGTTTTCGTCGTGCGGGAGCACCAGCTGTCCGTCTTTGGGAATGTCCCGTTCCTGGTTGTTGATCAGCATGCCTTCCAGGTGAACCTGCAGGTTCCGCTGGATCCGCGTTCCCTTGGGAGAGAGGACGGCCAGCTGCTGGTTGGCGCCGAAGATGATCTGGCCGCCGGTCCCCGTGATGCAGGCGTTGCTGACGAAATCCAGCGGGATGTTCTCGTCGAGCGGAAGGGGCAGGATCTGGGACAGGTCCTGGCTGATGAAGGCGATCTCATTGCGGAAAGAAACCCAGAGACCCTTTTCGTCCGCCATGACGGTCCGGACCGAGTTGTCCGGAAGCCCGTCCTCCACCGTCAGTTCGCGGACGGTCTCCTGGACGGGGTCATAGCAGTACAGACCGGCGTTCATGGACCCGATCCATACCCGTCCTTCCGCATCTTCGGTCAGGCAGTTCGGGGCCGGGATGTTCAGCGGCAGGAGCAGGAACAGGCCGTCGCGGGTATACCGGTAGATCTTGTCGCCTTCGATGAAATAGGTGTGCCCCTGCGAGGTCGGCATGACCCGCCAGTATTCGCCGTTGCGGCTGATGGGCCGGCTGCTCCTCTCCCCGTTCCGGATGGTATGGATCCGGTTCTCCTGGATGAAGCTTATGCTGCCGTCTTCGTTCTCCCAGATGGATCGCACGCCGGAAACCGGCCAGGACGAAAGTTGCCGCAGGCGGTCGCCCAGCACCTCGTACTCGAAGATGGTTTCATAATCATAGATGACCCACAGATGGCCGTCGCGGTCCATGCGGGACTGTGAGATGTTCTTTTCCGGCGAATAGCCCTCCGGTGTCAAGTCGCGTCCGACGCCGGTCACCGTATTGACCAGAAGGATTTTCCGTTGCGTCTGGACAAGCGCCATGTTGTTGGACCAGGGAATCAGGCGGGTCAGGAAATCGTTCGGTCCGACCCCTTGCAGCTGGATGACGGACTGCCGGTTGTCCCGGGCGATCTGGAAAAGTCCGAACGTGTTGGAAGAAATCCACAGGAAATCGCGGGTGACAAGGGCGGTCGCCTTTTCGATTCCGTTCAGGCGGTGCGTCGGAAGGATCTGCCGGACGGAAAGGTCTCCGGGGTCGATCTCAAACAGGCCCAGGTCGGAGAAACCGGCGACCAGGCGGCCGCTGACCGGATCCGTTTCGAGGAACAAGGCTTGTGTCGGGGATTCGCCCAGCTGCCGGGCGATGAGAGAGGTCTTTTCCAGGACCTCCCGTCCGTCCGGAGCCCAGATGTGGATTCCTTTGTCCGTGGCGACGAACAGGGTTCCGTCCGGGCCGGCTTCCATCCCGGAAATGCTTCCGGAACGGGGCATGGAGAGAATGCGGATCAGCGAAAAGTTAGGACCCAGGATGGCGACTTCGGGCTGGTTATTCCGTCCGGCGACGGCGACGGACCCGTCCGGCAGGCGTACCAGGAAATGGCTGTACGAGAATTGGGCGGCATCGAAGACCGTCGTGCTTTCGCCGGTCTTCTTGTCATACACCTGCAGACCCAGCTGACAGGCCAGTATAAGCCGGTTTTCATCGTAATTCAGGATGTCGGAAATGGGGAAAAACTTCGGATTGGAGGTCCGGATGACGCGGGAGTTTCGAAGCAGGTTGATGCCGGCTTCCGTCCCGACCCACAGACGACCGTCCGTGTCCGGGCAGAGCGAGAAGATCCGGTCGGAGGACAAGGCGGCGCTGTCGCCCTGGAAGTATTGCTTGTACGTGGAGCCGTTGAAGCGGTTGAGGCCGCGGCGGGTGCCGATCCACAGGTAACCGTCGCTCCCTTCCGCCAGCGCCGTCAGCGTCGGATTGGACAGTTCGGAACTGACCGACGGCGTCCAGACACGGGCCGGGGAGAGGCCTGGGACGGCCAGAAGGAGGAGAAGGGTCAACAGCAGTTTTTTCATGCGGGTCGCTTGTCGGACAAACGGTTAAATTCGCTTTTCCTGCAAATATAAGGATTCTTTGTGACAAACTCCAAATGGATAAGACGTTTTGTGTAAGGTGGCCGCCCTTTGAACATCCGGTAGCATGGCTTGGCGATTTCGCACGGTCTATGGACGCGTGGACGAAAAACGAGACGTTTTCGGAGCGTTTCTTAAAACGGTTTGAGATAATTTTGTATCCGTAAAATACTGCATAAGCACAACCTTAAAACCGATAACACATGATGTCGAAACCTTGCAGATGGATTCTCCTCTCCGTTCTCGCGGCGGGATTCTGCGCCTGCGGAAACCCGACCGGCCGGAATGCCGGCGGACTGGATCCGGATGCCCAGCAGCTTTTCATCGGCGAGGATATCGCCGTCGCCCCGACCCAGTACGGCAAGGTCCGGGGGTACATTCTCCGCAATGTCTACACCTTCCTCGGCATCCAGTATGCTGCACCGGCCGAGGGTGAGCTCCGTTTCCGCGGACCGCAGCCTCCGGAGCCGTGGGACGATGTCCGTCCCGCCGTCTATTATGGCAATTCCGCCCCGCAGAAGACGGCTGGCAAATACACGAATTCTTTCGGCACTTTCGCCGACCACTGGAACTATGACGACGTCAGCGAGGACTGTCTCCGGCTCAATGTCTGGACGCCGGGCCTGGACGACTCGAAACGGCCGGTCCTCGTCTGGATCCATGGCGGCGGCTTCACGTCCGGCAACGGCATCGAGCAGGACGGCTACAACGGCGAGAACCTGAGCCGTGACGGCAACATCGTTTTCGTCTCCCTGAACCACCGTCTCGGTCCCATCGGTTTCACGGACTTCTCCGCCGTCGATCCGAAATTCGCCGATTCCGGCAATGCCGGCATCCTGGACATCGTGGCGGCCCTCAAGTGGGTCCGGGACAACATCGCGGCCTTCGGCGGCGATCCGTCCAACGTGACGATCATGGGCCAGAGCGGCGGCGGCGCCAAGGTCTGCACCCTTGTAGCCATGGCCCAGACGGAAGGCCTGTTCAGCAAGGCGGTCGCCCTCAGCGGCAACATCACTTCCGCCATCAACACGGATTTCAGCACGGAACTGGGCAAGTACATCGCAAAAAAGGGCGGCGGCATGGAGAAACTCCAGGCCATGCCCTGGATGGACTATATTGATTTCGCCAACGCGTGCGCGCAGGAGTTCATGAAGGACCACTCCAACGGCATGATGCGCGGCGCCTTCGGCCCGGTCGGCGACGGATTCAACATTCCGCTCGGCGACTTCTACCAGGACACCAACTGCCCGTCCGCGAAGGTCCCGATGCTCTTCTGCGCGACCAACGGCGAACTCTCCGGCAGCGAACGCATGCGCCCGGCCGTCGAGGCGAAGGCCTCCCAGGGCGGTGCGCCGGTGTGGCTGGCCTGCTTCGGCTTCAATCCCCCGCTGTTCGACGGCAAGAAGGGAGCCTTCCATTGCCTGGACATCTGCTTTTGGTTCCGCAATACGGACCTGATGCTGACCCATACCGGTGGCGGCGCCCGTCCGCGGGCCCTGGCCGACAAGATGTCCGCGGCCCTGCTCGCGTTTATGCGTACCGGGGATCCGAATGTCCCGGACCTGCCGCAGTGGCCGGTCTACAAGAGCGGCGAAGGGGCGACGATGTACCTGGATGACACGTGCAAAGTCGTCATGGCTCCGGACGCCGAGACCCTCAAATCCCTGATTTATTAGAACGATCTTATCTATCAACCCATTTTTATTAACCCAAAAATTAATCGTATGATTAAGATGAAAACTTTTTCATTCAAGCGATTGGCTTCGGTCCTGTGCGGCTTCATGCTGTGCCTTCCGATGCTTTTCGCACAGAACACGATTACGGTGAAAGGTAAGGTTATCGATCCGGATAAGCAACCCGTTATCGGTGCGGCCGTCATGCAGGTCGGCACCCAGAACGGCGCCGCAACGGATATCGACGGTAACTTTACTTTGACCTGCCCCGCAGGCGCCGACCTCGAGGTCTCCTCGATCGGTTACACCACCGTCACGGTCAAGGCTGCCGCCAACCTGACCATCACCCTCGAAGAGGAGAACACGACCCTCGACGAGACGGTTGTCGTCGGTTACGGTACGGCCAAGAAGGCCTCCCTGACCAGTGCCATTGCGAACATTCGCGATGAGGAATTGAACGCTACGAAGCAGACCGACGTCACGGCGTCCCTGCAGGGTAAGGTTCCGGGCCTCATGATCCATCAGGTCGGCGGTGGCGCCGGTGACTTCGACACCGACCTCAACCTCCGCGGCTTCGGCGAACCGATCGTCGTCATCGACGGCGTCGTCCGTACGGCCCAGCGCCGTGGACGTGGTTTCGGCGGCGGATCTTATTCCCAATCCAGTACGACGATCCTCTCCCAGCTCAACCCGGAAGACATCGAGAGCATCTCCGTCCTGAAGGACGCTTCCGCGTCCCTGTACGGTATCGGCGCCCAGAACGGTGTCATCCTCGTGACCACGAAGAAGGGTACGATCGGCAAGCCGACCGTCCGCTATACCAACACCCTCTCCTTCGGTTTCCCGACCGCCATGCCGGACGAAGTCAGCATCGTTGACTACATGATCGCCCGCAATGAAATGAACGTCAACACGAACCGCCAGCCGCAGTTCTCCGAAGAGACGATCAACCATTATCGCAACGGTGATCCGGGTTACGTCGACACCAAGTGGCACGATGTCGTCATGAAGGATTTCTCCTTCCAGCAGAACCACTCCCTGTCCGTCAACGGCGGTAACAACCAGACCCAGTACTATCTGAGTACCCGTTTCAACCAGGACCAGGGTATCCTCGACAACCCGAACCTCGGTTACAATGCCTTCAACTTCCAGGGCAATGTCACCACGAAGATCACGGAAAACCTGACCGCTACCTACCAGTCCTCCTTCGACTACAACAAGCGTGTCGGTATGTCCACGACCAACTCGGAACTGAACTTCTGGTACTATGTCGCCTATTCCGACCGAACCAACGCCCCGACCGTCTACGGCAATCCTTCCCACTACACCGTCGCTTCCGGTGAGCACTGGAACCCGGCCGCCATCATCGACATCGACGAGATGGGCTACAGCAAGACGGCGATGAACAGCTTCAACAACAGCCTCGACCTCCGGTATACCGCCCCGTTCCTCAAGGGCCTTACCCTCCAGGCTTTTGCTTCCTACAATGTCTCCCAGCGCCAGACCAACCTCCTCGACAAGACCTACAATGTCTATGACTATTGGACGGACGAACTGATCGAGGCGAAGGGTACTTCCCAGTACAATGAGAGCTGGAACAAGAACATGTCCGTCTACGGCAAGCTCCAGGCCAACTACACCAAGCGCTGGGGCCAGCACAACTTCTCCGCCATGTTTGCCACGGAAGCCAGGAAGAACTGGACCAACAGCATCGGCGGCGCCCGCCAGTACGGAGACTTCTTCACCCATGACATCCTCAACCAGGGCGTCTCCAACACTGCGACCAACAACGGTACGCGCAGCGATTCCGCGACGGCCGGCTACCTCGGCCGTGTCACGTACGACTGGCAGGGCAAGTACCTCTTCGAGGCGACCGGCCGTTACGACGGTACCTATGTTTATGCCAAGGGTCACCGCTGGGGCTTCTTCCCGGCCTACTCCCTGGGTTGGCGCGTCTCCGAAGAGCCGTTCTTCAAGAACCTCTTCCCGTGGATGAACAACTTCAAGCTCCGCTGGTCCGACGGTCTGACTGCCGGTCCTCAGGGCACCCCGTACGCCTGGCAGCTCGGTTATACGACGACCAGCAACTACGTCTTCAACCCGGGCGCCCCGACCCTCGGCTATGCCAACACGGCTGCGGCTGAAACCATCGTTTCCTGGATCAACGTCCGCATGATGGACTTCGGCTTCGATTTCGAGATCAAGCGCGGCCTCTTCGGTGGTTCCTTCGATATCTTCCGCCGTACCCGCAGCGGTATCGAGGCCAGCAGTATCTACTCCAACGCCGTTCCGGATTTCTACGGCATCTCCCTTCCGCATTACAACCTGAACGCTTCCGAGAACGTCGGTCTCGAACTCCAGGTCTCCCATCGTCACCACATCGGCAAACTCAACTACCGCCTCACTGCCACGGCGACCTACGCCCGTGACCGCCAGACGAAGATCGCTTCTGCCGAGACGGCCAACTACGGTTCCCACGAGGCTTACTACAAGAGCTTCCGGGAGGGTCGTTGGAGCAACGCCCTCAGCGGTACCTACTACGGTTGGGAAGGTGGCCAGTTCCACAACTGGGCCGAGATCAACGACTACAATGTCTACACCGGCAGCGCGGCCAACCAGCTCCTCCCGGGTATGTACAAGATCGACGACCGCAACGGTGACGGTGTCATTACGAACGCCGACCAGTATTATTCCTTCGGTGCGACAGCCGATTCCTTCGGTTTCAACGGCCCTGTCGGCAACAACCCGCCGCTCCAGTTCGGTCTCATGATCTTCCTCAACTACAAGAACCTCGACCTGAGCGCGACCTTCAGCGGCGCTGGCCTTGACCACAAGTACATCTCCACCTCCGGTGTCTACGGTTTCGGTTACTATGCGACCTTCTATGAGAACTACGCAGACCGCTACCGTCTGGCCGACGGCTACAGCGATCCGTTCGACCCGAACGCCCCGTGGATCGAAGGTTACTGGCCGGCCCTGACCGCCACGACCGGCGGTTATACCCAGAACGGCAACGGTACCTATCGTTACGTCCAGCCGTACAACTGGATCAATGCGACCTATCTCCGTATGAAGAGTATCGAACTGGGCTACAACCTGCCGAACAAGATTGTCTCCAAGGTCGGTCTCCGTCAGGCCCGCGTCTACGTCAGCGGCACCAACCTGCTGACCTTCTGCAACAAGCTCCTCAAGCCTTACGATCCGGAACGTAACTTCGGCTGGATCGGCGGCGGCGGCTCTCCGATTATCAAGACCTACAGCTTCGGTGTGAACATCAACTTCTAATCTGCAAGCAATATGAAAAAGATATTTACATATATTTCTGCACTCTTCCTCTCCTTCGCCATGGTCTCCTGCGACGCCCTTTTCGACGGTCTTGAAGGCGATCTCACGAAGATGAGCGAAGACGACCTCACCTCCAGCGAGGCAGGTCTCGTCCGCTTGCTGGCTTCCGCATACAGCTATATCCCGAACGATGCGTTCAGCACGCTCGACAAGAATACGCTGGATGCAACCGATGCCCATGGCGCTTCCTACGGTATCAGCCGTTCCGGCGACTGGAGTTATTCCAACATCCGTACGGTCAACAAGCTTTTCACGCAGATTCAGTCTGCATTCGACAAGGGTGCCATCAGCGCCGAACTGCGCGATGCCATGCTCGGCGAGGCCCACTTCGTCCGCGGCTATATCTATTTCGGCATGGTCCGCACCTATGGCGGCGTTCCGATCGTCACCGAACCGCTCGATGACAAATACGACGGCGGCGAGGATGTCAGCGGCCTGCTCGTTCCGAGAAGCACGGAGAAGGATACCTGGGACTTCGTCATCAAGGAGTTCGAAGAAGCGGCCAATCTGCTTCCCGCTACCCGCGGCGACGGTGTCTATCGTGCCACCAAGTTTGCTGCCTATGCCATGGAAGCCCGTGTCGCCCTCTTCGCAGCATCCATTGCCAAGTATTGGAACAATGCTCCGATCTCCGGTGATTACACGGCTGTCAAGAACAGGCTGACCTACATGGCTGCTTCCGATGCCAACGGTTACTATAAGACCTGCATCGATGCCGCCAAGAAGGTCATCGACTCCGGCATGTATTCCCTGCATGGCGGCACCAATCCGGCCAGCGTTGACGCTGCCAAGAAGAGCCTGCAGGAATTGTTCACGGCCCGCCAGGCGGACGAACTGATCTTCGGCCGCAGCTACGAACTGGGTCAGGCAACCTCCTCCAACGGCTTTGACTACGGCAACTCCCCGAACCAGGTCCACGCCGTCGGCGGTACCGGTTGGCAGTGGGGCCGTTACTGCGTCACCCTCGATCTCGTGGATGCCTTCGACAACTATGTCTCCGCCTCCGACCGCAGCCATACGAACGGAACCATCCGTACCCGTAACGACGGTGTCGAGAATGAGTATGTCACGAACCTTTCTCTCCCGACCCAGGCCGGTTTCTCCACCAGCACGGATTACATCAAGTATGACAACCTGGCTGCTCCGTTTGCCACCAAGGACGCCCGTTTCCAGGCGCATGTCATCTATCCGGGTTGCACCTTCCGCAACACCGAGATCCTCATCCAGGGCGGTATCATCAAGCCGGACGGCTCCGCAACGTTCTACAAGCAGGATAACGCCACCCTCGGCGGCAAGACCTATTATACGTTCGGTGCCGAACTCGAAAGCAACTACTCCGCTTTCTACGATATGGGTAACACCAATGCCGGCAACTGGTACAACAGCGGTTTCGGCATCGCCAAGTTCCTCGATCCGGGTTCCGCGCTCCTGTACTCCATCAACCCTTGGCCGGACATGCGCTATGCCGAGGTCTTGCTGACCTATGCCGAAGCGGTTGCTGAAAGCGGACAGGGCGATGCCACCCTCGCCAAGCAGTGCCTCAACGACGTCCGCCACCGCGCCGCCTTCACGGACGACATCGACCTGACGGTCGAGAACGTCCTGCACGAGCGCCGGGTCGAACTGGCTTTCGAGAACGATCTTTCCTACACGATGCTCCGCCGCCGCTCCTATATCTACGGTGCCGCGAACGGACAGCGCAAGCACGCCCTGGTTCCGACCGTGGACCTGCGCGGCAACGAACCCAAGTACATCTTCGTCCGTGCCAACGTCTACCACGGCGACCTGTATACTTCTACCAACGGTCTTTATATTGGAGACTACCGTTCCTACTACAGCGGAATTCCGAACTTCTCCAAGAATAAGATTGATCCGAACCCGAGTCAGGAGTAATCTAAAACATGCATACGAATATGAAAAAGATATTGTATCTCATTCCGATCCTTTTGATGGCTGCATCCTGCGACTGGTTTGAATTCGATAACCTGGAAGGGTATGACGCCACCATCACCGGTCAGTTCATCGACGCCGGCACGAACCAGCCGATGCAGTTCGGTGTGCCGGACAGCTACTCCTTCTCCGTTTACGAAGAGAATTTCACGCCGGACAAGGGTAATTTCGCTCCTTCCGCCATGACCTGGTATGCCCGTTCCAACGGTTCCTATACCAACAATCTGGTCTTCTCCGGAGACTATCGCATCCAGATGCTGACCGGCAACTACTATCCGATCACGGAGCAGTTCAAGATTTCCAAGGGCAGCAATACCCATGATTTCAAGGTCACTCCGTACGCCCGGGTTACCGATGTCAAGATCTCCTATGACGCATCCACCAAGGAACTGGTGGCCCGTGTCAAGGTTGCGCATGGCGATGCCAGCAAGACCAACGGCATCTCCGTCTTCTTCATGGGTGCCCAGGATCGCTTTGTCGGCAAGAACCACAACAACTTCACGGATGCGACCGCTTCCGCGAAGTACGTGGAGCCCGGACAGGAAGTTGAACTCCGCGTCAATACGACGGGCGGCAACAACTCCGAGTTCAAGTATACCCAGCCGCACTATGTGCGCATCGGCGTACTGGCCACCCACTGCTCCATCGTGGCGCCGTGGGATGAGGATGCTGGTCTGAACTGGGACCTGTTCCCGTGGAGCGAACTCGCTTCCGACTGGAGCAACTTCGGCGAACTGCAGGAGAAGACCCCGCACATCATTATCCATCATGATGCCGAGTACACCTCCGACGGTACGGTCAACCCGAACGAAGTTTACAACTACTCCGCCGTTTACAAAGTTTCCGCGGACTTCGGTACGATTACCGAGGTGACTGATTGGGAATAAGATCTTAACTTGCAGAAAGGGCCAGGGCGAAACCTGGCCCTTTTGTATCTTCAAGCACGTTTTTTGCAGTGAGTTGACAGACTAAAACAAACTGATTATGAAACGGTTTTTTCTTTCTGTTGCAGCGATGGCCATTGCCGCCGCTTCCTTGTTTGCCCAAGAGAAGTCCGGGATTCCGGAAGATGTCTTCTACCTGATGCCGAAATTCGGCACCGGTTTCGTCGTATACGAAGGGCAGACGCCGATGCGGGGACTGCTCAATATCTGCGCGATCGACAATTCCGTCCGCTTCAGGGACAGCAAGGGCGTCGAGATGGCTGCCGACAACCCGGAAGCCATCGAGCAGGTAGTCATCGACAACGTTTCCTTCATCCGTGAAGGCGATGCTTTCCTGCGGTTGGTCCCGATGTCCGTCGCAGACAACGTTTCCGTTGCCGTCAAGCGGGATGTGACGATCATGAACGACAGCAAAAAAGGCGCCTTCGGCATGGAGACCCAGACAACGGCCGTCCAGGAGTATTCCGGATTCAGTTCCACGAACCGGATGTACCTGCTGGACGACACCCGCGAGTTCCCCTATCGGATGTCCGAAACCGCTTCCTTGTTCAAGGACGGTGCGCTCATGCCGATGAGCAAGCGCAATTGCCAGCGCTGCTTCCCGAAAGCCAAGGATGCGATCGAGGCGTATTTCAAGGACCATAAGAAAATGCCTGCCGAACTCGACGCCCTCCTCGCCCTCTGCAAAGAATGGGCACAGTAAAGCCTCTGTAAACCAGATCATTGAACATGAAAAAAGTCTTCTCCATGATGGCGGTCCTATGCCTGGCCGCCGGCAGCGCCTTTGCGCAGCAGCAACTTTTCCAGAACAACAACGTCAAGTCTCCGGAAGTTAATCCCGACGGCAGCGTCACCTTCCGGCTGGTCGCTCCGAAAGCGGTCAAGGTGACCGTTTCCGGTGACTTCCTGACCGCGATCCCCGAGGGGGCGACCGATGCCACCACGACCGCTGAAATGGTCGAAAAAGACGGTGTCTGGGAATACACGACCACCCCGCTGCCAGGCGAACTCTATTCCTACAGTTTCAACGTCGACGGCGTGCGGATGCTGGACCCTTCCAATGTCTACATGAACCGTGATATCGCAACCTACACCAACATTGTCCTGGTGACCCGTCAGAAGGACGATCCGGGTTATTATTATTCCGCGAACGACGTGCCCCACGGCAGCGTTGCGAAGGTCTGGTACAGCAGCCCGACCCTCGGCATGACCCGCCGCATGACCGTCTACACCCCGGCCGGCTATTACGATGCGGGCAACAAGACGAAGTATCCGGTCCTCTATGTCTGCCATGGCACCGGCGGTGACGAGAACGCCTGGAGCGAACTCGGCCGCGCCGCCCAGATCCTCGACAACCTGATCGCCGAAGGCAAGGCGAAACCGATGATCGTGGTCATGCCGAACGGCAATGTCTCCTGCGAGGCGGCTCCCGGCGAATGGTCTGCCGGCCAGTATGTCCCCGCGATGGGTTCCAGCAACCAGTTCGGCCCCGGTAAGGCGACCATTCCCGAGGCCTTCCCGGATGTCATGAAGTACATCGAATCCAACTACCGCGTCCTCAAGGGAGCAGCCAATACCGGTATCTGCGGCCTGTCCATGGGCGGCGGCCATACCTTCCAGACGACCAACATGTACCCGGGCAAGTTCGGCTATGTCGGCATCTTCTCCGGTGCGATTTCGATCCCGAATTCCGAGCGCGGCAAGTCCTTTAGCGAGAACCTCGCCGCCAATACCGAGTATGCCGGCAAGATCCGCAGCGTTTTCGCCGCGAAGCCGCAGCTCTACTACATTGCGATGGGCAAGACCGATTTCCTCTATGCCTCGACCGAGCAGTATCGCGGCTGGCTGGACGCCCAGGGCTACAAGTACGAATACCGCGAGACACCCGGCGGCCACATCTGGCGCAACTGGCGGCTCTACCTCACGGAATTCGCCCAGAAAGTCTTCAAATAGAATATAAGTGTGTCACCTCTCCTTGTGGATGGACCCTTCGGCTTATCCACAAGGAGAAATAATTATAGTTCCATGAAAACAAGCAGATTTTGCCTTTTGATGGCATTGTGTTTTATATTTTCGGTATCTTGTACCAAGGAGATAGATTCGGAACAGATAAAAGAGGAATCGAACCCGTGCCAATTTACAGACAGTGACATTACGGTCGACGGAATGACGCTAAAGCTAAAGGTTTCACTTGAAGAGGCTGAAGAGCGAGGGATTTCCCAAGAAGCATATTTAAGTATGCATGCGATAATTGATAGTTTAAACGAGCGTGTTGGCCGTCGTTGCGGGGAAGTGAATACCAAGGGTGTACAAAGTAGTGACATATATGGATATGGAATTCTTTATGCAGAGCAGGATAATAACTATTCTGCATCCATGACGCCATTTCTATTAAATAATTATTCTAGTTATACTTTGATGGTCTCGTTCAACGTCGTACCGCAGTCTTCCTCTTCTGGCGCACATAGTGTATTCCTGCACTCTGGGTCAATCGGACAACAATATGGCCCATATTATGTCAACGGAGCCGCTTTCGAAGAGGATGTTACGAGTTTTGTCCGACTTTGGTATACGTATACTCCGCAGACCTTTAATGAACAGGGACAATGTGCGTGGCTGGTCCTTGGAAACAATTAGTCGCTTATGAAGTGTAAGGTGATTATTGTCTTTGTTGCAATTTTGTGGGAGTTGATGCTCTTTGGGCAGGAAGAATCTACATCTTTGGTCTGCCGGTTCTATTCTGTCGCTTTCGAAATCAATGGACAACAGGTAATACACCTTGCTTCTCGGCCGCCGATGGACAAAGTTTCCCTCTTATCTCTGGAAGACGGTAACGGGTATGTGCCGACAGATGCTTCAATCGAAGGATATTATATCTATAAAGATCTTCCGGCGCAAACTTATCGGCTAAGTTATTTTTTTGATGAGAATCGTCGTCGTGCAAGTAAGAAACAACAAAATATCAAACATTGGGGAATTGACCTGAATCTTTCACCGGGAGTCAACTATTTGTTCCTCAGGGTATATCATGAGGATGAGCCAGTTTACACGCCGAAGATAGAAGGTGATCGTCTTTATTGGCCGAGACCTTTGCAGACGTTCTGGGAGACGCAGCGTACGCCGCTTCCGGATATTGCATATGATGTTCTGAAACAGATTCCTGGAGTCGAAATCAGCGAAGATGGGAAGTTTTATGTGTTGAATACCCCTGAAGTTAATTTTAGTATAATTGACGGCAATCTGCTTGTGTGCATTCCTCCCGAGCAAAAGGAACCATGAAAAAACTATTGACAGTTTTTGCGTGTTTTCTCTTCTCTTGTCCTTTTTTCGGGCAAGATTCTGAGACTGTTTCCGGTATTGCCGGGCGAGCAATTTGGAGGGATGGATTGACAGACGGAAACGGGAATACGGTCGTGGCTTTCGACTCTCCGATTGTTTCTGCCAGGGTCACCTTGATCACCGGTCGTGATACTTTGGTCACGACAACGGATAAGCGGGGAAGCTTTCGTTTTTTGAATTTGCGGACCGCCCCGGTTCAGCTTGTGCTGGAGGCTGCAGGGTTTCAGTCTTTTTCCCAAGGCTTCTACCTTGTTCCGGGAGAAAATGTTGTCTTGGTGGAGTTAAGAAAGTCTTTGCAGGATGACATCCCGGAAGTGTTGGATGCAGCAAAAATCGAAGCGGAGATCCCTGTCGCGACCATGAAAGGAGACACTTTGGTCTACAATGCAGCTGCTGTTGCTTTGCAGCAAGGTGATTATGCCATTGACCTGCTAAAGCAAATGCCGGGCGTCGAAGTAAAAGACCGTCAGATTCTGATATCGGGGAAGCATATTCGCCGGACATATGTCAATGGAGCGCTTATTTTCGGTTTGGATCCTATGGCCGGCATGGAAAACCTTCAAGGGCAACAAGTTACTCAATTCTATGTCTATGATGAAGATAATCCTCAGAATCGTCTGGACGGCAGCATGCGAGAGCAAGACCGGGTAATCGATATTCGGACGAAGGATCCGATCTTCAGTGTAACAGATCTTCAACTCCGGTTGATGGCGGGAGCGGATGGGCAAAGGGCAGAAAGGGGGGGGCAGCAACTCCGTTATGCCGCGGGAGTCAATGGTAAGTATTTTTCGGAATTACGCCAATTGCGAACCGATTTGATTACGGACAATCTTGGTATGACAACAAGTCTGTTATATGCCGAGCCGCATGTCCAAAGCCAATATGAGGAAAACACGGTGCTGCATTTGGGCTATGACCGATTTTGGTCGAGTCCTCTGTATGGGAACGGGGTCCAGCTAAATTATGACTATGGGCATAGTTGGACGAAAGCGCAACGCCGGGCCTTGACCGAGTATTTTGAAACAGCAGGTATACCTTCCCGGGCAGAGGAAAGCATTGCACACAATGAAATAAAATTACGTACGCATGCCTTGACTTTGGCTGCGGCGTACAAGACTCATCCGAAATTTCGGATAACATGGAGGAACAGTATTCAGATTTCTGATACGGATTTGCATGCAACAAATCGTGGGACGACGGCAATCCCCGGTTATCTTCCCATGGAGAGAAACGAGCATACTCGGGCGAAGGACTTTGGATGGACCGTGGATGAATCTGTAGACGTGTCTTTACATTTTGGAAGAATCCGGCCGCTAGTTTCTATCGGTGTCGTTATGGGGCGAAATAATAGGGATGGATGGATTCTTGACACGCTCTCCTCGTCTTATTCAAGGCGTTATCTTACCAAGGACGGTAAGGGGCTTTCCAATGAAATTCGTGCGTCGGTGTCGCAGCAATTATTCTTAGCTTCAAATGTATATCACAACTTCGTATTGCGAGGCGAATACCGTTTTATGAAGCAACACCGGACTCAGGAACAGGCGGCTTTTGATTTGTTCGGAGCAGACACTCCGAGAGGCGACAAGACAAACACATTTGATTATACATATTCCGGAGACGAGCATAGTATTGGCCTGAACGGAGATCTGTCCTTTAATAGGGGCCCTCGTTCCTCTCTGTTGCGTTTTTCTCTGCATGCTGTATCTAATCGAATAAACGACGAGGAAAGTATTCCTTCTTCAAATACTTGGAGGAAAACGTTTTACAGCCTTCGGCCCTCATTGGCGCTGTCACTCTTCCAAGGTTCCGTCTCGTTGAACTATGACATGTCTGGGACAATTCCATCAGCGGAACAGTTACGTGCCCGTATTGACAATGCTTCGCCCTTATTTTTGAAAGCCGGGAACCCTGGCTTGGGAATGAGCAGGATTCATACTGTGAGTGTTCATGCTGGAAAGCTTGGCCTGTCTTCCGCGCAGTTGGCGGGGGGCAGTTTCCAACGTCTCTCGGGAAATGCGACGATCTCGTATATGTCCCACCCTATCATATCCCAAACCATGTTCTTTCCGATTCAAACCGAGTTGCCAGTCTACGGATATATTGTTCCGGCCGGGGCATCCTTAATGACGTGGGATCAGGCAGATCGATTAATAAAAGCAACTGCGTCGCTGACTTATCAGAATCGTTCAACATGGTTTGGTGGAAAATGGAAACCGACATGGACAATAAAACCCTCTCTTTCTTACTCCGAACTACCAGAGTATTATGGTCCCCTTTTAGATCGTACGGTCGAATGGAATCCCACAATGGATGTTACCAGTGCGCAGAGAGGAAGAGAATTCTCGTTGAGCATTAACGGCCGTGGATCATATTTGCATGCAATCAATGGTCATGAAACGCTGAATATGGAGGCGGTTCATTTTTCTTTGGGCGCTGAAGCCGAATGGAAAGTCCTGAATGTCGCTCGTCTTCGGGCAGACTATAATTGGTCTCAGACCAGAAATCTTACGCGCGGATCTCTTGATTTGAATTATCATCGCCTGAATGCATTACTGGGCATTTCGTTGCTTGGTCGAAAGATGGAGCTTGCCATAATAGGTTTGGATCTCCTGAACGGAGGATCTCTTTATTCTTCTTCTTTTGGCTCTTCTTCTTTCTCGCAAATCTGGACTCCGGTTTATGGGCGTTGTTTTCTAGTCAGTGCGACGTGGCGTTTCAACTCATCCGGCGGGTCAAAACTGTTCCCGAGTGTATCATTATAATCAATCAACCATTATAATTAATTCATTATGAAAAAACTTTTAATTTTCCTGGCTGCAGCGGCGCTTTGTGTAAGCGCCCATGCGCAGCAGTCCCTGATGGGCGGTCAGACCGCCAAGTCTCCTGAAATCAATCCCGATGGTTCCGTAACCTTCCGGCTCATCGCCCCGAAGGCCCGCACGGTCCAGCTGACCGGCGACGTCATTCCGCCGATCCCCGGCAACATGAACGGGATGCGGATGGACATGCCGGCAACGGTCGACCTGGTCGAAAAGAACGGCGTCTGGGAGTACACCACCGAGCCGTTGGAGCCGGAACTGTATTCCTATGTCTTCAAGGTGGACGGTGCGACGACCCTCGATCCGTCGAACATCTACATGTACCGCGACGTCGCGACCTGGTCCAACATCCTGATCGTCACGAAAGAAAAGGGCGACAAGGGCGACCTCTACAGCGTCAACAAAGTAGCCCACGGCGATGTCTCCAAGGTTTGGTACGACAGTCCGACCCTCGGCCTGAGCCGCCGCATGACGGTTTATACGCCGGCTGGCTATGACAAGCCGGGCAACAAGACGAAGTATCCGGTCCTTTATGTCCTCCACGGTGCAGGCGGCGACGAGGATGCCTGGCCGAATCTGGGCCGTGCGGCGCAGATCCTGGACAACCTGATCGCGGCCGGAAAGGTCAAGCCTTGCATCATGGTCATGCCGAACGGCAATACCAATACCTCCGCCGCGCCGGGCGAGTGGTCCGCAGGCATGTATGCGACCAGCATGAGCGGCGGTGCCGGCTTCCCTCCGGCCAAGGCCGGGATGCCGGAGAGCTTCGGCGACATCATGAAGTACATCGAGAGCCATTACCGCGTCCTGACCGGCCCGGCCAATACGGCGATCTGCGGCCTGTCCATGGGCGGCGGCCATACCTTCCAGACTTCCCTGCTCAATCCGGGCAAGTTCGGCTACATCGGCATGTTCTCCGCCGCTGTTTCCATCCCGGGCAGCAGCTTCCAGGCCGGGTTCGACCAGGCGGCTTCCCAGAATGCCGAGTTCCAGAACCGCATGAAGGCGCTCTTTGCCGCGAAGCCGAAACTCTATTATATTGCCATCGGCGAGACCGACTTCCTTTACAGTGCGAACGAAGGTCTCCGCAAGTTCCTCGATGCCAACGGCTATCCGTATGAATATCGCGAGACCCCGGGCGGCCATATCTGGCGCAACTGGCGTGTCTATCTGACGGAATTCGCCCAGAAGGCGTTCAAATAGCCTTTCCGGAAATCATTGAAAAAGAGGCCGGTCCACTTTGGGAACCGGCCTCTTTTCCTATAGTAAGATCCGTTGGTTTTACTTGAAGAGCAGCTGTGCGAAGGTGTTGAGGTAGAGCCTCCAGTTGGCCCAGACATGGCCGCCGTCGGAAACGAAGAAGGTGTGCTCCAGACCGTTGGCGGTCAGGGCAGCGTCAAGCTGCTGGGCGGACTGCCAGAGGAAGTCTTCCTTGCCGCAGCCGAACCAGTAGAGCTTGTAACCGGCCTTCTTGATGCCCTGAAGCTGGGCGTCAAGCTGCTCGGAGCGCTGGGAACCGATGCTCAGCGGGCAGATGTAACCGAAGGTGCCCGGGTAGAGAGCGGTCGCGTTGAGGGTGTGGCCGCCGCCCATGGAGAGGCCGGCGATGGCACGGCTGTCCGCCTTCGGGATGGCGCGGAAATTCTTCTCGATGAACGGGATGATCTCCTTGACAAGGCTGTTGACATAAGCGTTCTGCTCGCTGACCTGCTTGGTTGCAACGTTGAGGGTCGCAGCGGCCTGCTGGCCGGCGTTGCCGTTCGGCATGACGACGATCATCGGCTTCGCGAGACCCTTTTCGATGAGATTGTCGAGGATCTGGGCGGCACGGCCCATGGAGGTCCAGGCTTCCTCGTCGCCGCCACCGCCGTGGAGGAGGTAGAGGACCGGATACTTGGCCTTCGGGTTGTTCTCGTAGCCGTACGGGGTATAGACGACCATGCGGCGGTTCAGGCCGAGGGACGGGCTGTCATACCACATGTAACGGACGGTGCCGCGCTGGTTGGCTTCGCCGTAGTTCTCGGTGCGTTCGCCCGGAACGATCAGCATGTTGAGGAAACGGGTACCGTCGCGCTGGACAAGGATGTTCTGCGGATCGTTGACCGCCGTTCCGTCCACGATGAAGTTATAGGTATAGATTTCCGGGGACGGGAGGGGGCACTTGTACTCCCAGACGTTGTTGGCATTGCGGCGCATCATCTCGCCGGCGCCGTACGGATTGGCCATCCAGGAACCGCTGATGCGGACTTCGGTGGCATATTCCGCGCGGAGACGGAAGGTGACGCTGTCATTCTGGATCTGCGGGGAGGGGGCGGGAACGCCGCGGCCGCCGAAATTGAAGTTGGCGAGCTCCTGAGCAGACATCGCCCCTGCCATGAGCAGGAGCGATGCTGAGATTACAAGAATCTTCTTCATATCCGAGGACTATTTGAAGAGCATCGGAGCGAAGGTGTTCAGATAGAGTCTCCAGTTGGCCCAGACGTGGCCGCCGTCGGAAACATAGAAGATGTGGTCGAGGCCCTGCTCGGTGAGGGTCTTGTCAAGGTTCTGGGAACCCTGGAAGAGGAAGTCGGCGTTGCCGCAGGCGAGGAAGTAGAGCTTCACGCCAGCCTTCTTGAGGGTTGCAACCTGCTCCGGAGTGGCGCTGCCAGCAGCGGAAAGCGGGCAAATGTAGTCGAACATCTGCGGATAGAGGTTGGAAGCGGTGATGGTGTGGCCGCCACCCATGGAAAGACCGGCGATGGCGCGGGCCTCAGGCTTCGCGATGACGCGGTAGTTCTTCTCGATGAACGGGACGATTTCCTCGCAGAGGCTGACGACATAGCCGTTCATCATGCGGTTGCGCTCGGCTTCCGGCATGTTCTGCATGGCGTTGCGGTCGAACTGCTGCTGCTTGACAGGGAGGTTGAGGGTCTGGGCGGCCTGCTGGTTGCCGTTGCCGTTCGGCATGACGACGATCATCGGCTCGGCAAGGCCCTTCTCGATAAGGTTGTCGAGGATCTGGGCGGCACGGCCCATGGAGGTCCAGGCCTCTTCGTCACCACCTGCACCGTGGAGGAGGTAGAGAACCGGATATTTCTTCTTGGGGTTGTTCTCGTAGCCGTAAGGAGTATAGACGGTCAGACGGCGGTTGATGCCGAGGACCTTACTGTCATACCAAGGATGGCTGACGGTACCGCGGTGGTTGGCTTCGTTGTAGTTGGCGGTACGCTCGCCCGGAACGATGAGCATGTTGAGGAAACGGGAACCGTCGCGCTGGACCTGGATGTTCTGCGGGTCATTGACGGAAACGCCGTCCACGACAAAATTATAGGTGTAGATCTCCGGGGACGGGAGCGGAACCTTGACTTCCCAGACGTTGTTGGCGCCACGGCGCATATCGATGGTGCCGCCGTACGGATTCGGCATCCAGGAGCCGCTGAGCTTGACGTAGGTCGCGTAGTCGGCTTTCAGGCGGAAAGTAACGCTGTCACCCTGGATTTCCGGGGATACGACACGGCCGCCACCTCTCTGGAAGTTGGCGAGTTCCTGAGCATTCATCGCACCTGCAACCATGCAGAGCGAAGCGATTACGGTAAGAAATTTTTTCATATACAATTTGTTTTAGTTGTGGATTTCAACGTTTTTCGAGGACTAAATTACATAATTCCGATGAATAATAAAACAACTTTTTCCCGATGCGGAACATTGGGAAGAAATAATAAACATCCGGAAGAGCCTCGGAAACGCGCTATTTGTAGAAATTCTTTTTAAAAGCTTCCATCTCGCCGCGTCCGCAGACGCACCGCGCCCACCAGGCGCGCAGGAAACCGGTGCCGTATCCCAGCAGTTGGATGAATGACGCCGCCACCGAATACAGGCCGATCTTCAGGCTCCGGTTCCGGAGGGAGGCGTCCGCGAAGACAAGCAGGGCATACGCCGCCAGCGGCAGCAGGGCCCACCACCGGACCAGGGCGCCCAGCAGCAGGACGACGACTCCGACGGTAAAGGCGGCCGGCAGCAAGTGCACGAGTTTCAAGGATTCCGGATACTTCTTGTAGAGATTGATCCGGGCGATGCCGGAATTGTGGACCTGCTTGAAGAATTTCCGCAAGTCCGTGCGGCGTTTGTGCCAGACCCAGGCCTCCGGGAAGAGACGGCAGCAGTATCCGGCCTTGAAAATCCGGATGCTCAGGTCGATGTCTTCGCCGAACCGCATTTTGGAAAAACCGCCGAGGGCGGCGTAGGCTTCCCGCCGGATCCCCATGTTGAAACTGCGCGGATAGAATTTGTCGAGTTTCTTCTTGCCGCCGCGGATCCCGCCTGTCGTAAAGAAAGAGGTCATGGCGTAGTTGATGGCCTTCTGGATGTCGGAAAAACTCTCATGAGCCCGGTCCGGGCCGCCGAAAGCATCCGCCGGCTCCCTTTCCAGTTCCGCATCGACCGCGGCAAAATACCCCTCCGGAACGATGACGTCGGAATCCAGGATGATCAGCCACTGTCCTTCGGCCCGTTCCGCCCCGTAGTTCCGGGTCTGGCCCGGACCGGAATTCGGCTTGGAGAAATACCGCACGGCCAGCCGGTCTTCATAGCGGCGGGCGACCTCCTCACAGGGGACGGTCGATCCGTCCTCGACCAGGAGGACTTCGAAATCCTGCCGGGTCTGCCGGGTCAGGCTGTCCAGAAGCTCTTCAACTTCATCCGGACGATTGAAAACGGGAACGATGACGGAATAACGCATGGAGGCGGGTTTTCTGCAAATATAGTCATAATCCTTCTGAAAAATGATTATCTTTGAGCGTAACGAAGTCCTCCCATGAAGAAGTTTTTCTTTCTTTTGGTCTGCACTGCCGTCCTTCTGGTCGGATGCCAATCCGGCGGACACTTCCTCCACGAGCCTGCTTATCGTCAGACGGTCGCGGAGGCATTGCGTGCGCGCCTGCTTGATAATGAAGGAGCATTACTTCCTTTCTATCAAGTCGATAAGGGAAATATGACCGTGGTAAATAACGGCGGTTATATTAACGATGAAAAAATAACGCAGGAAGAAGCCGAGGCGTTGGACTTCCTGTACGCTTATATGCCGCTCGCCGACGTGACCGACTATCCGACGGCGTATTTCCTCCAGAATATCCGCGCATCTTTCCGCGCACGGGAGGAAATGCCCTGGGGGGACCGGATCCCGGAGATGATTTTCCGGCACTTCGTCCTGCCGGTCCGCGTCAACAACGAGAGCCTCGACACGTCCCGGGTCGCCTTTTTCGAGGAACTGAAACCCCGGGTGGAAGGCCTTCCGATGGCCGAGGCCATCCTGGAAGTCAACCACTGGTGCCATGAGAAGGTGACCTACCAGCCTTCCGACGCACGGACGACGTCTCCGCTGGCGACCCTGAAAAATGCCTACGGCCGCTGCGGCGAAGAATCGACCTTCACGGTCGCGGCCCTGCGTTCCGTCGGGATCCCGGCCCGCCAGGTCTATACGCCCCGCTGGGCGCATACCGATGACAACCACGCCTGGGTCGAGGCCTGGGCGGACGGCGAGTGGCATTTCTTCGGCGCCTGCGAGCCCGAGGCGGTGCTGGACCTGGGCTGGTTCAACGCACCCGCCAGCCGGGCCCTGCTGATGCATACGAAGGTTTTCGGCCATTACGAAGGCCCTGAAGAAGTAATGCTGGAAGGGCCCAACTATACGGAGATCAATCTGATCGACCATTATGCCGAGACGGCCCGTGCGGATTTCCGAGTCGTCGATGCGGACGGGGCCCCGGTCGCCGGCGCGTGCGTCGATTTCATGATCTACAATTATGCGGAGTTTTATCCCGCCGTCAAGAAATACACCGATGCGGACGGCCGGACGTTCCTGACGGCCGGCAAGGGGGACATGATCGCCTGGGCGTCCAAGGACGGCCGGTACGGCTACGCCCGCGTCCGTTTCGGAACGGACACGGAAGTCGTCATCATGATCTCGGACCAGCCTATCGTCGGACGGCAGGCCGTCGATATCGTTCCGCCGCCGGAGAAAGTCCGTCTTCCGGAAGTGAGCGAAGCCTTGAAAACGGAGAATGCGCGCCGCCTGGCGCAGGAAGATTCCATCCGCCAGGCTTACGAGGCGACATTTGCGACCCGCGCCTCCCTCCAGGCGGAGGGCTACGGGCGTTTCCCGGCCATGGCGATTGAAAAAGGACGGGGCAACTGGATGACCCTCAAGGCGTTCCTGGATACGGTCGACGACGAAGAGCGGGCGATGGCCCTGCTCGAGAGCATCAGCTGGAAAGACCTCCGCGACATTACGATGGAGAATCTGATGGACAGTTACGAGGCCCGGGACGCGATCCTGAACCCGCGTGTCGCGAACGAGTTCCTGACCCCGTACAAGGCTTATTTCAACCAGGTGCTGACGGCGGAACAGAAAACGCAGTTGCGTGATCCGCAGGTGCTGATCGCATGGACCCGGGACCATGTCAAGGTCCTCGACGATCCGGCGGCCTGGCAGATCCCCCAGTCACCCCGCGGGGTTTACGAATCCGGCCTTGCGTTCCGGAATTCCCGGGATGTCTTCTTCGTCAGTCTTGCCCGGACCCTCGGCATCGACGCGCGGCTCGATCCGGTCACCGGGAAGGTGCAGTACCGCGATTCGTCCGTATGGACCGACGTCGACTTCGAAGCGGCCAGCCGGACCGTGGCGCCGCAGGGCACCCTGGTGCTCCGCTACGCAGCGAACCGCTCCGTCCCCGATCCGAAATATTACAGCCATTTTACCATCAGCCGGATCGAAGACGGCCGGACCCGTCTGCTGACCTTCGATGAGGGACAGGTGGACATGGGCGGCGGCGTCAGCTGGAACAGCGTGTTCCGCAGCGGCGTGCAGCTGGATGCCGGCACCTATATCCTGGTCAGCGGCAACCGGGTCTCTGACGGCTCCGTACCGGCCTCGGCCGAGATTTTCCAGGTGCATGAAGGCGCTGTGACGACCCTGGACCTCGTCCTCCGGGAGGCGGAAGACGCCGTTTCCGTCATCGGGGAATTCAATGCTTCCCTGGCCGGTGACGTCGGCCGCGGCTTTTTCGTCGCCGGCGTGCTGGAGCCGGGCAAGGAGCCGACGAACCATGCGCTCCGGGATATTGCCAAGGAGCGGGAGGCTTTCGAGACCTGGGGCAGGCCGGTCGTGCTGTTCTGCCCGGACCAGGCATCCCTGGACCGCCTGCAGGATGAAATCCGGGCCGGCGTCTACGGCACCCTGCCTTCGACGCTCCGCCTGGCGGTCGACCGGGACGACTTCGTCCGCGTGGAAATCCTCGCGAACATGGACCTGAAGGCCGATACGCTGCCGCTGTTCGTCATCGCGGATACTTTCAACAAAGTCTATTTCTGTTCGCAGGGCTATACCATCGGCCTGGGCGAACGGATCCATGGCATATTGACAAAACTATAACTTTATACAATTCAACAAGATGAACCGAAGTATCATGACCCTCGCGCTGGCGGCTGCCCTTTCGACGGCGGCGCTGGCCCAGACGCCTCAGGAAGCGAGGCTGCTCCGTTTCCCCGCCACGAACGGCCGGGAAGTTGTCTTCACGTACGCCGGTGACCTCTGGACCGTTCCGATCAGCGGCGGCCAGGCCACCCGGCTGACCTCCCATGTCGGCTATGAGATGTTTGCCAAATACTCTCCGGACGGAAAGACCATCGCTTTCACCGGTGAATACGACGGCAACCGCGAAGTCTATACCATCCCTGCGACGGGCGGCGAGCCGCAGCGCATCACCTGGACTTCGACCAACGGCCGCGATGACCTCGGCGACCGCATGGGTCCGAACAACATCGTCATGAACTGGACCCCGGACGGCAAATCGATCGTCTACCGCAACCGCATCAACGACAGTTTCCAGGGCAAACTCTGGAAAGTTTCCCCGAAGGGCGGCATGCCGGAGGTGCTCCCGTTGCCGGAAGGCGGCTTCTCTTCCTGGTCCCCGGACGGCAAAAAACTGGCCTACAACCGCGTCATGCGTGAGTTCCGTACCTGGAAGTACTACCGCGGCGGCATGGCCGACGACGTCTGGATCTATGATCCCCAGGCCAAGAAAGTCGAGAACGTGACGAACAACGACGCCCAGGACATCTTCCCGATGTGGGTCGGCGACGAGATCTTCTTCTCCTCCGACCGGGACAACATCATGAACCTCTTCGTCTACAACACCAAGACCAAGGCGACCCAGAAGGTGACCAACTATGACCTGTACGACGTCAAGTTCCCGAGCACCGACGGCAAGACGATCGTCTATGAAAACGGCGGCTATCTCTACAAGCTCGACCCGGCCACCCGCAAGAGCGAGCAGATCCACATCACCCTGGCGACGGATGCCGTCTACGGCCGCACCGAGCAGCGCCATGTCGGCGGCAACCTGACCTCCGCGTCCATCTCTCCGGACGGCAACCGTTTCGTGGTGACCGCCCGCGGCGAGGTCTTCGACGTACCGGTCGGCAACGGCGTGACCCGCAACCTCAGCCGCACCCCGGGCGCCAACGACCGCGGCGGCGTCTGGAGCCCTGACGGCAAGTGGATCGCCTGGATCGGCGACGGTACCGGCGAGACGGAAGTCTATCTCTACGATGTCGAGAAGGGTGGCGATGCCCAGATGATCACGAAGAACAACGATACCTATATCCGTTCCCTGCAGTTCAGCCCGGACAGCAAGAAGATCTATTACGGCGACCGCAAGAACCGTTTCGTCGAGGTGGACCTGGCGACCAAGACCAAGAAGACCATTCTCCAGAATCCGGAGGCCGAGTTCAACCGCGTCGTCATCTCTCCGGACAGCAAGTGGCTGGCCTACACCCGTCCGGCGAAGAACGAGATGAGCATCGTCTATGTCTACAACCTGGCCGCCGGCAAGGAGTATCCGGTCACCGAGCGCTGGTACAACAGCGGTTCCCCGTCCTTCAGCGCCGATGGCAAGTACCTGATCTTCACCTCCGACCGGGATCTCAACCCGACCTACAGCAGCATCGAGTGGAACTACGCCTATACCAACATGAGCGCCGTCTATATGACCATGCTCGCCAAGGACACCCCGTCTCCGCTGATGGAGAATGACGGCGTTTCCGCGAAACCGGCCAAGGAAGAAAAGACCGACGGCCCCGTCGAGGTCAAGATCGACCCGGACGGTCTGAGCGAGCGGATCATCAAGCTCCCGGTCACCGGCCGCGCCCTGTACTGCGATGGCAAGAAACTCTGGTTCTCCGCCTCCGGCAAGACCCGCGTCTTCGACTTCGCCACCCGAAAGACCGATGACGCTGCCGACGGGCAGGTCAACTACCGTGCCGGCGACAAGAAGGCTTATACGATGCGCAGCGGCTCCCTGATGACCGCACCGTTCGGAGCCAAGATGAATTTCTCCGACAAGGCGGATCTGGGGAACATGGTCGCGACCGTCGACTTCTCCCAGGAATGGCCGCAGATCTTCGATGAAGTCTGGCGCGCTTTCCGCGACGGCTATTACGTTGAGAACATGCACGGCCGCAACTGGCAGGCTATCAAGCAGAAATACGCTGTCTTGCTGCCGTACGCCAAGACCCGCATGGACCTGAACTACATCATCGGCGAGATGATCAGCGAACTGGCCAGCGGCCACGCCTATGTCTCCATCGGCGAGTATCCGAAGCCGGAGCGCATCCAGATGGGTCTCTTCGGTGCCGAACTCAGCAAGGTCAAGGACGGCTTCCGGATCGACCACATCCTGCCGGGCGCCCCGTACAGCGAGACCCTCCGCAGCCCGTTGACCGAACCCGGCCTGGGCGTCAAGGAAGGCGATGTCATCACGGCGATCGACGGTCTTCCGCTCAAGGATGTCGACAACATCTACAAGCTGATGGTCGGCAAGGCCGGCGTCCTGACGGAACTGACCTTCGCCGGCGGCAAGAAGGCCGTCATCAAGCCGGTTGCCGACGAGGCCCCGCTCTACCATTACGAGTGGATCCAGAAGAACATCAAGACCGTAGAGGAGAAATCCGGCGGCAAGGTGGGTTACATCTACATCCCGGACATGAGCGCCGAAGGCCTCAACGAGTTCGCCCGCTACTACTATCCGCAGCTGGACAAGGAAGCCCTGATCATCGACGACCGCGCCAACGGCGGCGGCAACGTTTCCCCGATGATCATCGAACGTCTCCAGCGTGAGGTCTACCGGATGACCATGCGCCGCACCTCGAGCCTCAACGGTACGATTCCTGAGGGTACGCACCATGGTCCGAAGGTCCTGTTGATCAACAAGTATTCCGCTTCGGACGGCGACCTCTTCCCGTGGAGCTTCCGGGCGACGGGCCTCGGCACGATCATCGGCACCCGCACCTGGGGAGGCATCGTGGGCATCAGCGGCTCCCTGCCGTACATGGACGGTACCGATGTCCGCGTTCCGTTCTTCACGAACTATGATGCCAAGACCGGCGAGTGGATCGTCGAGAACCACGGTGTCGACCCGGACATCCTGATCGACAACGACCCGATCCAGGAGGCCGCGGGCATCGACCAGCAGCTCCTCAAGGCGATCGAAGTCGCTCTCGAGCAGATCAAGGACCGCAAGCCGTTGCCGGAGCGTCCTGCCGACAGAACCTTCAAGGATCTCGGCCTCGAGCAGATGCCGTAGTTATTCGACGATACAAATGCTGTATTTCTTAAAGCATTTGTAATCAATCATTTCTAAAAAGTGCCTACTGCAATTTTTGCGGCAGGCACTTTTTAGCATCTTGCTTATAATCAACGCTTTAAGAAAAACGGTCCTGGCGGGGGTTGACGCCAGCTGCCTCTTTCGGGGTTCTGGCGGGGGATGACGCCGGCCGCCTAACTCAGGGTCTGGATCAGGTCGTCGAGGATGTCGAACAGTTCGGGGGCAGATTCGGGCGTGATGGAACGGCAGGCGACGACGGGGGCCATCTTGCCGGGCACGCAAGCCGCGCGCTCCTGCAGGGCATTGCCCTTTTCCGTCAGCGAAACGAGCACCTGCCGGGCATCCTCCCGGCTTTTTTCCCGGACAACGAACCCTTCCGCCTCCATCCGCTTGAGCAGCGGGGTGACCGTATTGGTCTCGAGGTACAGCCGCTTGGCGATGTCGTTGACCGGCAGGCTGCCGTTCTCCCACAGGACCATCATGACGAGGTACTGGGGATAGGTCAGGCCGATCTCCGTCAGGAATGGATGGTAGGCCTGGGTCAGGAGCCGGGACGCCGTATAGAGGCGGAAGCAGAGTTGGTTGTCGAGTCTGAGCTGTTCGTACATGGTATTATTCGGCCAGCAGGTCCGCGATTTTCTTGTCAAGGGATTCCGGGGTCGTCACCGGGGCGAAACGCTCGATACGCGTTCCGTCGCGGTTGACGAGGAATTTGGTGAAATTCCACTTCACGGCGCTGCCGAGCAGCCCCTTGGTCTCGGACTTCAGGTACTTGAAGACCGGATGGGCATTCTCCCCGTTGACGTCGACCTTCTTCATCAGCGGGAAAGTCACGCCGAAGTTGATCTCGCAGAACTGGGCGATCTGCGCGTCATCTCCGGGTTCCTGGTGCGCGAACTGGTCGCACGGGAAGCCCACGATGACCAGACCCTGGTCCTTGTACTTCTGGTAGAGGGCCTCGAGGCCCTTGTACTGCGGGGTGAAACCGCACTTGCTGGCGGTGTTGACGACCATCACGACCTTGCCTTTGAGGTCTGCGAAATCGAACTCGGAACCATTGTTCCGGATCGCCTTGAAGTCATAGAGAGATGCCATATCCGGGGGAATTGCAGGTTTGTGTGTATGATTAAAGCTGTTTGACAAGCCAGTTCTGCAGACCGATCTTCTCGATCAGTTCGAGCTGCTGCTGGCTCCAGTACATATCTTCCTCCTCGTCAAGAGCGTAGGCGCGCAGGATGTCATAGGTCTTGAAATCGGCGGCGAGGGAGGCGGTGATTTCCATCAGGACGGGAACTTCGCGGACGGAAACTTCGAGGTCGGCCTTGATGAATGCGACGGGATCGGTATAGACGGTCTGGGCCGGAGCGGCTTCGACTTTCGCCTGGCCGCCGAGGTCGATGATGCGCTCGACGAACTGCTCGACATAACCCATTTCTTCGGTGGCGTGCTCGGCATACTTGTCAGCGAGTTTGGTCAGACCCTGGGCAGCGAAGACCTTGGACTGGACTTTGTGGGCGAAAGACTGGGCGGCGAGGCCGGTAGCATAGGCCTGGAGGACCTGGATGGATTTTTCGTTCTTCATGGTAATATGTGTTTTCGTTGTTTATATCGTTTACGACACAAAGGTAAGACAAATTTTTTATATCGCAAGCGATATTTTAAATTTTTTACATGTTTTTCTTACTTTTGTATCTGAAACCCCGGAAATCATGAAAAAAATCCTCGCCGTACTGGCCTCCCTGCTGCTGGCCGCGACCCTCTCCGCACAGGACCACCTCAAATTCGAAGGCATGGCCCTGGAAGGTCCGTATGATACGTTTACCCGGATCATGCGCCGAAACGGGTTCAAGTTTACCGGAAAGGACCCCAGGGAACCGTTCATGCGGGGCAAGGTGTTCGGGGAACAGGCGGACGTTACCATTCTTGTGACGCCGCGGACCTATCAGGTATATATGGTCATGGTCTCGTATCCCCGGAGGACCGGCTGGCAGACGCTCAAGAACCAGTACGATTCCATGAAACTGAAACTGTATGCCCGCTACGGCGAGCCGGTCCTGACCATGGAACAGTTCTCCTCCCCGCTGGCCGAGAACAATCCGCTCGGCGCCCTGGAGGCGGGGAACGCCTCTTTCGTCTGCAGTTATGCGGCACCTGGCGGCGAGATCATCCTCTCGCTTTCGCAGGATGCCCGGGTCCAGTTGCATTACATGGACGCTACCGGGATGAAACTTGCCGGGCAAGAACAATAAATTTTCGAATTTTTTAAAATAATTATTGTTTTTCGATAAATTTTTCTATATTTGCACCAGGAAGGTCCGAGGTGGGCCCTCCGCCGGATTTAAAGCAATATAGAAATATGATCGCAACATGGTGGGCTGGACTCAGCCTGAGTATGAAAATCCTCTGGGGAGTAACCCTGACGGCCTCCCTCATCTTCATCATCCAGAGCATCGCGACGTTCATCGGAGCGGATTCCGATGCCATTGATTCCGATGTCGACTTCGGCGGCATGGACTCCGACGTTCCGGATGCCATCGACGGCGGACACGGGATGAACCTCCTGACCTTCCGCAACTTGGTCAATTTCTGCCTCGGTTTCGGCTGGACCGCCGTCCTGCTCAAGGACCAGATCCGCTCGCAGGGGCTGCTGATGGCCGTCGCCGTGCTCGTCGGCATCGGCCTCGTCGCCCTGATCCTTTACCTTTTCAAGTGGGTCAGCAGCATGCAGCAGAGCGGGACGATCAATGTCTATAAATCCGCCGTCGGCTGCCAGGGCAAGGTCTACCTGACCATCCCGGGCGAGCGAAAGGGCGAAGGCAAGGTGCAGATCACCATCGCCGGCGCCGTCCGCGAATACGCCGCCCTGACCGACAGCGACACCCTGGCCACGGGCACGCCCATCAAGGTCATCGAAGTCATCAATGCCAGTACCCTGCTCGTCGAAGAACTCAATTCCCTGATCATTTAATCCCAACCGCATATGGAACAGCTTTATCTCATCCTTATCCTGGTCGTCGTCCTTTTCGTCAGCCTGGCGGCCATCCTAAAGCGCTACAAACGTTGTCCGTCCGACAAGATCCTCGTTATCTTCGGTAAGACGGGCAAGAACAAGGAAGGGTCCATCTCTTCCGCCCGCTGCATCCACGGCGGCGCCGCCTTCGTATGGCCGGTGTTCCAGGACTATGCCTTCCTCGACCTCAAGCCGATTTCGATCGAGTGCAACCTGACGAACGCCCTTTCCAAGCAGAACATCCGCGTCGATGTCCCCTGCCGGTTCACCGTCGGTATCTCGACCGAGCCGGAGAACATGACCAACGCCGCCGAGCGCCTGCTCGGCCTGTCCATCGACAGCATCCAGAACATTGCGACCGATATCCTCTTCGGCCAGCTCCGTCTGGTCATCGCGACCATGGACATCGAAGAGATCAACTCCGACCGCGACAAGTTCCTCGCCAATGTCTCCACGAACGTCGAGGCGGAACTCCGCAAGATCGGCCTGAAACTCATCAACGTCAACGTCACCGATATCCGCGACGAGTCCGGTTATATCGAGGCACTCGGTAAGGAAGCGGCCGCCAAGGCGATCAACGACGCGAAGAAGAGCGTCGCCGAGCAGAACCGCTTCGGTGAGATCGGTAAGGCGGAAGCCGACCGGGACAAGGACATCCGGATTGCGGAAACGACCCGCGATACCCGTATCAAGACGGCGGACGCCAACGCCCGGGCCGTCGAAGGCGAGAACAATTCCAAGATTGCCATCGCCAATTCCGAGGCGCTCCGCCGCGAGAAAGAAGCGGAAGCGGCGCGCATCGCCGTCGCTGCCGAGAAGGTCCAGGCCGCAAAGGCGCTCGAAGAGGCCTACAAGTCCGAGCGTGACGCGGAAATGGCCCGTGCCGAGCGCGAGAAGGCGACCCAGCAGGCCAACGTCGTCGTCCCGGCCCAGATCGAGAAAGAGAAGGCGATCATCGACGCCGAGGCCGAGGCCGAGAAGATCCGCCGCAAGGCGCAGGGTGAAGCGGATGCCATCTTTGCGAAGATGGATGCCCAGGCCCGCGGTATGCTCGAGATCCTGACCAAGCAGGCGGAAGGTTTCAACCAGCTCGTCCAGGCCGCCGCCGGCGATCCGGAGAAGGCTGTGACCATGCTGATCGCCGACAAACTCCCGGATCTGGTCAAGACCCAGGTCGAGGCTGTCAAGGGAATCAACATCGACAAGGTGACCGTCTGGGACGGAGGTTCTTCCGCCGACGGAAAGACGGCCACCTCCAATTTCATCTCCGGTATGATGAAATCCGTCCCGCCGCTTGACGAACTGTTCAAGATGGCCGGTCTGAATCTTCCGTCTTATCTGAAGGGCGCGCCCCAGGCGGCCGGAGAGACGAAGGAAGAGGAGAAGTAGCCATGCCGATCATTGTCAATGTAGATGTCATGCTGGCCCGCCGGAAAATGTCTTCCGGCGAGCTGGCTGAGAAAGTTGGCATCTCCGCAGCGAATTTGTCCATTCTGAAGACAGGCAAGGCCAAGGCGGTCCGGTTTTCCACCCTGGCCTCCCTGTGCAAGGCGCTGGATTGCCAGCCGGGCGACATCCTGGAATACAAGCCCGGAGAAGAAGAAACTTGATAGATGTTTGAAAGATGACACTGGAATTTATCCTTCGGATCTTCATCGCCGGACTGCTCGGCGGGCTGGTCGGCCTCGAACGGGAACTTCGCGCCAAGGAAGCGGGTGTGCGCACCCACTTCTTGGTTGCGTTGGGCAGCGGCCTGCTCATGGTCCTCTCCCAATATGCTTTCAAAGGTGATTTCGACGCCTCCCGCGTTGCGGCCCAGGTCGTTTCCGGCATGGGTTTCATCGGGGCGGGTACGATCATCTTCCAGAAGAACGCTGTCCGCGGCCTGACTACGGCCGCCGGCATCTGGGTGGCCGCCGCGATCGGCCTGGCCAGCGGTGCGGGCATGTACGTTCTCGCCGGCGCCGCCACGCTGATGGTCATCGTCGTCCTGGAAGCGATGAACCTCCTGCTGCACCGCGACCGCAACGTAACGGCTATCTGGTTTGCCGACGACCGCGCGGCCCTGCTGGATTCGATTGATGCGATCCGAAAGGCGCCGGGGCTTTCCATCGCCTCTTATGCGCTTCGGGAGGAAAACAGGGCAGCGCAGGACGGACGTACGGTCCGTTACTCGGTATCGGCGGAGCTGAAGGTCCGCCGGGACTTTTCCTCGAAAAGCCTGACGACCCTGCTGGATGCCTTGTCCGGCGTCCACCTCGAAAGCATTGTCGGATAAGGGAAAGCCTATTGCAACCGGCGGGTCAGGGCGATGAAATCCTCGATGCCCAACTGTTCCGGCCGCAGGTCGAAGACGGGATCGCGGAGGAACGCGGCAAGTTGGTCTTCGGACCATCCTTCCCGCTGGGCCTTGGCACGCGCCAGGGGTTTGAGCGGGTTTCGCATCATCTTGCGGCGCTGCCCGAAGGCGGTCTTGACGACCGTCTTGAACAGTCCTTCGTCGCATCCCAGGTCCGTGCGGGCGTTGCGGCGAAGCCGGATGACGGCGGACTGGACTTTGGGCGGCGGGGCGAAACAGCCCGACCCGACGGAGAACAGGTATTCGATATCATACCAGGTCTGGAGCAGGACGGACAGGATTCCATACGTTTTGGTGCCCGGGCCTTCCGCGATGCGTTCGGCGACTTCTTTCTGGATCATGCAAACGACCTGCGGGATCTGCTCCCGGTGGTCCAGGATCTTGAAGAAGATCTGCGAAGAGATGTTATAGGGGAAATTTCCGATCACGCCGAAAGAGCCGGGAAAATAGCGCTCCAGCGGCATCTTGAGGAAGTCTGCCTGTAGAAGCCGCCCCGGCATGTCCGGGAAGTGCGACCGCAGGTATTCGACCGATTCCCCGTCGATTTCGACCAGGCGGAGGTCGATCTCCGGACGCTGGAGCAGATACTGGGTCAGCACGCCCATGCCCGGACCGATCTCCAGGACCGGAAACGGCCCTGAAGGAACCTCCAGGGCGTCAACAATGGCTTTTGCGATCCCCTGATCGGTAAGGAAATGCTGTCCCAACGCCTTTTTTGCCCGAACTTCCGTCATGATGCTGTCTATTTTCGGCAAAATTAAATAAATTTGTGTTGAGAAAGGGCTAAAATGCGTTTTTTCTGTTACAAAATGACCGCTTCCGCGTTTAGCCTATAGAGAAAATTGTTAGCGATGAAACAATATTTGCTCCTCTGTGCCGGCTTGCTGCTGACGACCCTTTCCTTCAGCCTGTCCGCCCAGGATTTCCTGAAAGGAAAGATTCTTTATTTCGAGAAAGGATGCTCCATTTCGGAACGGAGCGGTTCCGGATTCAGTTTCTCCCTGCTGGGAGGCCTTACTTCCAATTCCTCCCTGTCCCTGCTGACCGTAGAACGGGCGATCGAGCAGGCGGCCGATGACGACGACATCGCCATGATCTTCATCCGTCCGGACATGGTCTCAGTAGACATGACCGCCGCCGAAGAATTGCGCGAAACGCTGGCGCGCTTCCAGAAAAAGGGGAAGCCGGTCATCTGCTACGGGACCGATTTCGACAACGGCTCCTACTATCTCGGCTCCGTGGGCGACCGGGTGTTCATGCACCCCGGCTCCGACGGGTTCCTGACCGGCCTTTCCTCCACGCAGCCCTATTTCAAGGACTTGCTCGACTCGCTGGGCATCGAGATGCAGCTGATCCGCCACGGCAGTTACAAGTCTGCCGGCGAGCCCTATATCCGCAGCGAGATGAGCCCGGAAAACCGCGAGCAATACGAAGTCCTGCTGAATTCCATCTGGACCCCCATGGTCGAGGCGATGGCCGCGTCCCGGAACATTCCGGCCGACTCGCTCCGGTCATGGATTGACGGCCTGGCGCTGTCTACTTCGCAGACCTGGCTGGACCGCGGACTGGTCGACGGGCTCAAGTACCGGGATGAAATGGAGCAGTACCTGTGCCACCTTTTCGGGACGAAGAATCCGGATAAGTTGAAGAAGGTCTCCCTCTCCGACTATTGCAAGAGCGTAAAGGACAAGGGCTCCGACCGGATCGCCGTGCTGTATGCCGAGGGCGAGATCGCCCGTGGCGGCAGTGAGATCGCCGGAGAACGGTTCGCCCGCGAGATCGCCAAGGTCCGTGCCGACTCGACCGTCAAGGCCGTCGTGTTCCGCGTCAATTCCCCGGGTGGGGAGGTCGTCGCGGCGGACATGATCCGGCGTGAGATCGAACTGCTCCGCAAGGTCAAGCCGGTCGTTGCCAGTTATGGGGCCTATGCGGCATCCGGAGGATATCTCATTTCAGCCGGTGCTGACCGGATCTTTGTGGACAATTCGACCCTGACCGGTTCCATCGGCGTGTTCGGACAGTTCCTCATCTATGGTCCTGCCTTGAAGAAGGTCTTGCACATCAATCTGTATTCGGTCGGAACGAATGCCCACAGCGATGTCGGCTCCGGTCTCCGTCGCTTCAATGAGCAGGAGGAATCCTGGTACCAGGACAACATCGACGGCATTTACGAAACCTTTGTCCGCGTCGTCTCCGAAGGCCGCGGGATGACCCGCGATGAGGTCGATGCCATCGCCCAGGGCCGGGTCTGGTCCGGCAGTGACGCCATGCGCATCGGCCTGGCAGATGAGAAGGGCACCCTGATGGACGCTGTCCGTTATACGGCCGCAAAGGTGGGACTGAAGAAATACAAGATCTCCGCTTATCCGTCGAAGAAGGGAATGCTGGAGAGTCTCCTGCTGCGGGAGGACAAGAATGACGTGCCGCTGGTCCGGATCCGGGAGATCCTGCCGGAAGGCTTCTCCGTCGTTGCCAAAATGCCTTATATGACCATTCAATATTGAGATTATGATGAAAACCGTAAAGCTCTGTTTGCTGGCTGTGCTGGCCTTGGGTACGGTCCCGGCCTTTGCACAGGAAAATACGACGCGGGAGCGTCTGTCTGAAATCGAGGAGATGGCCGTTTCGGAAAAGGAAGGCTGCACCCCGAGGGAGATTCCTTTGTTTACGCTGGAAGGCGCTTCGGAATGGGGTATCGGCATCCATTCCCTCAAGTCGGAGATGCTTCCTTCAGACGGGAAGGACTGGCACTTTTACTTGATGCTCCTGGATGCGCGGATCCAACCAGCATCCTGGATCAGCCTGCACGTCGGAGCCGGCCTGTCCTGGGACTACTACCGCAGCCGCAAATCCGTTTTCTATCTGGACGAGGGGAAGAATGTCCAGGTTCGTGATATGACGGACGCCGAAAACGAATTCGGGCGGAAATTCTCGCTCTTGCGGGAGACCTCCGTCATTCTTCCGGCAACCCTTCAGTTCCACGCCGGGGATTTCTCCATCCGCTTCGGAGCGGAAGCGATCTATGGCCTGGGTGCGATGACCCGCTATAAATTCAAGAAACCGGGGGAACAGAAAGACCGGACCCGGGGCGGACGCGTGTACCCCTGGAATTACGACTTCCAGGCAGCCGTCTCCTACAACCAGATAGGCGTCTTTGTCAAATACCTTCCCGCCGACAGGCAGCTCTTCCGCGAGCCCGGCCCGCAGATCGATACCCGCTGGACCGTCGGTCTCTGCTTCGGCTTCTGATAGGAGACCAAAAAGTGAGTTTTGGTCAGCCCCTTCGGGTTTCTCAACCCCCTGTCAGGCCACCCTATGAGTGCGAGTACCGTCCCATTTCAACGGACGGTACTCGCGTTTTAAAGCTTTTTTGACAGAACCCTGCATTATTTCGGGACGGTACTCGCACTTGGAGAGTTCCTCAAGGCGCAAAGACACCCGCACCGGGCCGGAAGGGCGTCGGGACTCAGTCCATTCTCGCATCCTTCGTCCTCCGCTTGCGCGGAGAACTCGTCTGCTGCGGCTGAGTATCGCCCCGGACGCATCCGGCCCGGCGAATTACCGCGGCATTTGTCAAGTAGACAATCATAAAACCTAAAAGGCAACTGATATCAGGACTAAACAGTCTGTATCAGAACTGCAGGGCAAGTCCTACCGAACCGTCAGATAAGGCACCGATATGAAGCGAGGCCTGCGGCCGTGGCTGGTTGACTTCCCACGCCCGAAGAATTTCCCGGCGGATAATGACGTTTCTCGCTGTAAGTTTTGCAATTCTTTGTATAATTAATGCTCCAGGGTCTCGGTGCGCTGCTTGCGGGGCCGTCCTCGCCGCTTAGGCTCCACCCTCTTGGAG
>Ga0256405_10001060_pt1 | contig 80519 bp, 59 predicted proteins | sample RumenRJG_02DNA_FD_189096 | JGI IMG/M metagenome (GOLD analysis project Ga0256405, IMG submission 189096) | Bovine rumen microbial communities from Lethbridge, Alberta, Canada - RJG_02 | ecosystem: Host-associated > Mammals > Digestive system > Stomach > Rumen | place: Canada: Alberta... | reverse complement strand
TCTCTGGTTAAGGGTTTATATGGATTATACATTTCTTTCTTAATCTCATCTTTTGATGTGATACGTTTTACAAATTCTTTAACGAGTAGCAACTCTTTATCAGGAAGATTCCTCATCATAGAGACCGCAGCCTCATATGTACTCATTTCCATCTTACGCTCCTTTCACGTAACAACGGATCGTTTGCTGCTATATTCTTAATATTAAATCAGAAGCAGCCTTGCAAATTATACTATTATTCGGATTCTATCTCCAAAACTTATCTATGTCAATAAAGAAACAATTTTGACCCTACCGACATGTTCCATGAGACGAATGCAACCGCTCTTAAGACAGTCTCTCCCCTCAACATCGCCATCGCCGGAAGAGATGTATTTAATAAAGACTAATATAATGCATATTGATGTACTATACACTCACACCAAAAAACAGCCTCACCGCATGCCTCTCCGACCAGTGCGCCGGTCCCTCATTAGTCTCAAAATACTCCATGCGCAGCGCCTCTGCCTCATCATCACCCACAGTGGCGCCCATGCCTAACTCCTCATACTGCTCGTCACTATGATATGCCGACGGCGTAGACCTGATCCAGTAAGCCTCATCTGACCTCCACGTAGACGCCGCCCTATCCATATACTCATCCTCCAGTATATGCGTACTCACCTGCATAGATAAAGTGTGTGACTCCAAATCATCACCACCCGGCGCATCTATCTCATCAAGCTCCTGCTCAGACGCCAGCCACAACGACATTTCATCAGACCTAAACATACCATCCATACACTCCAGCTCCAGCTCACCTGTGATGTACCACTCCCAGTAATCCTCCTTGTTAAGCTCACTTGACCCCGCCTCATAGCCGAGAGAGTACACCTTGTCCTCGCTATGTATCGCTAGATCAACATAGTCATCAGCATCCTCATCATAATAAGTGACCTTGTACCCCGGCAGATGCATGACATAATCCGTGTAATCACCATCAGCATTTTCCAGGGAGAAACCATAGGTGTCGTAGCCAAGCCCCTCATCATCCCCCTGATTCAAAAAGTGATATAACCAGGTATCCGTTATGCCGTGAGTATTAGTGACCCTCAGGGAACCATCAGCCTTACGCGTGAGCCCCGGACACATGGCAACCTCTGACAACTCATCCAGCGCATACGCCTGCGCCAAAGTCATGGCACCGTCATCTATGGAAATCAGCGATACATATATCGGATAATTAACCGTATCAGCCTCATTGTAGACACCCTCCGAAATGGACGTATACATATTTGGCTTATCATATATGCTGCCATCAATTGAGTCCTCAACCGTAGGTATATAAATCTCTGAACCAGTCAAGTACAAAAGCGACGTACACCCCGCATCGATACAGTCATGATAGTTTTCCGGATGTGCCAGTATCTCATCCCATGAGTCAGTCGCTATGCAATGAGTGCCCTCACCATCAGCATGCGAATGTATACGCTCGTCACCATCATCACTAGTATCTACATCATCTCCCTCGAGCTCACTTGCTGTCGCTATCTCACTCTCCGTCGCTATCTCACTCTCCGTCTCTGTTTCACTCTCCGTCGCAATATCTCTTTCAATATCTTCTACGATATCTCCCACACTATCTTCTGTATTGTCCTCAGTAGATTCCTCATCACTCTTTTTATCATGCTTCTTTTTATCCTTATCGATCAAAAGAGACCCATAACTTGATATACCATTTGGACGATACTCCCAAGACTGCTCCTCACCATCCTCTGAAATATCAAAATAGTTGCCCGGATTTCTCTCCGGTATAAATAAATACTCAACCTGTCCAATGGTATGGTAGCCCGTCAACATATGTCCATCATCCGGATCAAGGTAATAAGTAAAACCATCCTTGTCCTTGTGCCATCCAGTTTTTACCCTCGTCTCAGTGACTATATTATCGTCATCCTCATCATCCAACCTGACTGCAGGTACATTTTTCTCTTTATCATAAGTAATCGTCTCGTAGTAGAACCAATCCCTTGATCCATCGTCATAAACCCATCCCGCATACACTGTTCCTGTACAAAGATTTGTTAAGCCAGAAACAAACATAATAACCAACACCAAAAATGACCGTAATCTCGTATTTAACAAAAAGCTACTCCTCTCTCACTGCAGTTAATTACAGCTATGACAAAGCACCCAGGCTGTAATTAACTTTTGGCTTCCAAGGGGAAAACCAATTACTACACTACAAAGTGGCTCTGCTCCAGAGCGCACGAGAAGGCATATTAAACTAAGCGCGCTTATTTGTAAACGTATGTATATTATTTAATACAAAAACAGCGGATAAATAGATTATATATCCGCTGTTTTTGTACATTTTTAAAAATATTATTTGACTTATCTATTTTCTCTATGATTTCCGATGCAATAACGAAGGCAGATATATCGACTTCCGTACTGTCAACTACGTCGTCCTTTGGATTTATAGTCTTTCGGTGCTCAATCACTATCCCTGCAACCATGCTGTCTACGCTTCGTGTAGCACGTTACCATGCCCCACGCAAGACTCGCTTCCGATGCTGCGGCTTACAGCTTATCGAGCGGACGTTTGCAATCCGCTATATGAAGCGCCCTTAGCAGGGCGCACTGACAGGCACTCGCCCCAAGACCTTGGTTATCAGATAAATCTGAATTGGATGCCGGGAATGAATATGTTTGATTAACGGATAATTATTTTTATTGACATATATTCAAAAAATTATTCTTCTTTTATATTGAAAGCTTACTACTCAAGGTTTAGAATATAAGCAAGGAGAGGAAGAATAAAGCTTAGAGTCTAATTGAACTGTTATTCATGTTACGTGTCGGCGTTTACGGGGCTTGAATTCAACGCTTGTAGCATAAATACAGAGAGAGGTGACTTTATGGACTCGATTGAAACTTTTATCAAAATCGCTATTGCAGTTCTTAACTGCTTAGCCGCGCTGGCCAACCTTTTGGACACCGTATGGAAGATAATAGATAAAATTTTGAAAAAGAGACCTTAGCTTCTATCTAATTCCTCGCTACAACTTGATAATTAAGGACGAGGGTACGCACTCGTCCTTTTTTACGTTGCAGGTTATTTTTAAAGTCAGTATATGTCCACCTTTAATGGGGCGAGTAGACAGGGGGGGATTGCTCCCTCTGCCCCTCACAGAATTCCGGACGTGCGGCTTTTCCACATCCGGCTCTTTACGAGACTAATCGGGCGGACGTTTGCAATCCGCTATATGAAGCGCCCTTAGCAGGGCGCACTGACAGGCACCAATGTCTAAAAATAAGGGAGCCAGTCGCCCAGCTCCCACACAGCCCACCCATGTCAATTAAGATAAGCAATAAACACTCGGGAGAAGCAATCACGCCTCTCCCTGCTTTTTTATCACCCCGAATCTCACAAGCATCGGATAGAGGTAACTCCCAGCCCCCGGCAAACCTAGCGCCTTCGGTCCTTTTACTAGGCCGTGCATCTCAACTGCTCTTTGATACCCCAGTTCGACTGTACTCCTGCTTATGCTCTTTTTTAGCTTTGCTTCCTCTTCTGTCCCAGGGTTTGTGGTCACCCACAGTTCGTTACCATAGCCTGGAATTGCTTCTCCACCGTATCTCCTTCCTCCGCCCTTCTGATCCGTGGCGCGACTTATCATGTAGGAAAAGGATACACCGGGTCTGCTTCCTCTCCCGCTGGTTTGAAAGATGTATCCTTCAAAAGCGACCACACAGTGCCAGAGCACGGCTTTCCAATCATGTTCTCCCGCCCTTTGCAGGGCATCCACTGCGGCCTGCTTTTCTTTCACAGTTATATCGTATTTCGTCGATGTACCGGATGCTGCCTTCCGCTCCTTCCACCTTCGACACCTCTTTGCATTTGCCGAAGGCTCTGGCAGATTGTAGACCACATCCATATAAGGGAGCGAGACACTCACTGAAACCGTGGAAATCTCCAGCTCATCAGCTATGCGCTTTATCGCTGCCGCCGGATCCATCCCCTCACCACCTTCTTCCAAGCTGCCTGTGTAAAGCCTGAACATCTCCTGAATCGTTCTGGTCTGCTGTGTTGTCCACAGGCCGCCAGTGACCAGGATTTTCTTGATCTTGGAAGTGGAGAGCCTGATACCCTGCTCCGCAAGCTCACGTTGGAAGGATATCAGGCTCTTATGATTTGCCGTCATCCCCGGTGCCCAGTCTTCGCCCGGAGTTCTATCTTCTCCCCCAGCTGTCGGCGGTGCGGTGTTTTCGATACGATCATCGTAGGAGGAGTTGTAGAGGGAGCAAATGAAATCGATATAGTCACTTGAGGGGTTGGTGCTCATTCGTCTCACCTCCCGGAAAGCTGTAAATCGGCCGGAAATAATTCTTCCAGATCCACTCACCGTTCTTGTAATAGCCTGTCACAATGGATGTTACGGAATAGGCTGTGGGTATCTCCCGCTTCATAACCCTGTAGTCGCCGAAGTCGCCATCTATTTCATACTTTTCAAAGTATCCACCGATATTGTCCCAGAACCAGTTGTTTTCAAGCCTTTTCTCCGGCAGATTCTGAATCTGCGTCGTCCACATCTGATACTGGATGTATGTTGTGTTATCTTCTTCGAAGTTAAAATCCTGATCTGCGATCCAGTAGAGGTCATTATGATACTGATACACCCAGCAATGGCAGTCTGGTCGATATACACGGGGAATGCCAGCTGTTATAAACTCTGCGTCTATTTTCGGCGCTGTAAAGCTCTCTTCCGGGAAATATCGAACGCCAGCTGACGATATGAACACACCCGTGGATAAGGGCAAAGTCAGCGGCCATTGAATCAACACTTCGTACTCACTGTCTTCTGCTTCCCCGCTCGCCGTGAAGCCAACGTTCGTGTAATCCCGGTCGCAGAGGAAATAAACATTTACATCGGGTCGAGCCAGTCCATACTCCATAGTCAGCATTATCTGTTCTCCGTTGTCTGTCGAATGCAGGAGCAGCTTCGGAGCACCCACGGGATGATCGTAACGAAAGGCAAAGCCATTAAGTTCGACTTTACCATCATGCACAAACGCCTTATCAATCTGAAAACAGTAAGCTCTTGATGTAGTATCCGCTTCCACACCGCTTGCTCCGCGCCCGTGGATATAGACGCCGAGACAGACTATCATGAAAACAAGGCTAATGGATGTGATTACCGCCATCCTGCGTTTCCCGGAGGCCAGCATGCTGACAAGGTTGAAAAGCTCGATACCAATCACAGCGCCGAGCGTGTTGGAAAACACATCATCCCACTCAAACAGTCCTCTCATCAGAAACAGCTGGAGCGTCTCGACGGAGAGGGAGAACAGGATTGCAGTCCCCGTTATCATGGCTACTCTGGACTTGTGGTTGGAGGTCGGCAGGACAGAGCTCACCAGAAAGCCAAACGGAATAAACATGGCTATATTTGCCATGATTTCGTTTCCCAGATCTGTATCCCCTGCAAACCACCGCTTATAGGACCAGAACAGTTCAAACTGGGCGACATGGTATCCCGTCGGTCGTTTCAGCACAGTGAACCACAGGACAGTAAAAATGTAAACGAGCAGGAAGATCAGACTAATCGTCTGCCTGTTGCGGTTGTTTTCGATATGGGTCACCTCCCATGGATAATGACGGTATAGTACCACAGAATCGGTAAAATGTCAAATAACACATGTAAATTAAGATATGTGAAAGAACCAACCGAGGAAGACCTGCTTCCCCGGTCAGTGACTCAATCCCTACGGAACAAATCTCTCGTGTAGACTTTTTATTCTACATCGTCCAAAGTCCCTTCATTTTCGCATAGGTAAGGTCAAGTTTCTGTCACCGTAAGCATCCATAAGGGCAATCATATCCTCAAGGCTGTGCGGATTGAAAACGATCTGTTCTGAACTCATGTACAATGATCTCCGATTGATAATACTCCGTAAAAGGCTTCCACCCTCCACAGGCATCACCATATATCGCTCTGGATTCTGTACATAGCAAGTTAATAATGAAGCCCACTGAGCTCCTTCCGAAGTACTCCGGTAGTTGCTCAGTGGGCTATGTACATTACTTGTAGTATTCCGCGTACCACTCGGCAAAATGTCTGAGGCCTTCTCTTATCCCGATCTCAGGCCTAAATCCGTAGTCCCGCTCCAACGCAGCACTGTCAGCGTAGGTCACAGGGACATCCCCGGCCTGCATGCCGACCAGTTCCCGGTGTCCCTCGAAGTCATAGTCAGCAGGAAACACGCCTGCTTTGACCAGTTCCTCCTGGAGCGTACTGATGTAGTCCAGAAGGTTCTCCGGCTGACCGCCGCCGATGTTGTACACAGCGTATGGCGGAATCGGAAGACCGTCCTCTCCGTTCTTCTTCTCCGGCGCTCCCTGCATCACGCGATACACACCCTCCACGATATCGTCGATGTAGGTGAAGTCCCGGCGCATATCTCCGTAGTTGAAGATCTGGATGGTCTTCCCGGCGACCAGCTTCTGTGTGGCGCTGTAGTAGAACATATCCGGGCGACCGGCAGGACCGTAGACCGTGAAGAAACGGAGTCCTGTGGACGGGATATTGTAGAGCTTAGAATAGGCGTGTGCCAGAAGCTCATCGGATTTCTTTGTGGCCGCATAAAGGCTTACCGGGTTATCCACCTTGTCCTCTGTGCTGAACGGCACCTTCTTGTTTCCGCCGTAAACGGAGGAACTGGATGCATAAACCAAATGCTCCACTGGGTTATGACGGCAGGCTTCCAACAGATTGTAAAAGCCGATGATGTTGGATTCGATATACACATCCGGGTGATCGATGGAGTACCGAACACCAGCCTGTGCCGCAAGGTTCACCACGATATTGAAGTGGTAGGTGGCAAACAGGTCATCGACCAGAGCCTTGTCTCCGATGGAGCCTTTGACGAACACATGCTTAACCGGGCTCCCCTCTGCCGCCTTTTCCACAAGGCTGAGACGGTACTCCTTCAGCGCTGGGTCGTAGTAGTCGTTCATATTGTCGAGGCTGACCACAGTTCCGACGCTCATTTCCTTAAGCAGACGGATCACAAGGTTGGCTCCGATGAATCCCGGCGATCCGGTCACCAGGATGGTTTTGTTGTTCAAATCTATGTGCTGCATTCTTAATCCCTCCTGAACAGGTCACGGGTATAGACCTTCTCTTCCACATCATCGAGCGCCGTATCATATCGGTTTGCGATAATGCATCCGCACATATTCTTGAACTTCTTGAGGTCATTGACCACAACGGAACCGAAGAATGTCGTTCCATCCTCAAGCGTCGGTTCGTAGATCACCACGGTCGCTCCCTTGGCCTTGATCCGTTTCATGACGCCCTGGATGGAGGATTGACGGAAGTTGTCGGAATTCGACTTCATGGTAAGCCGGTAAACGCCCACCACGACTTCCTTCTGGCGGCTTTCTCTGGCCGGATCGTAAGATTCGCTGTTGCCGTAGGTCCCGGCAATCTCCAGAACGCGGTCTGCTATGAAATCCTTCCTGGTGCGGTTCGATTCGACGATTGCCTCGATCAGGTTCTCCGGCACATCCTGATAATTTGCCAGCAGCTGCTTCGTATCCTTCGGTAAGCAGTATCCGCCGTATCCGAATGACGGATTATTGTAGTAATCACCCACACGCGGATCAAGACACACACCCTTGATGATCGGTGCGGTCTTGAGGTGTTTGACCGCGGCGTAGGTATCCAGTTCGTTAAAGTAGCTGACGCGGAGTGCCAGATAAGTGTTCACAAACAGCTTGGTCGCCTCTGCCTCCGTGGTCTCCATGAACAGCACAGGGATACTTGTTTTGATTGCCCCCTGCTGCAGGAGAGACGCGAACTCTTCCGCCGCTTTCATGTTCGCCTCGTCACTTCCAACAATGATCCGGCTCGGATACAGGTTATCGTAAAGAGCCTTGGATTCCCGTAGGAACTCCGGGCTGAAGATAATGTTGTCCATCCCCATCTTCTCCCGGACATGGACGGTGTATCCAACCGGGATCGTGGACTTGATCACGATGGTCGGCTTGACATCTCTGTCCGCTGTGGCTGTCTTAATCGTGCCCAACACTGCCTCAACCGCAGAGCAGTCAAAGAAGTTGGTTTTCACATCGTAGTTGGTCGGAGCCGCGATGATGATGAAGTCAGCGGTAGAATACGCTGTTTCGGCATCTGTGGTGGCCGTAAGACTCAGTCCCCGTTCCTCATGCTCCGCCATATATTTTTCGATGTACTCATCCTGGATCGGGCTCTTCCAGTTGTTGATCTTCTCAACCTTCTCAGGGATAATATCCACAGCGGTCACATTGTGGTGCTGGGACAGCAGGACTGCAAGGGAAAGACCAACATAGCCGGTTCCGGCCACAGCGATCTTCTTCCGGTCAACCGCTACCAGCTCCGCCTCGTCATCCACAATGACATCGGTCGGCTTAAAGCCAAGTACAGCCGAAAGATTCAGAAGCTGATCCACGGACGGGCTGTAGTCCTGCATCTCAAGTCTGGACAAAATGGATCTGTTTATATTTGCCCTCTTCGACAACTCAGCCTGGGAAAGCTTCAACACCTTTCTCCGGCTGACCACGATCTCCGAGAGGAGTTTCAGTGATAAATGCTTCATATAGGATTCCTCCCGCTATCATTTGTTGCTAATAGCGTCAATAATAGTTTAGCTGTAACATCAATATAATAACAGGAGTCCCCGATCAATACAAGATATTTGTTGTTAATGACAGGGATTGTTTTTCTTCAGCTCCCCTATTTTACGTCATTTTGGACGCTGTCAGCGTCAATGCGAAAGCAGGAGCAGACGTTAACAGCAACAAAACAGCCCACTAAGCTGTTTCCGATCATTCTCGGTACTTGCTTAGTGGGCTTGTGTGTCCGCTTTTAGATGAATTTGAACAGCCTCCACACAATCCATCTGTAAGAGTCCGCGGCACTAATGTCGCTCTTAAGTCGCTATATACTTTTGATTCTTACTCTGTGGCTTGTCTGGAATTGTTCTTCTAAGCTTGCCCTCGAGTATCAGTGGTGTAATAAGTTTCTGACGAACATACCTCTCCGACTTGATTTTAAGATATTCTTGTATTTCTGCTTTGGAACGCTCCCTCACGCAAAATTCTATTATTAGTTTCTTCTTATCTACTTCGTCATCATAGGCACTAGTGCCTAAGTCAGTGCCTAAGTTGGCCGATAATAGCGGCAGATTAATTATAGTTCTATCCGGTTTATCTGCTCCAAACTGCTCTTCCACCGTAGGGGCTTCCAACTTTTCTCTCTTCCAAACCTCAAATATATCAGGCACTCCGGAACCCGCATGTTCACCAACGCCAATCAAATTGAACATCTTAAACAGGTTTTTGTTTCTTGGTTCAGAAATACCACCTTTTAGCATCTGTTCCTTACCTAACCGAACAAGTCCGGGATTTGCCAAAGTTATCCTATCCGGATACCTTTCAATAACTACACTCCAAGATTGAAAATAGTCCGTGTTGACAAGGCAATTTGCAATAGCCTCTCTAACTGCAAGATGCTTTGGGGTTTCTTCAACTCTATATGGTCCTTCAGTCATAAAAGGCTTTTTGAAATCAGCTGTTATCTTCGGATATACCTGAGCAAAAAAATCAAATATATTCCCACTCCAATCTCCAGATTGACTCTGTACCCGGTCTGTCCATCGTATGTTAGGATCCAGTTTTTCCCTATAGTCCAAAAAGTACTCCGGGAACTCGGTTGTGATCAGATACTCTTGTCCAAACATCAGAAGACCCGCCGCCGTGGGAACTATCTTCCCTTTATAATCTTTGGCTGCACCGATTCTCACAAGAAATTCGTCATCCAGCAGCTGAGTCCATGGGTGATTGTCATGGCGTGTGTTATAACGGACACGATAAGCGCGGATACTGCTTTTATCAAAATCCGAAATTGAATAATCTTCCAAAATTTTCATATCCGGAGTATCGTCTGCCTGATCTCGTAACATTGCAAGTACTTCTCTTTTAGTACAATGATAATCACCTTCCCAATTTCTCTTAAATGTTCCGGCAAACATATCACCATTTATAAATACCGGCTTATTCTCTCTTGTTGCTCGTGGAACTCTTATAACAAGAATCACATCACCGTTAATTTCATAATCCGTAACATCAACTTCTCGAAGCAGGTTAATACTGACCTTCTCCGGGTTATTCATCACATCCCAAAAATCTTTTCTTAATTTTGAAACATCCTTTAGCCCACAGGTCTCCCAAGTATGATCCTCATGTTCAACAACTCCCAGGATAATGCAACCACCATAGGTATTGGCAAAAGAAGAATATGTGTCCCATAACGATTTTGGCAGGCCACCCTTTGCTTTCTTTACCTCAAGACGATCATCTTCACGATAAGAATCGAAGTTCTTCAGATCAAATTGTGTCTGTCCACTCATCACCATTCAACATCCTCTTTTCTCAAAACATACGTTTCTCCGCACACTCAATCCTACCTCTAACCCTGCCTCCTGTCAACCATTTTCCAAACATCTGTTCCCATCAGTTCTTCGGCGCCAGCCACACTCCCCCAGAGCTCACCTTCTCTCCTCTGATCATGCTGTTCAGCCCGTTCAGCGGCACAACCTCCACATAGTAGTTCCCGGCCTCCTGAACCAGCCCCTTCAGGTCATACTCCAGCACATTCTCCACCCTCATTGTCTTTTCCTGTGCCTTGATCTCTTCGTCCTTCTCGGTCCCCGTTGGTCCCTTGCCCACATCTCCGAACACTTCCATGGTCTCCTTATGTACCTTCGTGTTCGACTCGTCAGCAATCACGGTCCTGTAAGACCAACCATCCTTCATCACCTTTATCTCATAGGCTGAAGAACCCATTGCTTCGTCCCACGACACTATTCCCTCCGGCGATATCTTTACAGAATTAACACTTCCGGTGTGCGTCAATGCAAGCTTTGCTATCTTTACCTTTACAGTCGCATCATACCCGTCATTGTTCACTTCGACTTCCTCAACAGTAGCACCACTCCCCGCTGTGCCTCCGGCAAGAAGATTAGTCACACTGACGTCTTCTTTCTTAAGATTAAACTTATAACTGTTCTTACCGGTCAAACTTATCAGGAATTCCGGTTCGTCATCCAGTCCCCATACAGGGTCCTTATGGTTAATCGTCATAACACTGACTTCATAATCACTATTCTCCTTATCGTTATTGATTATAATGTTCTCCGTCTCCACGCTCTCGCCGATCTGTATTTCCGGATCTATCGTCAATGCAACGACCGGATCGTCTTCGCAAAAGCCGCCCCGGTTGTTGACCCACTCAGAACCATTAAAACAACTAATACTCTCAAAAAATACCCTGCTCTCTTCACGACTCTATCCCTCTATGAAATATCACACTTGTTTAATGCGATTAAAAACGCCTAAAAGACTTGTAAAAACAGTATGTCAACCTACCGGAGCTAAAGTTTATAAAAAATGTCCGATACACGGTTCAAGATTTCGTTTATAATTCATTCTACCATGGTAGCCACATATCATCTTCCTTCATGTACTATATCCCTGTTCTATATGTCACACAGTCACCAGCTCTATCTCCCTCCCATACTTCTCTCCGCTTTCTATCGTGGATCTCGTTCCGCTGTTTCTGCCTGCGTCTATTACAAACAGCTTATCCGACATCGCCGCTATCAGGCGGTTACGCATTGGGAAATGAAAGTTTCTGGGTGTAGTTCCAGGGGGATATTCCGAAAGGACGCAGCCGGTTTTGATGATCTCCTCATACAGTTTTTCATGTACCTTTGGATAACATATGTCTGCTCCGCTGCCGAGTACTGCTATGGTGTATCCGTTTCCTTTTATGGCTGCAGTATGGGCATAGGAATCAACACCTTTAGCCATTCCGCTTATTACTGCTTTATTTTCTGACACTGCTCTTTCAGCTGCGATGATGGCTCTTTCCTTGCCTTCGTGAGAACATCTCCTTGCTCCGACTATACCGGCAGAATCAGCATATTCATTTATACGGAGTTCTCCTTTGACATACAGAAGAACAGGGACATCCACTATTCCTTTGAATCGTTTTGGATACCGGATGTCTTCATATGTCACTATATCTATACCGGTGCCTTCTGCTTCAGAAAAAATTCTCACCGCAGCATCCCTGATGAAACTGTCATTCCTTTGAGCAAGAAATGCCCTTACCTTTCTTTGTGAAATAAAACTTTTTACCGCATTATTGAGGATATCTTCATCTGACATTGAAAAACAGGCATCGATACCCCCACATATCCCGATAATGGAATTATCAAATACCGGTCCCAATCCATCCATTATCGAGAGCATTATGTATTTTTCTATTTTTTCTTTATCATCATTCATATCTCATGCTATGGCATACATCTGGCTGCTGGAGACATCGAGGTCACGACAGCCAAGTACCCTTACTATATCTTCCCGTCTTATATTTTCTGATCCGTCAAGATCTGCCGATGTCCTGGCAAGCCTCAGGAGCTTATGTATGACTCTGGCACTGTAGCCGAATTTCTCACTTGCCCTCTTCAGGATTCCGGTGCACTCTGTATCAAGCTTACAGTACTTTTGGATCATGGTTGTGGTCATCTGGGCATTGCAGTTCACTAGATCATCGTCCTTAAATCTTTCCTGCTGTATCTTTCTGGCCTTCTCAACCTTTTCTCTTAACTGGTTTGAAGTGTAGCTGCTCTTTTGGCTGTCAAGATCAAAGAAATCAACATGCGCAACACTCTTCTGTATATCTATCCTTTCGAGGATCGGTCCAGAGATTTTCCCACGGTAGTGTATGATCTCATAATCTGTACAGCGGCACTTCTTCGAAGGATAATATCCACACGGACAGGGATTCATGGCTGCCACAAACATGAAATTTGCGGGATATGAGTTTGTGCCGTTCACCCTGGAGATAGTGACCCGCTTGTCCTCCATGGGCTGACGAAGGGCATCAAGTGTGCTTCGTGAAAATTCTGCCAGTTCATCAAGGAAAAGCACTCCGTTATGAGAAAGTGACACCTCACCGGGTTGAGCATAACTGCCACCACCGATCAAGGCATTGAGAGAAACGTTGTGATGAGGCGCACGGAAAGGCCGCATCTTTATGAGCCCCTCACCTGCATCCAGCAATCCTGAAATACTGTGTATCTTTGTAACTTCCAGTGACTCCTTTTCTGTCATCTTCGGAAGTATGGTGGGGATCCGCTGGGCTATCATGGTCTTTCCACAGCCCGGTTCTCCTATCATGAGGATGTTATGACCTCCCGCAGCTCCCAGCATTATCGCCTCAATGAGTTCATCCTGACCCTTGACATCGGAAAAGTCCATGCATGTCCCCGTAGGCCCCTCATCTGTTATATTTGACAGAGTTCTGTCCGTGTCCTCCGTTTCTCCGGATGTATCCTTATCTTTTAACTCCGGTTCTCTGAGTCCTCCGCTCTCTAGAAGCTTCACTGTATCCGAAAGGTTACTTACCGGATAAATATTTATGCCGGAAACAGATTCCGCCTCCTGCTTATTCCCGTAAGGGACTATTACCGAACTGACACCGCATTTTCTGGCTTCAGTTATCATCGAAAGAACGCCTGTACATGGCCTTATCCTGCCATCAAGAGACAATTCACCTATAAAAGCATAATCTCCAAGATTCTTAGGGGCTATCTGATCCGTCTGATACAGGAGCGCGATGATCATCCCGAGGTCAAAATGTGAACCTCTCTTCTTTTTATCACCGGGTGCCAGGCTAATGATCACCTTATCCTTTGGTATGTCATATCCACAGGACTCTATGGCTGCCTGTATCCTCTCTCCTGCCTCTTTTATCGCCTGGTCGGGCAGGCCTATTATTGACATCCCCTGCTGCTGTCCCCTTATGGTGCTGGCTTCTATCTCAACCATAAATCCGTCAACACCCGAAGTCGCCATACTTTTTACTACTATTGCCATTTATATCAGTTCCTTCTTTGCAATTATTCCTATATTTTTCTCGATCAGTTTATCTTCTGAACAATAACGCTCATCACCACGGGAGCCACATGTCATCTTCCTTCATATCCTTTTGGATCAGCATTTCCTGCTCTGCATGTGATATCTTTCCCTCTACAAACATGCGGTACTGTTCTCTAGGTGTATGTCTAAAAGTGCCCAGTACCTTATCTGTTTCAACAAGCTCATTTATCATAGCTGTAACCTTTTTAGTGCTATATCCTTCTTTATCTCCTAAGACCGGAGTGACAAATTTTCCGTAACTTGTGTATTCATATGCGATAGGTTCACGAACCATCTGTGCCTTGACAGGATTGAGATGTATATACCTACTCACTTCAAGCAGGTATTTCTCATCTTCAATGAGACACGCCGTGTATCTGTCTTCGAAGAGATGACCTGTATAATGGTATTTTCTGTTAAAATTCATTGCATAGGGATGAAGTATACGGTTCATGATCTTCCATAACTCTATATTTTCAGTCTCAAGGAGCATATGGAAATGATTCGTCATCATGCACATCGAGTGTATCCTGAATGGGTACAACAGCCGTGCTTTTTTCACTCCTTCTATAAAGGACAGATAATCATCCTCTTCCTTATAAAGGCTGACTCTTCGGTTCCCTCTGCTCATTACATGATATATTGCCCCCGGATACCATGTTCTCTTTTTTCTTGGCAAAATATTCTACCTCTTAATTCAATATAATTCTATTTGTTCAATTATATGAACCTAAAAATAAATCATTATTTTTCTCCTTTATCCATCATACCGGTCAATGCTTCAACATACCCAATCATTCGATCCCTCATGGTTTTATCCAACTTGTTAAACCCGCTTATCAAAATACCCGTGTCGGTCCCCTTGGGCACAACATAATAATCGTGGTTTCTACCGCGTCCTTCAACCGGGTCGACACCTGACAACAGCCATTCAGGTGACACATCCAATGCTTTGCATATTGGAAGAATCTTCTCCGATGATGGATTAGTCTTGTTCTTCTTCCATTCACTAATAGTACTTGGAAGTATTCCCGTTTCTTCTGAGAACTCCTTCTGGGTCATATCTATCTGTCTTAATCTTTCAAATATCCGTTCACTTATCGTCATAATGATGTTCCTCCATATGCCCTACAATTTTGTCAATATAACTCCGTAAGAATCCTCTGCACCAATGTGTTAATGAAGAGTTTCTTTAAGTCTTCCCCTTAATATTCATCGAATGCTTTCTTCAGCTTAAAAAACGTCACCCCTTCTTTGTTCTCACTATCAAGCTCGTTTACTTCATCTTGAGTAAGCATCAGCCCGGTGGGATTTCTCCCAATAATAACATACTGATTCTCTGTATCCATGACGATATAATTTCTCATTTTGTCATCCAAAAGAAGATCCGCATTGTCTATAACAAACAATTTTCCTTTTGAATTTTTAATAGATGACTTAAATCCTTTATTGTGATCGATGTAATTGAAGCATCTTATCCGCTGATCCTCAGAAGAATATTCGCGCAGGAACGAGTAAACCGCGGACTTCCCAACTCCCGAATCCCCTGTCACAAATGTGACATTCGAATCAAAAGTCAGATCCAGAATATAATTTGTGTGTCTTGTCTGTATTCTGTCAAGAATGATCGGTTTAATCTTCATCCTTCCACCACTTTTTTAATCCTTCATAATCTGTATACAAATGCTCTCCATCTGTATCGACTGCTTTTGCTTCTGTCATGTTAAATGCTATCATCGGATATTCACAAAATACATTTCCCCGTTCTAAGACATATATCATTTCTAATGCATTTTCACCACATTCAGATATATCAAAGATCTTATCCGGATTATACATTATATTTAAAGTAGTCTTGCATCCGGTAGACAATTTATCAATATTAAGTTTCGTGCCATCAAATCTTGATGCGATAAAATACTTATCGAGCATTTTTGACCTGTCTATATTCCAAATAACATTAGATGCCCTTTCATCAAGCTTCTCCACGGTATACTTGTTAAAATACTGATCATTAATCTTTATCAGCTCCAACGATTCAGGAATTGCCTTTTTCTTGTATATCTTTATCATTTACAAACCTGCTTTCGCAAACGATTCTTTCAAAACAGAATTTTCATATATTTCTAATATTTTCTGATCAGCTGTTGTTCCTGCCCCATCGAGCCCGCAGATATCATCCGGCATGCGATCTGCCCATTCACAATAGTCTACAGTAAAACAAGCGCCAAGTCTTCCCTTTGTAGTTTCAAATCCCGTATTCCTTGTTATTTCGAAGAGAAGCTTTGCTGATAGCTGCTCTGTATTTAATGTTTCTGAAATACTGAGTGCAGCCTTCATCGCCTTTAGTTTGGCAACATCTCCTCCGTTGTTGATCACATCTACCAGGATATCTTTCAGATCAAGTAGTCCGGTCCTCTTTTCCTTCAGCTCATCCTGCTCTGCAAAAACCCAATCTACCAGCATCTTAAACGACAGAAGTACAAATTCAAACGAATGTATCTTAATTAAAGACACACTTTCCTTGTTTTTCATCGCGGAGTATAATCTTTGCGTCTCTCTTAGTACTTCCGGGTTATCTATAGTGCTATCCAAAAGAATATAATACCTATTACCTTCTTCAGTTATTTTTGACACAGCCTTACATAATTCTGTATTGTTCCTCTTTGATTCGACTGTATATTTCTTGTATAAAACACCAAAGACCCTTTTCCAAAATTCAAATCCGGAACCTGTATCCTCGCACCAAACATATGTACTCAATCAGCATTCCTCCATTTTCTGAATAAATTCAATGATATCTCAATATATCGACAAAATAAATCTCTCTTTCTTATTGATTTCGAAAAGACTTCCCGTACATGCTATCAATGTCCGCCAAATTTTCATGTTCCACCCAATTCCATTTATATATCAACATTTCAATATTCTGAATCTTATCACAATCCAAAATTTCTGTCAATCATTGGCCAATAATCAGCTTCTCGCAAAGACTTTGTAATCTTTTTGTAAGAGTCCGCGGCACCAATGTCCTGCCGTCCTGCCATCATATTTCGTTACTCTATCTTCAGAGATTTGGGATGTTGTCCAAATCAACTGGTGCCAGTTATTCATGCCTTTTCATCTTCCACAGTTGACTTCGGTGGCGATGGATCGTTAATCTCTGCCACATGCTTTCGCCACAAATCGTCTTTCTGCTTTTCGATGGCTTCCGCGATTCGCAGTTGTTCCTTCTTTTCCCGAAGAATTCCTTCGAGGACAGCGATCTCGGTTCTTAATCTTGATACATCGGGAGGTTCCATAACTTTGTCACCTAGGCTTCTATTATTTCATGTTTTTTACTTCGTTCGCACTCACCCTGCTGTGATAGTTGTGTTCTACCACAGGCAGGGGTTATATGGTGGCTGGATGTACATATTCTCACCGCATCGCTATCGCATATAGATGCACACTCACTCTTTTCCCGTTCCGATTCAATACAGCTTTGGCATGCCGCGAATCAGTGTATGCCGTAGCAATATCTCGAATTCCCTCCACTGTTTCATATGGAAAGATATAGCCATCCATGTGATTCATGACCTTTACCCAGAAGTCTCCGAATCCTTTTACCGTAGCGTATATGAGTATGTATACAAGCGGACAGCCATTCGGATCATAATTCGTCAGAGCCTTGTTGATATGGTTGTCTATCTTCCCACTTTCAAAACTTGCCAGTTTTAGGCCTTCCATGATAACAGCTGGATTACCATTATCGCAGAGCATAATATCTACTTCGCCTGCGTCCTTACCACTTTCAGAATCACCCTGCCTGGTCTGATCCTTGACCTCATAAACGATGCTTAACTGATTTCTGATCCCGTCGTTGATGCTGTTTTCCTTCTCACCTTCATACAGCTTATCCTTCTGCACATTCAGTAGCGCCTTCATGACATTCCTGGAAACAGTATCCTCATCGAGAATTGAAATTGGTACTCCGTCAAGTGCCTCTATCAGTTCGTCTTCCACACCGATGATCTGATAATAAATCTGCTTCTGAATCCTTGTGATTAGCTTCTTCTTTGTTTCTGTTGTGCCCCTGTGTGCCTCGATATCTTCAAAACACCGATGTCGCCCAATCAAATCTATAACCGGCTTACGAATGAACATCTCATTCAGCGTTCCCAGAACGTCCTCAAGACTATCTGCATCCCGGCAGAACGACCCGGACAGAGTCATTGCCCAGTTCAGAAGATCAGACTCCGGGAACAGAGATGGGATATTACGGACTTTGCAAAAGCCATTCACCACCTTCGCCTTTTGAACAATGAGCTTGCCCGCGCCTGTGATCTCGACAAGTTGGGATTCATCGAATGCTTCCTCGACATCCTTGTTGTCGCGCTTGGCAGGACCGAGGATAACAGGCAAATCGGAGAAATCCGGTACTGCTATTTCAGCTTCCGGAGCCTCTTCATCTGTATCAATCGCCAGAGCAGATCCCCATGCGACTTGCTCATCCACAAACTTCGACGCCGCGTCAATCAGCCCAAGTCGCCATGCGATGGATCGGTCATCGGTTGCTTTCTGGATTTGCTCATACTGCTTTACAGCAAAGTCATTCAAGCCAAGCAGAAGATCTGGCGGTGTTATGGCTCTCTTCCACGCATCGGATAGTCCGACCTGCTGTAAGGAGGCAATCTGCGCCGAGACGCTTGTCATCTGATCGTACTGAGCCATGACACCAGATAGACCAGCCACGGCTTTTTCCATCCCGACCAACCGGCCGAAAGCCGAATTATCAATTGCGGCATCAAAAGCGGAAATCACACCAAGGTCCGTCTGCCAGGGTTTCAGTACTTGAGCGGTTTGCTCTGCAATTGTGGCCACTCCGGATGCTGCGTGTGCAATCTGTACTTCATTTCTTAACTGAGCACTTGCTGATGCGAGAGTGGTTAATCCGGAAGCAATCCCTGGCACATAAATCTGTGGCTGAACAAGCTCAGAGAACCGTGTCCCCATCATATTTTCAATCGCCGCCATGTTATCCAGCATCGGCTGGTATGGTTCAGTGATGCGGCTCAAGTGACGAGCTAAAGATGTATCAAACGCCGTCACGCCTTTGAGAACATCATCATGCATCTCAGCCACACGAAGAAGCGGCGATTCGATCTTATGCCAGCGGTCATAGATTTCCAGCTGCTTTGTCAGTGGGCTCACAAGGCGATCATATTCTTCGGCCATACGAGAAAGGGAGCGTAACATATCATCGTTGCTTTTCAATTGTTGCCGCCTCCTCTCTCTTTCGTAATCTCAGGCTATATGCTCTGTCAATCCTCAAATACAGGCATTAGTGAGAGCAGTGAGGATTATGCCTGCGATTATCATTATTGTTGACCACATAGCAGCTCACCACCTCTTCATCCCATCAATCTTATTTCTCTCCAATCAAAAACCTCGTCCCTCTCCAGTGCATAAGAATGCTACTGATAAGGAAAGATCCCAAGATAGCAACAACAAAATTCACACCCGCATTGATCCACGGATTCACTCTTCCATTCAGCCATATTATAGTAAAGTAGATGATCTGCTGATGAAAAAGGTACATTGGCATTGAGTAGGAAGGCAGCATATTAAATACTCTGTTATCCTTCCAGTTTAATTTGTTTGCTAATGCCTGCAAAAATGTCCATGCCATGATTGCTCCGACCATATGCAGGATCAGATTAAGCCCAATCGCAATCAGGCTCCACACAGTTCCACTATTCCGTTCAACTATTATGGTTCCAGCAAAAATAACAAGATCCACCGTTATCCACAAATACCAAGGTATCGATTCTGCAATCAGTTTCTCCTTTTTCCCTTCCTTCACTCGAATTCTCATACCGATAAAGAAGAACAGAACGTACTGGCAGGTAGTCCAAAAACAGAAGATGTTAGGGAATATCCGCTTCCCTACAATTCCGATGCCATAGAACACAATTGAGATAAGCCAGCCCACAACTGGCTTATCTATCAGAACCTTTCTCATCGGCCATGTAATCACGAACACACCAAAGAGCATCCAGAGAAACCACAGCTGGCTCGGGTCAATGGCAAACAGATACTTTTTCACAACATAGCCTAAGTCCCAGTTAAAGAAGTATGCTGAAATGGGAGCAACCCATATGATTGTCACGAACACATATGGTACAAGCAAACGTTTGGCCTTATTGCACAGGAACGGAAGATACTCGCAGTACCCCCCCCCTCATGACTTTGAAGGTAAAAATATAGCCAGATACCAATGCGAAAGCATAAATGTGAAAGGAATTGACCCACGCATAAAGGATATTTAATCCTGAACTATGTATTGCCGGATTTTCTGTAAACCAATGCCCAGACCAGAAAGCACATGCATGACCAAGGATGACAAGGAACATTAAAACAGTCTTTACAAATCTGCAATTCTCCAAATTATTCTGTCCTGCCATCCTCGTCACCTTCTTCTCAGCAAACCAATCATACTTTTTATTTGTGATCTATAGACAATTAGGTTTACTACTGCGCTAACGGCTGCAACGATTCCTGAAACTTTCAAGGCCAGTATCACCCATGCGACATATGATTCACTATTTATCACAAATCCCTTTGTAAGCATATAAGAGACTACTGCAATCACAGCGTCTGTTAATAAATATCCTATGAAATACTTTGCTGGCCTCTCCAAAATGTTTTTCTGCAAATACCAAACAAAATAGCAGGTATGATATAGCATCGCCACAAGAGTGCCGGATGCAGCACCGATCAACCCAAACTTGAATACCAGTGCAACTGTTATCACAATGTTCAATCCTGCAGATATGTATGCTCCGTTCTGCGTCTCTTTAAAATGGCCTGCTGCTTTAATCACTCGAAAATACGGCACACGAAGGCATTGTGCGCCATAAGCGGTAACAAGGATCAATGCAAATAGCGGAGCAATATAATTTGCATCAGTGATTCCCCTAGTATAAACAGATATAAAGGGGACGATTGTGATTGCCGCTATTGTAAAAACAGCCGTGACCCCCGCATGGGTAATCCATTCGACGGCGCTAAATGTCTTTAGTAACTGCTCCTTCTCACCTTTAGCAATCATGTTACCAAAAAGCGATTCGAGCCCCGTAGCAGCAGTCATAATAATTTGTTCAACACCATTAGTTACATTATAATATACTGAGTAGATTGAAACATTCTGGAGAGTAGAAAATAGCGTTAATACCGCAACATCAATATTTTGACAAACTATTGCCGCAAAATGTTGTGAGAACCCATTCCACTTTTGCTTGATGGGTTCACCGATAACTTCTATTTTCTTATCAATATTATAATGTTTGTGAACGTATAACATTTGGCCAATGGGACGTAACACATACACTACCGTTGTCATCAACTTAACGATATGAATAGAGGCCCCCATTTTCATCAGGATAACCGCAAAAATTGTGTTCAGCACTATCGTTCCGATCTGCATTGTCAACTGAACATACGATTTTTGATCGGCATTTAGCAGGAGCTGATAGGTCATCCCAAACAAATATTGAGCCAAGGTACTTACAGAAATAATAAGGAGCAGCGAAATAGTATACCATGCTCCGAAGTCTACCATAGTAGGGAAGACAACACAAAGAACAATGATGTATGCAATGAAAATATATGCTAGTCTGCGAAAGAATCTCTCTGATGATTTAACGATACGACTTATCTGAGCATTATCTTTATCAGCAAGCGGCTTATAAAGATTCGCTTGTACGACAGCCCCGACACCCATGTCAAGGAAGGCGATAAATCCCAAAAAATTAGTTATTGATGATACCAGGCCATTAACGGATGATCCATAATAAAGCAGGAAGTATCGAGGCAATATAAAACCGCAGATCACTGATATGATCTGTTTCAGTATTCCAGTACCAGTATTTAATAAGAGCTTTCTCTTTCTTGACATATTTCTCTAGTCTCCCTCTCCTATATAGCAAGTCACTCATTTTTTATGATTATTATGGTAACTACGAGTTTTTGTAGTTTCAAAAAAGGTAAGGGACATTAAGCTCGTGATTCCATAAAAAAAGAGAATAATAGATTCATATTAATAAGACCACCTAACAGCAAGTTCTATCCAATATTAACTACACAGAAATCCTTCACAAGATATACCACTGAAAACACAAACATCTGTTAAGTGCAATTCATCATACTCCATTGAAATTCGGCTTTGTATGTAAACACAGGAGTCATGGCTAGTACGCAAGCTTCAGTATCTTATATTTCTTACTGAATCTAACAATTAGAACAGAAGCCACATAGCAAAGCCCAATTAAGGTTAAAAACGATATAATAGAATAAGGTATCTCAAATTCAGAAATATGAAATATCATAGAATATAATTTTCTGATTATTGGACTTAACGAAGGGTGTAAACAGTACGTAATTGTACTTATTGCTCTAAGATTCCTTGCATTATTCACCTTCACATCTAATTTCTTTGTAACAAGAAAGACAAATGGGCAAACCAACAATAACGAAAAATAACAATCATTATTTTGGGTAAACCAATCCCTTGTAACTATAATAATATGTTCTATAAGCAGAACAATATACATCAAAATGCAAATTCCCGCAAGGACAAAGGGCCTAAAGATTGTTTTAATATCCTTTTCTGCCACTATTTTCCCCATCCATATCCAGATAATACTTGATGCGAAGCTACAAGGTAAATATATTACTGAATTGACATGATCAATAATATGGGTAACATTGCTAGATGGAATCTGATAATTACTAGATAGGCAACATATCACATATAGTGATAGGCCTAATAAAAACAATATAGAATTGTGACGCTTAAGCATAAAACAAATACATATTCCAAATACTGATGCAATAATATACCAGGATGCAATAAAAGTAGATCCAAATAAAAATCCTTTACATATTTGTAAAAAACCATTTAACATTCCATTCGAGAAGTAATCTCTAACATATATTGTTACCGGCAATAAAACGCACTCCCAAAATGCGTATAATTTCATATTTCGAATTACATATCTTTTTAAAGCATCGATAGGATTGCTTCTTTCGCATTTATTAAAAAAGAGAAATCCGCTAATAATAAAAAATACAGGCACTGCTACACGAACTAACGGATAAAAAATGTAGTGATATTTTTCTCCGAGAGGATGCGAATGCAAAATAACTATTAAAACAGAAAGAATAACCTTCAGGCAATCTAATGAATCGTTGTTTTTCGTCATTGTTTTCTCCCGTCTATAATGGCAAGACATCGAGGTATTGTCTAGAGAGATTTCATGATTCAAGTGATCTTTTAATCAAGATTCGTATGTCAAGAGCAATGTTTTGTCGACGTACCGAAGGATTACTGTATAAATGCTCCGATTTTCACATTTCTCAGCATGATATTTATCTTTATCTCGCTGGTATACAGTGGATATATGGTACAGTATGCGATTGTATAGTATATAGTTTTCGATTTATCACCTGATAATCACAATCGCCTTGTATAAGACAATATATGCTCCACTAGGACTAAAAGACTTTTATATATGCAAATGTTGAGAATAAAAGTTTTGGCAGAATCATACCCAAATCGTTGAAATCAAATGTCAATAGAATGCCCCTCGAACAATTACAAAAATAAGTATGAGATGATTACATCATTCAGTATTGTCTTTCAACAGCATCCTGCCATTTTTTCATTCCTGTCAGCAAAAGTTCTCTATGTGCTTCGCATTCTACGTAATTAATCATAGCAATAATTTGCTTCTTGTCATAAAGATGCTCTAATCTCATTCTACGTAGTCTTCCACAAGTTAGTTTGTTAATTACTCGAAATGCTACACTCTCTTTTCCGGATAGCTTATGTAAGTAATTGATCAGGTACTCATCGGCGAATTGCTGATATTGATTTATTATAAATGATGGTTTTTTTATTTCCTCGCCTCGGGTTTCAAATTCAGAAAGAATCCTATCCTTATCTTTAGCCAAGCAAACACCATTTCCATTCTTTCGAAGAGGTATATAATTCACCATAAATGACTCATCAATGCTTATCAACAAACTAGTTTGCCAAAACTCACTGTCCTCATCATCAAACAAAAAATTCCCTTGTCCGTATACAATTGTCCCATCTTTATACTTTTCTTCGCATCCAATACAATGGCTATGTTGGCAAATCACCAAATTTGCGCCTTTATCAACAAATCTATGACATACCTTTTGAAGATTTGGGCTTGGATATCGATAATGCTCCTTACCACCGTGATATAAAACAATTACATAGTCAGTGTTTTTACTCAATTCTTCAACATGATCAAGCGACCATAATGGATCAAAAGGATTAGCACCCGCTGTCTCTTCAGTAGCAATAGAGAACTCATGCTCCGCACAGGCATATACCCCTACTTTTTTATCTGAAAAATCGAAGCAATATGGTCTTTTTGCTACATTCAAGTTTCCGCCTGCACCTAAGTAGGCAATATGCGCTTCATTAAGTGTATTTATCGTAGATTCTAACCCTTTAACTCCTTGATCCAAGATATGGTTGTTCGCCAAAGTAAGTAAATCGATTCCAAGTGCCTGATATCCTCTTACACTATCGGTGGGGGCAATTAGATTTGGGCCTTGTTTTACTATAGGATCACCAGCATCTGTTAATGGAATCTCAAGATTAAAAATCCTATAGTTAGCTTGTTTTAATAAATACATGAGTTCGGAATCAATTAGTGAGTCCATTCTCTCTTCCATAAACTGTTTAACGTTACTTTCTGTAGGTACAATATCTGCACCAATAATAATATTCATTGAATCCTCATTTCTTGGGCAAATCCACCCACGAGCCAAGCTTTAAATCCCACTCACGCGGCTCAATAATGTCAAATCCGCTACCGTCAAAAAAAGTTAGCTCACCGAAATAAATCCGTCCATTAATCTCATAAAAATCTACTCTAAGTTCAATAGTCTCTGCACTTAATATTTCAGCCAGCTCGAACATTTTCTCATAATTCTTAGGCTTTTCAATCGGAAAGTCCGCATGATCATATCCCCATTTAAAATCCAGCCAATTAAATTGCCTATCAAAATAATCAGCTCTTGTATGAGTGCCACGATCTTGATTAATCATACAGATTTTCGCGGCACCATTAAATGTATATATTTTATAGTCTTTTAGTGCAGAATCATGATTAAGATGTATTTTATCTATTTGAATAATTTTATCTGATACTGTTGTATTTAGAATGCACACTAAATCATTTATGGCTAAGCAGTACCTCCCCCCCATTTTCTTCAGGAAGTTTCAACCATGATCCCAGTAATTCATCATTCTTCTCATAGACAAACTTTCCAAATCCGCTCGCTGGATAAAATGTAAGTTCACCAAAATAAACTTTACCATCCACATCATAAAAATCCACTCTCAAAAAAGGAATCGCTTCAGAAAGATTTTCTGCCAATTCCCTCATGTCCATGAGGTTTTCTGGTACTTTTATTTCACGCGATAAATCGGGTGGACATAATTGCTCTCCAATTTTCAATTGTTCTCCATCAGCGGAAAAATAATTGGAACGATGTTCAATAAAGCGATCAAAATCAACTTTAAAACATTTTGCTTGACCACCAAAACAGAAGAATTTATAGTCTTTCAAATCTGCTGTTTTGCTATCTTCCATGTATTTCTCTGCTATTATTCTGGGCTTCACATTTTTGTAGGGCCACTCTCTATATTTAAGATAGTAGTTATGTTTCAAAGCTTTTGATAACTTTTTTTTCGTTGATTCGATATCAAGTGATGATTTATCTTTGCAAATCACCAGTCCATGACTATCGTGAGTACACTTGATTACAAATTGATTTGGCAAACTGTTGAAATCTATATCTTCAACCCTATCCCATACTCCGATAGTTGGAATAATATATTCGTCTCCAATAATAGATGCTACATACTTTTTTGCAGCATATTTATCTACCATTGTGGAATATATTGGTTTTCGATCATATAATTTAAGCCACTGTAATTTTTCATTATAAGTCTTTGGATTGTCCAAATTTAGTTCATATCCGAATATATAGAAAAACATTTTTCTCAAGTATTGTTCATCATTCATCCAATTAAGGAAACCATATTTTGCAAGGAAATTAAACCGAAATCCAGGGTCAAGAATTAATTTTTTTACCGCTTCAGCTTTATTCATTTTCATATAATCCTCTGACCCTCCTAAATAATCTTATATACATTCTTTTTCCGCTAACGCTCTATCCTTGATTATCTCTGATTCTAAATAATACATCATTAGGTAAAAATACGTTTCTCGACTGTAGTATGCTACATATGCGAATTCCAAAACTGCTTGTAGAATTAATAACACCAAGCAAATATCATACTCTGGTGATCTTTCAGCTTTAAATCTAAAAAATCTGCTTAGCAACAATACATAGATTGAGTAATAGCATATGAAACCAACTAAACCACCACCAGCAAGAATCTCTAAATAATTATTATGTAGATACCAATCTATGCCTGTAGCTTGTCTCGCAGGAATTCTTGGACAATCTATTCCTATACCAAGTATAGGGTGCTCTTTAAATATTTGAACACCTATCTGGTTTAATAACGCTCTTGACCGAACCGACCTATCTGTTACACCACTGCCCCTTAATTGGTTTATCACATTTTGTAATCGCATATTTACAAAGTCAAACATTGACAATTGACTCATAAAATAAATGACAACAAGTGCCAATAATACTACACCCACAATTCTAAATATAGAATTGGCAATGGCTTTTCTCTGATAGTTTTTTACTAGGAAGATAAAAAGCACACCAGCAACAAGCTCAATAATTCCCTTTCTACTTCCTGCCGCTGCCAATACTATTACCGCTAAAGCTAAAATGGGAATCAAGAAGACTTGTTCTTTATAGTAAATAATAAAATAAATATTTACAATAATAGTAAACGCCGCCAACATTCCAAGTGTGTTTTGATTCAAAAATCCTGCTTCCATCCGACCAGATGAAGCCACAATATCAGTCAGAGAGGAAATCCCAAAAAAGGCAACGGACAAGAGAACAACAATATATCCACCATACATGGTGACCTTCAGAAGGTCTTTGACACTATCCATACGCTGAAAATGCATATATACAAGCACAATACAAATAACATTTTTTAAGATAGTGTTTCCTTTCGATATAGCCAGATCAGGCTGTATCGCCCAAATGGAGCTTAAATAACAGAATGCTATAAAGACAGCCATCCAAACATGTAAAGAAGTTAATTTGACTTGAACTTTTCCAGCATTTATTGTAGCTGATACAACGACAATCAGTAGTGATATTATAGCTGCTCCATACGAAACAATCCGGCCATTAAAGGATTCTGAGCTTATAAGAAACAATGATATATACAGTACTATGGTTAATATGTCAATTATTCGGCTATTCTTTTTAACCATAACTTTACCTCTCAAAATGTGATTTTTTAGGTAAAATACTCTCAAACGAATCTAACCACATTCTTTTCACTCTCTCAAAATCACAGCCTGTATATTCATCGTTTACACATATCATTTTCTTTTTTTGATGCTTTATCATATCGTATACTTCAGAGTTTTTTTCATCATCATTACAAATAAATGACTGCCAACCAATTTGAGGACTTCTTGGATGGAAAGCGCCAGCAGCAATTTGCCAGCTAGACAACAACCTGCTACTCACATCTGTGTTTACCCTAAACTTGTGCATACATGCAATATCCAACACACTATATTCTTTTTCCCAAACTGTATCATATGTGCTTTTCAAGTACGAATAGGGCAAATGATCACTCTTAAACCCTGTAAATAGACCCCACGGTAGCAAAAAAAGTGTTCGGAAATTATCCTTACCATACTTAGCATTAAACCATTTTTGCTTATTGTGGCTAATCGCCTGTTTCTTGTCGAAGTTCCTGTTTATAACTGCTGTATTAAAAAAAAGAGATGAATACACTTCTGATAAATCAAGTCTCTCACCATTCCTGCCTTTAGCTGTTGGGCTCTGACAATCTAATATTGCCGAATCGCACGGCAATCCTCCAACAAAAAAATCCTCAGGTTTCACTTCATTAATCAAGAACATATCATCATTAAAATATACGAATTGATCCGAAAGACCCGGAATGCGATGTAAATTGAATTCAATAGGTCTGCACGAAAATGTGGGTAGATACTTCTGTGGAATGAAGTCCTCATGCTTTACAAACTTCAGCTTAGGACAATCTAAATCAAGCCAATCAGGATAATGCCCACAAGTAACAAAATAAACCTGATTTACCCATGGTGCAAAAACCTCTACTCCACGGAACCAATACTTGAGCGTTTCCCAGTCTCTATACCGTGAATCTCTGGAGTCTCCTTCGACAATCCCCTTCGCCAAATTTTTTGCTTTTCTCCACTCTGCATCATTTCCGTCAACCCATGTTACAACAAAATCTATCTTATCCATATTATTTCCTTCTACAAATATCCTCTGTGGATATACTTATTACTATTCTTTAATACTATCTCTTTTTTGCTTTGAACGGTTTTCCCCTTAGTACAAAGAACATTATTAACTACTTTATCATTAAATGCATCCCACGTTCCAATTATCTTTGCGGGATTTCCGCCTATAATAACACCGCTCTGGCTTATTGATTTTGTCACCACACTGCCTGCCGCAACTATCACGTTATCTGCCAATTCGACGCCATACATAATTACAGCATGAGCTCCGATGAAGCAATTATTCCCTATTACGACCTTACCATATAGGTCATTAGCAGGCCCGAATATTTTACAAACAGAATTATCATGTGTGATAAAATCCACACCGTGTGAAATGGTGACATTATCTCCTATCGTTATTAGATACGGTTCAGCTGTTTTTAATTGACTCGCTGTCTTAGTATTTTTTCCTATTTTCATCCCTTGTTTCCTTAAATACTTACTTAACGTTTCCTTACCCCCCCCCCACGGGAGTTTTGAACGAATTTTCGCAAGTATCCATCCTAAATCAGACATACATATTCACCCCAGAATCTTATTAATAATAACACAGGCAATTTTGTAATTTACGCAAAATGCGATGGCAACCATTTTTCGGGTGATTGGCATCGGCGATTTTAGTAATAGTAAGATATTGTGTTTTAGTCTATTTCTTAATTCGTCTAACAACTCGTTGGGTTTATTTATTGAAGTTGTATCGATACCATCTTTAGCCGCTCTAGCGAGGAGGGAAAAGTCTGAACGAGCCTCTTTCATCTTTGCGAGTTCAATGACCTTCTCATCTCCAGTTTCCTCTGCTAACTGAACCAAGTCACGAGACACCGAAAGCAATGCCAAATCTTTCATCTTCATTGCTCCAGTTGTAATACTAGCATTTCCTTGAAAATAGAAATATTTTATTTGATTACTTACAACAATTTTAGAACACTTCTGAAGGATACGATAGTTAAAGCATATATCTTCATTAATAGTGCCTTCCTCAAAGGTGGCAGTATCATCCCGGAACAATTCTCTTTTATATAGTTTTCTGCAAGCAGAATAAGGAGCGCCATGCTGCTCACTCATCCCTCTATACATATAATGTTCAAGGATATTCCGCCCTGTGTAAACCTCAACTTTCTCATCTACGTTCGGTATCTCATCCTGTTCCGACTTTACCTGATATAGCATTACATCAGATAGATCAGCCTTGTTTGTCACCACCAATTTAAGCATATACTCGTAGCAATCTGGTGTTACCCAATCATCACTATCGAGAAATGTAATATAATCACCGTTTGAGACTTTTATACCAGCATTACGAGCAGAACTCAAACCTCCATTTGTCTTTTCAACAATGACTATCTCTGGATACTTTTTTTGGAGTGCTTTACAAACATTCAGGCTTCCATCTGTTGACCCATCATTCACTAGAATGACTTCCAGATTCTGATATGTCTGTCGCATTACTGATTCGACGCATCGTTCCAGATACTTTTCCACATTGTAAACTGGAATAACTACCGAAATCATCGCTGAAGGATCAATATCATTTCTCACAGGGGGTACATCCACCACATATAATCCTCTATGGCCTTCAAACACAGAATCAAAGCAAATCTTATCACCGGCATGATTCCAGCGAGGATGAAGGTCGCAACGGGTATCGTTATCATATCTGAAAGGCGCAAAGACACGAGCTATAACTTTAGCGCCCTTTTTCTTCTCATCTTTGCCATCCATCAATTTGATTTCAGCTACACGAGCTCGATCAGGATATGTATCTGTAACTATAACACTGCGGTCAGGAGAATAACTTGGATGTCCATCATTACTGAATTGTGGCCAACAATGAATGTACTCCTGGGTTTTGTCGGTCATGAAGTAATATCCCGGACCTCCATCTTTCTTATTCTCAAAAGCAAGAATGTGCTCATCATCCTTCCAAAAGCAATGGCTGACCATATCATCATCGGACAGGACGTACATGTCGCTTCCATCGGTATTGAAGGTCACAAGCCTTGTGTACTTACGCTGACCTACGAACCAACGGTAAAGCACCATACATCTTTTTCCGCTTGGACTAAGCATAAGATGATTTACCTTATGGACAGAACCTTCCTCTTGCATCTCTGGACGAGGCTGGAATGATGCAAAGTCTTTATATGTTAAGAGGTCTGTAACCTCTCCAGATTCTAAATCAATCTTCCACACAGCTGTGGCATCAGGAAGAGCAACGCCAGCCGTCTTTTCAGGCACATTGTAGTAGCCATAGCCTGGACGAAGATTGTAAAGCCGTGAGAAATCCAGGGTAAGTGCCGTCTTCCCATCAGCGGATACTGTGTAGACCGGCGCAGATATTACCCTCTCCTTACCGCTCTCAATTTCCTTGATAATTGACACATATTTACCATCACGATAGTCGTTGAACAGGATACGAGAGCTGAAGTCCGGTCCCAGCCACTGGAGCATACAGGACTGCTGGACATTCCACGAACTAGTTTCTGCAATCTTCTTCACTCGCTTTGGATCAGCCTCTGGCAGTGTTGTGTCGATAAGAATGATATCGGCCTTTTCTTTCGGACTGACATCAGACCATGTGTCGTTTGCCCTCATACAGAGCATGTAGCGGTCAGAGATGTTCCATGGAGATTTATCATAGTAACCGAAGAAATACTCGTGAGTATTATCATCCGGCGAAACACGTACAATATCCCCCTCGCTCTTAATCTTGGGGGAGATGGCATACATCGTCCGCTGATAAACACGTTTAATAACTTTCTTGACTCCAGGAATTTTATTGAGTTGATAATTTATTTTCTGCTCTAGGCTCATACTCTTACTTCCTCAAAAATTTCTTATAAACCCAGTTTTGTAATTTTGCCGGGAGAATAAACATCCCGGTTTGTGCCACTGCGACCATGGCATAATTTCCGAACGAGCTGTATCCCATCTTCCAGAACTTTTTAATCGTATCTATATAGCTCCATGTGTTCTCCCAGGACTTCCGTCTTGCAGCCAGCTCATCTGAGCTCCGGAACCACAGCAAAGCTTCATCAATATTCTCCGCCTTGTGACCCTTGAACAGCATTCTGCCAAACAGATCAACATCTTGATTCCGTTTTAGATCAGAGTATCCTCCCTCAGCCAGCACAGCTGATTTCCGATACATCACCGCCGGATGGTTGAAGGCTGACCGTTTTTTTGCGTACTCATAGATAGCCTCAGAACTTGTTGGCACTCGTCTCTGGCTTATCACATTGCTTGGATCACCCACGAACTCATCGATATGGCTCCCCACAATCGCCAATTCCGGCTTCTCTTCAAACCGTTTTAGCTGCTTCTCGCAGCGGTCAGGTTTAGATATATCATCCGTGTCCATACGAGCAACCAACTCGTTTCTACAGGCTTTCAAGCCTTCATTAAGAGCTAATCCAAGGCCTAGGTTCTTCTTATTTATGACAATGTGCAGGTACGGCTTATACTCCTCCACAACTGCATACAACTCATCCGTAAGAGGGCCATCCTCCACAAGAACAATCTCGTCAGGCTTCACAGTCTGGGTTAGCATGGAATCCAAAGCGAGACGAAGATATTCCGGATGCTCTTTTTTATACAAAGACATGAGAACACTATATTTTTCCATTATCTCTTTCCTTTCTCATGTTCTTCGATCAAATTCCTTGCGTGTGCCTGCAAAGCGTCATACTCTGGTTTACTGACCTTCCCTGCCTTCAACAGCGCATCGCCATAATCGAGTGCTGTGGCGTTCTCACCGTCGGTAATTCCAGACCTCTTAAAAACCACAGCAACAGTCTCAAATAGGATCTTCACATCGCCCAAGAAGCTAACCTTCTCAATGTACTTCAGATCCCAATTTAACTTTTCTTCCCAAGTAACCGCGTTCCGACCTTTAACCTGCGCCAGACCTGTCAGACCAGGCTTCGCTGTGTGGCGCATCCGCTGAGTTTCATTCATGAAAACCATATCCCGCACAAGTTGCGGTCTAGGCCCAATCACGCTCATGTCTCCCTTTAGAATGCAGAAGACCTCAGGAAGCTCATCAAGAGACGTGGAGCGAAGAAGCCTACCAAATGCAGGAAGACGATCTGCATCCGGCAACAACTCCCCATTTTCATCCCGCTTATCAGTCATCGACCGGAACTTGTACATATCAAAGATGGTTTCTTTGCCGTTCTTTATGATTCCCGGACGAGGCTGCTTAAACAGCACAGGGCTTCCCATCTTCACTCTTACAATCACTGCAATGATTGCATACAGCCAGCAGAAAACTATGATGAAGAGGAGGGAACAAATAATATCAAGAAGCCGTTTTATGTACTTTTCATAGAATCCCTGTTTTCTTTGAAGTCTCATCCGAATTCCTCATAATCTTCTTCAATCCTAGCCAAATCCAATAACCAATCAAAGCTCCGAAGGTGTTACTAATCACATCATCCAGTTCGCAGAGACCTAAGGCGAAAATGTACTGTGAAGCTTCAATAACCGCAGAAAAACACAATGCAGCAAGCAGCACTTTCCACCATTTCTTCAACGGAAGAAGCAGTCCAAACGGTATGAAGAAAAGAATATTGTTGATATTTTGAATTACATCTGTTTTCCCAGTCGATTTTCCCGCCAGCAGATCCCTAAATGACCAGAAAAGCCGAAGGTCTGCTGTACGAGCTGGTTTAGTAGGTCTTGATAATAGTGTGTACCACACGATGAATATGCAATAGAGTACGAACAGCACCCACCGAGCTTTCTTCACCGGAAGCACCTATGAATGATCTCAATAATCCGGTCCTGCTGCTCTTCTGTCATCTTGTTATCACTGGGAAGACACAGCCCGCGCCTGAAAATATCGGCTCCAACGTCGATTCCAGAGCCTTTAATATAGGCATTTGTACGGCCTCTGCCGTTACCCTCAACCGTGACGAACGGATTCGTCCTGTAGATCGGCTGCATATGCATGGGCTTCCAAATTGGACGACCTTCCGCACCAAACGCAGCTATCGCATCCAGAATTTCCTGCGGGCTACTCTTGCCGCTCTCACTCGCGAACAGATAATCCTGCTCACCACGAACCATCGGAGCCATCGCATCTTCATCAATGATCATGCAGGACAGCCAGAAGTTTGGCACGCTTTTCTCCCGATCCCAGGGGTTCATAGTCACCGGCAAATCCGCTAGGCCTTTCTCATACCGCTCAAAAATCGCACGCTTCTGGGCGATATGTTCTTCCAAATAAGGGAACTGTCCGCGAAAGATTCCGGCGATGATGTTGCTCATGCGGTAGTTGTACCCGAGCTCTTCATGCTGATACCAGGGAGCCGCTTCACGCGCCTGTGTGGACCACTTCCGAGCCTTGTTTGCATCTTCCTTTTCATCGGTAAGGAGGAACCCTCCCGAGCTCCCAGTAATGATCTTATTACCGTTTCCAGATAGGATGGATTCTGTACCAAAGCAGCCGGTTTGCTCACCTTTGTATGTAGCGCCAAACGACTCTGCAGCGTCCTCCACGATCAGCGCACCATGCGCATCTGCGATAGCCTTGATTTCATCGATCTTGCCGGGCGTTCCATAGAGGTGAGCCACGACGATCAGCTTAACTTCCGGATACAATTCAAACGCTTTCTCCAGCGCCACAGGATCCATGTTCCACGTGTCACGCTCGGTATCGATGAATACCGGAATACCGCCCTCGTAGCAGATCGGATTCACTGTCGCGTCGAAGGTCATATCGCTGGCGAACACCCGCTTGCCTTCCAAAGAACCGTGTCCAACAGGAGGCTGGCCATACAGCTTCTCCCCGCAAAGCTTGATGGCAAGGTGAAGTGCGGCCGTACCGGCGGAAAGCGCCACAGCATATTTCCTGCCGACCTTCTCAGCCGTCAGTTTTTCCACAACGTCGATGTTCGCTCCAACAGTAGATACCCAGTTTGTCTGGATCGCTTCATCAACCCACCTCTGCTCGTCTCCGTGCATAGTGGGACTACTCAGCCAGATTTTATTTTTGAACGGCTCGATACCTTTGAATCTCGGATCATTTAAAAAGTCGTACATTTGATTTCCTCGTTTCCTTTTCCCTCAGTTTTACCGTTTGTGTGTTTATCTATATTGATCCCGGTATGGGTAACATGCTTCTCCCAAACATACCTTTATCGCAGCAGCTCTCCTCGTCTTTTGCAAACTCAAGCCGTTGCGTGTATAAAATAATATTTTGAGCGCCTCTGCTCATTCCAAACGGCGATCTACTTATCATCGTCTCGAATCGGTAGGGACTTTATTGAGCCCTCTCAACCTCCCGCTCTGTCTTAAACACCCGTTTCTCGATATAAACTCCTAACAATTACATCTCCGATTTTAACTTCATCTCCCTAATCCCATACTCCCCTCTTTAAGACACTCCGTGACCCATCACCCTCCAATAAGCAAACATCTTCAATGCCGACCGCCTCTTTGAATGTAAACTACATTATTCTCAACCCCGACCGTCTCTTTAAGACAGTTAGTGACTGGTTCCGTTGTAGCAAGATGCTCTGGCGGTATGTGGGGATCATACAGGGGTGCTCCGATTATGTTTTGTACATAATATCTTGAGAGAGGTAGATTATTGTGCGATTTGTACAGTTTTTAGGCTGCTAAACGAGTATTATTTAGCGCCTTATTACAAATTCCAGCATCCCCGTCTATCTTAAAGACGTTGTTACCATTAAAACTGATGCAGTTATACTTTCCGAAGGTACCGGTCTGAACGCCCTTATATGTAGCACCCAAAGACTCGGCGGCATCCTCAATGATGATTGCGCCGTGCCTGTCACAAACCGCCTTCAGTTCATCAATCTTTCCCGGCGTGCCATACAGATGAGCCATAACCACCAGCTTCACTTCCGGATAAATCTCGAATGCCTTTTCCAGTGCTACCGGATCCATGTTCCATGTATCTGTTTCTGTATCAATGAATACCGGAATGCCGCCTTCATAAACAATAGGGTTGACCGTGGCATCAAAAGTTACGTCACTCGTGAAAATGCGCCGTGACTCCAATGCTCCATGTCCAACCTCCGGTTGTCCGTAAAGCTCCTGTCCTGCCAACTTCATTGCCATATGCAATGCTGCCGTACCTGCCGATAATGCAACGGCATACTTACATCCTATCTTCTCACAGGTAATCTTCTCTACTTCCGTGAGGTTCTTACCAACGGTTGACATCCAGTTGGTTCTGTACGCTTCTGTAATATATTCAAGCTCTTCACCATGCATCGTAGGCGAACTGAGCCATATCTTAGAATCGAATTTTTCAAATATACCTGCCTTGTTAAACATTGTTTCCTTCCTTCTTTATCCCAGCTATCAGCATACAAATCAGCACGCCAACAGCTGCTCCAATAGAATTGTGTATAATATCATCAACCTCAAACAATCCGGTTTTACTAAAGAACTGTACCATTTCGACTGCAACTGAGATTCCTATCCCCATAAGAATTGCTTTCCACGCCAGCATTCGAGCGCCCAGAAAACCAACCGGTATAAAACCAATAATGTTAAAGATGATCTGTTCCTTTAACCTTGGTACCGAATACGACCAAAACGGCATGAGTGCAGCTTCCATCCTTGTACCAATCGGTCTTGTAAACACAGTGATTGAAAATATAACAGTTACGTAGCCTGCAAGAACTCCTATTTCCCATTTCTTACTGATTATTCCAGCGATCAATCCAACCACAACGGCAGCTATATAAAACCAAATCGAAACATCCAAAAGACTTAATGCATAATCTATTTCCTTGTCCGCCTTTCTGTCAGATTGTTCTTCTTCAAAAGTATCGCAACTTTTGTCCGAAATTATACTTGTCTATTTTTAAAATTTATGTTATCATCTACCATCGCTGCCATGGAGATAGACGGTTTTGTTCCTACAACGACAAAAAGCTCACCCTTCCCCGAAGGGAAGATTGTGAGCTAAGCCCTACCCTCCTTATTGAATTATTTTTTACTCTGTATTGTGGGTCAATCCAAGAGTATCCAAGAAGCCATCTCAACCTCTCCGGGGTACTCTCGAACAACCGCCAATCCATAGAAAATTTCAATTCAGGGACCAGGCTTAAACTCGCGTAACCCTTGAAAAATCAAGGTTTTTTCTTGGTTGTCCCTATTATACAGTTATCACCTTATGCCCACGCAGAGTGCCCTCGTAAGGTTTAGCCTGTCCGTATAGTTTCTCACCTGCAAGCTTAGTTGCGAGATGCAGTGCTGCTGTACCGGCAGACAGTGCCACTGCATACTTGCAGCCTACCTTTTCTGCAGTGAGACGCTCTACTTCATTTATATTTTTACCTACAGTAGACATCCAGTTAGTCTCATAGGCCTCCTGCATGTACTTGAGCTCATCCCCATGCATAGTTGGTGAGCTGAGCCACACTTTATTTTCAAATGGTTTTATATCCCCTAAAGACTTCATAACTGTTTCCCCCAGTTTTTACTTATGTTAAAGCTTTAACTTTAATAATACAAGTCTATCATAGACACCGTTCTAAAAACAGTGTCTATTATAACCTGGACTAAAGCACTAAAACATATTTATATATTTGCTGTATCCGCATGATATGTCGGCACCACGCTTGCAACGATTTGCTTTATCTCATGGCTCTCATGTCTTGACTCATCATCCAGCATTTTTAGCTTGTTCATAAAGTCCTCATCATCCATCTCTATAGGATGTCCTATATAGATGAGCTCATTAGGAGTCTTTTGCATGCCTTCCTCTCCCATGAGGAGCTCCTCATAGAGTTTCTCACCTGGTCTCAGTCCTATGATCTTTATAGGTATACCGTCTTCATCCGGTGTAAAGCCTGAGAGCTTTATCATGTTTCTGGCGAGGTCGATGATCTTTACTGGTTCACCCATATCAAGGACAAATATCTCTCCGCCCTTTGCATAGTGGCTGGCCTCAAGTACCAGTGATACCGCCTCTGGTATGGTCATGAAATATCTGATGATATTCTCATCTGTAACTGTAACAGGGCCCCCCTCTGCTATCTGCTTTTTAAAGAGTGGGATGACTGAGCCGTTGGAGCCCAGGACATTGCCAAATCTCACTGCCATAAATACAGTATCTGGATACTGCCTGCTCATCATCTGTATTATCATCTCACAGATCCTCTTGGTGGCTCCCATGAGTGATGTCGGATTAACTGCCTTGTCAGTGGATATAAGGAGAAATCTCTTTACCCCATTTTCTGCTGCAGCCTTAGCCGTCTTGTAGGTGCCCATGACATTGTTCTTGACTGCCTCATTTGGACTCACCTCCATAAGTGGTACATGCTTATGTGCTGCTGCATGATAGATGACCTCTGGATGATACTCCCTGATCACACTCTCTATCCTGGCTGTGTTCCTCACAGAGCCTATGAGTGTCACGAGATTTAACTCTGGGTGTTTCCTCCTGAGCTCCTGCTCTATGGAGTAGGCGTTGTTCTCATATATATCAAATATGATGAGCTGTTTTGGCTTGGCCGCTGCTATCTGTCTGCACAGCTCTGAGCCGATGGAGCCGCCACCGCCTGTTACCATGATGACCTTGCCCTTGATGGCATCAAATATCTCATCAAGGTTTATATGTATCTCATCTCTCCCCAGGAGGTCAGTGATATCTACATCTCTGATCTTTGAGAGACTCACCTCCTCATTTACTATCTGAGAGATACTAGGCACTGTCATGACCTTGCACCCTGTGTCCTTACAGATATTTAGGATATCTGCTCTGTCCTTACGTTTGGCTGTAGGTATAGCAAATATGATTTTTGTTATTTCATATTTCTCAACAAGAGCTGGTATGTCATATCGGGTGCCCTCTATCTTGTAGCCCTCCAGATATCTGCCTCTCTTGGCAGGATTATCATCTACGATGGTTTTGATGATAAACTCTCTCTTGTCACTGAGCTGCTGGTCCTTGATGATCTCTCTCGCAGCCTGTCCGGCTCCCACGATGAGGACGCTGTCTACATATATGTGGTCTCCAAAGACACCGCTGTGGCGTATAAATCTACCCAGTCTATAGCCAAAACGTAAAAGCACGCAAAAAAACATGCTTAAAACTATCCCCATAAAAAGCACACTCCTAGGGAGTCGTGCAGCATCCAGCATGTCTATAACAGGGAGTAATGCAGAAATTATAAAATAAGCTGTAAATATACGGAGTACCTCAGCTAAACTGGCAAACTTCCATATGCTGTGATACAGTCTGCAGAAATAATAGACTACATAAGAAACCAAAACCGCTACAGGGATAAAGTACAGAACTCTCTCCATATATGTAACAGGTGTTTTGGCAACAGAAAAATCAAATCTTATCCATAGGGCCAGTAAATAGGAAAAGGCTATGGTGATAGCATCAGCTACGGCCAGGAGTGCAAGCCTCATAGTATATTGTTTTCTACTATTGTTTTTTATCAAGTCTTCCATCTAAAAAAGTTTTTCCTTGTTTTTATTAAACCCTTTTTATTAAACCCTTATATACCCTGAATTGTTATTTTACACTATTTTAACTTATTAAAACAGTGTATTATTGTCAAATAATTATGCACTTTTGATAAAAATATGTTTATTTTATAATGCAAAAAAGACAAAGGCGGCCGCATCACTGCGACCGCCTCTCTCATCCCATGGATGATATTGTTTTTTTACTTATGTTATTACGTTACTGCCTTTTGATCTGTGTGTTACATCATACAGTCTTATGGCCTTTTTTCTTTTTATAAACGTAATACCATCCTGCAAGTACTGCCATTGACATTACCGCTCCGATGCCGTAGTACATCATGTTTGACATATCTCCGGTATGTGGATATCTTGCCTCACCAAGTACTCTTGGCTCCTCAGGATTATCACGGTCTGCATCCCGGCTCTCACCTAATACTCTCTTGTTTTCGGTAGGTGGTGTAGTGTAGCTGCTGCTTCCGCCGCCGCTGCCGCCTTTACCGCTATAGATGGTATTGGTAAATGTAACCTGTGATGTCTTGCCGCTCTCTACGTAAACCTCTGTAGCTGTTACACCTGTTCCTGTTACAGCAGCCTGTCCGTAGGTCACTGACTCATACTGTGCATTATAGCTGCTGATATTGTCCTCAGCCAGTCTATAGTAGATGCGCTTACCCTCTGCTGTAAATACTGGGATGTCTGCCCATGTTGTACTGTCTGTCCAGCCGTTGTCAGCATTGAGTGTTGTTGTGGTCGGCAGTCCGTCTATGGTTATAGCCTGGAGTGCGCCGCCCTCATTTACATAGGTTGAAAGTGTCACCTTGATTGATGCAGGTCTCTTGCCTCTACTATCGTTACTGTCACTCCATACCTTTGTAACCTTGAGTGAACCAGTATCCATGGTATTGGTGATTTCTGTATGGAAGCCTGCCTCGTCCTCTGTTGTCTCTGAGGTGTAAACGTATGCTCCCACGGTACCACTGGTCAGGTCTCCGGCATCACTTACATTTACTACTGTTCCATCAGAAAGGATTATCCTGCTCTCCACTGCACGATAGCTGTAGGCATTGCCCTTGCTGTCATACCTTGGGAGGTCCTTTACTGTATAGCTGTCATCTGTCTTTTTGATCACATGGATGACTGTTGTCTCTTTACCATCAACTGTTTCTGTTACATTGGTCCAGTCGGTGCTGTCTGTCTTACGCTGCAGCACTACCTCTGCGCCTGTAACATTCTTTCCTATACCAGCATGCTCGTTTTTCCAGTTTTTGATCACTGTGATCTTGACTGGGTCCAGTGTGTTGGTCAGTGTCAGCTCTGATACAGTTGCTGTCTCGTCATAGGTGCCGGCTGTGATCTCTGATGATGTTGCAAGGTCGTATCCCTTTATATCGTAGCCCTTTACATCGTGCTCCTCTACAAAGTAGGTGATCTTGGCTCCTGTGAGTCCTCTCTTATACTCTGGAAGTCCTGTCCATGTTACTGTCCAGTCGTTCTTTTTATTGAGTATTACAGGGTTCTCGATTGCCTCGTCCTTGCCATCTGCCAGTTCTCTGTTTTCAACAACCTCTGTGATCTCACTGCCTGATGCGATGGAGTATCTTGCATAGAGTGTTACCTCGATGCTCTCTGGTCTGTCTCCGTACTTATCATCACTATCCTGCCACTTCTTTACAGCAGTTATATCTGTTGTATAGATCTTATGGAGATTTGAGTAAGTACTGATCTCGGTGCTGCTCTCTGTAAGAGCTGCTCCTGCATCCTCTGTCTTGCCTGCTGCTGTGAGCTGCTGATAGTGAGTTGCCTCATCCTCAACTGCTCTATAGTTATACTTGTCACCAGCAGGTGTCTCAATTGGGAGCTGTGACCAGGTAGCGGTTGTCCACTTGCCTGCTGCGGCCTCCTTTTGATATGTGATGGTTCTGTCAAAGCTCTTAGGGAGTTTTGTCCACTTGCTGTCAGTTGTGGCCTTTCTCTGGAGGTGGAATGTTATGGAGTCAGGTCTGATGCCGTCTCTGTTTCCATCGTCATCCCATACCTTTGTTACGTGATAATCACCCTTCTTTAGGATATTGCTGATGGATGCCATCTGGTATCCGTCCTGCTTTGTCCATTCAGTCGTGTAATTATATCCTCCGACGATTCCTGTCATTTCATCCTCGGTCTTTACCTTGAGTGTCTTCCAGGTTCCGTCTTGTGTCTGTACCTCGATGCTTGTCTCAACTACTCGGTACTCAAAGTCATTGCCGCCCTCATCTCTCTTAGGGATGTCGCTAAAGGTAGCTCTGTAAGCATTCGCCTCATCAAGTACTGCTGTGAGCTCGCTGCTTGTAGCGGTCTTACTCTCCTTGACATCGGTATATGCCTCTACTGGCTTCCAGTTGTCACCGTCCAATACCTGGAGAGCTACATTTACTCTCCTCTTTACTGTATCGTTGGCGAGGGTTGGGTCAGTCTCTGCTGTATCCCAGTACTTCTCTACTATATAAGATGTAGTAGCAAGTGTGTTGATAAAGCTTGCTGTCGCTGGTACGTCCTCAGTATTTATTACTAATTTTGTACTGTCTCCTGTTTCTGTGCTGCCCTCCTGTACCTCATGTGTTGCATCGTATGAGCCGATAATGCTTACTTTTCCATCCTCATCTACTACATACTCTGTGATTGTGTAGGTGATCTGGTTGTCGTCTACGTCATAGAGTGGGAGCTTGTCAAAACTTGCTGTCCAGTTGTTATCGGCACTAAGTGTCTCTATGCCCATAACGCTTGTGAGGTCAGGCTCTGCTGTCTTTTGTGTAGACGTTGCTCCATGATTTATCAAATTGCGGATATAGTCCAAAAGCGCTTGAATTGGGTTTGTTATATCCGATATGATCTCCTCTACAAGTGTAGTCTCGTCCTTCATCTCTACAGATGACTCAAGTTTTACCTTGATGCTATCTGGACGGAGACGATATCTGTCGTTAGAGTCCTCCCAGGTCTTTGTGACCTTGATGCTGCCATATCTCAGTCTGTTTGTGGCTGTTGTGGTTACGGTCTCTGTATAGATCTCGCTGCCACTTGCTGTCTCGTGAGTGCTTGTGTACTCATAGGCCTTGGTGCCGCCTGTCTGACTGCCTGTTGTTGCATCGTCAGTCTCTACAGGGATATCTACAGTAATCTCAGTGCCATCTTTAAGTGTTATCAGTGTCTCAACTGCTCTGTAGCTGTACTTGTTACCATATTTATCACTGTAAGGCAGTGGTTCAAAGCTCTTTGTCTGATCATCCTCAGACCATCTCTCGATCGTTGCTGTCTTTACTGTATCGTTGCCCTTGCTGTCGTACTCGCAAACGTCCTGCCAGTCTGTAGCCTCTGACTGTGTAGCCAGTCTCCTCTGGAGCTTAAAGGTTACTTTTTCTACCTTGTTTACATCTGAGCTGTCAAAGCCTCTCACCTCGCCTGTCCACTGCTTTGTGACGTCGAGCTTTGTGAGGTCGATGGTATTGGTAACATTAGTATGATAGCTGTATGGTACCTTTGCTCCATCAGTCGCTGACTTTGTTGTCTGTGATGTAACTGTCTGGAACTGTCCAAAGCCGTCTACTGTTGTTTTCTCTGTATAGGTTGCGTTAAGTTCCTCGTTGATGCTTGCATCATCTCTTGTAACTGTGCCATCAGCGTACTCTGCTGAGTACTCTACTGCACGGTACTCGATTTCCTCGTAATCCTTTGAGTCAGAGTTATAGCTATACATAGGTAATCCGCTTATGGATACCTCTTTATATGCTCCGGTACTTTCATTAAAGCTGCTTGTCAGAGTGACTGGTTTGTCATCCTGCTTGAGCTCTGTCCAGTTGCCTTTACCTATCTTTTTGTAAACTCTATAGTTAATTTTCTCAGGTATTGCCTTCTGAGCATAAAGTGCCTTTAACTTATCTGATGTAAGTACGTCACCTGATTTGCTCTTGAGTGCCTTAGTTACACTGAGATTGACTGTCTTGATTACATTTCTGCGGCCAGTGCCCAGGAGATTTTCATCCTCTGTTCCTGTCTGCTCTACGATGATACTCTTACCGCCACCGTAGAAGCTATCATCCTCTGTCTCAACAACAAATGGAATATTACTAAAGGAAGCATTATCCTCCACAACATAATACTTATAGTATTTACCTTGCGGGTCATACTTTAAGAGATTACTTACCGTTGCTTTCCATTCATCAGGTTTCAGCTTGATTGTGTCTATGTAAGTGTCAGTCTCCGGATTAGGAGTTGAACCCTTTATCCTATAAAGCCTGAACTTTATCTCCTCCGGAAGAGTAGTAATGTCATCATATTTATTTGCTACATCTGTCCAAAGCTTGCTGATCTTAAGTATAGTACGGTTTTTCTGGTACTCATTGATGATACCCACTGTACCACTACCTGTCTTACTAACGATATCATAAGAACCTGATACAACTGCCTGATAACCTGGCCACCATCCGTGCTTTACTGTGATAAGCTCTGATTTACTTGCTTTTTCAAGAGTAACTCTACCCTCGCTGTCCTTTACTACGAGTGCAGGATAAGCCTTATAGCCTCTTGTCCAGTCACCGCTCTGTACCCACTCTTCAACTGTATATACATACGGTCTCAGGTTAGGTGCATAGTAATCGAGATTCGTCCATGTGTAAGAAGTATACTCTGGATTATTACTATCATAATAGAGGTACTTATTTCCCTTCTCCTTGGCTGTACCTGTGATGATATTTCCATTACCATCCTGTAGATACTGATACAAACGTACATAAACCCGTGGTCTGTCAACTTTAGGATCAAGGTACATACCATCATATGTTTTAGTCTCAGGATCATATCCAGTCCACTTTTTATAAACTGTAATCTCGTAACCCTTTAACTGGTTGTATGCATTAGTAGCCTCAACACCATTTGTAAGTGTATCCTCAACATGAAGTGTATAAACTGAGTCAAGTATTGTCTGGCTCTTATCCTGTTTTGTCGAGTCAACTATCTCTGAGTCAGAAGCGTTGTAACCTACCTCTCTTACAGTATAGGTATATGGTCTTCCAGTCTCATCGTACTTGTCCACATATGCTACGCTGCCGTCTGCATTATGGAAAGTAAAGGTCCTCTTTTTGTTCTCAGCAGCTCCATGCAATGTTTCATAGAGGTACCTTCCCGTTGGCTCCAAAATCTCATTGCCAAGATCATCTTCTCCTCTTGTACACTCCTGTACCTGCTTCTCTTCATCACTGCCGTAAGCTTTCCTATAGAGAGCCAGCGTAACATCAGGGAGGTTCTCATTGCTGTAACCAGCAGGGATATTGTCGTAAATCTTTACACCGCTGACAGTACGCTTGTTACGTGGTCTGTTAACGATTGTTCCTGCAAGCTCTGATGATGTTGCTACCTTGGCTGCAACTACTTTTTTGCCATTTGAGAGTTCAATCGTCTGAATTTTCTTACCAAAGGTACTGAAGGTTGCTACTTCCTTTGTGGTCTCATCTACATAACTAGGTGATCCCTCAAAAGCTCCGATTTCTACATACTCATTAGTATTCTGTGATGCGTACTCCTCACCTATATAATAAGTATACTCATCAAAATCATCACTGAATCTCGGAAGTGGCTTGTACTTAACCTGCCACCAGTTATGGGTCAGCTCATCCTTGACTGTATCCCAATCATAATCGTAATACTTGTCCTTATCTATCTGCTCTACTACTTTTTTTCCAGCATCGTCAACGTATGAGCGATAAAGAACAGAGTAGATGTCTGGTCGGTTATTGCTGATTCCGTCATCATAGTCATAATCCTCCCAGAACTTATTAACAATAGGTGTGATAGTTCCACCCAGTGCATTATTAACTGAGATATCGTATTTATCACCTGTATGGCGCAGCTCACCTACAGTAAGAGTAGCTGTCTTGGAGCCGCTCATTACATAAAGTGATGCATACTTAGACTCAGCCTGCTGAGCTGTAAGATCGCCTCTGTCCGTTGTATAAACAAGCTCCTCATAAGAGTCCTTGCTTGTCTCTACAAGCTTTGGCTCATAGCTTATGAGCTCACCCTCTGCGCCATACTTACGGAATGGTCCTACGCTTGCTGTCCAGTCATTGTCTTCACTTAATGTTACATCATAGGTCTCTTTTCCTATCTGTACCTTTAACTTGAGTGCATCTGGACGAGCAACCTTGGCGAGCTTGCCGTCTTTCCATGTCTTTTTAATATTTACATAAACTACACCGACTCTTCTGTTGGATACGGCAAAGTCAAAGTCTCTGTTGGCGATGACATTACCATCCTCCTCATAAGAGTAGCCATAGTACTTGCCGGCTGCTGTCTCACTATCTATCATGAGTACATCATAATCATGATTTGTTCCTGTAACAAAACCATAATCATCTGACTCACTCTTGATGGCTGAGAAGCTTGCCTCCTGTCCCTCATATTTATCCCAGTCGTGTGCAAGGTAATCATCAGCACGCTCAAAGTCGTCCTTTATGGTGTTGCCTGTACCTGTGTAGTAGTGGACCTCATGGTCACCCACCTTGGTCTCAACCAGTCTAAACTCTCCTGATGTTGCTGTAGGCTTGTAGCCATTGCTCCTCCAGGCGTTAAACTGACTCTTAACCTCGTCTGGTACTCCGGCAAATATATACTTATCGGCATTAGGATCGATGACATACTCACCGCCTACCTGCTGCCATGCACTATCACTATCAGAGTCCTCTCTATACTGGAGTACTGTAGTAATAGTCTCTCTTGTATCAGACTCATCACCATCCAGCCACTCTTTATATATAGTAAAGATGTCGTCCTTTCCTGTACCGTTGGAGATTTTCACTGTATCAAGACGATACTTGTCTTTGAGATCCTTATTATATGGCTGTACTGCGGCAAGATCTGTTGTTGTATAGGTCTCCTCCGACATGAGGTTCTTAACTGTCGGATAGTATCCACGACCTGTTGCATCCTCATGCTCAAAGGCTGTATAGGTGTACTCTGTTCCGTCGCTTGTATATCTAGGGAGCAGACCTGTTTCTGCAGTTTCCTTAGATGTAAAATCTGCATCATCATATGCGTCAATGACAATAATATCCGAGAAGGAAGCCTTTAACTGATCAAGGCTTGTGATCTCAGTCTCAACTACATTGCCATCACCATCCAGTGAGTGCAGTGTTTCGCCAACCTTATAGGTTCTTGTTATAACACCTATCTTGGTATTGTCCTGGAATACATCAAAACTTACCTCTGCTTTGGCTCCATCTTTACGGTCTAAATCAGCTTGTGACAATCCATCAGGGAAGTTCTTTACGATCTTGACCTGAGCATTACCAACCAGTCTGTTATAGATATCGATTTCTACATTGCCATCAGTGTTTCTGTTAGTTACAGTTGTCTGCTTGTATCTGTATCCATCGTCTGTAACAAAGTATATATTCTTGCCATCCTCTGTCTCAATCGTCTCAAAGTATGCTTTTTCATAATCTCCGCCAACCTTTGTAGCTACACTCGTTTCCTCTATATAATAATAGAGTCTACGTCCCTCCTCATCATACTTAGGGAGTTTCCAGCTATGCGCCTGTGATGTGACCTCTGATGAGAATCCCTCAAGTGTAGATGTTGATGCAAGTTTAACACTTTTATCTTTATCATAATTACTTGATTTATCAGGATCCACGTTGGTCTGATACAGAGACAGCTCAACCTTGGCATGCACATCCTGTCTAGCCTTGGCTATCCAGCTCTTGGATGCAACTACTGTCACTGTATCTGTGATACGGTTTATCAGAGTCTCTCCATTTTTTACAAAATGGCCGCCATGGAGTGCAGTCTCATTGCCACCCTCAAGCTTATTAATGAGCTTGGTCTCATAACGGTTGTCACCATTGTCATAGTCCATGGCCTCCTTACCTACGTATACAAGCTCCTCACCATCTGTATTGTAGGCACTTACGTAACCGTTGGCCGGTACTATGAGCTTATAGAGTTTATTGGCATCGTATTTATTGCCTGCCTCATCTTCTGTGACTGTAGCCTCTATCGCATGATATGTCTCGTTCTGTATTGGTGACATATGTGCGACATGAGACCAGTTTGTTGTATCCTCTACTGTTCTTGCATATCTTGATATGAGGATCTTGGCTGTTGGACGCTTGATGACAGTCTCACCTGTAGCATCATCCTTCCACAGTTTGTACATTATATACTTGGTGTCACCAGCCAATACGTTGTTGAGCGTACCGCCATTAAAGAGTTCCTCTGTCTTATTGGCAGCATTGCCAACATTCACACAAACAGGGTCATAACGACGATTACTTATCTCGTTGCCATCCTTGGCTTTAGTATCCTGAAGTCTTGGGAGATCCTGTGTAATGTAATAGTGGACATTGTAGTCATTCTTATCATACTTAAAGCCTGTGATGGTAACTGTCCAGGTATCATCTCCTTTGTCTACGACCTGGATAGCACCCTCTTGCAGATCATCTATATCTGAAGTGGTGACTGGTATCATAGAGACTGTGGATTTGATTTCCTCTTTCTCACCATTGTTCTGATTTTGGCCTCTAGTTATCTTATAGAGGGCAACACACTCAAGCCACTTATCAATAGTAGGTCTATCTGTGTCGAGCTTATCAGCATCCTTCCAGTCAATAGTTGCTGTATAGGTCTGCTTCTCATAGTTACGGAGTACTGTTGATGTGGTGGCTGCACCTGTCTCATCATAGTTACCGTCTGCATCCTCATAGAAACTAAAGTAATGTTTTTTGAGCTCAGCATCCTCAGCTATACGATAATAGATTGGTGCAGTATGGATATCACCTGCAGCATCACGGTATACATAGCTTGTATAGAGTTTACTTGCGAAAGTGTATACATATGCTGAAGCATTTTTACTAGCAGAAGCATTGCCCGGTGTTGGCACTGTCTTGGCTTTTGACGCCGTATAGCCGAGCACCTCTGTCATGGCTGTTGCGTCCAGAGTCTGCCAGCCAGTACTGATACCCTCGATGTAATACTCAAGATGCATCAGGTTCTCCACATCCTGACCAACTAAGTCATTTTTCTCATTATCACTCCTTCCGCCATCTTCCCAGAGTTTTTTAACAGCTATACTTGAGCTCATCTGCTCAACAAAGAACTGGTTCTCTTTATAATCAGAATCTGTTTCCTGCTCTTTAAGGGCAATAGCAACATTATCCTGTCCTCTTAATCCTGTTCCGGCATTATTCTGGTAATTTGTACCATTAGTAACAATCTGTGCAGATACATCCTTATCTTCTGTAACTAGCATCAGATAATACTCAGTTGTCCCTGCAACGGGCTTAAATGTAAAGCTTTCCACACCATCTGCAAGTTCACTTGCAACCTCTTTAGTATCTGCATAAAGTAGATATGCCTTTACATTTTTTGCATTAAGGTCACTTAACTGGACTGTGATTGCATTGTTTTTAGTGACATTCTCAGTCTGTACATATATTGGGTATGTATAAAGCTTTGCATAAGTAAGCTGGAGCACAGCATTCTCAGTTAAAGCGTTTGCCTTGTCTCCTGTTGTTTTATATTCTTTATTACTTACTGATGTAATATCATCAACCGTTACAGCCTCTTTATCAGCAGTAGTATCAAGCTTGGCACTCTTATATACGTAACCTGTCACGTCATAAAGTGCTGACACATCTGTTAATGTAAAGAGATTCTCATAAAGTGCTTTGTATGCAATGCCATCTTTTTTGTTTCCGTCTACATCAACTAAAACGTTTCCATCTGTGTCAACGATCTTAACCTTGAGTGTTGGAACAACAAATGAGAATTTGAATGTTTTGTTAGTTGGGTCAGAGGTACACTCTTTATAAACTATATTATTTACTGAACTGTCAGAGTTGGCAGGATCTCCTGCTGTGACAGTTGTTGACTTTGAAAGAAGTGTAAACTCAGAAACATTCGCATTGATGCTGAGAGTAACCTTGCCATCATTATCTGCTGTGCCGGATATAATTTCTGTACCGTCATTACCGGCTACTGCCTTAACTTCCTCTCCTGCTACGAGTCCGCTGAAATTATAATCTATTACGTCCTTGTCATCTGGAGTGAAAGCATCACCGTTCTGTTTGATAGTTGTAATTACCTTATACTCATAATCTTTTTTATTAACGACAGTAAAAGCTGTTGGCGCAGTTTCATCACTAGAGATGACCTGAGCCTCTGTCACCTCAGCATCCCCCAGCTTAACAGCATATGCATCACTGGTTTTTGGCATGATTGACAGTACATCTGATGCCTGATCGATGATGATTTTTGTACATGTTGGAGCCACTGTAATCTCGTAGGTTCCATCAATACCGCTCACACTTACTGAGTTGTATGTCTTTTTGCCTGCATCATCAACAGTGATATCCATGCTGCCACCGTTGTCGCCAAAGCCAGAGATCACGTATGTAATATCATCAGTTACATTACCATCAGTTGTCTGTGTAACATAAAATGACGCATCGAGATACCAGTTTATATTGGCATTTGTTATGCTGCCATCTGCTGCTTCAGTGCAATGTACCGGCTCTGCCTCGACATTATATGAAACATCGCCGCTGATAAGCGCATCTACATTTATGTCTATATCAGTCGCATCTGTAATGATACCAATTCCTGTTGCTGTTGGATCCACTGTAACAGTGGTGCTTGACTCAATGCTACTAAAGTCATCCTCAAGCTTTGATGGGTCATCAGTTACAGTCTGTACATACTCTTCAAATGCCTTTTTGTCAGTCACAAAAGTTGCGCACTTTGCATTAGCAAGAGTTGAGGATGATGAAATAGATAACTGGAGCTTATCACCCTCATTGTAACTATAGGTATCATATGTATTAGTAAGAGTTACATAGTATGCATTGAGATTTGCCTTGTCTGAGTAAAATACGACTGTGTATACAGAAAAGCTGTCTGTCTCAATCTTGAGCTCACCATCTGCAGATACCATAGCACTGTCGTCTGTCGCTGGTGCCTCTGTCTCTGTAGACTCAGTATCCTCTGTTGACTCTGCAGTCTCTGAGATTGCAGCGGTGTCCTCTGGTGCCTGAGCCTCCATGTGCTCTGGTGTCTCAAGCTTGTCCCCTGACTCGTTGGTGATAAAGGACATAACTTTGCCGAGCAAGCTATCCTGCTCATCAGCGCTGGCTGCTTTTTCAACGTCCTTTTTATCTACACCGTCAAAGTGATAAACAGATACATACTGCTTTTCATCAGTAGCTGCATCCTTGATGGCTGTTGACTTAAATGAGATTGATACATCACGTCCACCAACTGTCTGTGGCTCTACCTCATGTCCGTCTGCATCAAGGACCTTGATATCATAAGAGTAAGCTGTCTTGACCTTTTTCTCATCAAGTGCTGTCTCTACGGCCTCTGTAATTTTTAAATTGTCTTTTTCATCTGTGATTTTCTCGACCTTGAGTGAACTGCCATTTGGGAATGTTCCCTCCGGTGCAGTAACTGTGATCTCAACATGATCGTCCTCATCTGTCCATGATGCTGAGAATGGTTCGCAATCCTCGGAAAGTACCTCTACATCAATTGTAGGGAGTGCATCATCATAGAGGACATACTTATCCTCATCTTTTACCTCGGATATAAAACGATAGGTACCTGCTGTCTCAGGATCATACTCTCCTCCAAATGTAGGATCTGATGACCAACTGAGTGGGAGCCTGATAACACTATATCCACTGAGGTTAAGTCCTGTTTCTTTTTGGATCTCTTTGATACTTGGCTTTTTATCGCCAGAAAGAAGCTCGACTAACTTGTCCTTCTGCTCGGAAGACATAAAGTCGATACTATCAGAAATTATAGATGCAGTTGCGATGCTCTCAGCTGCTGTTGTATCAGCTGTTGTCTCGTCAACTGTAACTACGTCACTGTCTGTTGCAACATCTGTAGTCTCGTCATCTGCGACTGTCACAACATCAGTTGTAGTCTCAGTTGTAGAAACTGTATCTGACTCTGCAAGTGCTACAGCATCTGTTGTAGTCTCTACTGTAGAATCTGCATCTGACTCTGCACTTGCTGCAACATCTGTTGTAGTCTCGGTTGTAGAATCTGTATCTGACTCTGCAAGTGCTGCAGCATCTGTTGTAGTCTCGGTTGTAGATTCTGTATCTGATACTGGTGTTTCGGCTACGTCGATCACAACATCACTATCTGTTGCAACCTCTATGGTATCCTCTACCACCTCATCTGTATCAGACTCATCCTCCTCAGACTCTGCCGTCTCCTCTGTGGCCAAGGCAAAAATTGTCTTAGGCAGATTGAGCTTTGACTGTGCAGTCCCATAAGGAACAACCTGATAACTCACGTCATCTGCTAACTGTGCTAATGCTTTAACTGCATAATTACCTGTACTTAAAGAAGCTGGTTCCTGCGCTGCATATCCGACCATGCCAGCGTTAAAACCAGATTCAGTAACCATAAGTATGCACAGTACTAATGACAGTAACTGTTTGGTTAACTTATTCATACTCTAACCCCTCACTATGATTTTTCATATTATTGTACCCTATTCCTATCAGGTAGAGATTGTAGCATCAAAAAAATTATAAAATCGATTAATTTTAATAATCTTTTTTGCGAATATTAAGTTTTTGTGAATTTTCTTTAAAAATAATCCTTGTACTTGTGTACATTGCTTAACCGGTACACCAAAAATCTTAAAACTTTTTTAAATTTAATCCTTTTTAATATTTTGAGATTTGGCCGGCCCCTTTAAATGCAAAAAGCCCTGGCTTTCAGGGTATCTTTGGGCACAAACCTAAGATTGTAAAAATCCTTGGGATTTAGAGAATTTCTGATCTATTTGAACGAAAAAACAGGCCTTGCATTTTACTGCAAAGCCTGTTTTAGATTGCTTAATATTACATTATTTTGCGATATAGTTGAAGATATAGTGGAGCCATCCATCTGCCTGATATTTATCTGTTACCTCATCAGTAATTAGATCATAGAGTGTATCACCGATCAGTTTCCAGAACGATATCACTAAAAATCAAACTGGGGTCATTAGAACCAATCAGCTCATCTTTTCATCAGTTTTGTGTGTCGGATGCCCGGATTATATATGGTATATCCGTCTCTGGTCGTATTTTTAGTATGGTACAGTGCTATGTCTGCCTTCTTATAGAGAGAGTTGTCAAAGCCCTGCTGTGAGAATGCAATACCGGCACTTATAGATACTCTCGGTATATTGTTATGAGGATTTTTCAGTGACTGATTGATAGCATAGATCTTGTCAATCAGCATCTGCTCATCCTTATCCTCAATACCTGTCATGATGATACAGAACTCATCACCGCCCATACGTATGATATGGTCAGATAATCTAAACTCTCTACGGAGATAGCCGGCCAGGCACTTAAGCACTGAGTCCCCCATGCCATGACCGTAGTTGTCATTTATCTGCTTAAACTTATCCACATCGAGCAAAATATATGCTATAGCCATATCAGAGTTCTCAAGGATCTTAGTGTACCTATCGTATGCGTTTCTATTAAGTACGCCTGTGAGCGCATCATGCTCAATCTTAAACTGGATTATAGCCTGTTCGTTTTTCTCTTTATTAATATCCTCTACTGCCAGTGACGCTCTCAGGACATTGCCTGCCTCATCAGTTTTTGATGCAGTGCTGATAATACGGAACCACTTATGGTCCTTATCGTAATACTCCATGGAGATAAAGGTATTGCCCTTGAGTCTCTCCTGCATAGTGGTGATATCTAAAAAGTGATTGACCTTTTCTCTATAGTCATCTGAGACATAGGTCTTGATAAACATCTCCTTGGCCAGCTCATATGGCTGCTGGTGCATACCCAATCTGTCCTTTAGATAATCAGAGAGGATGAGCGGTACAAACTCCTGTGTCTTGAATATTACATGTATGAGTCCAAAGTAAAGCTTGGACATATCCACAAGTACATCCTTGTAGTCCATCTCTGTCTTTTTGCTCTCATCTATAATACGTGTTGTATACAGGACCTTTGTCGCCTTGCCTGACGCATCTCTATCGAGAACAAAAAATGCTGCTGTGGTCCATCCATTCATGGCACCTATAAAGTCAGCCTCTATATAGTCCTTTTCCATGAGTCTGTCTGCAAGTGTTGCAGGATTGGTAAAGTCAAGTATATACTCCATATACTCCATGGTGCTGAATGTACGCATAATTGCGGGCAGCACCTTGCTGGTACATCCTGAGTTCCCCAGAAATCTGTGGAGTGCATAGTTTGTCCTCAGCTCCTTGTAGGTATCCTCCTCAAGATCCAGGATATATATACTATTATATATAGAAGAAATCGCACTGATTATCTTTTGGTTTTCACTGAGGTCCTTTCTTGTAGTGTAAGATATCTCAGCCTCACTTGTCCGTTTTGCGGTTTTTGCATTTTCATCATCTGATGGACCCTTTGGAGCATCATTGGCTCTTGTCTCATCACCCTCTACCGAGCTGTTTACTGCATCAGCCTTTACGGATCTACTTGTTGTTTTATCTCTCTTATATGCCGCATCTATGTTGAGTGACAGCTCTGAGCTATCCTCATCTGATGGTCTGCCATAGGAGTAGTAGTATCCCTGTATGATCTCGCACCCTACGCTCTTTAGGAACTCGAGCTGATCCTCTGTCTCTATACCCTTGGCCAGTGTGTGAATGCCTAGGCTTTTACTCATGCTGATGATAGGCCTCAGGATATTTTTGGACTTCTCGTCAAAATTTTCCATATATCCGATATCGATGAGGATACCGTCAAACTCATAATCACGCATTGTTTTAAGTGATGAGTTTTCATTGCCAAAATCATCGATAAATACCTGAAAACCATTGTCCCTGAGTTTCCTGATAGCTGTTTTAAAAAGCTCTGGATCAGTACTAAGTGTGGACTCACTGATCTCAACCTGGAAGCAGTCTTTAGGTAGCCCAAACTCTTTTGTGATATCCAGTAACTCAGCGCATGGATCAAATGTCAAAAAGTCACTATGTGACAGGTTAAAGGATACAGGCATCTGCTGATTGCAATCTATCTTTTTACTCTGTATATCCCTGGCCACCTGTCTCATGACATACCTGTCCAAAACATGAGTGAGTCTGTACTCCTCTAGTATAGGGATAAAATCTCCCGGCAAAAGCATGCCAAACTTTGGATCCACCCATCGTGACAGTGCCTCATATCCGCATAAACGTCCAGTTGATGTTATAAACTTAGGCTGGTAATACACTCTTATATAGTCATCATTGACTGCTTTGTCTATGTTACCCAGTATGTAATCATGTCCGCTCTTTTCAATACTGAGCTTTTTAGGATTAATGCCAGTAGGTCTCGTCTCTGTACTCTTGACCACCATAGTAACAGCAACAAGCTCACCCTTATCAGGTGAGTTGTATCGTCTACCCTGTATAGCAACATACTTGATCTGATCCTTATAGCTCCTGATACGGAAGCTTACTTTGTCAAATCCATCTTTATCACTGATCTGAGCAGAGACATTATCCTCTACAACATCAACATCTGCCGGGAATATCATCCCCTTAAAGGTATTGCCTGTAAGCTTTGTAAACTCTGCCTCGTCAGAGCAATCGTACATATTTAAAATAGCGTCATTGGCATACATGAGTGTCCATGACTCGTCCATCTTAAATATAAAATATCCATTTTGAATAGATGACAGCCCATCCAGTATATACTGTCTGGATGAGTCAGCACCAAATAAACCTTCCATCGTTAGTTACTCTCCTGCGTATTTACTAGTTAATCATACACGCATAGGACACGACTAATGATGCGACTGCGACATAACCTCGTCTCTTATATCACACGCCCACACATATCATATCCACCCCTAAATTCACATTGCTATTATACATACTTACCCGAAAAAGTACATAGATATTAAAAATTTAAAGAGCGTCATTTGTATGGATACAATATCCATTTTAAAATCATCATTGGCAGATACTCATAAAAAAAAATACCGAAGCATTGCATAGCTCCGATACCCAGATAACAAGTCCTTTAATTTATGCTTTACGTGATTTTCTATATCCGCTGCTTATAGCTCTATAACTATAGCAAAGAATATCTCCGTTCCTTCGGAGATACGCTCACGTGATGCGGCATAGGTGATTTTTACCTATGAGTTCCCTCTGCACTTATAAATCGGCTCATTACTGATTTTTATTATCTTAATCTTCAGTTTTTTTAAAGATTATGTTGGTCGTATATGGTTCTTGCTTAAAAATCTGTACGAAAAAAGGTCTCATATCCCAATGAGACCTTTTTCCAATACCCTACCTATCACGATTAAACACCTGACATTTATAATATACAAACTCACTCAATAACCCTTTTACCCAACCTTACTTACGGTCAAACAAAATTTTAGTAGCATTATCAATGATATTCAATAACCAATTATGGTCGAAATTAGAGCATAATCGGTTATTGACATTTCGAGTCAAATGTGCTGTAAGGCGGGTTATTAATATTTTTTTGAAATCATCAATCCTTTGGAGGTTTTTAAGTTTTTAAGTAAAAAATCATTCTTAACACCGAGGTTTTACATCGATGAATATTGTATTGTTTTTTTTATTTATAGAGTATAATTATAAGTAATTATGATTTTACGTGATTAAACCGCATACAATTTTGCCCGCATCATGGGCCGGAGGAGATTTTACTATGTCTATTTTATTTGTTAATGCATGTTTCAGAGATAATTCCCGCACTTTATACCTCGCCGAGGAGTATTTAAGCAGGCAGGAGGGAGACATTGACCGTATAGAGCTTGGTGATATTGATATAGCTCCTCTGGATCGCAGCTCTCTGATACACTACAACGACAGCGTCGCAACATATCAGTTTGATGACCCTATGTTTGATTATGCAAAACAATTTCGTGATGCAGACGAGATAGTGATAGCGGCTCCATACTGGAATCTCAGCATTCCCGCAATATTACATGACTATATTGAGCTTGTTTGTACTCAGGGCATTACTTTTGATATTTCCAGAGACGGCAGATATCATAGTCTCTGCAGGGCACAAAAGCTGGTATTTATCACCACCTCTGGTGGTTTCATACCTGAAAGGAACTGCTCTTTTGATTACATAAAATCACTGGCAGACGTATTATGGGAGATAAAAGACGTGGAGTACTACCATGCGGAGGGCCTGGATATATACGGCGTAGACATTCAGGAAAAACTTAACGATGCTATATCCATGTTTAAATGATTATTTTTTGTACCGTTTTACATTGAGGACATGAAATCCTCGCACCTCAAGCTCAGCAAATCTCTCATCCTCAACTCGCTTACTATAAGTAATAAAATCTACTCTCATATCAGTGATTTTGCCGCCCTTTATCAGGAATCTGACAGGGATCGTCACCTCCTGCTTTAGGTTTGCTTTTTTTACCATATCCTCAAAGGTAAAATCACTGCCGTAGAGGTCGGACATCTCTTTAAAAGCACATAAGGCGTGGATGTACTTGTTCCAGCCGATCACATCCTCCCCTAATATCTCAGCAATTATAAATACACTCTCCTCATCCTCGTCCTGGACAAAGTTGATGCTCATTTCAGCGTCCTTATACTCTGATTTACCTAGTAACTCCTCAAAAAATCCCATTGTGTGTCCTTTTGATCTGATATGCTTTTGATTTTAACATGCTTTTGATTCTAATATGTTTTTGATTCTAGCATGCTTTTGTGGTCCTAATAGGACTTTTAGATCCTAATATGTCTCTACTATTTTGTCCTTTTTGTTCCTGCATAAATTTATGTTTGTCTTGAAATGCTCGGTAAATAATACCCGAGGATCCACGTTTATAATCTTTAATCCACATAGATATATCTTATCACACTGCAACATCTCATATGTTAAATATCCTTGCGTTCTCTATACATTTTACCTTATATTATGCGGCTCCATGTCGATTAAATATATAAAGGTACCAATCAAAACCGGTATTGATTTTATATTAAGTTATCCACGCTAAGTTTTTAAATATTGGAGTATTGTTTAAATACAAATGCCTTATTTATATGTATACACAGTGTTTATATGTTGATGCCATTGTTTAAAAACTTAAATCTATAGAAAGGACCGTAGACATGAACAACATTAACAAAAAAGCCGCATTAAAATATCTCGAGACCGCACTGGAAGAGACAACTCAGAAGGACATCATGGACGCCATTTTTAGTACCACTGTGCTGGGCTACGAAACAGATGAGCCTAATGCTATGAGCTACTACTGCAGAGCTTACAATATCACTTCATATGGTATTGAGCATCAGTTTAAAGGCATATTTGGCGACTTCTATAGAGAATATGGTCCTGATCCTATCCGCAAAGCGTTTTCACAGATATTTATGAGATATCCTAAGGGTCTTGTTAGAGATGATCCGGCTTTCAGCGATATGCTGGATGCTCAGCTCAAGCTGGACTCACCTAAGATCGATGCAAAAAAGGATTCAGATGAGGATTACATCGACCTCTTTGGAGCTTTTAATCAACTTTTCAAAAGACCAAAAGTTAAGACACGCTGATTTATCGCAATATGACTCAACTCAGTCAATCTATCTTTGTTTTTGAGATAATCGATCACAATTTTTCTGATTATAAAAATCACTCCACTATGTAGGATTTCTGCATAGTGGAGTTTTTATTTTTTGCAAGTCAGATATTTATTTTTCAAAAAAGTATTGACAGATTTCAAAAAAAAGAGTATTTTAAACAACGTTGCAGCGAGCAACACATGCACCTTTAGCTCAGTTGGTAGAGCAGCGGACTCTTAATCCGTTTGTCCAGGGTTCAAGTCCCTGAAGGTGCATTTTTTGATGCAAAAATTTAAAATATAAAATTTTCTTTATATTGTCTTCAGCTTCGTTTAAGCTTCACGAGTTATTATATGACCATCAGATAGGAAATATCTGATAACCCCTAATAAGAAGTTTTTCATACTACTCAGTCGGAGGTTCCCCTAAGCCTCCGACAACCCTCAAAAAATCAAAGGAGTTTTTCCTTTTTTATAATAGATTGATTGATTTACCCAGATGGGACCAATGCAATGGACATCTGGTTTTGATTATCCACTTAAGAGAAATAGCCCGGAACTGTTAATGCAGCTCTGAGCTATTTCTCTTTTTTTATTAGGTCTTAATTCTATATCAATTTTATTTTCTACACTAATCCTAAGTTTCTATTTTTCATCATAGATTTCTAAAATCACTAAATCATAACTCTAATATCTATTTTTCCTAATGTTTTTCCCGTGCAGTCTCATCACTATCCGATGCCTCTTTAGCATATATTGAACCAACTATTGCATCCAGCTTGGTAAAGTCTATGCCAAAGTTTTTTTCCAGTTGATTGATCCTGTATTTTACAGTATTCAAATGCAGTCCCATGGCATCTGCAGTCTTTTGCTTGGAGCATGTAAGATGGACATATTGTTTTAGCGTATCATAGTAGTCGGTATTATACTCATCATCATACTTTATCACCGCACGGACCTCAGGTATGATAAAGGACCACGTGTCTCGTACCTCCCGTCTCATACAAGCGCCTATATACCCATCATAATGCTCTGCAAAATACTCGATTTTGCCGCCACCCATACGCACGACTGCGTCCGCCTGTATCCAATAGTCTCTTATAGAGCGTATGCTCTCAAACGGCAGACTATACCCGACTCTTATGCTTTTTTTGATCAGACTCCTGGGTATTTCGTGTCCGTCTGCTGTGAGTATCACGCACTGATTACCTATGATACCGCCTATGATCGATGGGTCCTGATTTCTCACGTCCAGTACAAATGCACTGAGGATGGATGACCTTTCCCTGGCTGTGGTCTCAACCTTTGCTATGTGATATGGTGGCTTACCCATATATCCTGCGGAGCTCAGTATTTTATAGCCAGTGCTCTCGGCCTCCGGGGAGTCCTGCAAAAGCAGTGCCAGCCCTTGTTCCATAGTGGAGCCGGATATACTGGTCTGCATCCTGAGATAAACGCTTGCAGCATTACTGATAGCGATCACCTCCTCATCGGTGATGTCTTGATATATCACTATGGTCAGCTTGCCGATGGATGCACGCTCTGAGAATATGTCCATGATGACAACATTCTCACCTATAGAGTCATCATATAGTCTCACCGGAGTACGATTGCCGCTGACCTTTTTGAGGAGGCCGCTCTCAACCCATCCATTTACTCTCTCCATGGTATTGCCGTCGGTAAAATCTGTGAGAAATTTTGATGAGTCGGGTTCTCTGGACTGGGCTATGGTCCTGTAAGCCACGTCCATGATCCAAAAGGGATTGCCCATCTCCTCGGCGCAAGCGTCCACAAATTCCTGTAATGATTTAGCCTTGATTAAGATTTCAAATAATTGTTGTTTTTCCATGTTCTACGTTATCAGTGTCAAAATAATCGTCATCCAATATTACATTTTGAATTATCACTGAATAATTATCTGCTTATAATAACTCCCATCTATACATCTATAAATCTATAAATCTCCAAAATCGAATATAGAAATATATCTGGCGTGTCAGGAAATATTTTAGTATCATATCTCGTCATCAGCAAGTAAATCCCAGTCTATTGATGTAATCCCACGCAAAATATTATCTCATACAAAATATTATCTCTCACAGAATATAATTTCACGAAAAATAGAATCTCATGTAAAACCTAATCCCACGTAAAACAGAATCCCTCGTAAAACAGAATCCCTCGTAAAATCTAATTTCAAAAAATCCGGCCTGCAGCTCGTGACCAAAATCACAAGTGCAAACCGAATCATATTTTGAGGATTATTTATTTTTATTTAGGATCATCAACCCTTTACGTACTTTGCAGCCTCCTCACCGCAGATACGTCCGCCTGAGAGCGCATTCATCATAGTAACACCCTCTACGATCGGGTATGAGTTGTTAAACATCTCTGCAACATCGTTTCCTGCTGCATAGAGTCCCTTGATGACTGTACCGTCCTCCTTGATGACCTGGAGGTTTGAGTTAACGAGCACGCCGCCGATACCGCCGAGTGAAACAGGTCTTGCCTTAACAGCATAGAGTGTTCCCTCGCCGAGGCTCTGCATATACTTGGCATCCTTGCCATATACCGGGTCACTGCCCTCCTCGCAGGAAGCATTGTAAGCTGCGATTGTCTGCTCCAGAGTCTCTGCATCAACGCCCATGTTGTCTGCGAGCTCTGCTACTGTAGCGCCCTTAAATACGATGCCCTTTTCAACACCGTCCTCAAGTGCTGCTCTGAAATCTGTCCATCCCTCATCGATTGAGAACATCGGGATAGTTGGCTCGTAGGCTACTGCCGTGTCTACGCCGAGGGCCTTGGCACCGCCCTCCTCTACAGCCTTTACCATGTCCTCAGACATGATTGAGAAGAAATACTCGCCCTGTGTTGCTGCTGCATTTGAGCAAAGTGCTGTATCATAGTTGAGGTCCTCTGGGCAGAATCTTGCTGCTCTCTGGTTTACCCATACACTGGTTGGCATATAGATTGCCTTGGCGATCTCATCCTTGCCCTGTCCTGTCTGGATGCCTGAGTAGGATGTTACACCGTGATACTGCTGGATTGTCTTACCCTTACCTGCGCCGATGGCACGTGACATTGTTGCACCATCACCAGTCTGTGTACCTGTTGTGAATGTCTCAAGCGGGAATCCTACCTCCTCCTCGATCATCTCAGCATTCGCACCAAATCCACCTGTTCCCAGCACTACTGCCTGGCAGGAAATATCATAGGTTGTGCCATCCTTGGCTGTGGCAACAACACCTGTTATCTTGTCATCTGATGCCTTGAGCTCAGTTGCTGGAGTCTCAAAGTAAACCTCTCCGCCGGCCTCTGTAAACTTGTCAATGAGAGTAGTATAGTATGATGCCTTGTTTTCCTGGTCTTTATAAATGTGATATGTCTGGAATCCATCGGCATGAGCAGCCTGCTCTGTACCCATAAATGTAAACTCCATGCCGTTATCCTCTAACCAGTCGATGGTCTCACCGGAACGGTTGGCGATGTTATAGAAAAGCTGTCCATCATCCATCCAGCAGTTATAATCCTGCCAGTACTTAAGTACATCTGCTGTACTAAATGTACCTGCTACTCCTGCCTCTTTCTGATCCTTGGAGTCGATACCCATAGGTCCACCGGCAATGATTGATACGCCACCTGGCGTAGCTGCCTTTTCAAGTAAGATGACCTTGGCGCCATCCTGCTGTGCTGTTAATGCTGCTGACACACCAGTTGCACCGGCACCGACTACAACAACATCTGCCTCAAGCTCCTTGACCTCTGTTGACTTGGCTGTTTCTGTGCCCTTTGTAAAGCTGTCTGGATCTCCTCCGGCCTCCTTGATGGCACCCTTTACTGCCTCCATAATGGCATCAGATGTGATTGTTGCACCTGTTACTGCATCAACAACCGGATTTCCTGCTGCAACAATAGCCTCTGGAATCTGCTCAAGAGCTGCTGCTGCAACCTCTGGTGTCTCAGTATTATCACCGATCTTGACCTCTGAGATCTTGCCATCCTTGATAACAGTCGTAACTGTCATCTTTCCGTTTCTTCCATCAACTGTTATATCGTATGAGCCATCAGTTAATGACTGCTCTGCACCTGCTGCCGCAGTGCCGGCACTCTCTGCCGTTGTATCTGCTGCCGCAGTTGTCTCAGCCGCTGCTGCAGTTGTTCCAGCCTCTGTAGCTGCTGTTGTCTGTACTGGTACCTCTGTTGCACTACAACCAGTCATAAGTAAACCAGCTACAAGAACTGATGATATAAGTTTTCTGTTCATAGTTTCATCTCCCTTTATTACTCAGTGTTAATTATTTAACATTCATATGCATAATAATCTCATATCTCGGGAGAAAACTGTATGTCCATTTCGGACAAATGGACTGATAAAAAAATAACGTTCTGTACAAAATGAGTTACCAGTGATTTCCCAGGATGTAAGCACGCGCCAAAAATCTGTCTGCTGTCTATAAAAAAACACCCCCAGCAAAATGCCGGGAGTGTTTCTCCTTTATATCAGTCTAAAATATTCCATAGTATTCTTCATATTATCTTGCATAAACAAACAGGTGTCTCTTAAATACCCTTTCTCTCCGCCACTTTGCCACTCATGCAGACCGCGATAATACTCCGCCTTATATCCGTCATCTACAATGAATGGAATAATGTCATTCTGGAGGCACTGTTTGAACATAAGTAATCGACCAGTTCTGCCATTCCCATCATAAAATGGATGAATTTTTTCATACTGCGCATGAAAATCCAGAATATCATCAAAGTTTCCAGTCTTGTCAACATAACTGTTTAAAAGCTTAATCATGTCATCATGCACATTTTCAGGTAATGAAGTTTTCATATTGCTGACTTCGTTGGGATATTTCTTGTAATCTCCGACTACAGCAACCTCGGACATAGAACTGAAAGTTCCGCTTTTTAAAAGCTTATGCAAATTCTTTATATAATCTTCGTCAACAACAATATCATATGTATCAAGAATATAGTCAAAACATCTGAAATGATTTACGACTTCTATCACATCATCCACAGGAACAGTTTCAAATCCTATAGTATGAGTCTCAAAAATATATTTCGTCTGATCATGCGTCAACTTACTCCCCTCTATATGATTTGAATTATATGCAAAGTCAACCTGAAGCTTATTATATATCCCATTGTTGATGCGGTGCTTTTTCTCATCCAGCAATCTGGCCATAAGTTTCTCTATCATGCAATTTCCTTTCGATTACTATCATCTTGAGTTAATATCATTTTTATTAGCTTTATTTCTAATGTTAACTAATCAATATTATATACACAATAATATATTAAATCAAAAAATCCCCTTTCACTGGATATCACTCCAGCAAAATGGGATGTATTTTTGAACTTATCTATATTCCAGATAAATTATTTGTTTTTTGTGGCGCTCAGAAAGCTTGCTGTCCTCTCGCTCCTTGGATGCTCAAAAAGCTGCTCCGGTGTGCCCTGCTCCTCGATCTTGCCCTGATCCATAAACACAACTCTGTCTGCCACCTCTCTCGCAAATCCCATCTCATGTGTGACTATGATCATGGTGAGTCCCTCCTGTGCCAGGTCCTTCATGACATTGAGTACCTCGCCTACCATCTCCGGGTCCAGTGCTGATGTGGGTTCATCAAAGAGCATGAGCTTTGGACTCATACACAGTGCTCTTGCGATGGCAACTCTCTGCTTCTGACCACCTGAGATTCTTGAGACATTGGCCTGAGCAAAATCTCTCATGCCAACCTTATCAAGGAAATGAAGCGCCTTTTCTGTAGCCTCTGCCTTGGAGATCTTTAGTACCTTGCGCTGTGGGTATACGCAGTTCTCGATGACATTCATGTTGTTAAAGAGGTTGAACTGCTGGAAGCACATGCCTACTTTGGCTCGATATGCATTGATATCCCTGGTGTGGAGGATATCCTCCCCAAAGACATTGATGACTCCGCCGTCCGCCTTTTCCAGGAGGTTGATACATCTCAGGAGTGTGGACTTACCTGAGCCAGAACGTCCAATGAGGCATACTACCTCTCCCTCGTTGACAGAAAAGTCAACTCCCCTGAGGACCTCCAGATTGCCGTAACGCTTATGGATATCTTTTATCTCTACTAATGGTGCTGACATATTATCCTCTCGCCTCCATCTTTTCCTTTGTGTAAGCGATGCTCTTTGGGTCAGTATCGCTCATTGGCAATGAATAACGTGTATCTGTGTTCATCCTCTTTTCTATATAGTTAAGGATGAGACTCGCAATAGATGTGAGGATAAGATAGATCACCGCCTCGATAAAATAGGTCTCTGTAAAGTGGAATGTGGACCCCGCTATGCTCTTGGCCTGGAACATCAGCTCTGTGATGGAAATGATCATCAGTACTGATGAGTCCTTGATGTTTACGATAAACTCGTTGCCGATAGCCGGGAATGCATTTTTGATAGCCTGTGGCAGGACCACTCCCAGCATGGTCTGTGCATTGGACATACCCAGTGACCTGGCGGCCTCAGTCTGTCCACCGTCAACTGCCTGTATACCTGAGCGGATGATCTCCGCCATATACGCACCTGTATTTACACTGATGACAAATATAGCAGCAACCAGTGTACTCCAGTGAATGACATTGAGCAGTGCATAGTAGATAAATACCGCCTGTACCATCATAGGGGTGCCACGGAATATGGTGATGTAGACATTGGCAATCACATCAAAAAACTTTTTGACAAAAACTGCCGCAGGGCTGGCGGTATGGTCCAGCTTTACAGCACGGAATCCACCCACCAAAAGTCCTAAAATGAGTCCGAGACATGTTCCTGTAAGTGCGACAATAAGCGTAGTACGCACGCCCAGGAGCAGGCTCGCATGATATTTATTTATGATTTCGATACAATTTTGAATAAACATTATCTATTAACCGTTAGCTGGCTGACGCTCAACCGCTGCCTCCATAAGTGCATTTCTGTCATCTGTTGAAATCTGGCTGAGTGCCTCCTCCAACTGATCCTTTAATGCTGTGTCCTCTTTTCTTACTGCAACTGAAACTGTTGTATCAGCCTCAAATCCCTTGCCCTCCTCAAATCTTACGATTGCGAGATTGCTGTTGGCCGCTACTACTCCGTTGGCTACTGGAAGTTCTGAAACAACTCCATCGATAGCTCCTGCCTGAAGTGCCTGAATAGCTGCCGGGAATGTCTCTGCTGCTGGCTGATGCTTTACGCCCTCAATCTGATCGATGACCTCATCATAGATGGTGTTCATCTGGCCCTGAACTGTTGCGCCGGAGAAATCCTGGATGCCTGTAGCTGATGCGTAATCTCCGTCCGCCTTGACGATGATTACCTCCTCTGACTCATAGTATGGTGATGTAAAGCTGACTTCCTGTTCCCTCTCAGGTGTGTCTGTCATACCTGCGATGATGGCATCGATCTGGTCGTTCTGCAGTGACAGGATGAGATTGTCCCAGTCAAGCTTTACGATCTGTACGTCCATACCGATGGACTCTGCAAGCTTTGTTGCCATGACAACATCATAACCATCTGCATAATCTACGCCTGAGATAGGCTTTGTAAACTCATTGGTCTCTGTTGTGGTCCAGTTAAATGGTGCATAGTTACACTCCATGCCGACTCTCAGGACTGACTTGTCTGCTGATGCATCTGCTGCCTCGCCTGCTGCCGCTGTTGTAGCTGCTGCATCGGCTGCTGTGTCAGCTCCCGCTGCTGTTGTCGCTGCATCAGCTCCTGCTGTTGTCGCGCTGCTCTCTGCTGCACCTCCGCAGGCTGAAAGTAAAAATGCACATGATAATACTGCTGCTGTTCCTCTGATGATCTTTCTCATAATTTCCTCCAGTTAAAAAATAAAATTTTTACAAAACAAAAGACCATATGTGCTATCACATACGGCCTTGATTTCAGAAAATATGAAACAGATCCAATAAGTAATAGCGCCTCTCCGGTAAAACGGAGGAGTGACACAGATATTCTCTGTGTCCCCACGGAAACACACTTGCGGTAATGTCCCGTTCGGCGGTGACTACCTTTCCTTCACTTCAACGCCCGCCGGCTCTGTGGAGTACTCATTTACACCGCTACCTCTATATACATAAGTCTTATGTTATGTAATGTTTTGCCTTACTATAGTCTCTATTAAAAGCGCTGTCAAGCAAAAATTGCATTGTTAACAATATTTTTGTGCAAAATAAATGTTTGCTGCAGGATCAGGTTGCTCTGGTATTTAACCACAAGCAGGGAATCGGTGTTGAGCTGGTTGGTACCGGACCTAAATTCTGGAACGCTGGCATCCCAACAGCCTAAAACCATATATATTTTATTCCCCCTTATAAATATAACTTATAAGTCTATCTTATTAAATCAACATTATAAGGTAAACTAAGTGAGTACAATCCTGATTTGACTTACTGGTAAGTTACTGGTAAGTTAAGCGCCACCTCCCGCACAACATGCGAGAGGTGGTTTTCTGATTAATAATAAAAAATAGGATGCAGGTTTTACGGATTTTTACTTTCCATAATTCCTGCATCCTTTATCTATTTTTGATGAGAAGCCCACCTGCGACATTATTTGTCCGGTGGGAGCTTCACATCGATATATATTTATGAGGCTCTGCGGTCTCTCTTCTTGCCGCCAAAGCTTCTATCCTGTTTTTTCTCAAATCTGTCAAATCTTCCTGATGATGACTTTTTCATCCTATCATCCTGTTTCTTGCCAGATTTGAATTTATTTCCATCAGACTTTCTGTCGCTAAACTTATTTCTGGTTTCATCATCAAACTTTTTAGCACGGAACTTCTTTTCGCTTTTGCCATCGTACTCTTTGGCACTGAACTTCATCCCATCATTTATCCTGCTGCCAAACTTTTTGCCGGCAACCTTGTCGCCCTCAAATTTTCTTCCACGACCCTTGCCGCTACGCTCAGCTATCTTACGATCACTTCTCCTATCATCTACAGCCTGAACACTGTCAAAGCTCTTGACTACCTGTGCCTCTGCAACAGCCTCCTCTACAGTGAGTCCCTCTAAACGCTTGTTACGTCTATTAAGTCTCTCCTTGCGCTCAGCTCTTGCAAACCTTGTGATACGCTCATTGTTCTCATCCCTGCGGCTCTTTCTACTGCCCTCAGACCTTCTTGATCTGTCACCTCTCTTGCCGCTGTCCTTGCCGCCTGCGATGGACTTCATCTTACCGAAACGTCTCCTCTCGCCACGCTGTACACGCTCGATGGCGACAGACATCTCTGTCTCAAGCTCAGGGATCTCCTTTTGCATCATCTTTTCAATATCGTACAAAAGCCCCATCTCATCCTTGCAGCAAAGTGTGATAGCCTCACCAGTCTCCCCGGCTCTGCCCGCACGACCGATACGATGGATATATGACTCTGTCTCCTCAGGAAGCTCATAATTAAATACATGACTTATCTTAGGGATATCAATACCTCTTGACGCAACATCAGTGGCAATGAGCACCTTGATATTACCTGAACGGAATCTCTCAAGGGCATTTTGTCTCTGGCCCTGTGTCTTGTTGCCATGTATAGCCATAGAAACTATACCGAGCTTACCCAGGTCTCTCACCAGATGGTCTGCACCATGCTTTGTTCTTGTAAAAATGATGGACTTTTTAACATCATCCTGCTTCAGGAAATTGCTGAGTACCAGCTTTTTATCATCCTTTTCCAGGAAACAGATCTTTTGATCTACTGTCTCAGCCGGACTAGTAGTTGGTGCGATCTTTATAGTCTCCGGATCATTGAGAATGTCTCTGGCCAGTGCCTCTATCTCCTTAGGCATGGTTGCTGAAAACATAACAGTCTGTCTGTCCTCTGGAATCTCAGCAACGACCTTGCGTATATCATGGATAAATCCCATGTCCAGCATACGATCTGCCTCATCAAGGATAAATATCTCAATATCCTTTAAGCTAACGATACCCTGCTCCATATAGTCGATAAGACGGCCAGGTGTTGCAACAAGTACATCACAGCCTCTATTATATGCGCTTATCTGCGGGCCCTGCTTGGCACCGCCATAAAAGCATACTGTGCGGAGTTTCATGTAACGACTGTACTTTTTGAAATTATCGAGGATCTGTATTGCCAGCTCTCGAGTTGGAGTAAGTACAAGAGCACGAGGATGCTCGCGGGAAACATTCTCAAGCATGTTAATAACCGGAAGTGCAAACGCTGCGGTCTTTCCAGTACCTGTCTGTGCACATGCAATGAGGTCACTGCCCTCCATCATAAGTGGGATAGCCTGCTCCTGAATAGGTGATGGCTCTTTGTACCCAGCCTTAGTAACTGCATCAACGATACGCTGATTTAAATTTAATTCATTAAATGTCATTTATAATTCCTTTGATCTATGAGGCATCCATACCTCATGTATAAAAAAACTGACCAGGCCCTGCCCGATCAGTAAAGTAAACTTATTTCATAGATAAGACTTGAGGAAGTGTACCATAGTATCAGAAATATTGCAACGAGTATTTTTTACTATTTACGAGAAGTCGACTTCCTATTTATTATATGTACACTCTTTGCCGGACCTGTAAAGTTCAGTAAGAGATTTAGATTCTGGAATGAATCTTCACTATGACAGAAAACAAGGACTATCATACGATAGCCCCTGCTTCCAACGTCTGTAAGGAGATAATAAAAAAAACAATGTATTATTGGCTTAGTTTATACATCGGCCGACATAATCGTCATATAAGCATTTTTTGAAAAAAATTTGCAAAAATCAAAAATTTTTTTTATCACCATGTGAATATATGAAAGTAGGCATTTTATAATAAGAGGGCACAGATGAGCAAATGTCTAAATGACATAAACTCACTGTGCCCTTACGTAATACACTGACATATGGATCAGAAAAACATCCCCACGACAAAATCATCACCATCAGTAATATTACTATATTAACTTATAATGTGGGTACTTATAAATATTCTTAATTATCATGCCTTCTATGTTTACCATCAAAAGATTGTATAGTCTTGTACGCAAAAAAGTACTTACACAAGTTTTAATAATCTGCTAAAGTAACGAACATTGCTAAAAATAAATATTGGGTAAGTTTGTTTTTGTAAGTACACATGATTGAGAGCAGACGGAGTACCGTTATCTGCCTTCCATCAATACATGGATTTAATCAATGCTTTATGACATATCAGAAACAAACCTATTGGAAACGCACATCCCCCGGATGATAACGAACAACACCGATAGTAAAGCTGGTCATAGTTGGATACTAGATTCAGAGATCGACTATGCTATCAAGATTGATTGTTTTCATTTAGGAGGATTTTTTATGCCACAGAACAAATTTCAGGAAGTTATCTTTACTATTATCATGGTTATCGCCATGGTCTATGCAATGATCGTTTACAACATTGCTCTCTCAACAGGCGGACTGCAGAATTTCGCATTTCTTGCTGCATTTAGAGAGCTTCTTATTATGGGACCTATTGCATTTATCCTTGACACTTTTATCGTAGGAGGCTTTGCACAGAGAAAGGCTCTTCAGATTATCGATCCACGTAAGGAAAATCCATTTTTCTTAGTTATTGCCATTTCTGTAGTATCTGTCATTGGTATGTGCCCACTCATGAGCCTTGCTGCAACAATCCTTTTCAAGGATGCTGGAAGCCAGTTTGTTTCTGTTTGGTTACAGACAACAGCATTTAACTTCCCAATGGCACTTTGCTGGCAGCTATTTTTTGCAGGCCCTGCAGTACGTTTTGTATTTAACCTTATCTTCAGTAGAAAAGCTGCTGCTCAGGTAAACAGAGAGACTGCTCAGGCTTAAGCATTCGCCTATAAAAAAACAACCAAATACACATTTTATGTATTATAGATAATATTATTTTTCATAATAATAGTTTATATCATGGCAATATTATTATTCCAAGAATCCGGATGGCTCTTACCACCCGGATTTTTTAAATTATTACACATATAAAAAGAACCAATATCTTAACTAGACGAGGCGTTAGGATATCGGTTCTTCTTTCTATTAAAGTAAAAAGGCTGCGGTGGGGATGGAAGGGGTGTGGGCTCCGCGTCGCCTTTATCACTATGATTTGGAACATCTAAGATGTTTTTTTCTTATGTGTAAAGACTAACATATTAAATGTCACAATAGTGTCACAAATTTGCAATAAATTTTTAATAGTTTTTGGAATTATTGTTCCACTCGCCCTCTCCCCTGTATTTCCATCCTTAAATATTCTTCCTAACATGATAGATTCCTCCAGCACTTTCATCACCCTTGGCACTATTATTTATAACATTTTTATAAACATACTATAAACCGGTAAACTCTATGTTTCTTATAGCTTGATTTCATTTATAAATTATTTCTAAACCCAATATTGCCGAAGTAAACATTAGTGATTTCTTGGCTTGTTATTTTATATCTATATTAAATTATTTTTATATATTGTATAATGGCATATATGAATTATTTCTTTATGATTTAATGAGTGGTGGATATATTTTTTTAATATTTGTAATTGGTCACAATCATTATTTTACTTTTGACAGATAATTTATTTTCATATTTGGATAATATATTATCAGCCATTTTTAGACAATTTATGATATTTCATTTGAAAATTTTAGTTACTGGATATGATCGTCAAAATTCAGTACATATTAATAAAAGGAGACCTACTATGATTGAAACCTACAATGCGATTCCCAAACCAGATGCTGAAGAAATAAAACAGCGTCTCGACGTAGCACATCAACGACTTGCAGAACAGCAACTTTTGATGAAAGACAATAAGCTCCCGGTCTTAGTTTTATTTGAGGGCTGGGATGCTGCCGGCAAAGGTACCATACTTGGCCGTGTCATAAAAAATCTGGATCCTAGATTCTTCTCAGCTGTTTCACTACATACTCCAAGTGATGACGAAAAGCGCAAACCTTTCCTCGCCAGATATTTCGCAGAAATTCCAGAGGCTGGACAATTCAAGTTCCTGGATGTTGGCTGGATGGGCGAGGTGACAAAAGACGTATTATTTGACAATATTTCTAAGAATACCTATAAAAACCGTATTGGCAGTGTGCTCCGTTTTGAGCGTTCACTGACTGACAACGGCTACCTGGTACTTAAATTTTTCTTCCATATCAGCCATAAGGAGCAGTCCACTCGTCTCGAGGCACTTGCTGACAATAAAGATACTTCATGGCAGATTGGCACTTTTGATTTGTGGGAAAATGCTCATTATGACGAGTGCTATAAGGTATATGACAAATTTATGGAGGATACAAACACATCAACTGTTCCATGGTATGTAATTGATGCAAAATCCAAAAAGTGGGCAGAGCTGCAAGTGATGGAAACTCTTGTGGCAGGGATAGACGTCGCCCTAAAAAATCATACTCTTACTGTACCACTGGTTCAGAATATCTTTCCACTTGTTAAAATGCCAAAGCTGCAAGATGTCGATCTCAACAAAACCATCTCTGATGAGGATTATAAAACACAGCTCAAGGAATTACAGACAAAACTGCGAATGCTTCATAATCAAGCTTATCGCAAGCACATACCTATCATTATCGCCTATGAGGGATGGGATGCAGCCGGAAAGGGCGGTAATATCAAGAGAGTAACCGCTGCCCTCGACCCACGAGGATACATAGTTCATCCTATCGCCAGTCCTAAACCACATGAAAAGAGCAGGCACCATCTGTGGAGATTCTGGACGAGACTGCCTAAGACCGGACACTTTGCAATATTTGATAGAACCTGGTACGGTCGTGTTATGGTAGAGCGACTTGAGGGCTTCTGCTCAGAAAACGATTGGCAACGTGCTTACAACGAGTTAAATGAGTTTGAGAAAGAGCTTAGCGATTGGGGTGCAGTCATCATCAAGTTCTGGATCCATATCGATAAAGATACTCAGCTTGCCAGATTTACAGATCGACAGAATACACCTGAGAAACAGTGGAAGATCACTGACGAGGATTGGCGTAACCGTGACAAATGGGATCTCTACGAGCAGGCCGTAGATGAGATGATTGCAAAAACAAGTACAACATACGCCCCATGGCATATTCTCGAGTCCAATGATAAGAAGTATGCGCGTATCAAAGCACTAAAAATCATCACAACCGCACTCGAAAAAGCACTAAAAGAGAAAAAAAACTAACTCAAAATTAATTTATAAATACTTACTCCAGTAAAAGCCAAAATGTTTTAATCGGAACCGGCACTGCTCATTATGATTTTGATAGTTCACTTCTGTAAATGTCTTAATCGGAACCGACATTGCTCATTATGATTTTGATAGTTTACTTCTGTAAATGTCTTAATCAGAACCGGCACTGCTCTCGTGAACGCTTAACAATTTTAGAGTTACCAGTCTGTTAACTAAATAAGCCTCTAAAGATCATGTAAAAATTACATATATCTTTAGAGGCTATTATTTTTTTACCCCACATCTGTCTAAACACACCGGTCAATAATTATCCCATCTTATATCGATTGGATCATTTTATGTGAAATCTCATATTTCGGCCAAAACTTTCTACGTGAAATCATATATCAGCCAAAACTTTCTACGTGAAATCATATATCAGCCAAAACTTTCTATGTGAAATCATATATCAGTCAAGACTTTCTATGTGAAATCATATATATTCAAATCTTATTATACGAATAATTATACGTTTATTTGCGTATATAGCATGGCATTAAAGGTATTTATTAAACAATTTCGCAATTATATTTGACTTACATTTATTTGCTTTACACCTGGCAATTATTTGACTTCCGGCATTTCACCATCTTCCTTTTTGGCGTCAGAACCACGACTCTCCAAAAGCTCTTTCTTCTCGTTCTCAATCTCCCAGTGAATAAGGAACGTCAACAGACCTCTGAGTATAATGATCGCGCCGAGTATTCCGAGCTCACTCCACTCACGGACAACAACTGTCCTTAGGACCTCTCCGCCCATCTTAAACTCAAGCGCCAACGCAATGCCCTGCGCAAGATCCAAACGTACATGTTGATCATGATGCGTCCATCTCACAAAACATCTCATGGCCGTCCACACCAAAACCGCAATACCTACCATCTCCAATAAGATAGTGCACACTGCTACAACATTCTCAAGAATCATCTCTAGTATCACAACTACTGCTTCCATAAGCACCCCTATCTAGCACTGATACACGTATGCTCTTACCTCATAGCCTTTCGTTTCGTACCCATCAGTTGCTAACTTGCTATCATATTTTACTTATTATTCTAGCAAATAATCATGCTATTTTTATCATTTTCAACTAATTATTTATGCTATATTGTCTTTTCTTAATTTATTATGCTGAAAAACAATGTTGAAAATGGTATTCTCGTCAAAAATAGATAAAAAAACCGAAGCAAAAAATTGCTCCGGAAATTTATAAATATCGACTACAAAGTTGAAAATAGCCAATGTGAAATATTTAAGTAATAAATCATCTACGTGATGCCCGTATTGAAACAGACATTACTCAAAAAGAAGTAGCTGATGCTCTATTCAGAAGTAAGGATACACTACCCCGCTACGAAAACGGCAAACAAGATCCAAGACTTGATATTGCTATAGGACTTAACAGGTTTCTTGATGTTTCTATGGATAAGCTATTATCCCTATGTATAGTGTATATATATTTCATCTTCAGGGATATAAAAAAGCTGACCTATCAAAACTCACATCATTTCGCTATACGATACTTTATCCTAGTATGTGTGCCTCTGAATGTATCTGGCCTTACGTTCCTCACGTTTCGCAGCTCTTGCCTCTGCGTCAAGCTGTGGCAGTGACCCACACTTATTTGCGTAGCACCAAGCGTGAAATCCCTCTTTAATAGCCTCGATGAAAGTCAGGAAATCTACACCCTTTTCACGATCGATCATGGTTGGTCTCAGCATTGTAATAATAAGACTAAATAGAACACCGACACCAGTATCGATAATTCTGTCAATTGTGTATCCCACAAAATTAGCTTCTGGCTGTGTGAACAATACTACAAAATACACCACTGTACCTGGCTGAATAGCATTATTAGCCCCAAGCAGGAAATTAATATACATTACAAAGAACACGCCAATGCAAAGATATATCTCTCCAGGTACGCCAAATGGCGTATTGAGATACAGCCAATATGAAGGAATAACCACGAGCCCGCCAATAAACGTTCCGACGAATCTATTAAATCCGTTATGGAATCCCTCCTGAAATTGGCTGCCCATGCCATATACTGCACCGATACATGCAAAACATGGGTTCCTGTCTCCAAGAAAATACTTGTAAATTATTGCTGTAACGAGACAAGCAACAACCGTACGTATGATACGAGATCTATATCTCGTGAGTTTCAGCTTATCTAAGAATGTCTCCGTTTTGACTTTATCTTTAGCCTCAGATTCTAGCTTTGCTTCTACACCAGCAGTAGACCTGTCGATTGTTTTAGCCTCACTAGCAACTCCAGTTATATTTGTACTTGATGCCCCGTTGAGAGTTATTGCGTCCTTCATAGACGTAGTCTCCTTTAAATGTTAAATTCTATCCCTAATACCGTACCCACAAGAATAACTTTATAAAAACAACTCTCGAACAAATCTTATAAACAAAATATCCCATTGGACTTTTGATGAAATTTACTTTCATTTTGATGAAAGTAAATTTCACATACAGATTGTTTATAAAAACAAAGCTCTCAAAGAATTTCCCTATAAAATTTCTATAAAAATAATATCGTCTTTCTGTATTTTTTCAAGTACCTTTGAAAGTATATATTTTAGTACAATCATGCTTATTACAAAACCACTCCCTATTTTTAATTGTATCAATAATAAATTTTATATTTTCCAAATCCCTAGTAAAAAAGTAGAATTTATTTTAAAATCCCACTTGACGAGTGGGAAATATTATTGTATATTATCTTCATCAGTTAGCTAATCCTAACCGATTTCGTACTCCGTAGTACACGTCCTCCTGACCATAACGTGTTACTATGGAAATCTCCTGAAATAATAGACTCAACAAAACTTAGTGTTCACAAAAAAACCTGTAGGAGTACAGAACTCCCACAGGTTTTTTTGCTTTACTTTTTTATATTATACAATAAGCATTTAGCCGTACAATACACTTACTGTTGGCGTAAGGAACTACCCATATTTCATTGAAATTCCCCGCCGAACAAGCCGGACGTGGTCTTCTCATAAAAGCAGATAAAGAAGTGAGACTACACATTTACATCACAAACAGATAATTGAACCTACCAATAAACAAGTTTCACGAGTTTTAAGATACGAGTAGAACTACTCATGTACTCCACATATAGCTGATTAGCAATTGCCAATATACAAAACCTTCCTTGTTTAGGATACTAGTGGAACTACATATGTACTCCACATATAGCTGATTGCAATTGCCAATATACAAAACCTTCCTTGTTTAGGATACTAGTGGAACTACATATGTACTCCACATATAGCTGATTGGCATTGCCAAGACCATGGCTGGTATCATATCAGCAACTGGGAAATCTTTTACCTTTATCACTCTAAAACCTGTTGCAATCAAGAGAACTCCTCCAACAGCTTTAAAATCATTAATCATAGCCTCACTACAAAAAGGATAAATGACATTAGCAAACAGAAACAAAAACATGAAAATAATTAACTGTGGAATTGCTATAAAACTAGTCACAAGTCCGAGACTACAGGCAAAAATCAGAGCCGTTGCAAAATCCATAATAGATTTTGCAAGTAAAATACTATGATCTCCCATCATACCAGAAACAATACTTCCATATATTCCAGTACCACTAGTGCAAAAAATAACTATTGCAGTAACAAGCTGCTTTTTGTAATCCTCATCATTTCCACTCTGGCTCTTGAATATCTTAGATATGCCCTTTTCCATCAATAATCCACCGGCAGTGATCACATCGCCAAGATGAATAGATAATCCTATTACAGTTCCAGAAATAACTGATAGCATTACCGCCGGCATATTTGACATCAATACTATGGAAGTAATTCCCATAGACATCGCACATGCACCAAATATTGTGTTCATACTCTCTATAAATTTATGCGAAAGCTTAGAACCTATGGCATTACCCGCGATACCACCAAAAAAAATAGCCACTGCATTTACAATAATACCTATCGGCATACACATCCCCCTAATTCTCAATCCCTTGTAGTTAGATTCTCTAAATCACATAGTCAAACACTCAGCTTTTAATATAGATTATTTTCTAAACTTCATAATTAATAACTCAGCTTTTCAATAGACTATTTTCTGAACTACATAATTAAACTCCTCAGTTATTGAATCACCGAGGAGGCTGCTCCATTATCTTTACAAATCGGCAATATACATTTTATTAAATACCTATTCATAAATCAATAAACTTAATATATTACACATACCCTATACAAAATAACTCACTATTTGCCAATCGGTTTTAATGTACAAACAAAGAAAATTATGCCATCTTTCCAATTAACAATTATAGAACCATGATATTGTTCGACTATATTCTCAACTATTGATAATCCGATGCCATATCCGCCTTTATCCGTATTATGAGATTGATCTTCTCTATAAAATCTCTCAAAAAAGCGCGAGTAATCAGTATTAGCTCCATCTTTATAATTATTGGAAACTGTAAGCTGGATGCCCTTACCTTTAGTTACAAGCTCCACTTTTATATCTCCACCATCATCACAATACTTGATAGCATTATCTATAAGCAATGAACACAATTGTCTGATCTGTCCATCAGATGCATTCATTTTGATATTATCCTGAAGCTGCTCAATAAGTTTCTTTCCCTCTGACTCTGCAACAGTTTCAAATGTTTGAGCAGTTTCCCTAACTGATTTTGTTATATCACACTCATCAATGTCAATGCTGTCTGCACTCTCATCGGCCCTGGCAATCATAACTAGATTTCTAATCAATCCATTAAGTCTGTCTACCTGTCGCATGGTAGAGGTTGACCACTCATTCTCGCCATTTAACATCTCCATCATTTCCGTATTTGCTCTTATGACAGCAAGAGGTGTTTTCAACTCGTGACTTGCATTAGTTATGAATCGCTTTTGCAACTCCATATTTTTGATTTCTGGAGCTATAGCCCATTTTGAAAAAAAGCTTGTTATAATAGCCGCTATTATTATACCTATCATGATTAATGTCATGGCCAAATATAACAAGCGAGAATTGCCTAATATCATGTCCGAGCTGTCCAAATATACTACTATAGTTTCACCAGACTGCAGCTCAGCCACTTTGAAATAGTAGTCACCATATCGACCGAAGGATTGTTTTCGTGCTAATGCTTTTTCCCCATAAGATTTTGCTTCTTCTGCAGTCACTGATGCTATGTGATTGGTAATGACTACTGAAATATCTAATTTTTCATCGTAAATGATCGCGAAATACCTGGTTGTATAATAAAATTCCGGGTCATCAGTATCCTCATAGGAACCAACATTAAAAATCTCATTTAAAAACCGTATGACATTATATCTAGAGTGGGCAGCCTCCTCATAATTACTATCAGAAATATCTTTATCATTTCCCTGAGTTACAGCGCCAGGCAAATATCCACCATTATTAACTATATACTGCAATGTATTATGAATGTTTTTCCTCGCAAGATAATAATTAGTCCCCGACAGCAGTCCAGTAATGAGTAACATAGTTAATGATAGCGAGCAAAAAGAAACCAGCAAAAATTTCCATCTTAATTTTTTAATTCTAGTTTCATTCATAATCACAAATCCTTTATAAAAATCAGCTATCTATAAACCAGCTGTCCAAAAAATGCTAACCAAAAAAATATATAAATATCACCCACAAAGTCATATAATCCATTAAAATGTTAACTGACTAAAACAATTCATGTAAATGTCATATACATAAAACCATCTACATAAATCCGTCCGTATAAGTGCACCTATATATATTCAGCTTCTTAAATTCAGCTTCTTAAATTCAGCTTCTTAAATTCAGCTTCTTATATCCAGCTACATAAATCCATCTTCTTATATCCAGCTACATAAATCTATCTTCTTATATCCAGCTACATAAATCTATCTTCTTATATCCAGCTACATAAATTCAGCTTCTTAAATTCAATTACATAAATGCCATCTATCTAAATACCAATTTATATCCAGCTTCTGACACCTCAATATGTACCTTGGACGAAATAGAATCCAGCTTACTTTTTAAATATTCAATATATAGCATTACAGTTTGCACAGACGCATCCTCATCATTTTCCCAAACATGATTCAATAAGTATTCACCATCAATATAATGGTCTGCATTCAAAATAAGTGCCTGCAATAACTCAAATTCTTTCACAGATAATCTTATTGCATTTTCAGATTTTAACTCGAATGTCTCTCCATCTAATGTAAGATCTCCAAATTTCATTTGCTCATTACTGTAATCTTTTTTTCGCCTTGTCATCGCTCTTATTCGGGCTAAAAGCTCTTTCAATGCAAAAGGTTTAGTCAGATAATCATCTGCACCGGCATCAAGCCCATTAACTCTATCATCTACCTCTGCTTTAGCAGTCAAGAGTAAAACCGGCGTCATAATATTTTTGCTTCTAACTGTTTTTAAAACTTCAATCCCGTCCATCTTAGGCATCATGATATCCATTACTATACCATCATAACCATTTTCCAATATATGATTTAACGCATCTTCACCATCTAAACAAGAATCCACATCGTAGCCTTCATGCTGTAACGCAACTGTCAAAACCCTATTCAAATCTCGTGTATCTTCTGCAAGTAAAATTTTCAATATACCATTCCTTCTTTACTATATACCTTATTTACAATATATATTCCTAACTATATATCTTTATCACTATATGTCTTTTTCATAATATGATATTAGTGTCATAAGTCTTCTCCCACGTGTGCTTGCACAAAAGTGGGAGATAGACTTCATGACACGCCCCACATGGAGCACGTAAGGACGCTTTTTGCGGCCTGAGAGTGCGGAATGTGGGAGGAACGCGAGAGCGCAAAGCGCGAAGCGGTCCGATATCGACTTTTGACACTCCCATCATAATATACCTTTATCACATTATATCTCCTTCAAAATATCTCTCTTTCTCTATACATCTCTTTCTCTATGCATCTCTTTGACTATATATCTTATAAGTATTTTCAACTTTATAGTTGATATTTATAAATTTCCGGAGCAATTTTTTATTGCTTCGGTCTTTTAATGGTATGAGCCTAATGCCTCTACCTGATATAATTCAGGCTACATTTATTTTTGATACCTGTTACTTACGTCTTATCCATACATTTACACTTGAATATATTGCCGAACATAAATTCATCCGTTAATGATAAATAGAAAAATAGCCTATCTTATTAATTGTGTGTAAACATTATATTATTGATTAGAATCCCCTTTAGTATTCATCGAATTTCTAATCATATCCCTTATAGTCTGCATGGATATGTCTGTTGATGCAAGTTCGTCTGCGCATCGCTTTAACTCTGATATAATTAAAGCATCATTGTCAGTTGTAACCTTTTTATAATGTATATGATGCTCCAATGCTGCCCACGTATCTTGTGAGATAGTTCTTAACTGTATTTCAGCAAAAGTTTTATTATCCACCAACAAAATCAAATGATAGCTTCTGTATCCATTGGGCTTAGCATGCTTGATATAATCCTTTTCTTCTACGACATGGCAATTTGAAAGATTAACTAAATAATCTCTTATTGTATACACATCTTTAATGAATGCACATACAACTCGTATCCCAATCGCATCATGAATTATCTTTAATGCAGACTCCTCTGTAACAGGTAACCCTTTTCTTATACATTTCTCTTTCATACTATCTTCAGACTTTATGCGGAAATTTAAGTGTTCAATTGGATCCTCTCCGTCATCATCTTTAATTCTGCCACGAATACTATTTATCTCATCAACCAAAAACTGCATAACCAGCTCTAACTCCGGAAGTTGATTTCCATATATACCTTTCATACAAATATACGCTTTTTAGCGTCTCCTTCTACAATAATTCAAATTAAAAATTGTTTTTTCTAACTCATCCTTTAATTTCAAATATCAATTCACATCACATAATTATCTTCATAAATATACATTAAAAGTATGTCCATTCTTTGAATTAAATATTCAGTGTGACTGTAATATACGTTATGTTATACTTTCATATAAATAATATAACAACAATTTTAAAAGGAGTACTTATGGTAAAACACATAATCTTATGGCAAATTAAAGATGAGTTATCAGATAGCGAAAAGAGTAATGTTAAATCTCAAATTAAACAAGGACTTGAAAATTTAGTAGGTAAAGTGCCAGGTCTTGTCGATGCAAAAGTACAAATAGACTCTCTGCCTAGCTCAAATGTAGATATCATGCTTGATTCCACTGTAGAAGACGAAGCCGCATTACAATCATATGCTGTTCATCCAGCTCATGTAGCAGTAAAAGACAACATTATAGTTCCAAATGTAAAAAGTCGTTACTGCATAGACTATAAGCTTTAAATATCATATTTAAGTGTACTTTTTATATTTCTAAGTTCACTATTCTAACTGACTAATCCATTACTGAGTATTTCTCAGTATATTTTAAATTTTAAAATAAAAAAAGAGAAGTAAGATTACTTACTCCTCTTAGCGACCCGGGACGGAATCGAACCGACGACCTCCGCCGTGACAGGGCGGCGCTCTAACCGACTGAGCCACCGGGCCATATTATTTATCGTGCCCTGAAAACTACATACCACATATATAAATCATCTCAGTAATCCATCAAAACCTATACCAGCCAAATTGGATAAGCCCTCGACCTATTAGTAACTATCACCTGAATGCTTTACAGCA
>Ga0256405_10001059_pt1 | contig 80833 bp, 63 predicted proteins | sample RumenRJG_02DNA_FD_189096 | JGI IMG/M metagenome (GOLD analysis project Ga0256405, IMG submission 189096) | Bovine rumen microbial communities from Lethbridge, Alberta, Canada - RJG_02 | ecosystem: Host-associated > Mammals > Digestive system > Stomach > Rumen | place: Canada: Alberta... | reverse complement strand
GAGGCCCGCAAGTTTGCTGCTGCCAGCCGCAAGGGGTGGGAGTGGACCGCACAGCATCCTGAGGAGGCGCTTGACATTGTGATGGAGCGGGTGGAGAAAGAGCGTATTGCCACAAACCGCACGATGCAGCGGTTGATGCTAAAGGAGGTGCTGCGCCTACAGGTGGATCGCGAGTCGAAGAGACGCGAGTTCCGTCTGCGTCCGGACATGGTGAGGCAGGCGGCCCGGCTGATGAAGAACAACATGATGCTGGAGCGCGAAGTGACGTACGAGGAGTTGTCGGAATAACGAGAAGCCGACATGGCGATATAATGTGGAAAATGAAAGAAATTGAAAAATGAAGAAACTGATTGCATATTTCCGTCGAAGGCTGTCCGTCAGGCTCAGCCTGTGGGTGGTGCTGTTTGCCGCCGTCATTTTTAATGCGTCGTTGGGCTTCTTTGTCTGGCAGGCACGCGAGGCCGTGCATCAAGAGGCCATCAGCCGAGCCACGCAGATACTCGACAAGACCTCGCTGCGTGTAGAGGGCATCCTGAACCGCGTAGAGGTGGCTACCCAGATGACCGAGTGGCTGGTGCAGCGGCATCCCGATAAGGCCGATTCGATGTTCGTCTATAGCCGTGGCATGTTGCTGAACAATCCCGACTTCTACAACTGCTCCATCGCTTTCGAACCCTATCACTTCAAGGACAAGGGCCGCTATTTCTCGGCCTACTCCCTGCATGATGGCGACACCATCCGCACCATTCAGGGCGGTAGCGACCACTACCAGTACTTCTACATGGACTGGTATCTGATGACCAAACTGCTTGACCGTCCGTGCTGGACGGAACCCTATATGGACTATGACGCGCCAAGCAACAGTTACGAGATGGTGACCAGTTACTGTCAGACCATCAAGGACAAGGAGGGTGCGATGATTGGTGTCGTGAACACCAGCTTGTCGCTGAACTGGTTGTCGAAGACCATCTCCGAGACCAAGCCCTATCCCAACTCCTACAGCATCATGATTGGTCGTGGTGGCACCTACTTCGTGCATCCCGACACGGCGAAGATAACCCGCCAGACGATCTTTACGCAGACCATCGACCGACCTGACACGGTCCTGACCGCCTTGGGTTATGCCATGCAGCGCGGTGAGGAGGGCATGAAGCGGATGAAGATAGACGGCGTGGATAGCTACGTGTTCTACAAACCCCTCGGACAGACGGGCTGCTCAATGGCCATCGTCTGCCCAGAGAACGACATCTTCAGTGGCTTCAACCGGCTGCGCCACATCGTGTGGGGCATCATGGCGGTGGGACTGTTGCTGATGCTCTTCTTCTTTATCCGCATCATCACCCGCGAGCTGCGCCCCCTTGGACGGCTGGCCAAGGAGGCTGAGACCATCGCGTCGGGACAGTTTGATGCGCAGATGCCCGACTTCCGCCGCATCGATGAGATAGGGCAGTTAAGCCACTCGTTTGCCGATATGCAGCAGTCGCTCGTCCGTTACATTGAAGAACTGAAGGACACCACCGCCCAGAAGGCATCAATAGAGAGTGAGTTGCACATAGCCCGTGCCATCCAGATGGCCATGTTGCCCAAAACGTTCCCGCCGTTTCCCGACTGCGACGAGGTGAGCATTTACGGGCAACTGACGCCCGCCAAGGCTGTGGGCGGTGACCTTTATGACTTCTACATCCGTGACGGCAGACTCTTCTTCTGCATCGGCGACGTGAGTGGCAAGGGTATCCCAGCCTCGCTGGTGATGACTGTCACAAGGGCGCTGTTCCGAACCATTTCGGCCCACGAGGAAAAGCCCGATCGTATCGTCACCCAACTCAGCAACACCATCTCCGAGAACAACGAGCAGGACATGTTCGTCACGCTGTTTGTCGGCACCATTGACCTCGATACAGGACACATGGCTTATTGCAATGCGGGTCATAACCCGCCGCTGCTCATCTCCAGGGATGAGCGCAGCGTCGGTCTGCTACCAGTGAACAGCAATCTGCCCGCAGGTATCATGCCCGGCTGGGAATTTGTCGGACAGGAGATGAACATTGACGACGGCACCGTCATCTTCCTCTATACCGATGGCTTGAACGAGGCCGAGGACATCACGCACAGACAGTTTGGCGATGAGCGGATGCTGGCTACAGCCCAGGTGACAGTTGACAGCGGAGGACTGACACCGTGCCGAATGGTGGAGCAGATGGTTGATGCTGTCCACACCTTCGTCGGTGATGCCGAGCAGAGCGATGACCTGACGATGATGGCCATACAGTACAACCAGAAGATAGGTGCGGACAGTGAGCGCAGCCACTCCATCACCCTGCCTAACGACATCAATACCATCCCGCAGTTGTCACAGTTTATCGACGAGGTGGCAGAGGATGCCTCGTTGGATGCGTCGCTGGCGATGAGCCTGAATCTGGCCATTGAGGAAGCGGTGGTCAACGTGATGCAATATGCCTATCCAGAAGGTACACAGGGTACGGTGACCATCGTTTCCACGATAGCTGGTGGTATGCTCTCGTTCTTCATCAGCGACAGCGGTAAGCCTTTCGACCCCACGGCAAAGGTAGAGGTTGATACCACCATGTCGGCAGAAGAACGTCCCATTGGTGGTCTGGGCATCCACTTGATTCGTCAAATTATGGACGATGTCGCATACGAACGGAAAGGCGACAAGAATATCCTGACCCTTAGGAAGCAGTTTAAATAACTCAATTCAAGTTTCGAGAGTTTTATTTCGTTGGAGTTAGAGACCCCTCCAACTCCCCTGTTTCGCAACGAATGGGACGAATAGCACAAGACGTGAAACTCCCTCGACACAGGAATGTCGGAGGAAGTTTTACGCCTGACATCGAAAAAAGAATCAAACAAGAACGAGGAAATCCCCTCGCAGGTGGTTGACGACCATGCCGATGTGATGATCACCGAAATCACCGAGGCTCCGTGGTACGTGCAGAACGATCTGCGCCTTGCTGCCCCCACTTATCAGTGTGCCTTTCACCCACGGTGAAACTGGGGCACTGATGCGCAAGGGACAGGATGACCTTCTCGCCCAGGTCAATGCCGTTCTCTCCCAGATGAAGGCAGACGGTTCGCTACGCTGGCTTCATGAGAAATACGGGTTGGTTTATGCCTACGAATGACAGCAATGTTTTGCCCCATAAGGCAGAAGGATTGATTAGGATAAAATGAAGAGCCTCCCCTCAGCATAGTGCTGGTGGGGAGGTTTTTTCGTTATCGAACGAGATAGGGAATCGTTCCAGATGACAGATTACGAATTGAACAACTTTGTTTCTTTGTTTCATTTGCCTCTTAGGGCAATGTTTCATCTCAACGAGTTCCTGTGGAACGATTAGATGAATGATGATGTATCGTATGTTTTTTGACGTGTGGATTAAACTTTTGGGCGTTTTTTACATCCAAAATAATGTTATTCTTTTATTATAAACTTTTTTAATCACTCTAACCTAGTAAAAAAAACAAAATTATGAAGAGTTATTTGAAGACATTGGCACTTGGTGCTACACTGATGAGTGCAACAGCATTGATGGCTCAGCCTGGCGGCGGTTTTCCTGGTGGTGGTTTCCCTGGCGGAGGCTTCCCTGGTGGTGGTTTCGGCGGCTTCGGTGGCTTTGGCGGAGACCAGAGTTCTCAGGCTCAGGCAGAGTATTCCGAGAAATTTACGGACATCAACTATGCTGGCGATGACGGACAGGTTTACCACATGCTTGACATCTATCTTCCCAAGGAAGTGAAGGAAAAATATCCTGTGGTGGTACATATCTACGGAAGTGCATGGGGCAGCAACAGTTCTAAGGGTGCTGCTGACATCAACACCATCTGTGCTGCGTTGCTCAAGGCTGGTTACGCTGTGGTGACACCTAACCACCGTTCCATCCGTGATGGCAAATGGCCTGCTCAGGTGAATGACATCAAAGCGGTCATCCGCTTCATCCGTGCCAATGCTACCAAGTACAAATTCGACACTTCTTTCATCGCTACATCTGGATTCTCTTCAGGTGGTCACCTGTCTGCCGTGACAGCGCTCTCAAATGGCGTTAAGGTGGCAAAGCAGGGCGAAGCAGAGTATGACATTGAAGGCAGCGTGGGTCCTTACACGAAGGAGTCAAGTTATGTGAACGCATTCTGCGACTGGTCTGGTCCAACCGAATTGCTCCAGATGGAATGTGGCAATGCGATGATATTTGGTGGCAAGGGCAACACGCCTGAGGAACAACTTATCGGTGCTCCGAAGGAAGGCAACGAGAGCAAGTTCTTGCTGCTGAGTGCATCGGGCTACATTGACAAGGACGATGTGCCAGGATATATCTTCCATGGCGATAAGGACAATGTGGTGGCATCTTGCGTGAGCCAGTATCTCTACGACCAACTGCAGAAGGCTGGTGTGGAAAGCCACATCTTGCGTGAGCCCGAAGGAGGTCACGGCATGGGCATGTATTCGGAAGCGAATCTGCAGAAGATGGTGGACTTCCTTAATGGGGTGCGCACTGCCAAGAAAAAGAAATAAATAAAAATCAGTAGAAGAGAAAGGGCGAAGCCCCTCTGCATCGGCAAGGATGCGGAGGGGCTTCGTATGTGGAAGAGGGGGTTGTGTGAGTTTTTTTCTCTTTTCTCTTTTTGCATTTCACTTAAAATCCGTATCTTTGCACTCCAGTTATTAACGAATAAAGAGAAAAAGCAATGGAAATCAATAGTTGGTTTGAATGCAAGGTGAAGATGGATGTGATGCAGGACGACGGCACCACGAAGCCCCAGACGTTTGTGTATCTGGTGGATGCGCTGAACTTCACCGAGGCGGAGTCGAGAATCATTGAGGAGGTGAAGCCTTATGCGCACGGCAATCTGGACGTGACGGACATCAAGCGTGTGAAGTATGCTGAAATCTTCACCAGCGACAGCGATGTGGCTGACAGGTGGTACAAGGTGCGTTGTCTCTTCATCACGATTGATGAGAAGACGCAGACGGAGAAAGAGATTGCCAACAACATGCTGGTGCAGGCTAGCACGTTCCACGAGGCTGTGGAGAATTTTGACAAGGGCATGAAGGGCAGTCTGATGGACTACCGCATTGCTTCCTTGCAGGAAACTAAAATCATGGATGTGTTCCGCTTTGTGGCACGTGACAAGAAAGAGGACGCTAAACCAGAATTTGAGGCATAAATGATTGCAGAGAATTTGCAGCGGGTGAGGACCACCTTGAAGCAGGGTGTTTGCTTGGTGGCTGTGTCAAAGTTCCATCCTGTGGAGGCTCTTCGGGAGGCTTATGGGGCAGGACAACGCATCTTTGGTGAAAGCCATGTGCAGGAACTGATGGCGAAGGAAGAGGTGCTTCCGAAGGACATTGAATGGCACTTTATCGGGCACTTGCAGACGAATAAAGTAAAGTATATTGTGTCATATATAAGTCTCATACATTCAGTTGATTCTGTGAAATTGTTGAAGGAAATCAACAAGCAGGCAGAGAAGGTGGATAGGGTGGTGGATGTGCTGTTGCAACTACATGTGGCAGCCGAGGAGACCAAGTTTGGTTTCACTCCCGGCGAGTTGCTGGAGATGCTTGCGGCAGGAGAATGGAAGACCATGCAGCATGTGCGTGTGGTGGGGCTGATGGCAATGGCGACCAATACTGACGATGAGGGGCAGATAGCCCGTGAGTTTGACACGGTGAACCAGGTCTTTGCCACTGTGAAGGAATGCTTCTTTGCTGACGAACCTGCCTTCAAGGAACGCTCGATGGGCATGAGCGGTGACTATCTTATTGCGCAGGAGCATGGAAGCACGATGGTTCGTATCGGCACCACCATCTTCGGTGAACGCGACTACGGAAAGGGTTGAGGGGTTAGAGTTTAGAGTTGAGGGGTTAGAGGGTTGACACGGTGTGCGACTTGCCGCAGGGTAAATGACTAAATTGTAAATGATATTGTGAATCTGAATGACCGACGCCGAGATGTGGCAAGGGAGATCTGCCGCATCTATGATGTGAAACTGAGTGTGGAGGCATTGCATGCCTTCGCCAACATCCTTGTGCCCATGAAAGTGCTGCGTGGTCATAAACTGGTCAGTGAGGGTCAGGTGTGCAACCACATGTTCTATGTGGACAGGGGCATGGTGTTGCAGTACTATACGAAGAACAATGCGACCGTGACCGAACATATCAGTCATGAGGGAGACATGGTGGTTTGCATTGAGAGTTTCTTTTTGCGTGAACCTTCCAAGATCGTAGCGTCGATGATAGAGCCAGGTGTGGTCTATGGCATTCCGCACGAAGAGATGGAAGCCATAGCCAGTCATACGTTTGAACTTTGCCGACTCATCTTCAAGTTCTACCAACGTGCCCTCATCATCTCGCAGCGTAAAGCCGACGTGCTCCGTTTCGAGACTGCCAAGGAACGCTATATTCGTACCCTCCGCGAGAATCCGGAAATCATCCGTCGTGCTCCTCTCCACAATGTCGCCTCCTTCCTTCAGATGACTCCCGAAACCCTCAGCCGAGTGCGAGCGCAGGTGACGGAAGAGGGTATTAAATGAAAAATGAAAGATTGAAGTTGAGGTGTGTTGAAACCAACTTCAATCTTTCATCTTTTTCTTTATGCTTTTGTTTAGTTCACCTGATTGACAGGCTCTCCATCTAAGTAGGCTCTGACATTCTCTGTACAGATATTGATGAGTCGCTGTCTCGCCTCGTGCGTTGCCCAGGCTATGTGCGGGGTGAGGTAACTGTTTTTGGCTGAGAGGAGCGGATTGTCGGATGCGGGTGGCTCGGTGGTGATGACGTCGGCTCCGTAGGCGGCGAGTTGGTCGCTGTTGAGGGCTTCTGCCACGGCTGCATCATCGACGAGGGGACCTCTGCCTGTGTTGATGAGGATGGCGGAGGGCTTCATGGTGGCGAGCCGTTCTGCATTGACAAGATGGAAGGTGTCGTCGGTGAGAGGACAGTGGAGCGAAATGATGTCGCACTGCTCGAAGAGAGTGTCGAGGTCGGCTTTCTTGATGCCATAGGGGAGGTCGTCTTCGTCTTTGGAAGTGTATGCCAAGACTTGAAGCCCAAAGCCTGCGGCGATGCGTGCGGTTGCCATGCCTGTGTTGCCGAGTCCGACGATGCCCATTTTCTTGCCGTTGAGCTCGAAGAGGTTGTGGTCGAGGTAGCAGAAGTCGGGTGAGTTGCTCCATCTGCCAGAGCGGTTTTCGATGGCGTAGTAATCGACATGGCTGACAATGTTGAGCAGATGGCAGAAGACCATCTGTGCCACGCTCTCGGTGGAGTAGGCAGGGATGTTGGTCACGACGATGTTTTGGCGGCTTGCCACTTCGAGATCCACCACGTTGTAGCCAGTAGCGAGCACACCGATGTATTGCAGGCGGGGCAGCATGTTGAGCACGGAGGCGTCAAGCACCACCTTGTTGGTGAGCACCATTTCGACTCCTTTACAACGTTCTATCACTTCTTCAGGGGCTGTGCGTTCGTATGCCTCCACTTCAGCCAGTTCTGTCAATCCGTCCCAAGTGAGTTCGCCTTGGTCCACGGTATATGCGTCAAGTATAACTATTTTCATTTCTATGTGTTGTCAGCATTCAATATGCAAAGGTGGTCATTTTTTTTGAGAAATCAGTGCTTTTTATACTTTTTTTGACCGTTTGAGTCGTATCTGAGTCTTCGGAACATGTAGAAAACCCATTCTTGCCATACAAATAATGTCCAGAAAGGGCGTAGCGGCATGTAACCGGGCTTGTGCCAGAGCCTTCGTGGAAGGCTCTTGACGTGGATGCTTTGCCATGCGTGGCGCAGTTTCTGCAGTGCGCTGGCTCGTTGCGGGTGAGTGAACAACTGGCGGTGCTGGCAGTAGAACTGGAAACACCCGATGAGCACGAGCCAGCGTTGCTCTTCGTAACTGTCCACTACACGAGTCTCAATGCCCCATTGCAACAGGCTCTGGTGCAGGCTTTCGTTGGCGGCCAGCCAGTCGAAGCGTCCCATGCCGGGCTGGTGGGTGCATGAGTCGTCGTGCTGCACGAAGTAGTATTTGCCCGGACAGCATCTCACTTCGCGCGAATGGAGATAGTGGGCCATCGTGGTATTGTCATCGCTGTAGCAGTGACAGGTGTCGTCATAGGGGTACTGCTGGTAGAGCCATGTGCGTGCCACGTACCATCCGTGCACGTCCCATCGCAGGGCTTTCAGAAAGGCCTCATAACCTGTCATGCGGTCGAAGGGGCGGGTGCGGTAGCCGTGGGTGTGTCCGTCGGGATAGGTGTAGCGCACGTCGAGCAGCACGCAGTCGGTCTCGTCGTGCTGTCTGAAGGTCTCCACCGCCGCCTGAAGCGCATCGGGGGCAAGATAATCGTCGCTGTCGAGGAAGGCGGTGAAGGGAGCCTTGATAAGCGGTATCCCTTGATTGCGGGCGTATGCTTGTCCGTGGTTTTCAGTCAGTTCCACCACGTCGATACAGGTGGGGTGTTGTTGCTGGTAGTGCCGCAGGATTTGTGGCGAGGCGTCGGTGGACGCATCGTCTATGCAGATAATCTGCACGGGAGTAAGTGTCTGATTAAGCAGAGACTCGAGACATCTTGGAAGGGTGGCGGCGGCGTTATAGACTGCCACGAGAACGCTGACTTCTGGCATGTGTTTTCTGTTGGATGAGGTTTCGTATGTTGATGCGCTGGTCTATCTGCTGGTAGGCGTAGGCGCAAGTGGCGAGGCTGATGAGGGCCATGAGTGTGTAGGCCACAGGGAGGGAGGGTACGAAGGAGGCGGCGAAGCATCCCAGGAGGGCGGCGGTCAAGAAGCCGGCCAGCCGGTAGTAGCTCGATGTGTACCCGATGCCGTAGCGCCAACGGTTGAAGAGGATGCTGACGGCTATCTCGATGGGCACACCTATCAGGAAGCCGATGGCGATGCCGTCGATGCCGCCGAGCGTATAGCCCACGATGGTGAGTGTGACGGTCTTGATGTTCGTCCACACACACTCAATCAGGAAGAAGTAGGTGTGGTCACCCTTGGCGATGCAAATGTAGTCGAGCGGATAGCAGATGGCGCGCGAGAGAAGGCTCACGCTCATGGCGCGCAGCAGGAATGTGATGGGGGTGAACTCGCTGGTGAGCAATACCCTGACGGCTATGGGGGCGAGCGTGATGAGGACGAGCGATACGGGCACGATGAGCAGTAGCACGATTTCGCCCTGCTGTCCAATGAGGAGGGTGGCCCGGTGGCGTTGGTGGATGAGGGATGAGAGATGGGGGAAGAAGTCTGTGCCCATTGCTGTGAACACCAGGGTGGCACATTGTACGGTGATGATGCTGGCTGCCTGATAGAGTCCGAGGTCGGATTCGGTGCCGTAATGGGCAATGAAGGTGTTGACGGCATAGATGGCCAGCGAACCGATGACACCGCCCACCATGATGGTGAAGCCGAGGGTGAGCATGTCACGGCCAAGGGAGAGGGTGGTGCGCCATGATTGTGGCACGGGCACGAGGTGGATCCGCCATGTGAAATGGCGCGCGGTCACCCATGAGATGAGTCCTAATGCCATCATGGCAGGTGCGATGCCTTCTATGCCCCACACCCAATAGAGGGGTACGGAGATGAAGAGACCGCTGAGTGGAGAGACGAAGTTGCAGATGGCCAGGGCTTTGAGCGCTCTCATGCCTTGCAAAATGGCTGTCTCGCCGCTGGACAGCATGAGGAAGAATACAGCTATGCCGAGCATGACGAACCAGGGCCAATGGCTGGGGGTCTGGAAGGTGAGCATGCTGAGCCACACGGAGCAGCCCGCTGTGGCGGACATGGCGATGAGGGCGAGCAGCAGCATGAGTCGGCGCAGGCTTTTCATAAGGGCTGACCGCTCTTGCTCGTTGGTGGTGGCCGAAATGGATTTCACGGCCGATGTGGTCAGACCGAAAGAGAAAAACTGCTGGATGGGGGAGAGGGTGGAGGAGAGGTGGGAAGATATGCCCATACCCATTGCGCCAAGGATGGCAGCCACCAGCTTTCCCTTGACGAGGTTGATGCCCGTCGTGAACACTTGGGTGCCGCCGAAAAGGGCGGTACCTTTCATAATGTTCCTGAATGAAGACTGTGTGTTGGGGTCTGGCATATCGGTGTGCTGGGCGTGTAGCAGGTGAGGGTTAGTGTTGTTTGAGGTGGTTTTCTAAGGTGTGGAATGGATGACCGTACACCCGTGAAGCTGCATACGGAAAGCCTGATGCGCGCATCCAGCGGCCTTGAAGGCGATAGATGCTGGTGGCATGGGCAATCATATAGAAGTCGAGGAAGGTCTTCTCGTAGGTGCCATAAAGTCCATCGACAGTGCTTTTCGGGCTTTTCGTGTCAAGATGGATGATGGTGCCCGGAAGGATATAGGTGTAGGGCAACCGCTGTGCGCGTTGCAGGAATGTGGTGCTGTCGGAGTTGACAAGCAGGGTGGCTTGTGGGTGAGTCTGGTGGATGCGTTCCAGTTGCTCCATGCAAGCATTGATGAGCAGTTCTCGCTTGTCTTCGGGAAGAATTCCCACATCGACGGTGTCTTCAAAATCGCCAAGCGCTCCGACAAACCGGGCTGATGCGCTCACGTATGTGTTCCCTAATATGGCTAACTCTCGGTCTATCGCATTTTGTAGTCTTGCCGAGGGCTTGAACAGTTCGTGAAAGCCTTGCTGGAAGTCTTCATAATAGGCAAATGTGGCATTCGTATAGACATGCGTCTGCTTATCCCGGCTGGTTTCCAGGTGTCGCTTCATCCATTCTCTCTGCTTCTTGGCCTGCCATCGGCTCTCGCTGCCAACCTCCAGACAAATGGGACATGACGATGGAATGGAGAATGTTGCGTCCGCCTCGTCCATGCGCCAGTCGTAGGTATTGGGCTGCAGAAACAGCTCTATCGGGAAAGGATGGGTGAACAGAATCTTGAACGTCCGGTGGAGCTCCTTGCAGAGGAGGTATGTGGACACCATTCCCCGCAATCTGTCGGCCCATCCGCCGCTCTCTGTCCAGCCGTTGTGCACTGCCACTACCGCTGGGACTGGCGTTCTCTCCCCGTTGCCTCCCTTCGTATAGTGCGGCTGGAGCGTCTTCTTCAGGTTGTCCGACAACTGCTGCGTGAACACATACCAGTTGTAGTATCTGTTCCCCTTCCGCAGTCTGTCCAACTCAATGGCTGCCCGCCGTTGTGCTCTTTTCCAAAAGTTCTTCTCACTCATACTCTCTACCTATTATATAATGTAACGTGGAATCTGCTGTTTTATTGTGTGCACGGGGATGTGAAACATAATATGCTCACTTAAGTCCACCATAGAGGTGCGTCTTCTCCCGTGGTCGCTCAAGGGGAAAACGGGGTTATTACCCTTTCCGTTCCTATCGGGTGTTCTGTTTTTGGGAAGACCTGTATTGGCGGTTGTGGGAATGGATGGGACGCTGACACTGTATGGTTTCCATCCCCTTTTGATGGAATGCAACGAAAAAGGAGACTTCACGATGATGTAAAGTCTCCTTTGTGCTATGTTGAAGTGTGTCTTACTTCTTGTTCTTCATCACAGCCCAGCGGTTCATGAACTTATCGACGCGACCTGCAGTATCGACGAGTTTAGCCTTACCTGTGTAGAATGGGTGAGAAGTTGAAGAAATTTCAATCTTGATGAGTGGATACTCCTGACCTTCGAACATTTCAGTTTCGTTGCTCTTGGCAGTGGAGCGTGACAGGAACATATCGCCGTTTGACATGTCCTTGAAAATGACAGGGCGATAGTTGTCTGGATGAATACCTTTTTTCATTTTAGTTCTTTTGTTTTATACAGTCAATATACTACTGCTGGTGTAACAAATTATATGTTCTCGATAGCTTTCTGTCTGGAAAAGCGCTGCAAAGGTACGATTTTTTATCAAACGGACAAAACAAAACAGGGGATTTTTTATCTTTATCCACGAAAATGCACCCTGTAAAGCAAAAAATCTCTCATCTCTAAACTCTCATCTCTAAACTTTTTTGTACCTTTGCACCGTTTTTAGAGACAATCATCAATTTATTTTTAACTTATAAATACAGAAAGTTATGATAAGCTACAAAGAACTTGGTCTCGTGAATACCCGCGAGATGTTCAAGAGAGCAGTTGCTGGCGGTTATGCCATTCCTGCTTTCAATTTCAACACAATGGAGCAGATGCAGGCTATCGTGATGGCTGCAGTTGAGACAAAGTCTCCAGTGATCATGCAGGTGTCAAAGGGCGCACGCAACTATGCCAATGGCACCATCCTCCGCAACCTTGCCAAGGGTGCTGTGGAATATGCCAAGGAACTCGGCTGCGAGCATCCTGAAATCGTTCTCCACCTCGACCACGGAGATAGTTTTGAACTCTGCAAAGACTGCATCGACAACGGTTTCTCTTCTGTCATGATTGACGGTTCTTCACTTCCTTACGAGGAGAACATCGCTCTGGCAAAGAAGGTGGTTGACTATGCTCACCAGTACGATGTGACTGTTGAGGCTGAACTGGGTGTGCTCGCTGGTGTGGAAGACGAGGTTCAGTCGGCCGAGTCTCACTACACTAAGCCCGAAGAGGTGATTGACTTCTCTACTCGCACTGGTTGCGACTCTCTCGCCATCTCTATCGGCACTTCTCACGGTGCCCACAAGTTCACTCCAGAGCAGTGTACTCTCGTCAACGGCGTGCTCGTACCTCCACCATTGGCATTCGACATCCTGCACGAAATCGAGAAGAAACTCCCCGGTTTCCCCATCGTGCTCCACGGTTCTTCTTCAGTTCCAATGGAAGAAGTGAACACCATCAACAAGTACGGCGGTCACCTCGAGGCTGCTATCGGCATTCCAGAAGAGCAACTCCGCAAGGCTGCCAAGTCTGCCGTTTGCAAAATCAACATCGACTCAGACTCTCGTCTGGCCATGACGGCTGCCATCCGCAAGCACTTGGCTGAGCATCCTGGTGACTTCGACCCACGTCAGTACCTGAAGCCCGCTCGCGAGAACATGAAGAAGATGTACATCCACAAGATTGTGAATGTGCTCGGTTCTGACGGAAAACTCGCTCAGTTGTAATCAGATGATGATTTAATTCACATAATCAATCGGCGCAACGATAGGCTTCTGCCTATGGTTGCGCCTTTTTCTTTCTCCAATGTCCATGCATCGTTTCTCATTCTTTGTCGTCAGTTTCCTGTTCTCCCTGTCTGCTGTATATGCACAAGAAGAGAGGATTGACACGGCTTTCCTTTCAGAAATGGACTCCATCATTGCCGAATACGAGGAGATGGAGCGCACGAGGAAGGTGGAGCAGGTCATCAAGGTGTATGACGAGAAGCAGTTGGAGCGTGAGATGTCATTCAAGACGGATGGCACTCTGCATTTGGTGCGTGGACTCTTGCTCACGTGGACAGATCATGGCTTCATCACTCACGATGCCCGTTTCAAGGCGAAGGGTGATGCCTGCAACTGGACGGCTTATGCTGTGGGGGGTGCACCGCTGTTGGCGAACTGGGCACTGAAGGCGGCAGGTGTGAAGAGCCGTTCGAAGTTGGAACGTATGCTCACCGCCAATGCGATGGCTCTGGGCATTTCGTTCGGTGCCACCGAACTGCTCAAGCATACGGTTCGTGAAGGACGTCCCGATCAGAGCAACTTGCATTCTTTCCCGTCTGGACACACCAGTTTCGCCTTTGTTTCAGCCACAATCTTGAGCCGTGAATATGGCTATATCTCTCCTTGGATCACGATTGGAGGTTTCACTACGGCAGCTGGCACGCAACTGCTCCGCGTTCATCACAACAAGCATTGGATGAATGACCTCTACATGGGGGCTGGCATCGGTGTGATGAGCACCAATCTTGCCTACTTCCTGACTGACAAGATTTTTGGTGTCGATGGCATCAACAAGCCTGAGTTGCGGAAACGGGATGTGCAGCGGTTGCTGAAGTTCAACGAAAAGCCTTCAGGTTTCACATTTATCTCGGGTACGGAGATAGGTGACCGAACCGTTCATTTTGGGGATGCCCGCATCAAGTCGGGGGCAGCCTTCTCTGCAGGTGCCGATGTGGCATGGTTCATCACGCCGAAGGTGTCGGTAGAACTGATGACCCGTGTGGTCGATGCTCAGGCAAAAGTGTATGACACGAAGAATGTCTTCACGGGTGGACACATCAATCTTTATCATTTCGATGCAAGTGCCAAATTTTCTACTCCTTTCACGTTGAGTCAGCGTCTTGCCACACGGGCTTTTATGGGTGTTCGCATGATGGATGGCGACATCTTCACTGATGGCAAGAAAACTTATACGGTGCCCGATGAGACCCGTTTTGAAATGGGCTGTGGCATCACCTACGAATGTCTCGACACCGACAACTATGCGTGGGGCTTCACCTGCGACTACTACCACACTTTTTCCCGCTACATGAAGAATCGCTACAGCATCTGTTCTTCATGGAAAATTCTCTTCTGACGTGAAGCGACAAAAAAATCATGAACATTCGTGGACATTCATGATTATTATATGTTAAAAAGAAAACACGAATGACCATGAATGTCCACGATGCTCATGAATTTTATTTCAGATATTTCTTCTTTCCAAATTTGTAGTTGAGGATGCGGTGCCACTCTTCGGGGATGAGGTACTTGCCTTCCACATGGTCGATGCAGAGCAACTGGAACTCTCCGTGGAGGGAACTGAAACGGGCAAGGATGCGGTCGGTGATGCGGATGTGGTGGATTGAGTTTTTGACCTCTTCCACAAGATGGAACGTCTGGTTGGGATGTTTCATCTCTTGTTCGCGCCACATCCTCAAGAATGTGTTCGTTTGGCTCATCAGGCTATCTACTGTCAGCAAATATAGCTTTCCGCTCACCTTTCCCATGTTGGAGAGATCGGACTTCTTGCCGTATTCGTAGCTGACGGGATATTCGGTGATGCAGGTGGAATCCCTCATTTGCTGGATGAAGTCGTTCACCCATTGAGTGTTGTAGGGGACGGGTATTTTTCCTGTGCCGATGCTGATGATTTGCTGCACGAAGAGTGTGTGTTGTGCCCCTTTTCCATATATCTTGCAGATGATTCTCTCTCGGTCGTAACGACTGTCTGAGGCTGTCAGTTCAATCGTGTCACCTTGTGCCGTGTGCGATTCCACATGCTGGAAGTTGCTGAATGACCCGTTGATGAGTCTGCTGCGGATGCCATCGATGGAGTCTCTGCTGATTTCTTTCTGCCATGTGAAGATTTGGCGGAGCGTGTCGCCGCCGATGATTTCGGCTCTGTCATGATGCCCTAAATCTTCTATCCCCAGTTGCAGACGAGTCTTTTCCAGCAAGGACAAGTAGTGGTAATAGTCTTCAGCCGTTGTTGGATGTTCGGCTTTCAGTCTTTCATACTCAGGCACACGCTCCATCTTGCCGTGGTCATACATCAACATGGTTTCGTAGTCTTTGGGCAGGGTGAACGTGGAATCGACCTGGTCGATAAACAGGATGGTGTATCGACCGAAGTAATCCTTCTTGCCGTACAGGAGTCCATACGCTCGGGGTGAGTTGTCGTCGCCCCATCTGCTGAGCCTGAGATAGGCGAAAGTTTTGTCTGCGGGGTTGACGAAATCGTAGTTGAACTCCTTGTCCATGTTGTTGTGCAGATAGCGGAGAATCTCCCTGTTGAGGTCAGCAATGGCAGCATCCGCCTTTTCTGAAGGAATGATGTAGAGTGTGCCGCTGCATCCACCTTCCACCACATTCACTCGGTCGCCTCCTTTGAACGACTTGGTGACCATGTCGTTCTTGTCCTGCTCCAGCACATAGGCATGGATGGCATTGTCAGATAATTCGTCCTTTTGGGTGTTGTAGCGGTAGGAAACCCTGTGATTCTCGCCACCAGCCGCCTCTGTCATTTGGGCAATGAAGGGGATGAGAGGGCGGTAGTCAAGCACTTGCCCGTTGCTTTTCTGTTCTATATTCTTAGTGTATTCTACGGAAAGGTTGCATTGGTCTCTGTCTGGGCGATAATGAAAGGTGGCACTTTCCAAGGCATGGTTATGATAACTGTCGTAAGTGTAGAGAGGTTTTTCGTCGGAATATCTCTCCAGCGCCAGAGCATAATGGATTTCGTCTTCTGTGCCTTTGGGTGTCTGCTGGTGGTGGCAGGCAACGGCATGGCTGGAGGCATCGAGGAAGTGCTGCATCACGGTGTCCTTCAGCAGTTGCAGTTGGTAGCGGACGATGGGTCGGTCTTTTCTGATATCGTAGCCTTTCTTCCAACTTCGTTCCTCATAGATTCTTTCGTTTGTGCGTCCGAGTGAATAGCCGATTTCCTCGGGATGGTGCTGCTCCAGATAGTCCATCAGTTGCTGGATGTTTTGTTCGTTTTGTGCGTGGATAGCGATGGCTTGTAGCATCATCGCCAGCATGAATATGTGGTGTTTCATTGTTTTTCTGTTGTTTTTAACGTTGATTCTCTATTATTTCAAATACGGCATCGCACTCTTGTTTCAGTTTCTCGTTCAGTGCGGTGTATTCAGCCAGCGGGTCGGGGCGCGATTCCACTCCGAAGACACTATCCACCGAAAATAAGTCGTTCTGTTCAAGTTCTTCCTCTGTTGAAGAATGGAAAACCTGGGATGAGGGACGGTTGGCAAGAAACGTCTTGGGCATCACCTCCGAAGTGTCTGTTTTCGGAAAGGTTTGTTTCTGTTCCTGCTTCTGTCGATGGATTTGTGCTGTCGGACTTGTCGCGTGGCTGTCCCCTCCACTTCTTGGTGGTGCCAAGATGATGGCGAGGATGGCTGCCACACAGGCGGCTGCCAACCAGGGCCATAAGACGATGCGGCGTTTCTTCGTAGGGTGGCTTGCCATGATGCAGTCAAACTCTTCCACCTTCTCGTCAGACAGAGTGAACTCGTTGTTGAACTGAGTTGAGGCAAGCACCAGTTGGCGGACAATCTCCTCTTCAGCAGAAAGGACTTCGTGGCTCTGTCGGTAGAAGTTGGCAAGAGCAGCCTCCTCTTCCGTCGTTGTGTCGGCATTGAGATAACGCTCGGTGAGTTGTTGGCGCAGTGCCTTGTCGTTCAGGTCTTTCATCTTAGTCCTCCTTTCTTGAGCAGTTCCGTCATGGTTCTCCGTGCAGCAGAAATCATGGTCTTGGTGCTTTGTTTGGTCGTTTTACAAATGGTTGAAATCTCGTCTATGGTCATTCCCTCGCTCCGCATCGTCAGCATTCGCCGTTGAGTGGCGGGCAAGCGATTGAGTGCCTCTTCAATCTGCTTATGCATGTCGTGGCTGAGAAGGTCTTGGTCAGCCGCTCGGCTGTCAGCCACATCGGCATCGTGCAGGGTATTGGTCGGCACTTGTTGTCGGCGCAGCAGGTCGATGCACACGTTTTTGGCGATGGTGACGGCAAGGGCTTCGGGACTGGCATAATCGTCCAGTCGCTCGTGCATCTGCCAGAGCCGGAAGAGAGTTTCCTGCACCATGTCCTCTGCCTCCTCGGGCAATTGCCTCACGGTCAAGAAACGCTCACACAGTTCCAGCAGCCTTGGTCGTATGTTGATTGCAATTTGTTCAAAAGTTGTCATCGCCATCTTTTTGCATCTCTATCTGAAAGACGTAAAACTAACACAAAGGTAAACTGAAAAAACGAGAAAAATGCAACGCTCATGCATTTTTCTCGTTTTTAATAGAAAGATGAAAAAGGGTGTTTCAACACCTCTTAACCGACATCGTCGACATCGCTTAACCGACATCGTCGACATCGGCAGACCGACATCGTCGACGTCGGTTGGGAGGTGTTGAAAGAAGTTTTTTAGGGTTATGAATAACTGCCGATGAAGAGGAAGAGCATGGAGAGCAGCACCAAGAGGAGATCCACCACCTTCGATTTGAGGTTTTTCTCGTGGAACACCATGGCACCGAAGAGGAAACTGACCAGCACGGAGCCGCGCCGCACCATGGAGACAATGGAAATCATGGCTCCGTCGAGACCGAGGGCGTAGAAATAGGCGAAGTCGGCAGCAGAGAGGAACACAGAGAAGAGGATGATGCACCAGTCCCAACGGAAGGGGGTCGTCTCCTTGCGGAGTGGAAACCACAGGAGGAAGAGCATGGCAAGCATCATGAAGAACTGGTAGAAGGTGTACCACGACTGCACGGCGAGTTTGTCCAGTCCCACACCACCGTTCTCGGGCGATGCCATCAGGAACTTGTCGTAGAGTCCGCTGATGGCTCCCAGCACATTGGCGAGCACCACGAAGACAATCCATTTGTTGTGCTTGAAGTTGATGCCTTCTTTCTTGCTCGAGCGCGAGAGCATATAAAGCCCCGCCATAGCGATGATGACACCCACCCATTGCCAGAGGTTGAGCCGTTCGGAAAAGAAAGTCATGGCGCCAATCAGCACCATCACGGGACGGGTGGCATTGATAGGCCCCACAATCGTGAGGGGCAGATGCTTCAACCCGAAGTAGGCAAGGAGCCAAGAAGCCAGCACGATGAGTGACTTCAGCAGGATGTACTTATGCTCTGCCCAACCATACTGATGGGTGTAGAAAATGCTGTCTTCCGCAATCACCCCTTCTCTCGACAAGATGATGAACGGCAGGAAGATGAGCGACGAAAACAGGGTGTTGAGCAGCAGCACAGGAATGACCGCATTCTCCCTCAGCGACTTCTTCTTGAAGACATCGTAGAAGCCGAGGAGGCAGGCGGAAAGAAATGCTAATATGAGCCACATAAATGGATGCGTTTTTTACTTGATAATTCATGAATAAATTCTGATTAATTGATGGGACTTTATGTTTATAATAAAACAGGAATTATCATGAATTAACCATGAATTATTCAGAAATTGTTATGTTTTATTCGTCTGGATATTCGTGATAGAAAGGATTCATGTTCTTGTCGAGTAATATGCACTCGTTTGTCTCTTTGATGTAGGCATACCGCTCACCTTGAAGGCTTGGTTGCCCGAAATTGATGAGCAGCCCGATGGGTTTTTGTGTTAGTCGTAAATAATTGAATAATTGTGCTCGATGTGCTGATGTCAGTTCTTTGACGGATTTGAGTTCCACAATAACGTCATCTACCACTAAATCCATCTTGTAGAACTTCTCCAATTGATGATGCTTATAGAAACACGGCAGCAACTTCTCTTGTTCACTTTCAATTCCACGGTCAAGCAGTTCCAAATGCAACGCCTCGTTGTACACAGGCTCGAGCAATCCCCAATTCAATTCATCATGAACGGTCATGGCTGCCCCGATAATCTGATATACAATATCTTTATACTTCTTCAGATTCATTGCTATATAAATTTGTGATTAATTGGGAGAATTTTTTGTTGAAAATACAAACATGAATTATTCATAATTTTTGTTTCTCAACTTGTTGTACTTATATCGTATTTGTCCATGGATGTGGTTTGAGAGTGTCACCATCATATGTATTGGCCAAGGACATGATACATAGAACATTTGCACCATTTGATTCCAAGAATTCAATGGATTGGTGTATAGTTTTTCCTGTGGTAACAATATCATCAAAGAGTACAACATCCTTTCCTTGGAAAAAATCTTCTTTTACAGCATATTCTGCAGATTCATTGCCTCCAAGGTGTTTAGGCGTTTTCTTTTTCACGACATCAATATTCTTACCTCCATTTTGCATATCAGTTGATTCGCATACGATATAAGGAAATTCTTCCTCCCATGGAACTGGATCTATTTGTCCTGATGCTTCTGGCATACAGACGAACGTAAGCTCGTGGAGTTTATATATACCAAATGTCTTTGTTAGCTTTTGGACAGTATAATTAGCTACGGTTTTGATAGCATCAACCTTTCCATCTTTGAATCTATAGATTAGATTTCTTATATTTTCATTTTCTTTGGTTATGTCAGTATGTCTTTGGGGATAATAATAATAAAAGAAATAATATGGTTTCCCATCGAGCTTTACCCATGTTGAAAGATTCTTTTGAATTTGGATTTTTCGAGAATCCTCAATGCTCATGTTTCTTTGAGAATGAATATAATCATCTAGTTCCTTGATGTGATTTATTAAATACTCATAAATATTATCGTGAATATTATTCTGAATTAAAAAACTATCGCAATATTTATCACGCTCTTTAACACCCACAATATGAATATAGAAAGCGATTTTTATTTCTTCTTCTTTTAGTTCTGCTAAAATTTGCGACTCTTCTTTTCTCAATGAATCATCATCAATTTTAGATAATAATGATTTAATGTGTCTATCTGTTAAATCAGATAGGGCAACTGTTTTCCTCCAGTCGTACTTACTTGCTTCAGACAGAATATCCATCATTTTTGTGTTTCTTATGAATTCATCATCAACACCTTTTAGAGCTCTTAAACGTGCGTATTGAGGATCTTCATTTTCGACATCATTAATCTTTTTGATTTTATGCATGTTACGTTCTCCAGGCAATATTAAACCATACTCTCTCGGAAGTTGTACATCAAACAACCTCTTGTTACATATTTTATAAAAAGCATGTGGATATTTTTTTGACATGCTTGAAAGGAATGATAGATTCTTCTCCCGCTCCTTCTTCTCTATCTCCTTTTCTCTTAATTGTTCTTCAAGATTACACCATTCTTCATCTTTCATTGATAGAATAATTTTTTCTTCATCTGTGGACAATGATGATATATAGTTGTAAATATACTTTTTTATACCTTTGTATTTTAAAGCATTTAAACAATGTTTTTCCAAATACTCTAATTTTTCTTCAGCTTGTTTACTTCTTGTATCACTTTTGTATGATTCGAAGACTACTCCTATACTTCCTGTTGCTAATAATAAAAGAAGGGATGTGACAATTATTCCTATAAGTGCTCCCCAATTCATCCCATAGGCATTATACAAACAATACGTTCCATAAGCTGTGGCTATAGTTAACATCCATACAATCCAAGCTATTATGATGTTAACAATCAGATTCTTTGTTGGATTTGTCATCTTATGTGGCTTTTATAGTTTTGAGTGTTGTACAAGTGTTTTTGTCTTTGTTACTATTATAGTCTTTTGGATGCCTTTTCAGATTCATTTATGTCTTAATTTCTGATTAATTCATGATAATTCATGTTCAAGAAAAACATCTTCAGGATAGGTGATGTCGGCGAGGAAAAGGGCATTACCGGGCACGGAAGTGCCTGCGGAACAACGGTCTTTCTTCTCGATGATTGCACGGAACTGCTCGATGGTGAGCACACCACGACCTACATCGAGGAGGGTGCCGACGATGGCACGCACCATGTTGCGGAGGAAACGGTCGGCAGTGATGGTGAACTGCCACTTGATGGGGCTGACCTGTTCCCAATGGGCATGCATGATGCGGCAGTTGTTGGTCTTCACGTCGGTGTGCAGTTTGGAGAAGGAGGTGAAGTCGGTGTAGTCGAAAAGGGTTTGTGCTGCTTCGTTCATCTTGTCGAAGTCGAGGGGCTGGGGGAAGCGGTAGGCGTAAGGCTCGAAGGGAGTCTTGGCGGTGATGATATAATAATGATACGTGCGCGAGGTGGCAGAAAAGCGGGCATGAGCATCGGACTTCACAGGCACAATCTTGTGGATGGCGATGTCGGAAGGAAGGAACTTATTCAGACGCTGGGCAAGCCCCCTCCCGACCTCCCCCAAGGGGGAGGAGTTCCCGTCCCGTAGGCTCTTCCCCCCTTGGGGGGATAAGAGGGGGGCTTTCGTGTCGAAATGTGCCACCATCAAACTGGCGTTCACTCCAGCGTCTGTCCGTCCTGCTCCCGTCACCTCGATGGGCTGACGCAGCAGGGTGGAGAGTGCCTTGCCGAGCACCTCCTGCACACTGATACCGTTGGGCTGAGTCTGCCAACCGTGATAGCGTGCACCATCGTAAGAAAGATAAATAAAGAACCGCATGGCAACTAAGAGTCAGGGTTAGGGTTAAAGTTATGGAGTTACTCTGTTATGGAAGAATACGCGTTTCAGGGTGCTTGCCATGCGGACACGAGGTGCATGGATCGTGGCTCTGTTGCGGTAGAAATGCCAGAGCAGGATGGCTGCCGTGATGGATGCCACACCATCGGCGGCGGCAATACTCATCCACACGCCATCGGTACCCCAAATCTCAGGGAATATGAGGAGGAAAGGCACGAGGAACACCAACTGGCGGCTTACCGACATGAAGATGCTCCGCTTTGCCATGCCGATACTTTGAAAGAAGTTGCCTGTCACAATCTGGAAACCCACGATGGGCGAGAGGATACAGACAAGGCGCATGCCTCTGACTGCTAATGTCGTCAGGGTGGGGTCGTCGGTGAAGATGATGACAATATATTCAGGGAAGAAGACGCACACGATAAAATCAACAATCATGACAATGGTGGCAAGCCAGATGGCTTTCCGCAGCACTTCATCCACACGTTCCTGCTGCTGTGCTCCAAAGTTGAACCCTGCAATGGGCTGCATGCCCTGACAAATGCCGAGCACGACCATGACAGCGAGAAACGTGACGCTGTTCACGATGCCATAGGCGGCAATCGCGGGGTCACCTCCATGACGGGTCAGTCCTTTGTTGATGAGGATGACCACCAGACAGGCGCACAACTGCATGGCGAAAGGTGACATACCGATACTGAGGATGTTCTTTACGATGCGTTTTCTCAATCCATAGATACCTGAACGCAAATGGATTAAGTCTTTTTTGTTTGATAAAACAAAGATTACATAGATAAGTGCTATGATTTGTGCCAGAATGGTGGCGTATGCGGCACCATTGATGCCCATCTCGAAGGTGAAGATGAACAGCGGGTCAAGGATGGCGTTGATGATGACTGTGGCAATTGTGGCACTCATTGCCACATGCGGATGTCCTGTGCTGCGCAGGGCACTGTTCAGACCGAGGTAGAGGTGGGTCACCACATTACCATAGAGGATGATGGTCATGTAGTCGTGGGCATACTGCAAGGTGTTTTCCGATGCGCCGAAGAACAGCAGCAAGGGGTCGATGAACACCAATCCGAGCACTCCCACAATGATGCCGATGATGACATTGAGCGACACCAGATTGCCCAGCACCCTTTCCGCTGTCTTGTAGTCCTTTTGTCCTAATTTGATTGAGATCATGGTCGAACTTCCCACTCCCACCATCGCACCGAAGGCGGCACTCAGGTTCATCACGGGGAAGGTGACAGCCAGACCGCCCAACGACAGCGTGCCTACCTCGGGAATGTGTCCTATAAAGATGCGGTCCACCATGTTGTAGAGCGATGAAGCCGTCATTGCCACCACAGCCGGTACGGCATATTTCATCAGCAGTTCGCCAATGGGTCTCGTTCCCAATTCCTTTGTTCTATTATCCTGTTGCATAGTGTTTGTTTGTGTCCTTTTCTTCTAAAAAACGGTACAAAGTTACGGACTTTTTGCCATCCTACGTCTTCTTTCCCTTCTTTTTTTTCATTTTGTCGAAAACGAATGACTTATATTAAAAAAAGTTGCCACTTCTTGAGAGGTTCTCGAAGTGGCAACTTGGAAGAGGCGCATCATTTTGTATGGTGCTACTGCCTATATCTTTTTTCTATTGGAGTTTGTCCCATTCTGGAGGCTCAACACCCAACAGGTTCTTCACAAAGAAGTCGGCACGTTTGTGCTCTCCAAAGGTTTCGCCCATGGTGTGGTGGGCATTGGGCACCAAGATAAACTCGAAGTCTTTGTTGGCTTTGATGAGGGCGTTGACCACTTGATAGGAAGAGGAGGGATCGACATTGTCGTCCATTTCGCCCACGAGGAGCATGAGTTTTCCCTTGAGGTTCTTGGCGTTCTCTACGTTGGAGCACTCCACGTAACTGCTATCGACAGGGTAACCCATCCACTGCTCGTTCCACCAGATTTTGTCCATGCGGTTGTCGTGGCATCCACAGGCGGCATAGGCAGCCTTGTAGAAGTCGCCGTGGAAGAGGAGGGCACCGAGGGCTTCCTGTCCGCCAGCCGAACAGCCGTAGATGCCCATGCGCTCGATGTCCATGTAGGGGTATTTCTTGGCAGCGGCCTTGATCCACTCGATGCGGTCTGGGAAGCCGCTGTCTTTCAGATTCTTGTAGCACACTTGCTCGAAGTCGAGACTGCGGAAGGAGGTGCTCATGGCGTCGAGTTGTACGACGATGAAGCCGAGTTCTGCCACGTCTTGCAGGTTGTAGAGCCATGGGGTGAACTTCTTGGGCACATACTGGTCGCCAGGACCGGAGTAGATGTATTCGATGACGGGATATTTTTTGTTGGGGTCGAAGTTGGAGGGGCGTTGGATGAGTCCCCACATGTCGGTCTTTCCGTCGCGACCGGGAGCCACGAACACTTCGGGTGCTTGCCAGCCTGTAGCCTTCAGCCTGCTGATATCTGCTGTTTCGAGGGTGGAGATGATGTGCCCATCGATGGAGGAGCGCAGCACCGTCACAGGGGCTTGGTCGATGGTTGAATAGGTGTCGATGAAAGATGTCTCACACGAACGGCTGAACGTGGCTTCGTGGTTTCCGCGTTCAGGAGTGAGTTCCACGAAGTTTTTGCCATCGAGACCGATGCGGTAGTAATGAATGTTATAGGGGTCTTCCTCTGGAATCTTACCGTCGAAACTGGACGTGACCTTGCCCATGTTCTTGCAATTGCGTCCGTTGGCGGAGAAGATGATAAACCCCTTTCCCTTCTCGTCGATTTGGGCATCTTGCACCTCGCGCACCCAGTAGTCACCCTTAGTCAGTTGGGTGAGTTTTCCCTTCTTGCGGTCGTAGAGGTAGAGGTGTGCGTGTCCGTCGCGGTCACTCTTCCAGAGAATATGGTTTTCGTCGAGATCACGACGGTAGTTGCGTGAGTATGCCACATACTTGTCATTCTTCTCTTCAATGAGGGTGCGAACATTACCCTCCAAATCCATCTCCAGCACACGGTAGGTCTTGTGACCGCGCTCGTTGAACTCGAAGGTGAGGGTCTTTCCGTTGTCGTCCCAACTGGGTGCGGTCACCTCATACTGTGATGCGAAGAGGGCTGTAGATTTAGGATAGATAGTCTTCTTGGCTTCCACGTCGACCACTACGGGAATACGGTAATTGAGCGAGTCGCCAGGTTTGGCATATTCAAGTTGTGTGTAGATGGGCTGCACCTGATTGGCAGGGGAGGACTGTGTGTAAGTCACATAGTGCTTGGGGGCAGGCTTGATGAGCACGGTGGCATAGTATTTGCCATCTTTTGACCAACGTCCCCAAGAGGAATAGTAGCAGGTGTCAACGCCATCGGTGGTCACTTGTACGGCGTTTGCAGCGTCATTACCTTTCTGGAGGTATAGGTTGTTTTCCTTATGAATAATGAATGAACCTTTATTTACAGGACTTTCGGCACGTCCGTCTTTCTCGTCACGCACCTCCATCCAATGGTGGTAGCCGTCACCACTGGTATCACCCCAGTTGCCCCGACGACGGTTGAGTTCAGGATTGGTGGTCAGTTCTTTCGCGCCAGTCTTTGCGTCGACTTTATACCATACGGTGCTGTCGCCATTGTAGGTGGAGTAGATGAACTGGTCTTTGGGACCATTGAAAGAACGATGCACATTGATACTCCCGTTGGTCATCTTCCATGAGTGGCGAGTACCTGTAGAGAATGCTCTTTTGTAATCGTTGATGGTGCCTTGGGCATGGATGCTCAGAGTGGCAGATGCCAGCAAGGCGAAAGCAATCAGTTTCTTCATGTTGTTGATGGAATAATATAGCTAATTAGTAAATGTTGAAATCGTTGTAGAAATAGTAGTACCACCAATAGGTGTTGCCATAGAGAGGTTTCAGACGTTTTGCCATCTCTTGCTCTTTGATTCCTTGCTGAAGTAGTTGGTTGTAGTCTTGGATGAAACCATTATACTTGTTCGCCACGACATCGTCAAAGCGGAACTGGTCAAGCGTGATAGGCGATTCTTCTGCATTTCCGAGCAGAATGGCACCTTCTTGATAGAGTAGCGGAATCGGACTGTTGGGGTGATTGTTCACATAATCGTAGAAGTGGACGCAGAAGGCATAATAGTCCTTTGCCCACAGCGACATGCACATTGTGACGTTTTCCAAGAGAGGAGTGGAAGGGTGATTCAAATCTGAAAAATACTCCAACAGGTATTGCTCGCACAGCCCGTCATCACCGTCGAGTATGTTCTTGTTGTCGCTGAGCAGTGGTGACAAGGTCTGATATTCTTTGCTTTGGATGAAATTGGTGCTGTTCATCATCCATGCTTCATGTTCTATTGCCCATTGCCGGTGAAAGGTGCTGCTTTTGAGCAATGAGATGTATTTGGCTGCCACTTCAAACTCCTGATTGAAGATGGCACATCGAGTCATCATCTTAAGGCTTCGGAAACTCAATCCGTATTGTACGGCATTTTCCATTGCCCATCGATAGGAATAATTGATGTGCCCGAACATGTAGTAGATGATGGGGGCACCTAAAAGTGATGTGCGTATCTTCGGCGAGTCACCTGTGTCGGGCTTGATGCCGCAGTTGTTGGTTTCAAACATCCTATCCATCTGCCCCGTGTGCATCAGGGCGATGTTCTTGTAGAGCACCATGAGGTTGGTGGGGGCTTGACCATCTGTGGGCATCTCGTTCAGAACATCCTCAAATCGGAACTCATCGAGGGCACGGTACATGCGCAGTTCGTGGCGGAAATTCTTGTCAGTCAGTGTGGTCAGGATGCCATTCTTGGGCTGATAGTCGAGATGCCAATGCCATGATGTGGACCACAGCAAATGGCTGATGTAGGGGATGATGGCAAGAGGACCGATGGCGATGAGTCCTTTGAGGGTCCAACTGATGTGGAGATTCCTTGTCAGATAGATGATGCCCCAAGTGTACAATAGGGCGAAAAGAGCCAAGAGGGTGGGGACAAATGGAAACCCTGGTGCCTTGGCATAGTAAATCCAGTAGCCGTAACTGAGCAGGTCGTAGAGCAAGAAGACGGGAATCGCCAATGCCGCAAAGCACCACTTGTCCTTGATGTTGAACATTCGGATGGTGATCCAGTAGATGGCCGCCCAGAAGAGGATGAGGATAGTGCTACCCAGCCAGGGGTGGTAAAAGAACTGAGTGAGATAGCGTGCCACCCACACTATCCAACCGCCTTCACCTGTGACCGTTTCCATCATGAACGTGTGGCCATTGATGAAGACGTTGTTATCCTGAATGGTGTATAGATAATCACCATTCATCACCGGCAGCAGGATGTATGCTACGGTGATGAATGCGAACATGTAGATGTATTTCAGATACTTTTTCATCTATCTGCGTACTTGGCAGGAATAGCGTCCTCTTTGGCTTTTTCTGCAAACTCCTGTGGTGTGATGTTGACAGGCTCAATCATGAATTCTGGACGATTGAATGAACGCAGGTAGAACGTGTAGAAATAGGGGTCTTTCTGAGGAAGCATGAAAGGCTTGTGTGCCTTTCCCTTCTTGTCGAAGTAGGCGATGTATGGACGTGTATAGTTGCCGTCGTCACGTCGTGAATCGACCATAATCCATCTGCCGTTGCTCGACCATGTGGGGTAACTCTCTGAACGCTCACTGTTCAGTACATCCATCTTCTGCACCTGCTGGGTCTTGAGATTCATCATGTAAATGTCGGCATCGGCATGCCATACGTGGAAGCATCCATATTCAGCCTGCGCGAACAGCAGATATTTCCCATCAGGACTGATGCGGGGCAGGGTGACACTCTGACCGAGCGAGTCGGAGGCATTGTATATCATCTGTACATTGCTGAATTCCTTGGTGTCAGGGTTAAAGTCAGCAGAATAGAGGTTGTACTTCACTTCATCATATCGTTGAATCATCTCAGCCGATTTCTCGATGCTGTCGTTGTAGTATTCGAAATGTGCCGAGCAGAAGTAGAGTTTCTTGCCATCAGGACTCCAAGTGGGGAACACTTCCAATTCGTCGTCCAGTTCGGAGATGATGCTTACCTCGTTCTTATCGACATCATAGAGAATCAGGTCGCTCTCTGTGTCCTGTACTTCAATCTTGTTCAGGTTTTTCGTGTGGAAAGACTGTCCCGTCTTGTTGGTGGAGAAGGCGATGAGGTTTTTCGTCGGATGCCAAGCGGGATAAACACCTGCACTGAGGGTCTCATCGGTCTTGAGGTCCACTTTCTTCAACTCACCGTTCGACACAATCATGGTACCACCATAGCCTTGGCGCATATGGAAGAGCATGTTGTCCGTCTTGAAGTTCTTGTAGGAGTGGCAGTTGATGCACTGGCCCACTTTCTCGGAACTGACAGACATGTTGTTGTAAATTTCTCGCTCATCGAAATTGGTGAGGTTGCGTTGGTTGATGCTCAACTTCTCGTATGCTACATAGGAAGGCTGGATGGCACGGTAGGAAATGTATTCATCGATGGAGTCTTCTGCCACGTAGATGTTGAAGGGCTGGTAAGCCTTCCATTTGTCACCAATCTTGGCAAACACCTCTACCTTGATTTCCTTTCCCTTGGCGGATTTGAGCATATCGGTCCATTCTGTCTCATCAATCAGCACTTTCTGATTATCGCCATAGATGTATGTGCCTCCGGGGGAAGTCAGCCTTGCTATCGTTTCGCTTTCACCCTCTTGAACTGCAAAGTTCATGGGGCAGATGTTGGCGGGAACCATCACTTCCGTGTAGTCGGGATAAATTTTAGGAAGACGTGATTCCATTTGTGCATCGGAAGGCACGTCCAAATGTTTGCATGCCACTAGCAAGGTGGCCATCACTGCAATCGACAAGATATTTTTCAGTTTCATAATCATCAATGATCAATTGTCAATAATCAATTTGGGTAGGAGTGGGCATTTTAATAAGAGTGAACATCTCGGCAGAAGAAATAGAACCAATAGAAAGTGTTGCCGTAGGTGCTCTTCGTCGCCTCTGCCACTTGGTCAGAATTCAGCCCCGACTGGAGCAGCGATTGCGACATTTGCTGGAATCCTTGGTAACTTTTTTTCACCTCATCGCTGAAAGGCATGCCCTGGATGTCTGCACTTTCAGGTTCCAGATTGCCATACAGGATGGCAGCCTCCTGATAGTGGGTAGGCATCGGTTCGCCCTGATGCAATTGGGCGTAGAGGAAGAAGCGTGGCCAGAACAACTGAATGTCCTTCTGTATCAAAGCATAGTTCAGTGTCAGTTCCTGCAAGAGTTTGCTGTCCTTGTTCATCGTCTGGCTGAAGTAAGTGAGCAGATACATCTCACACAATCCGTTGTCGCCATCCAATACTGTGCCCATATGGTCGCGCAGTTCACGTACACTGTCAAACTCTGGATACTTCTTGATAAGTTCAGGTTTCTCCACAATGGGCAGCAGGCGTTCAGCCCAATCTCGGTAGTAGATGCTTGTGCGTAAAATGTCTAGATACCGCTTTGCCATCTCCATCTCACCATGCACTAGCGCACATCGTGCCAGAATTTTCAGACGGTCATAGCTGTAACCGAATTCCACACTGTTTTCGATGCCCCAGCGCACGGCAAAATTTGTCTTGCCATGATAATAATAGATGAGTGGAGCTGCTGTTTGCACCATGTGGACGCGCAACGTGTCAAACCCGTTAGTGGGGGGCTCCCCCATATTATTGTACTTGAACATTCTCGTGCCCATCTCTCCCTTGTTCAGCAATGCAATATTTTTCAGCAGCACCATTTCGCGCGAGGCATCACCAGGAATATTGCCCATCTCGTCCAGCACCTTGTCCCAGTCCTGCTCTTCGGCAGCACGATACATTCGCATCTCTGCATGATAGTTGTAGTTCTGGAAATCGCTTTTTTCTGTCCAGAACCACGACAGCACCAACACGGCAATTGTGACAATATAGACAGTCCATGCCATCCTCTTATTGTTCTCCACCTTCTTGGGCAAGAAGGGGAATATGAGTGGCACCGCATACAGTACAATGAATGGAATGGTGGGTGTGAAACTGGTCATGTCGTTATTCTCAAAGAATGCAATGCCGACCGTCCACATATCTTCAAAACGGGTGTTGGCATAAAGGTTGTAGCACATGAATGGTACCAGCCCAATCAATACCAATGGTGTCAAAGGCAATAAGATTTTGCTTATGGTGGAGTCTGTGGCTTTCATACGTGTGATTGACAACATTGACACATATAAGAATGCCAACAGCGTGTACCATCCGAGAAATGGATAAGTTAGCGACATCAAGATTGTCACTAAAATGCAATCTGATTTCTTTTTGAAGAAAGAGTATAAAAACACCAACAGAACGGATAGGAAATACCCTACCGTTCCGTAGAACCAATAACCTGTCTGCTTTATGTAATAGAGCCAATAGCCTGTGTCGATGGTGCTGACAAGCAGACAAATGGAAGGAATGGCAAGTAGGGCCATCCATGCTGCCTTTACCTTGAATGCCCATTTACTTATCAATATGCTCACCAGCCAAAGGGCAATCATGATGGAAGACCCTAAAGCGGGATGATAAAAAAATTGGGTCAAGAACGATGCCACCCAACTAATGAAACCGCCGGGATGGTGCATACATTCTGAAAGAAAAGAAGAGTTAGACGTGAAGAAACCCTCGCTTTGTGCCATGAAGAGCATGTCGCTGTTGCGTACTATCAGGTGATAAACACCCAATGCCATCACGGTCACCACTGTAACAATGGCGATGCACAGTGATGTACCCTTTGTAATGGTCAATTTTTTCTTCTCTTTCTGGTTTTCTTCTATTGTCTTTTTTGCCAATGGGGGCTTTTTTATCTCCACCGAAACATCTCTTCTATGATTGTTTTTCTTGTTCATGGCTGATTGTTTGTGATTTGAATGCAAAGTTACAAACTTTCTCTGAATCCAACACAAGTTTTTAGAAAAAGATTCAGCCTGATAAAATTTTTCTCCTATGAAACGCTTACAGCATCTGTTCAATATCTTTTCCTACCTTTTCCATGCTGTCGGTGGGTTCATAACGCTTTACCACACGCCCCTGCTGGTCGATGAGGAACTTCGTGAAGTTCCACTTGATGCTAGGCTTCTTGTCGTAGTCAACATCCTGCTTGCGGAGCATCCCGTCAAGCAAGGAACCCAACTTGTCTTTGAGATTGAAGCCGCCAAAGGACTTTTGCGACTTGAGGTAAGTGTATAAGGGTGACTCGTTCTTGCCATTCACGTCAATCTTGTCGAACTGCGGAAACTGAATGTTGAAGTTGGCGGTGCAGAACTGGTGAATCTCGGCAATGCTGCCAGGTGCTTGCTGCCCAAACTGATTGCAGGGAAAGTCGAGAATCTCAAAGCCCTGTGCATGATACTTCTCATAGAGAGCTTCAAGTTCTTTGTATTGGGGCGTAAAACCACACTTGGTGGCAGTGTTGACGATGAGGAGCACCTTGCCTTTGTAGTCGGCAAGTGACACGTCCTTACCTTCATCGTTCTTCACGGTGAAATCGTAGATGCTTTGTGCTTGAATGGGTTGTGCTATCAGCGCGAGGATGGCGAGGATGAGGGTGGGGAGAATCTTTCTCATTTGTCTTTGTTTTTAAGGGTTTCAATCAGTGCGTCCAACTCTGCAGCCAGCGTGAGGTAGTCCTCCGTCTGCAAAGGGCAGGCTGCCAGTTGCTCGCCCATTCCTTTGGGGATGAGGGCGTAGGCCTGCTCCTCCAGTTCTTGTCCTTTGAGGGTTAGACTGACGATTTGCTGACGCTTGTCGTTTTCACCTCGGCGACGCACCACCAGTCCCTGTTTCTCCATGCGTTGAAGCAGGGGAGTGACGGTGTTCGTTTCAAGCGTGAGACGGTGGGCAATGTCGTTCACGGGTTGGTTGTCCCGTTCCCACAGCACCATCAGCACAAGGTACTGTGGATAGGTAATGCCCAACTGATTGAACATCGGCGTGTACGCTTGTGTGATGAGTCGTGCTGCGGTGTAGAGGCGGAAACAAATCTGATTGTCTAATTGTAATTCTTTATGCATAAATAACTCTTTCAGAACGAGTATTCTATTGCCTTTTCTTTAACCTTTAAGAGAAACTATATTCAGAGCATAGCTTCAATGTCTTTTTCGAAATCTTTGGGTTCAGTGGTGGGGGCATAACGCAGGATGGTCTTCCCGTCTTTCGAAATCAAAAACTTGGTGAAGTTCCACAAAATGTCACTGTCTTTCTCTACGCTCTTACTGAGTGTCTTGAGCATGGCGTGAGTGGCTTTGGCTTTCAGGCCGTGAAACTCCTCAGTGGGTGCCTGCGACTTCAGATATTCAAAGATAGGTTCAGCGGCAGGACCGTTCACGTCCGTCTTCTTCATAATTTGGAACGTCACGCCATAGTTCAGTTGGCAGAATTCCTCAATCTGTCCGTCGGTACCTGGGTCTTGCTCCTTAAACTGATTGCAAGGGAAGCCAATCACTACCAATCCCTTGTCTTTATATTTTTGGTTCAACTCCTCCAGTCCTGCAAACTGAGGTGTGAAGCCGCACTTGCTGGCTGTGTTCACAATTAGCAATACCTTACCTTCGAACTGGGCGAAATCCAGTTCCTTACCTTTGCTTGTCAAAGCCTTGAAATCATAAATCTTTGCCATAACGAATCTTAGTTTTTTGTTAGTTAATTCAACTTTCAATTTTTTTTATGTCGTTTGCGATGCAAAGGTACGGCTTTCTTTTTATATCGCAAGCGACTTATTTACACTTTAACTTTGTTTAACGAATGAACGTTCACGATACATTGTATTCTTTCTGTACGTCAAACCACTTTTGCAAATAGTGGTAAATTTACTTTCGGATGAGTTTGGCGGCGAAGCCTCCGCCACTGGCCATGTGGACGGGGACGGACTGGCTGATGGTGTAGGGTAGGGTGAAGGTTTGTTGCCACACGTTGTAGTCGGTGGCTGTCTTGTCGGCATTTTCGCCATCGAGGAAGGCGGTCATCTCGTAGGTGCCTGGGGGAAGGAAGGAGGCACTGACTTGTATGTCGCGGCTCTGCCAGTTGGTTTCGCCTGCCACATACCAGTCGTTGCCTTGTCGGCGCGCCACGATGAGGTATTCGCCCATCTTGCCGCTGAGTACGCGCATCTCGTCATAGACGGTGGGGAGGGAGGCGATGAAGGCGGTGCATTCGGGTTCTCGCTCGTAGGCGGTGGGGGTGTCGGCCAGCATGGTGAGGGGCGACTCATGCACGATGTAGTGGGCGAGTTGGTGGCATCGTGTGCCCATGGTCATGGGGTGGTGGTAGATGGGCTGGAAGTCGGCTTTGCTGGCGTTGCGCATGCCGCCGGGGGTGAAATCGACGGGGCCGACCATGCCTCGGATGAAGGGGAAGGTGACATCGTAGAGGGGCATGTCTTTGGAGGGTTCGTCTATGGTCTGGCCATCGCGCTGCACTTTGGCGCGTTCGGTCCACTTGACTTCTTCCATGCCGAAGACGGCTTCGAAGTTGATGACGTTGGGCCAGGTGCGTGTGATGCCTTGGGGGGCGAAGATGCCGTGATAGTCGAGCATGAGATGGCTCTGGGCGCAACGCTGGGCGATGCGGTATATCATCTGGGTGGCTTCTTGGTCGTAGCGGTCGAGGAAATCGACTTTGAATCCTTTGATGCCCATGGCGGCATAGTGGTTGCAGGCTTCGTCGAGTTGCTTGTCCAGCACGTTGAAGACTGTCCAGAGGATGATGCCGACGTTTTTCTGTTGGCCGTAGCGGACGAGTTCGGGCAGGTTGAGGTCGGGGATGACGGTGAGCATGTCGCCGCTCTTGGGGTTGTACCAGCCTTCGTCCAGAATGATGTATTCGAGTCCGTGCTTGGCGGCGAAGTCGATGTAGTGGCGATAGGTCTCTTGGTTGATGCCGGCCTTGAAGCCTACACCGGTGATGCTCCAGTCGTTCCACCAGTCCCAGGCCACTTTGCCGGGACGAATCCAGGAGGTGTCGCCCTTGATGCGCGAGGGGGAGGCCAACTGGTAGGCGAGGGTGTTGGTGGGCATTTCGGCATCGTCGTGGGTGATGGCGAGGATGCGCCACGGGAAGGTGCGGTTGCCTTTGCCTTGGGCGATGTAGTCTTGGGTGGAGGTGACGTATTTCTGCATCCTCCAAGGGTAGTGGTCGAAGGTCTTGGGGCTGGGGGCGAAGGTGGCTGTCAGCGAGTTTTTTTCTCCCTTCACGAACATGCCGGGATAGTTCTCCACGTCGGTTTCCATCAGGGTGACTTTGGCGGTCTTGCAATCGACGGTGGCTGGCAGGAAGGCTTCGAGCGGCTTGCTTTGTGAGAGGGGTGCTACATCGTAGGTGGCTTGGAAGGCCATCGCCTTGGGGTTCTTCTCGTTGGTGGAGTAGGGAAGATAGGCTGTGAAGTCGTCGGCAAAGGTGAAGTTGGCTTTCTCGTCTTTCACCGTCCATTCGCCTTTGGACGATGTGGTGATAAAGCGGTAGGCCACTCCGCTGTTGTAGGCACGGAACTCTACGTTCACGCCGTTCTTGTTCTTCACTTTCATCTGGTTGTATTCGTCGTCGAACGAGGTGATTTTGTAGTTGGGCGCGTCGAAATGTTCTTTGGCCGACTGGGTGGATGTGCTGATGTATTGACTGGCTTTTGTTCCTTCAAGAAGCATCGACGCTTCTCCTTGGAGGAGCGTTTTCCCGTTGTCGATGACATTAAAGACGAGTTCTTTATCTGCATTTATTTCAATCTTTACATGACCGTTGGGCGATGTGAGTGTCTGTCGAACTTGTGCCTGCACGATGAGTGCCGATGCAGCAAGGCACCATGTGGTGAAAAGGTATTTCATGTTATTTTGTTTAAGTTTCGGAGGTCTTTTCAACAACGAATTTCACGAATGAAACGAATTTTTTCCATGCGGCAAGAAGAAACATTACACGAAGCACCTTTAGTGCAACGAATGACACGAATGAGACTTCCTCTCGCGGAAGTCTGCCATCCGGTTGGCATTCGTGAAATTCGTTGCCGCTTGCGGCTTCGTGAAATATCTCTCTGTCTGCATGGCCATGAATATTCGTTTCATTCGTGAAATTCGTGTTAAAAAAGACTGTTTGGAACTTCCGAAAGTTGAATTACTTTATATTATATGTATAGATGTGCGGTTCTTCGGGTTGGGTGTTCTCATCGTAAGGATTGAAGGTGTAGGGTTTGTAGTCGCCAAGAGGATAGCCCGTCACGACGAGATAGACGTCTTTGGTGTCGGCAGGCAGATTCATCTTCAGCACACCTTTGGCACCTGTGGCGATGTCGCCATAGGTGGCATGGGCCTTGTCGTTCACAGCCACCAGTCGGTAGGCATAGCCATCGTTCTTGTCGGCACCAGTGAACTTCACCTTCACGGTCGGCTTTCCTTGGGTGTCGAGTTTGACGATGTTGGCACCAAACACCTGCAAGGGCTTCTGGTTCACAAACTCGCCAGCATACTTCTTGTTGGCCTCATGCTTGCCGGGGAAGTCGAAGGTGAGCAGACGCGAGTAGCAATCGACGGCTTCTTTGGCAAAGTCCTCGTTGCTGAGGTTGAACATCTTCATGTAGGTGGAGGCGGGGTCGTCGCCACGCTTGCCGGCACGGAAGAGGTCGCCGATGACGGTGAGTCCGTGCTTCATGCTCCAGTATTCGAGCAGATAGGGTGAGTGGTAGATGTTTTCGCCATCGAGGAAACGCAGGTTGGCGTGGTCGATGAAGGCTTTCCAGTGGTAGTTCTCGTCGGTGGGCCATTCGGGGTTCACATTCCAAAGCATCCATTGGCTGCACATCTCGAATATGCCGCCACCGCCCCAACTCTCGCCCTGACGGTCGCAGGCTATCATCGACTGGAACGAGTGGCCGAGTTCGTGGGCGATGCAGTTCAACTTCTTGTCTTGCACACGGTTGGGGGCAATCCACAGGGCGCCAATCACTCCGTCGTAGTCGCCACCGTAGGCGGTGCCTTCGAGCGAGTAGTTGAGCATCACCATCATGCGATACTTGTCAGCATTTGAACCGGGTTTGATGAATTTAAGGTCATTCTTGTAATAGTCATAGAAAGTTTGGATGCGTCCTATGAGGTTCATCAAGTCCACCTTCATATTGTGTCCTTCAAGGTCGGGAGCCTTGCTCAAATCGGGACCAAAAGGCTTTTCCCAGAAGACGATCACGTCATCGGTATAAGCGCAACGGGCAAAACTCCATTTCGAGGCAGCCTTAGTGAAGTCGTTATCCCTCAAGTCTTGCGGAATATAGACCTCCTTACCCTGTGGAGCGTCGTAGATGGGAGTTCTGACGACCTCGGTCATGGTTGTCTTGGTTTGGGCTTCGATGGTGGTTTGAGCCGATGTTGGACAAGCAAGTCCGAGCATCAAAAGTACAGACAAAGAAAATCCTTGCCTGTTTTTCTTGTTAGTTTTCATTGTTTCAGTGATTTAATAATTAGCTAATCGTAAAAAATCATGCCACAAAGTTACAGATTTTCTCTTTTTTTACAAAAAAAATAGGGTCAATTGAAAAGATTTTCTCCTTTTTCTACGCTCTTCTTATTTTTATTTACTAATTTTGCAAGCATTTTCAAAGCATTTTGATGAAAACACATTTATATTATTAATCAATAAATTTGGTTTACAATTATGGTTTATTCTAAAGAAGTACAGGAAATGTGCTGTGTAGCCAAAGGCCCCAACCACGGACCCGCTCCAATTCCCGAAGAGGGTAAGTGGATTCAGGCTAAGGAAATCAAGGACATTTCTGGCATGACACACGGCATTGGCTGGTGTGCTCCCCAGCAGGGTTGCTGCAAGTTGTCTCTCAACGTGAAGGAAGGTATCATCGAGGAATGTCTCGTTGAGACCATCGGTTGCTCTGGTATGACTCACTCTGCCGCTATGGCATCGGAAATTCTGCCCGGCAAGACCATCCTCGAGGCTCTCAACACCGACCTTGTTTGCGATGCCATCAACACTGCCATGCGCGAACTCTTCCTCCAGATTGTCTATGGTCGCACTCAGAGTGCATTCTCAGAGGGCGGTCTCGTGATTGGCGCTGGTTTGGAAGACCTCGGCAAGGGACTCGTTTCACAGTGTGGTACACTCTACGGCACCAAGTTGAAGGGAACTCGCTATCTCCAACTCACCGAAGGTTACATCACCAAGATGTTCCTCGACGAGGACAACGAGGTTTGTGGCTACGAGTATGTTCACATGGGTAAGTTCATGGAGGCTGTGAAGAAAGGCATGGACGCTAATGAGGCTCTCAAGAGCGTTACAGGCACTTATGGCCGCACGAAGCCAGAACAGGGAGTTGTTAAATCTATTGACCCACGTAAAGAATAAGGAGGAAACAAGACTATGATTAGAGAAGTTAAATTCGAGTCACAAGACCGTCGCATGAAGCAGATTCTCGCTGCTTTGAACGAGAACGGCATTTCCTCTATCGAAGAGGCTAACGAAATCTGCGAGAAAGCAGGTCTCGACCCATACATGACATGTGAAGAAACTCAGCGCATCTGCTTCGAGAACGCTAAGTGGGCATACGTGGTAGGTTCTGCCATCGCTCTGAAGAAGGGCTGCAAGAACGCTGCCGACGCTGCCGAGGCTATCGGTATCGGCTTGCAGTCATTCTGCATCCCCGGTTCTGTGGCTGACGACCGCAAGGTGGGTATCGGCCACGGTAACCTCGCTGCCCGTCTGCTCCGCGAAGAGACTGAGTGCTTCGCCTTCCTGGCAGGTCACGAGTCTTTCGCTGCTGCCGAAGGTGCCATCAAGATTGCCGAGATGGCCAACAAGGTGCGCAAGAAGCCACTCCGTTGCATCCTCAACGGCCTGGGCAAGGACGCTGCCATGATTATTTCTCGTATTAACGGTTTCACCTATGTGCAGACGAAGTTCGACTACTTCACTGGCAAACTCGAAGTTGTGAAGACGAAGGCTTACTCTGACGGTCCTCGTGCCAAGGTGAACTGCTACGGTGCTGACGATGTTCGTGAAGGTGTTGCCATCCTCTGGAAGGAGAACGTGGATGTGTCTATCACAGGCAACTCTACTAACCCAACCCGCTTCCAGCACCCCGTGGCTGGCACCTACAAGAAGGAGCGCATCCTCGCTGGCAAGCCTTACTTCTCAGTGGCATCAGGTGGCGGTACAGGTCGTACACTGCACCCCGACAACATGGCTGCAGGTCCTGCTTCTTACGGTATGACTGACACGCTCGGTCGTATGCACTCTGACGCTCAGTTCGCAGGTTCTTCTTCGGTTCCTGCTCACGTGGAGATGATGGGCTTCCTCGGCATTGGCAACAACCCAATGGTAGGTTGCACTGTAGCCTGTGCCGTGAACGTGGCTTTGGCTCTCAACAAGTAAAACAGACATTATTAGATAAAAGAGGCTCGCCTCCGTCATTGGCGGGGTGGGTCTCTTTTGTATTACAATCTTATCACTATCTACCTATTATTAAAAAACTATCATGAAGAAAAATCTATTCTTTGGCGCATTGTTCGCTACGGTCTTGCTGGCAAGTTGTGACAGCAAGGAAGAAGGTACCATCAACGGTCTGTTCTCGGTGAGCGAGACACAGCAAGTGAAGTTCTCAAGTGGTAACCTGCAATACACCAAGTCAACCAAAACCTTCCAATTTGCCGAGCATCAGTGGAATGTCATAGGCGATTTGGATAAGGACTTCGACGAGAAGGACACATTCGACCTCTTTGCTTGGGGCAGTGGTGACAATCCACGTCCAGAAGAACTGGAAGAAGAGGAAGGTGCCACATTCGTTGACTGGGGCACTCAACCCATTGCCAACGGCGGCGACTACAAATGGCGTACGCTCACCAACACAGAGTGGGACTATCTGATACGGAAACGTCCCAATGCCCTCAACCTGCTTGCCTATGGAACAATTGAGAACACAAAGGGTATCATCCTGTTGCCTGATGCCTGGGAGCAGCCAGAAGGAGTGCAGTTCGTATCGTTGGTGGACACGGTCGATGTCACCTATAGCAGCATGAACGTCAAGAATTGGACTAAAGAAACAGACCTCACCCCTCTCAACACATATGATGCCGCCACTTGGCAGAAGATGGAAGATGCCGGTGCTGTTTTCCTGCCCTACAATGTGAAGGGATTCTCTCGCGACGAACAATTGGGCGAAGGTCAATATTGGTCAAACACCGACAGCGAAATGGATTTCGCGAACAACTTCATTTGGCCTGACAGAGGCTGTTCGATTGATGCCTTCGTGATGAGTGTACGTTTGGTGAAGGACGTGGTGAAAGAATAACATCTGATCATCTCCAGTTATATGGAAAAAAGCTCGTACCTGTTGTTGGGTACGAGCTTTTTTACTTTCAATGAGTTTATTCATAACGTCAGTTCGGTATAAGAGCACTCACGGTTCGGAAGTCCTTTTACCGCTTTGCGGGCTTTAGAAAAACAAGAAAAAATAAAAAAAATACAAGAAAAAAAGCATTTCACTTTCTCTATTTTTTCTTATTTTCTTTTGTTTTTTCTTGTTTTTTTCAAGCCACCGAAGGCGTAATTCTTACACCGAACTCACGTTATTCATAGTGTCTGATTCTTACATCGATGCCATCAGCCTTGAGCAGGGAGGGTAGGGCAGACACATCCGTTTGTCCGTAGTGGTAAGGGAAGAGCACCTTAGGCTTCACGATGCGGGCAGCACGGGCGAGTTGTTCAGGCGTCATCGTGTAGGGTTGGTTGCAGGGGAGGAAAGCGATGTCAATATCCTTGATGTCCGCCATTTCGGGAATGTCCTCCGTGTCGCCTGCAATGTAGATGCGCAATCCGTCCAGTGTGAGGATGTAGCCGTTGTCACGTCCTTTAGGGTGGAACTGCGTGTGACCTTCAGTCGTGTTATAAGCCGGAACAGCCTCTACCGTGATGCCAAAGTTGAGGTCTTCCTTGTTGCCATTGTCCATCACCAACCCATAGCCCATCATGTCTGCACATCTGCGGTTTGTGATGAAACGTGTGTTCACACGAGTCAGTTGCTTGATGGCCTCTTGGTCAAAATGGTCGCCATGCTCATGCGTCACAAAGATGAAGTCAGGTTGTGGCACCTTCGTGTAGTCGATGGTGCGGTTGCCCAATTTCCTCACAGGGTCAATCTCCAGTTCCATGTCGTCATACTGGATGCGGATGCTGGCATGCACCAGTGCATACAGTCGCACAGTCTTTCCGCTCTTCGTCTTGAAAATGTCCACCTCTGTCATGTCCTTCGTCACAGGCATCTGCTTCTCTTTCCAAGCCAGGATGCCACCCTGCATGTTCGTCACCTGATAGTTTTCGGCAGCCAATAGTCCTGCCGCATTAGAGGCTCTTCTGCCACTTTTGCAATACACTGCCACCATCCTGTCCGTGCTCAGTTTCTTCTTCGCCTCCTGTATGAAAGCGTTGCTGTTCACGTCGATGTTGATGGCACCCATCAAGTGCCCTTCTGCATATTCCTCGGCAGTTCTCACATCGACCAGTTGCACGTCGGGGCTGTCAATCAAGGTTGCAAACTCTTCTACCGAAACATTTTGGAATGCTTGGCTGCAAGCCGAGGTGCTCATCCCCAGCATGCCCATGATGAATGTCATTAATTTGTTCATGTGTGAAAGATTTTATTTGAATACAAACAGATACAGGATGAAACCTGCCAGCGCCACCTGTAGCAGCAAAATGGCAGGTAAACCATACTTGAATTTCTTGTGCATCGTCTTGTGGTGCCATACCTTCATGCCCAACAAGGCACCGATGCTGCCGCCAGCCACTGCCAGCCACAACAACGCCGCTTCCGAGATGCGCCATTTGTTTCGGCGTGCCTTCCACTTGTCAATGCCATAGATGAAAAACGTGAGGACATTGATGACGATGAGACTGACCAGCAGGTACTTCATGCATATTATTTATTTGTTTGCAAAGGTAGAAGATTTTGATGAAAATCCCAAATCTATCCTGCAAAAAGAAGGGGAAAGTGTCGTTTCCAACACCTTCCCCCATTGAATGATATGAAGTGATATTATTGTTTTATCGTGATAATCTGCTTCATTTTATCCACCGAAGCCGCCGCCCTGCTGGAAGCGCTTCATCATTTCCTCCTGAGCCTTTTGGTAAGCCTTATACTGCTCCTCGCTCAGAATTTCCTTGAGCGCCTTGTTAGTAGCCTCCTGCTGCTTCTGCATATCTTCCATGTTGAAAGCGCCGAAACCGCCACCACCTTCACTCATCTTAGCCTGCATGTCCTTAGACTGCTTCAGGAAGAGGTCATACACCTTCTTGTACTGCTCGTCAGAAAGTTGACCGGCGTCTTTAACTTGTTCTTTCATTTGGTCTGCACGACGAGTTGCCATTTCTTCTGGTTTTGGCATTTGGAACTGACCGCCACCGAACTGTGCGAATGATGAAAGCGATACGACAGCCATCATCAGAGTAAGAATGATTTTTTTCATAATGATAAAGTTTAATAAATAAAGTTTAGTTAAAAGATTTGATTAGATATACTCTTTTCGATGGGTATGACGAAGCGGAAATCAAAAGGTTTAAAAGAAAAATGCAAAAAAGAGGGATGCACCTATTTTTTTGATGCATTCCTCTTCATGCTATTATTGACAGGGAGGAAATCCCCTTCAGGCGACACCTTACAGGTTCTGACCCTGTGGACGCTGACCGCCCTGACCCTGTGGACGCTGACCGCCCTGACCACGTGGACGACCTCCGCCGAAGCCACCACCTTGACCCATGCGCTGGCGGCGCTCCTGCTGAGCCTTCTGGTAAGCCTCAAACTTCTCTGCACCCAGAATCTCCTTCAGTGCGGCATTAGTAGCCTCCTGCTGCTTCTGCATGTCCTCGCGGTTGAACTGTGGACGCTCGCCCTTCTCCTGAGCCTCCTTCATTCTTGCCTGCTGCTCCTGAGCCTGCTTCAGGAAAAGGTCATACACCTTCTTGTACTGCTCGTCAGTAGTCTGAGCAGCCTCCTTCACTTGGTCGGCTCTGCGTGTAGCCATGTCTTCAGGTTTGAACTCACGGCGCTGTCCGCCGCCAAACTGTTGTGCAAATGAGGTGAGCGAAATCGCTGCCACCATCATGGTGAGAAAAAACTTTTTCATTGTGTCTGTTAAATGAGGGTTAATGTAATATGTTATTTGTTGTAATCACATCATTAAGACCATTTCGTTATCGCAAAGTTTATTCCTTTTACTAATTTTAACTCGAAGACACAAAAAAGAAATCTATTCAGCGAATCGCCCTCGGTGGTGGATTTTAAGAAACACATTGCCATAATTAGAATAATTTTATTCACAAATTTTGATAATTATAACGTGAGTTCGGTGTAAGAATTACGCCTTCGGCGGCTTTAGAAAAATATGAGAAAACAAAAGAAAATAAGAAAAAATAGAGAAAGTGGAGTGCCTTTTTTCTTGTATTTTTCTATTTTTTTTCTTGTTTTTCTAAAGCCCGCAAAGCGGTAAAAAGAACTTCCGAAATTAAGTTCTCTTATACCGAACTGGCGTCAAATTAGTTTTAGAAAAAGCAAGTTGAAGTTCTTGCGCTGAATCGTTACACAAAAAAAGATGCCAGCGTAAAACACTGGCATCTCTCCTCCTTTTAGGTAATGAAACAGCCCCTCTCGCTGTTGCACTTTGAAAGTGCGTAGGGACGATCGGGTTCGAACCGATGACCTCTGCAATGTGACTGCAGCGCTCTAAACCAACTGGGCTACGCCCCTCTCATTACCGTTACCGAGTGCAAAGGTACGCATTTTCTCCAAATCCACAAGCATCTTCCCCGTTTTTTCTGCAAATATTTTTTCTTTTCCCCATTTCTCCCTACATTTGTAGTTGTATAACATCTACTTTGAAGACAGATATGAGAAAAATACTGATAGATGCCCACACCCACACTGTAGCGTCGGGACACGCCTACAGCAGTCTGCAGGAGATGGCGCAAGCCGCCTCGGACAAAGGTCTGCAAGTGCTGGGCATCACCGAACACGGTCCCAGCATCAAAGGCACTTGCCCCCTCGTCTATTTCCGCAACATGTTCGTCGTGCCCCGCCATCTCTACGGAGTCCGCATTCTGATGGGGTGCGAGGTCAACATCCTCGACACCGAAGGCCGTCTCGACCTCAATGACGAATATCTCAATCGGCTTGACATCGCCATTGCCGGCATCCACGAGAAATGCTATCAAGGAGGAACCAAAGCAGAGAACACAGCAGGCATGCTCAACGTCATCCGCAACCCCAAGATACACATCATCAGTCATCCGGGCGACGGAACGGCAGAACTCGACTTCGAGCCCCTTGTGTTGGCAGCCAAAGAGTCCCACACCCTGCTCGAAATCAACAACCACTCCCTTGCCCCTCAGCGCAACAAAGCGGCAGCCCGCGACAACAATCTTCAACTGCTGCGCCTCTGCAAGAAGTACGAGGTACCCACCATTCTCGGGAGCGATGCCCACATCTCCTTCCAGATAGCCGACTACGACCGTCTGGTGCCCCTGTTGTCAGAGACCCAATTCCCCGACGAACTCATCATGAACTTCTGGCCCGACCGTTTCTTTGAGTATTTAGGACTCCCCAACGGCTAAGGATTCACTGGCACATTCTTTCACATCCCCATTCCTGTAAATTTTCCACCCAATCGCCGCCATGAGCAAAGTCATGAGGGGGCTGATGAGGTTGAAGAAGCAGTAGGGGAGATAGACGATAGTGGGGACTCCGAGAACAGCCGCTTGTGTCATACCGCAAGTGCTCCATGGGATGAGGACAGAAGTGACAGTGGCGACATCCTCGGTGGTTCGGCTGAGGAGTCGAGACTCGTAGCCCTGCTGGCGGTAAGCGTCGCGGAACATGTCTGCTGTGAGGACGATGGAAATAAACTGGTCGCCAGTGGTGATATTCAGGAAGAGTCCGGAGCAGGCAGTAGTGCCGACGAGACTGAAGCGGTTGTGAGCCATGCGGACGATGACTCGGGTGAGACTCTCGATCATGCCGCTTGCCACCATGCTGGAGCCGAAACACATGGCACAGATGATAAGCCAAATGGTGTTGAGCATGCCAGCCATGCCTCCAGTGGAAATCAGGTCATTCAGTGCGGCATACCCCGTGTCGATGGCTGTGGAACCGTAGAAAGTGATGGCAAGCCCCTTGAGCAATGACATGGAAGAGGAAAGTTCATTCGTGTCCGCAATCTGGTGGAGGATATGCGGCTGGAGGATGAGTGCCGTGATGCCCCCCATGATGGCAGAAGCAAACAACGTGATGACAGAAGGCACTCGTCGTGCGATGAGTACCCCTGTAATGATTGGAACGAGCAGTGTCCACAGCGAAATGTTGAAAGTGCTGTTAAGTCCCTCCATATATTCCGTCACCTGTAGGTTTCTCCCCGCATCATTGCCCAATCCTGCAATGAGAAAGATGGTGATGGTGATGATGAGGGTGGGTACGGTTGTGTACATCATATAGCGGATATGCTTGAAGAGGTCAGTGCCCGTGACCGATGAAGCGAGGATGGTCGTGTCGCTGAGGGGAGACATCTTGTCACCGAAGTAGGCACCAGAGATAATGGCACCCGCAGTCCATGCGGTGCTGATGCCCAGTGCCTCGCTGATGCCCAGCAATGCCACGCCAATAGTGGCGATGGTGGTCCACGAACTGCCCGATAGCACAGAAACCAATGCGCTGATGACACAAGCACAGACCAGGAAGAACTGGGGCGATATGATTTGTATGCCATAATAAATTAACGTGGGTACCACTCCGCTGATCATCCACGAGCCCGAGAGCATGCCTACAGCCAAAAGGATGATGATCATGATTGCTATATTGCTGATGGTCTTGGCGAAACGCTCCTCGAAAGTCTTCCACGGCACGCGATAGATGCCCATGGATAAGGCGATACACACACACGCGCCAAAGATGAGCGCTATCTGGCTGCCGCCGCTCAGCGAATCGCTGCCAAAAAGATAGATGGCTGTGCCCAAGAAAGCGATGAGCACCACAACAGGGATGAGGGCAACAAGTGGATGTGGCAATCGAGTATTTTTTGTCTTGTTCATGTCGTTTTTGAGTTAGTATTATTATAAAGTGTAATGTATTGGCAAAGGTATGAAAAAAGAATAAACTGCACAACATTTTGAGACTCTTTTTGAATACGTTTTTTGGGGGGAATCATGCAGTTTGTGTTCATTTTCTCATTTGAGTTTCAATTCCACATAAGTGCGATTATAACGAACGACAAAAGTGGGAGCAGGCTGTAAGTTTCATCGGTTTCAATTCTACATAAGTGCGATTATAACGAGTGGCTGGTGCGTGAACGCCTCTTCTTCTTCGGGTTTCAATTCTACATAAGTGCGATTATAACCAAGAACCGAACCCCATCATGTCGGCAAGCAGTCTTGTTTCAATTCTACATAAGTGCGATTATAACACGTGATAGCAGAGCACTGGCGACGTTGTTCTGCGTTTCAATTCTACATAAGTGCGATTATAACTTGCTTTGGCTGTGGAAAAGGGCATGACTCGTCGCAGTTTCAATTCTACATAAGTGCGATTATAACTGAGGATTTCGGCACACCCACGATGAACCTTTCCTAGTTTCAATTCTACATAAGTGCGATTATAACGTGGAGAAGGTGAGGGTGGATGATGTGAGGGAGAAGGAGTTTCAATTCTACATAAGTGCGATTATAACAAGAAGGAGAGAGAGAGGAGCAAGTTTTATTATTAGTTTCAATTCTACATAAGTGCGATTATAACTCATTTCCTAATTCATGAAGAATAGGAAGAACATGTTTCAATTCTACATAAGTGCGATTATAACTCTCCTAATGCACAACTTCAGCGTTTGCGTGATGCGTTTCAATTCTACATAAGTGCGATTATAACAGTTGTTGTGAGTGAAGAGCGAATTGTAGTACCATGGTTTCAATTCTACATAAGTGCGATTATAACGGGAACTTCTCGGTACTGATAATTTCCGATTTTGCAAAGTTTCAATTCTACATAAGTGCGATTATAACGAGGTCTTCTGGCTTTCTTATTGTGTTGGGTATGACAGTTTCAATTCTACATAAGTGCGATTATAACGAGGGCATCGGAATGAGAATTTCGGTGCTTTTTCTTTGGTTTCAATTCTACATAAGTGCGATTATAACGCTGAGCAGCGCAGTCAGGACATCGAGTACGATGCACGTTTCAATTCTACATAAGTGCGATTATAACTAATCTTGTCTCCTTCTTTGGCTAGTGGCTTATCCTCCGTTTCAATTCTACATAAGTGCGATTATAACTGCCAGGTAACGACTTCTCGGACTCAACGCCCGTCAGTTTCAATTCTACATAAGTGCGATTATAACACCGACTGACATTGCTGGTGAGGTTCTGCTATACATCGTTTCAATTCTACATAAGTGCGATTATAACTATCTGATAGTTTAACGCTTGCATACTCTCTGTCTTGTTTCAATTCTACATAAGTGCGATTATAACACGTCGCGAGGCACCCACACCAACACCGAGTGTTCCGTTTCAATTCTACATAAGTGCGATTATAACACGCGAGCACCCAGCTGAAGCCCGGCAACTACACCGGTTTCAATTCTACATAAGTGCGATTATAACGATAGTCGGATTTCTACCGATGTCGAATGACGATGTTTCAATTCTACATAAGTGCGATTATAACAGGAGAGTGCCGAACTGGTGCAAAGCCTCATGTCGAGTTTCAATTCTACATAAGTGCGATTATAACGGGCGATGAGATTGAGGTTGACCTTCGATGCACGGTGGTTTCAATTCTACATAAGTGCGATTATAACCAGAACGCGTCACTTACGATGCAGACAAGCCTTGTTACGTTTCAATTCTACATAAGTGCGATTATAACTTAAAGTTAATACTATTTATATATTTCCCGTTCCTGTTTCAATTCTACATAAGTGCGATTATAACGCGAAGGTACTCAGGCGAGTGCATTGGCTGTGCGGCGTTTCAATTCTACATAAGTGCGATTATAACTACCCAGGCGAATATGCTCCAGCGTATCGTTAGCGAGTTTCAATTCTACATAAGTGCGATTATAACGAAGTCACGCTTCAGATCATGGATGGCGCAAGTATGTTTCAATTCTACATAAGTGCGATTATAACAATACTTAACTTTTGCCATTTCTTATCCGATTTAAAGTTTCAATTCTACATAAGTGCGATTATAACTATCGGAAGACCAGAGCCGCGTGGTCATCATGTAGTTTCAATTCTACATAAGTGCGATTATAACATTCGGTCTCGCGGATTTGTAGTCCGCAATCCTCGAGTTTCAATTCTACATAAGTGCGATTATAACCTTCACAGCCTTCATGAACTCCGTCACGCAAGCCTGTTTCAATTCTACATAAGTGCGATTATAACCCATTCTTGCCAGCGTGCAAGAGCGGTTCTTTGTGCGTTTCAATTCTACATAAGTGCGATTATAACCCACAGCCGCTGCCTATGCTGGAACTGCCCATGTCGAGTTTCAATTCTACATAAGTGCGATTATAACCCAACTCACCTCGTCAGAGAACTGGCGGCTGAACTGTTTCAATTCTACATAAGTGCGATTATAACACGTTCAGACTCTCCAGCCTCCGTTGCTTTTCCTCTGTTTCAATTCTACATAAGTGCGATTATAACAATCTGCCCACCGTCTGCTCATCTCGATTAAGAAGTTTCAATTCTACATAAGTGCGATTATAACAGGCACATTGTCGGCTTCTTCGTCAGGCAGAGGAATTGGTTTCAATTCTACATAAGTGCGATTATAACACTTCCATCATCCATCATCATTCTGTCCCTGTCTTGTTTCAATTCTACATAAGTGCGATTATAACGCATCATAAGTAACATAATCTTTTCATATCTTTTTTCGTTTCAATTCTACATAAGTGCGATTATAACTCCATGAGCCGGGGGTCGATGCTGTTCAGACGGTGTTTCAATTCTACATAAGTGCGATTATAACCATGACCAGCCAAGATATGCAGATGCTCGAACAACGTTTCAATTCTACATAAGTGCGATTATAACCATCTTGTGAAGGTCTATCTTGACCTCGTTCTCAAGTTTCAATTCTACATAAGTGCGATTATAACTAGGGGGTAGGATGGGGGTGGAGGGTGACAGACATAGTTTCAATTCTACATAAGTGCGATTATAACGCGAAGGTACTCAGGCGAGTGCATTGGCTGTGCGGCGTTTCAATTCTACATAAGTGCGATTATAACACTGCCACCAACTGGCTTGCACTCACGCCTGCTGATGTTTCAATTCTACATAAGTGCGATTATAACGGTGTGCATCGTGGAGAGCGAGAAGACAGCCCTGCTTAGTTTCAATTCTACATAAGTGCGATTATAACAATCTCACCAAGCAGTACTCCGTCTGTGACACACTGTTTCAATTCTACATAAGTGCGATTATAACCAACCCCTACTGCGAATCGTCACGCAAGTTGCTGGTTTCAATTCTACATAAGTGCGATTATAACCCACTCCCGAAAATGGGTAAACAAGTGGGTAAACAAAGTTTCAATTCTACATAAGTGCGATTATAACTATGCTCCAGCGTATCGTTAGCGACGGTAGTGTTGTTTCAATTCTACATAAGTGCGATTATAACGAAGCTGGGTGTTCCAGGGCAGTGGGGATATCTGAGTTTCAATTCTACATAAGTGCGATTATAACGGCGATGCCGTCGGCTCCAATGGCGTAGTCAACGTAGTTTCAATTCTACATAAGTGCGATTATAACCATCGGGGGTTCGAATCCCTCTCCTTCCGCAAAACCAAGTTTCAATTCTACATAAGTGCGATTATAACCTCAGGATCGCCCTCGAAGCCCTTGTCGTACATCTGTTTCAATTCTACATAAGTGCGATTATAACCTTGTATAAAACAAGTTTAGGTTTGATTGTATATCAAGATGATAACGATTGCAAAGATAATACTTTTTTGTGAGTTTTAATGTCGATAGATAGTAATAAAAAAATGATGGGGAATCGACATCTGGTGTAATCGATTAAAAATAAGGAATTTAATTAAACAACAAAAAATTGTAAGAGGAAGAAAAACTTTCCATTTGCTATCATTGACATCAAAGACTATAGAAAGAGTTCAATAGAACTGCGCTCTTTCCCTATCACCTCCTTGTCCATGTACACGGCTGATGGATGCTTGAACAGTATGATGCTGTCTTCGGTCTTATCCATGAAGACATGTGCCTTTTGCAACAGTTCCTTCAGTTTCACTTCCGATATTTCTCCCTCAAACACCGAGTTCTGAATCCAGTTCAGGTATTTCCGACAAAGTTTCAGCATTTTGCCTACACGCTTCTCACCAAAATCATATACAAGAATCACATACATACCGTATTACCAATACATTTTAAAAGGTTTGTATTCTTCAATTCCAAGCAAATGCTTTGCCAGTTTATAACATTCCAATTTAATCAAATGTCGGAAACTTACTTTCCGGCCCAAGGACTTGTGCTGAAACGTCTCTTCCAATTTGTCCTCAATTGCCCGCACAAAGACTTTCTTTCCCGATTCATTCAGCAGACACCTATTCAGTTTCCAATCAAAATGCTTGCTCTGAATCTCTCTGCGATTCAGCACACGGAAAATCACCCTGTCGATGATGATGGGTTTGAAGATTTCGGAGATGTCCAGACACAGCGAATAACGACGTTCGCCTGGTGTGTGCAGGTAACTGATGGTAGGGTTCAATTGTGTTTGATGGATAGCTCGCAAGCATTGGCTATAACACATCATGTTGCCAAACGAAATGAGTGCATTCACCTCATTTTGAGGTGGCTGTTTCGTCCGTTCCCCCATCTCAAAGTCATTCAGAATCAAATTGAATGCTTCGTAATATGATTTTCTGATTTGTCCCTCAATCCCCATCAGTTCATCAATCTCGGTTGTGTCTGGAATTTTCTTTGCCAAATCATTCATTATCAGAATGACGTCTTCCATATCTTTCCCTCTGCGGTTATAGTACATGAGATTGCGCACCATGTTGTAGGCAGCCCCGTCAATCAACTTCTGTGCGATAGCCACCCGTTTCTTCTTGTTTTGGTAAGCAGCCGTTTGAGCCAAGAGCATACGTCCCGAAAGCAATGAATCACGTGGCATGAACGAACCCGTATAGTTCTCATAGTAATCGAAGAAATGCACACAGATGTCCTTTTGCCCCAAGAAATTGAACAGGGAACTATTAGCTTTCAACGAACCGAAACAATAAAATTCGCTGATGTCTTCCACTGGCAGATAACGAGGATGCCCAGGATGTTCCGTCCCGTCTTCGTCAATGGCAAAAGGAGTAAACTTCAAAGTGTTGTCCTTCCGCTCCATCATGCCTGGATTAAACAGATAAAAAGTCTTCTTCATTCTTCATCTGGTTCTGTTGTGAAACAAAAGTCATAATAGCTGCACGATTTGCAGATACGCTTCTTTTCGAGTGGAGGGCAAACGTCCGATTCGACAATGTCCACAATCTCACCCTCCATACGTTCAATTTCCTTGCGGTCTTTGTCCGTCAGCACCACAGGCATCGTTTTCCGCATGGTGGGGTACTCCAGCAGACCTGTGCATCCCTCAATGCCATTCCGTTCAAACACATAAATATAGTATTTCACTTGCCATTCATGCGCCCGTTCCACTTTGCTCGACCGTTTGATTTCATGGATGACACGCTGTCTTGCATCGAAGTAATCCACCTTGATGCCCTCAATCGCCACCTCCTCCAGCCGTTCCGACCGCTGTGGATAACTGCCCTGATGAATCAGTTTCCCATCATACACCGCATCACTCGTGTGCTCCATGTTGATGCCGTTAGCAAACAGCCATAGTTTTCTGTGGCATAGTTGGTAATAATTGAAGTGTGTGCCCGTGGGTGTCATACTCATTTCCTCTCTTTGATTTCCTTCTCCAAATCATCCAGCAGTTTCAAGTCCTCCTCATCCGCCAGTTGTGCCTCATAACTCTTTCGACGTGCATCGAATTGTGCATAGACACCACGCACATATTCTTCCATCTGCATGTTCGACACATTCCCATTGTTCGCTAAAATGTCCAATCCCTGAAACGATAACAACCCCTTCACGTTCTCCCTCCAAAAGTCAAGAGTCAAATCCTTACGTTCCTTCACTCTCAGTTCGGCAGATTCAAGGAAAAGGTTGACCAGACGATTCAGTTTGTCAATCTCCTCCACTTCCAGATAGTTCTTGGCAACAATGATGTCACCCTTCCTCACAATGCTCCCCTTCCATGTGGTCAATCCCATGTTAGGCTTCTCAGCATCGGCACGTTCCACAATAATCTCCGCAGCCGTATGATGAGTGACAGCAAACAGCAACTTGTTTTGCGTCTCAGCAAAAAACATCTGCGTAGCCTTTTCCCTTGCCTCATAGTCGCTGCTCAACTTGAACAAGTCACGCAACTTCTGATAGAACCTCTTCTCCGAAGCCCTGATGTCACGAATGCGCTCCAGCAGTTCATCAAAGTAATCAGGTCTTCCGTCTGGATTCTTCAGCCGTTCATCGTCCATCGTGAATCCCTTTACCAGATATTCCGACAGATGCCGTGTCGCCCATTGGCGGAACTGGGTGCCACGCACACCACGCACCCTGTAGCCCACAGCAAGAATCATTTCCAACGAGTAGAAAACCACATCATACTGTTTCCCATCTGAAGCAGTTGTCAAATAATGTTTGACAACCGAATTGGTGTTCAACTCTTTCTCTTTCAATATGTTAATGATGTGGTGACTAATGCTTTGTTTCGAGGTCCCAAAAAGTTCAGCCATCTGCTGCTGGTTCAGCCAGATTTTGCCGTCACGGGCATACAAGGCCACCGATGCCTTCCCATCTGCGGTGTTGTATATGATGATATTTTGGGGTTGATTGGTCATAATATTAACTTTTATAATATACATTCAACATTGTCCATATCAACTCCCTTTTCAAAAGAGTAACTGAACGGACTTATTTTATACAAATCAAAATACGGTTCACTTACGGAAAGCGGAGCTTTTTGACCTTTTTTTAGTCGTAATTGAACAATTTGGTTTGACATTTTCTTCAAGTGATTCTCAATTTCTTTCTTCTTGGCTTTGATAATCGTGAAGTTAACTTTCGGCTTTTGTCTAAATAATTCTATCAATTGTTTTTGTTTTTCCAACAATTCCTCAAACTTACAATCTTCGTCATTCTCTGCAACATAATAACGCATTTCAGTTCCAAAGTATTCTTCTTCGATAAGTTTAAAATTACCAATTTTCTCAAACATACACGATTTTATGTCTGTCAAAAAGTTGTCTTCAAGTTTTTTGCCGTAAACAGCGAATAATGATTCTCTTTGTATTTGGTCAAAAAATAGTTTTTGTACCTCCAATAATGATTTCTCCTCATAATGATCTTCCACAAAAGCATTGGATGTATAGTTTATCCAAACGCGGTCATTCCCTCTGAAAATCAACTCATATCGTATCTTGTCATTGTTCATAAGTTTAAAAAGGAAAACTTTGCCTTTTTGTGACATTTTACCGTTTCGGTTGCAACGTCCTGCTGACTGCACAATGCTTGCAATAGTTGTAAAATCACGGTAAACAATGGGAAAGTCTATATCTACACCCGCCTCAATCAATTGTGTGGAAATAACGATAACTTTTTCATTTGCTGAAAGTTTTTCTTTCGCTTCTTGGATTTTTTTCTTCCTGTCATCAGGTGTAAAATGAGTGTTCAAGAGAATTAACAAACCGTCAAACCTACCTGACAAATGCATATAGGCTTCTTTTGTATCATCAATTGTGTTCATAATCAACAAAACAGAATTGTCTTCTTCAATTACCATTTCGATTAAAGAATGAATATCTATACTTTGTGTTTTGTATGTGATGGCGTATCTATTGAACAATTCGTTTTTGAAATAACTCAGTGGCAGCAATGGTGCGGGTTTTTCGTAATCAGCAAAAAATGCTTTTATGTTGTTGTCATAATCAGGCAATTCAAAATTAGGCTGCGTAGCCGTAGATATAATTGCGTAACTATCAAACATCTCGCAGAACTTCGACAAATATGCAACAAAGAACCCATATAGTCTCGGAGGTAGAGCCTGAATTTCATCCAAAAGGAAAACGCATTTTGAAAAATTGGGGAGTTTTAGCAAAACAGAATTTCTGTTACTTAAAAGCGATTCAAAAAATCTTACAAATGTGGTGATTATCAAAGGATATGAAAATGTATCCTCCTTAAAGTCCAAAGCATTTAATTCCTCGATTTTTTCTTCATCGGGCATTGAATCCAATTCGTTTTGAATTTCGTCAAAACGCAGATTGACAGACTTTGAATCAATGCGTTGTATATATTGCTCGTGTCCTTTGAATATTTTCAAGACTTCATTTTCTACTTGTTCGGTAATTGACAAAAAAGGAAGAGCATAAATGATTCTCTTCGAGCCTTTCTGCTTGATTATTTCCGCCGCCAACGACAGCAACATCAAGGTTTTACCTGAACCCGTAGGACTTGTCAGGTCAAAAACTCTCTTGCCTTTCTGTAACAAACTGTTTATATTTTCAACAGCCTCGCAGCGTATTTGTGTTCTCAGTCTGTTTAAATCAGAATTTTGATTCAGTGATTTCAAAAAAGCATCGAGTTTCTTACAAAATACATTCGAAAAAGTGTCAACATCATCTTTATCCTCTTTAATATAAGACTCGAATTTTGCAGCGTCAGCCTTATCCGCCTGAATTAAATTAGCAAACGCTGATTGAATATTCAAGTAATAATTCAAAGGCTCATTATTGTTTTTAGGTAAAAATGCCAATCTTTCTAAAAAAACGTTTTGTGCCTTTTCGTTTGTTACAATGTTCCTAAAATCAGGTGTTTGCGGATAGAAATATTTGACGTAATTATAAAAAGGCAAATCATTGTTTTCCAAAAACGAAAACAGATCCTTTATTTCATTTCTTGACAAAATATATCCATCTATTCCAGACGGACAAAGGTCTGGGAGATTTCCGTGATGTTTGGCTATCAAAACAATTAATCCGATTATATCATTGGGGGACAACTTTCTATTTTTGTCAACCAACACCATACAATAAAAAGCATATGCCGACAAAAGCGAGTGATTAGAATATCCTTTGGGCGTTTTACCTTCTAACTTTGCTTGGAAGTTAGGATTCATTTTGCCCAAGTCATGAAAAATGGCGGCTATTTCCGCAAAAAGGGAATCAGTGCGACTATTGACATTTTTCACAACGCCTTTGATATGCTCTATCAGCAATTTATCGGGATGCGATTTATATAATGTTATATCAGACATAAATTTTCAGTTTTGTCGCCATCACTGTAAACAAAAAAATTGCCCTCCACTGTAATAGAATTGGGATATTCAGGATAAATAATGTTTACATATTTATCAGGCAGATTCCAAAAATCATCGTTTTGGAAAGTTGGTATTTTGTCAAATCCGATTCTAAACATTCCTGATATTTTAGGTTTGCTTCCAGCAACAACAAAGCCCTTTGTCTCAAATTCACCGTATTTTTTGTCTGAGAACTCCCCAACAGAAACATATTTGAGTTCTGCTGGACAATTATGCCACCCTAAAATGGGTGGATACTCCGCATTCCCATTTTTTACAGAATCCACAAACCAGTTAAACAGATTCTCAGAGCGTTTGTTTTGCAATGCTATCCACACAGAAAAAGCTGGCTCTCGCAGAAACTCAAAAAATTTCGGTGTACCCGCAGCCGTAGGATTTATAGCGGTATGGCTTGTAAACCCCCATGAAATCTTTTTTACAGGATGAAGTAACTGCACCCCGTAAAGTAAATCTTCCGATAATTGCGGAAACAACGATTTCATTTTCTGACGCTCGATGCCCAAAACCGCCCCAATCATTCCAATCAAGGCGGTTTTGGTTATCAAATCGTGGGAAAGCGGATTGTTGTTTGTTTCTGGTCTTTTGAAATGTCCCCAATTACCTTTTATTTCTAATTGAAAACCTTTCATATTTCCATTTTCTCAAATTTGTTATACTTTTTCAATTCATCTTCAATTTCAGGAATTTCCGTGTAGTATCGGATTTTTGAAATTCTATCATCATTCTGCAATTCAGTCAGTTTATTGAAATCAAAGTCGTAGTCGTCCATACTACGGATGGTCTCTCCCTTTTTTTCATTTTTAGGTTTGATAGAAATCAGCCTGTCTGTCCCATAGATTTTTCTATTCGATTCGGCATAGACGATTTCTACTAAAAGAACAGAATTCTGACCAACCTTGCTGCGTGAAAACGAACTGCCCTCGCCACTTGTACCATACCAAAGACCTTCGTACATCAGTTTCAAATCTTCGGAAGTAAGTCCCGTAGTATTAGCGACTTTTGGATTCACCCAACCGTGAATCTGAATTAGAGAATAGGGAACAAGGGTAGTTGTACCAATCGACCCCTGGGCATTGCTTTCGCTTGAAGTGAAATGAGTCGTATTTTGATGCATTCTCAAATCAACCTCGTTGAGCGACGGATTCAATAATGCGAACTGAACGGGACCCGTAAACTGGACGTGTCCATTGGTATAGTCTTTATTTTTGATTTTCAGTTTGTCATCAAGTGTTGAAATACCACCGAACAATCTTACATCGATTTGCTGTTTGAGAATTTCACCAATATCATTTGATTGTTTCTCGTTTCTGTTTTCGGCAAGCCATTTCAAAACGTTTTTTGAATCGGTTTTGCCTGCGCCAGTCTTTTCGCTGACATAGATGGAAAGATTCTTGACTTCTTCCAAATATGTTCTGATGAAACGTTTGATTCTCACGTCACTGACAAGGATTTTCTTGGTTTCTTCGTCGTAGCGTTGCTCGCCTGTGAACGGGTCGCCATTAGGAATGTTGTACGAAGTTTCGTACAGGAACAGGATCTCTGATTTTTTCACACCCTGATTTGTGTTCTGTTCATTATTCATTATCGTTATCTTTTAATGATTCAACAATTTCTGATACTTTTTGAATTTGGCTGATAAACTCTTGACTGTCTTGATAATCGGCCATTATTTTTTCGAGGCGTTTTTGCAAATTCTTTTTCGAAACATTAGGCTCATATTTGAAGTAACCCTCGAAAAATCCAAATGCAATATGTTCTTTGTCATATTCCGTCGAAGGTAGATTCGACAATTCATTACATACTTCCGCACACGCATTACCGTATGCTTTCTCGTGCATAGTTAGTTTTTGGCAAATGTCGTTTACGAACTTGATACAATCATCCTTGGTCGTAATACGTCGAGTTAACATTCCGACATACGATTTTTGAAAGGACGCGATTGCGTTTTTCAACGGTTTTGACATTTGTCCCAATTTAAAACCTAACTTATAACTTTTAGTCTCAGTAAGTTCCATATACTTATCGGTTTTAGAATTTTGAATACTATACAAAAATTTCAAGTCGTATTTCAAAAATGCGAATTTGTTGTCATCCGAACGAATCGAACTTTCCACATTTTGAATGAATGCTGGCAACAATACATTATCATTGACGTAATTGTCGAGATATATCAGTGGAAGCACTTTTATCAAATGCGACCGATATTTAGGATTTTCAACAATTTTGACTTTTTGGCTCTTCTCATCATAGAAAGGGTTACCCAAAATATTCAAAAAAGAATACTCTATTGACAACGGAAGCAATTCTTTATCACTATTGATTACCTGTTTTCGTTCTTGATAAATTTGATGTGCGACGTCCGAAATACGTTCGTCAGTTTGTCTCAGTTTGCTTTTCTCAATGCCAGAAATCTCAACCAAATCTGAATCAGGAGAGGTCATCCCTCCTTTTTTACACAATATTAAGTCAAACTCCGTTATATCATTGTTTTCTGCAAATGCAAAACTAAATAGACTGTCGTTATATTCGTTGGAATTGACAATTGACGTTTCATTGTTCTTGTTTTGGAATTCTGTATAGTCCTCGTCAGTAAGATTGTTACCCGAAGGCAAAACTATAAGTTTTATGTCTGTTTTATAAATCAGTCTACCCTTTGACGTATAACTTGTGGCATAAAACAAACTGCTGATTTCTTCGTCAGTGAATGTCCTTGCCTTATTTTTGTCTTTCAATGAAAAGTTTGGAAACTGAATATCGTTTTTTGTGTCTCCTGAACATAAATTCTTGTATAAAGATTTTTTCAAAACTAAACCACCTTCTTTGCATTGTTCCACAAATTCCTCTGTCATTTTTGATGATACTGCATTAAAACAATCTTTCAACTCGTACCAATGTTTACCTTTGTAATCAAAGTGTATAAAGATTCTATAATCAGGCATGTCAAATATTTTCCTACGCAGAATAATATCAGTTTCAGGAAACTGATTGATGCCTAATTTTGAAAGACTTTGTTTGGTTAACTTTGTATAATTGTTTTTTATGGCAATGTCATACAGAAGTTCTTCATTATTTAAAAAGTCTACAAACGGAATACTAATATTGTTAGCAAAATAATACTCCACAGCCGAACCATATTTTAATATCATCTCTATATTGGCAATGCACTTCGACATTTGAATCCGGATACATTCCAAATTAGCAACATTATTATTTGAGTTATTATAAAGTGGCAACACCTTATTTTTCTGAATAATGCTATTGTAGTCGGCTTTGCCTCGCTCAAAAGAACCGCTTTGATATGCTTTGGAATTATTGGGATTTGGCAATCTGTAATATCCCTTTTCTGAAACAACGGGAACAGAATTTTTAACACAGCCTACGCTTTCATAGAAAATATCGCCATAAATATATTTGACAAGCCCATCGTTATCTGAGGTTTTAAAAGTCAGATAATACAACTTCTCTCTTTGGTTTTCAGGAACAATAGAAACACTATTAAAATCGATAGAGAAATCATCGTCAACCTTGAACGAAAGACACAACGGATAATTGCCTTTTTTGTCTTTCGGACAAGACTGCACATATTTAAAGTGTTTCAGACTATTGTCCGAATTCTTAAGGACTTTTCCTATTTTCAAAACTGTATCTAAACTCATGATGTAAATGTTTTCCGTTGCAAATCTACAAAATTCATTTAACTTCTCAAAATGAATCCCCAGTTATTTTTACAAGGCTTCTATCATCCCGAATCCCATGCTGCCTTTTTCTCCTAAACCGCTTTCGTAGGCGATGTGCATGAGTTCTTCGGGTAGGTCAATCTTGAACTGGTAGCGGTAGCCGCGCACACGAGTTTCGTTGGGGGTGTAGGCTTTGATGCGGACGAGGGCTGACTTGGGTTCGCTGAGCAGTTGGAGGTGACAGTTAGGGGTGCCGCTGAAGGGGCGACCGTGGATGGTGTTGTAGCGGTCGAGGAGACCAGTGAGTATGCCCAGTTCGTAGCGTGGGTCAGTAGGAGAGAGGTAATCCATGTGACCACGTTCGTTGCGGAGGGAGATGCAGACGGGGGAGAGAGTTCTGAATACCATATCTGGCTGGTAGTCGAGGGGAGGCACCACTTGGATTTCCCTCACCATGAGCTGTACACCCGATATAGGGTCTGCTATCTGGATTGTTTGCTGTTGAAACAGTCCTTGAATGAATTGCTGGGTGCTCTTTTCGGGCAGGAAGGTGATGTAGAGCGTCACAAAGTCTGACTTGACGATGAGACGTTCCCGCTGTTTGTCAATTCCATATTGGGGTACGATTAGGTTGGAGAACGTGAACAATTTGAAACGCTTACCGTTCATCTGGTAACCGTTTTCGTGCAGCCATGTGGAAAACTGGAGGTCACTCTTTTCCAATGTGTGGTAGATGACTCCTTGCAATGGGTACTGATAGTTGATGGGCAGTTCACGTCCCATCGCTTCGGGTTGGATTTGTAGGGTTAGTTTGAATCTCATGAAATTGTGATATTTTAGTGAATAGATAAGTTTTCGGCTGCAAAGATACGCCTATGCTGTTTCAAATCACGGTACAGGTTTCACTTTTTTCGGTATTATATATGCAAAATTACATAATTAATTTCAAAAATGAAAGAGTGGGGAGATGAAATATTAAAAAATGTGGAATGAGGTATAAGCCGATGTCTTTATTCAATCATTTTCACGTTGTTGTGTCATTCGCAGTTCCTTTGCAAAAGTCGGCACGGTGCGCCTGTCATTTCACGCACTCAGCGTGAAATATTTCGTTCTTACAGCGCATAATATTTCACGCTGGAAGACGATTATCCCGAATCGTTCATTAGACTGTTTATATGCTGACAAATTTTCTTCTTGTCATCTGTTTCACCGCTTTTCAGTTACAATGGAACCCCATTGCGTTTTCAAAGCGTCTAAACATCTGCTCAAAAATAGAAGTTGCCGTCATCAAAACGCAAATGACTGATTCGGGATAATTGTGAATCAACGAAGTATGTTTTGGGAGGTATTATATGCAGATGCGGGTTGACACTGAATGAATGTGTCAACCCGCATCTGCATATAAGGGTTATTTCTTGCTTTTTCGTGTGTGTCTGTCACTTGAACTTCAGGGTGTCAACAGATGCCACGTCATTAATGTCAAAATGGAGGTCGAGGTGGGGGGCTGTTTCATAGATGGTCTTGACTTGGGCGCTGTAGTAGCGCACATGGGCTTTTTCGCCACTTCGCTTCATGTCGTAGGCGGAGACGAGCCAGATGGGGGTGCCGTTTGTGTCGGATTGACGTTCTGCCACTCCGCAACATTCGTCGCCAATGAATACTGCCATCTCGTCGTCGGGGCTCGGGGTGAAGGGCAGGTCTTTGGGGAGGGTGATGGCACGGAAGGTCATGGGGCACAGGGTGTAGAGGAAGAGTTCGTCGTCACCTACGGTGTCGTCATTCACACTGAATATGTTCTTGGCGATGTAGGTTTGGTCGCTCTCAGATCTGTAATACTGCAACTCCACTCCGTTTTCGTCACTGTCGAAGGGAATGAAGAGCATGAAGCATTTGACGGGCTCGGAGTCGGGTATGTTGTAGTCGTATGGCTCGCTGATGTCGCGCACTTCTCCATCGACTATGGCTGCCATGCGGTCGCCTTGGCTGATTTTGACACCGAAGTCGTTTGACAGGAAGACGATGGCGGTCATGTTGTTCTCGAAGTCGTAGAAGTTGACTTCGTTCCAGTCGGGCTTGCCTTGTATGTCGCCGGGTGGGGGAGTGGTCGTTTCGAAGGTCCAGTGGGGGGCGCTGGCTACTGTCACACCGTGGAGTCCTCCAGCATTGTTTCCTCCCTGGGTGGGGTTGTTGTCATCGCCGTCGGATGAGCCGCACCCCCACAGTATGGTGAGGGATGCTGCTATCATGAGTATTGAATGTATTTTTTTCATTGTGGTTGTTGTTAGTTTCAATTTTTTGGAGTTAAAGGAGTGAGAGGAGTTGACAGTTGATGGTATAGAGTTGATGGTATAGAGTTGATACTCTGACATTAACCCTAACCCTAACTTCTCTCCCTTAAACAGGGGAGTTGGAGGGGGCTATGACATTTGGCTTTAACTACTCTAACTCCTTTAACTCTTTCATTATTTGATCAGTATTTTCTGTCCGTTGAAGATGTAGGCTCCCGGGGTGGCGGGGCGGCGCTCTCCGATGCGGATGCCTGTGAGGGTGTACCAGATGCCGTCTTCGTAGGCTGTTGTGTTGCCGAAGTCGATGACCTTGGGGAGGTCGGTGGTGCCTTCGAGGGTGTCGGCTTGATAGATGATGCCTGAGCGTGTGGCTGCTCCGAGCACTTTGCCGTCGCGCTCGAGGGTGAAGGTGAGTGCTTTCTTCTCTTCGCTTCCGACGGAGAGGAAGAAGGTCTCTTCGCCGTCGATGTTCATGGCTTTGGCGATGCCGCAAAGTTCACCCTCCGCATAGGCATAGAGGCGGTCGCCTTCTTCAGCAGTGATGCCTTCGGTGCGCAGAATGAGGTTCATCGTGGTGCTTCGGGTGTTGGTCCATAGGGGCTCGTCGTCGGCTTCGAAGGTGTCACGATCTTTGGCTTCTGATGCAATGGCTGCTGTGCGCTTGAACGGATAGACGAATTTGATTTCCTCGTCAGGATGCTCTGCTGTGACTTTGTGGTAGAGCATGTAGCCTTTGCCGGGTTTCATGTACTGGAGGTTGCCTCGCCATCCTCCCACTGAGGCGGCGAAGGTGGCGAACTCGTCTTGGCTCTTGATGATGTCGCCGTCGGAGGCTTTGGATTTGAGGTCTCCGAGTGCTTCGTTGACTGGCAGGTTGACCATCGGGGTGTAGCCTATGTAGTTCCACTTTGAATGGAGGGTGATGGTGCGGTCTGCTTCGCTGGTGAGGGCACTGCCTTCGATGTGGATGGTTTGTGCCTTCTGGCTCTTGATGTAGTACATGCGGTCTGTCCGTAGCGGCTCGGTGGCTCCGTTGTTGTTCCACACGCCATGGTAGTAGTTGTAGAAGGACTGGTTTTCGGGGTCTTTGAGTTGGTCACCGTCCTGCCACTTGCCGCGGCTGAGGAATTGGTTCATGTCGCTGTTCTTGGGGCTTGCGACGTTGAGCGACACCCATGTCCAGGTGGGTGTGAGTTCCAATGTCCTCATGATGTTGGAGTTGGCTGTCATTGCGACGGGGTGGTCGTAGGATGCCACGATGCTTTCGGGCTGGTAAGTGATGGTGCGGTCGGTGCTGATTCCGTAGGTGATGCCTGATGTGGCATCCCAGAGACGGAAGAACAGGCCGGTCGTTTTTTTCTCGCCATGGACGGTGAGGTAGAAGAGTGCCTTGCCGTTCTGGTCGATGGTCACATGGGTGGTGCCGAGGCACTTGTCGTTCTGGTCGAAGGCTGCCAAGATGGATTCTTTGTTGGTGACGACGATGCCGCCGGTTTTCACTTGGGCTATCACCTGCATGTTGCTTTGTGCATTTTTGTTGTATGACCAGTCCGGGGTCGCTCCGAACTTCTTGATGGTGAGCATCAGGGGGTCAACCAGCCCTTCGTCGTTGCGCAGATAGAGCACTTGGTCGTAGGTGTTGACGTTGATGTCTTTTGACACGGTGATGTGGAGCGTCAGTGTCTCTTCGGGGAGGAGGTCGCCTTCTGTGCCTTCCTTGATGCTCATCCAGTTGGGCATGCCTTCGATGGTGTAGTTGCGGAAATTGCCTCCCTTGTTGCTGATGTCGATGCTGAAGGTCACATCTTCGGTGTCTGCTTCGGACAGTTCGATGGTCTTTTTCGATTCTGCCCAACGCACCATGTTCTTGTGGATGAATGCTGCCCACTGCACGGGCTGAGCCATCTCGTTGCCGTTCAGGTCTTCGATGCCCATGGCGGTGATGTGTACCATGGTGCGCTCGATGTCCTTGACTGGTTCAGCCAGTTCGATGAGGAGTTCGTTGTCTTTGGTGATGAAGTTGAAACGTAGGTCTTTCACCTTGCCTTTCTCTTTCATCGGTGCATAGATGCTGCTCGACTTGAGGTTGCTGGTGATGTATTCAGGTGAGGTGAAGGCTTCTTCTTTCACTGTCACATACTTTTGTTGTTCTGTGTCCCACCTGTTGGAGTAGTAGTTGGTGGAGAACTCGAGTTTTGTGCCTCCGCCGGAGATTTGCGGCACTTGTTCGCTGAAGGGGATGTAGGCATGCAGACCAACTTCTGTGCCGTCGCAACTTTCGTTCATCCGTTGGGCGATGATGTTTTGCGGCAGTGCCATGTCCCACAGCGTGATTTCGTCGATGTAGCCTTTCAGGGTGGTGATTCCCTGGCTGGCACCGGCGGCGTTGATCTTCATGCGCGCACCTACGTAGATGTCTCCTTCCCAATTGCCGATGTGGGAGGCGGCTGTCTGCCCTGAGAGGTCGCCGTCCATGTAGAGCGACACTAAGTTTGCGGTGTGATTGACCACCATGGTGAGTTGATGCCACTGGTCGTCGGCGTAGTTGCCGTGAATGTCTAACAGAATCAGGTTCTCTTTCCTCAACTGTATGTTGCCGTTCTCAATGCAGAGTTCTTGCGGCATGGTGCGACCGATGGGGAGTGGCGACAGCAGGGGGTAAACCACATTTTTGCTCAGTGCTTCGGTCTTGAACCAGAAGGACAGTGTGTAGTCTTTTTCTGATGTCAGGTCGGCAAAGATGCTGTTCTTCAGCGACTGCAATTTTGTGGTGCCTATTTTGAGTGCACGTCCTTCTGGCATCGCCCATGTGGCGCCTTGCATGCTGAGGGTGGCGCCTTGTGCTTTGTCTTCCAGTTCTGTTCCCTGACCCTCGTTCATCGGGTAGTAGGCACAGAGATCCACTTCGTAGCCATAGAGGCTCTTCCGCTCGGTGGCTGAGATGTCGGCAGGAGAGAGTGCTTTTGTCCACACACGGGTCTCCAGCAGGTTGCCATCCATCTGGTAGCCGAAGCGCATCTTGCCATTGCCCATGTAGGCACCGTTCAGTTGCTTGTTCTGGTCTGCCTCACTGTCGATGTTGGCATTGTTTACATAGAAGTGAACCTTGCCTGTTTTGTTGTCATAGACCATCACCACGCGCTGGAAGATGTTCCAGTTGAGGTCTGCCAGACTCTTTGACGTGAAGACCTCTTCGCTGTTTGAGGTTGTCTTCATGATGGCTTGCAGTTTTTTGTCGGTCGTCAGTGAGAATTCGATGCTGCATCCATCGGAGGTCTGATGGAGGAAGAGTCCTCGGTTTTTCTTGGGGCTGCTTGTCCAGTCGGTCTTCACCATCATGTCGATGGAGAAACTTTCGCCCGCGAAGTTCCGTTCGGCTTCTGACTCCAAATAGGTGTTCTCTCCACCGTTCAGATGGATGGATGTGGAGGTGTTGATGTCGCTGCTGTTGGGCTGGCCTGTCACTTTGAAGTTGTTGGTCTCCAGCAGGCGGTTGGCGTTGATTTTCTCGCTGAACACAAGTTTCAGGTCGTCTTCCACGCCTAAGATTCCGTTGGCGGGCAGCGGACTGCCGAACACCTGCGGACGGCGTGTGTCCTTGATGCCTGAGAAGACGGGCGAGGCTTTGGTCACGAAGTCATTGCCCAGACGGCTGTAAGTCACTGCACGCAGGTCGTAGTTGAGTTCCATGGGGTCGCTGGCACCATAGAAGGCATGGCTGATGGTGGTGCCTGTCAGCATGGCTTTTGTGCCTGTGGCTTGCTGATAGAGGCTATCGACGTTGTAGTAACTGCACAGGTTGGTCCAGCGCGATTCTGGCTCGGAACTTTGCTTGTACTGCAACTCCACATGGTCGAAGTTGCGGAAGTTCACATCGAAACCACTGATGCTTACGGGCATGTAGTAGAGTCCGCGGTTGTCCTGTGCCGAGTTGGTGTTCAGCACCCACTTGTCTTGTGGTGTGATGACTGCAATGGGGCTGGCGCTGGGCACGAAGTGGACGGAGAGGCTCACTGTGTCAGCCACTGACGGGTCGCACTGTGAGCGGAGTGCCAGGCGGATGTCCTCGTAGTCGTCCACCATGCCGGCACCGATTTCCAACACCTTCACCATTCCTGTGCCGTAGGGCACTACGACTGAACGGCCGCTGCCGAGAGGGGCGCCATCCATCACCAACGATGCACCTGCCTGGTTGGTCGGGTCGAGCGTCACGAGGTCGAACGAGCCTTCCTCACGCACGGTGCCTTCGTTGCTCAGCACGAGACTGAACTTGGCTTTTTCGCCGTAAGGCACACCGCTGATGACGTGTCTCTCCACTGTGATGCGTGGTTTCTCCACCTGTGCGGTGGCTGCTGACAGTGCGGTGCCAGGTGCATAGACTTGGGTGAGTTCGGCTGGCTCGTAGGGGCACTTTGTGGCACCACCGATGGTGCGGAAGATGTAGTTGCCTTTCGAAAGGGTCTTCCTCGAACTTGTGAAGCCTGCCACATTGATGCTTGAAGCCACTGTCTGCACATCGTGATAGACATCTACGCTCAGGTGGCCGTCATCATCGGTCTGCAACTGATAGCCTCTCACGGTCGTCTTGTTGGTCGTGTCGTCGTTGTTCGACACGTAGGTGGTATTGAGTTCGGGCTCTATCGACACTGTCGTGCTCGTCCCGCCCGTCGTGATTTCGATGTTTGTCTTTCCGTTCAGACCACTGAGCAGGCCTTGCAGATTTTCCATGCTTTTCAGTGCCTCTCCGCTGACTGTCTGCGATTTATTCGCTTTCCTTCCGGCACCATCATCTTCTACATATTTCACGGTCACGCTGGGGTTTTCCTGCTTCGACCACTTCGTGCTCCAGGCATCGACGAAGTCGGAGTTCGCTATCTTCTGGTTCAGTGCTTCGGTGCCAACGGAAAGTCCTCCGTTGATGATCTTGTTGAAATATGCCATACCCTGCTCGTCGTCGTGCCACTCTGTCACGTCCCAGCCCAGAATGGGTAACTGAAAATCGACCTTGTCGCTGCTGGAGAAGGATTCTGTATGGCTGATGGAGGTGCCACCCGTTACGGTGTGATTCTCCAGATAATAATTGACGTCGGACTTCACGCCGTAAGGGGTGCCAGCATCGAAACCATCCTCGCTGCGCTTGGTCTTTATGGCATCGACGGCATTGATGGCTACCACCTTCTCTATCTCGTTCATCATCACGATATATTCCCACTGGGCGATTTTCCGGTTCATGATGCGGATTGAGTCGCTCTGGGCGGCATCGGCTGCCAGATGTTTTTTCAGTCCGAGCACATTGACATACATCGGGGTGATGACCTCGTAGTTGAGGCGGTCACGATATTCGTCGTAGCGGTCGATGGAGATGTAGTCGTAGTCTTCATCGAGGTTGTCCTGTGCATAGCGTGGGTCGTCCTCCGAACGAAGAGAGAAGAACACGTTGCGACCCGATGCTGTGGCGGCTGCCTGTGCCTGTTCGCGCGTACCTTTATATATGTAACTGTTGCGCATGGTCTTCAGTTTCGGGATGAGCGTGTTGAGGATGTAGTCCTGCGTATAGGCGAAGTTTGATTTCACTTTCGGTCCCACCATGTAGTTGTAGTCGCTGATGAGGTAGTAGGGGGTTCCCATGGGGTTCTTGCCCTCGGCAATCAGATGGCACACGCCGTCGGCTTCAGCAAAGAGTCCGCCCTCTTTCAGCACTCGGTAGGTGGCCTCGTTGACAGCACGGATGTTGCGCACTGCACTGGTTGACGCCACCAGTTCGTAGCCGTAATAGACATCGGCATCGGCTCCTACGTGACTGGGGTCATCGCTTGTCTGTAAGCGTTCGTCCAGTTCGAAGTTGACAGAGCCTTTGTGGGTGACTTCGAAACCGATGAGCGGGATGTCCTTGGGGGATATCTCCCAGTTGGTCTTGGCTGACATTTCGGAACCTGTATAGGTGCCGGTTCCTGTGCCGGCGAAGACGCCCGACATGATGTGTGTGCCAGTCGTGTTCTTGACGCCTAACTTGAGTGTGAGGTCGGCACCGATGGCGAAGTTGAACGAACTGGTCGAGGTTGTATGCTTTTCAATCCAGGCATAACTTTTGCTGCCTGGAGGGTCGCGCAACACGCCTTCTAACGAGATGATGCCATCGGCACTCACCACGTCGTCGGTCATCTTCTGGTAGCCCATCACAAAGGCTTTCAGACTCGTTCCGTCGATGAACTGGCCATTGTGTTCCAGGGTGACGTCCAGATGGCGTAGGGCATTGGTGCCTTCCACATCATAGACGGTGTTTGCCACATCCACTTTGATGTCCACTGAGCCGGTGTTCTTTCCCAGCACACAGAGTGTGTCGCTCTGAACGGCGGCAAAGTCGTCGTACACACGCACCTTGCCACCTCGGAGAGGCACTTGGTCGAGTGTTCCGCTCTTGGTGCCGTTATAGTAGTAGTCTTCGGTGGCAGTGATGCGGAAGTTGTGGTTGCCCACTGGCAGCACGGGATAGCCGAAGGTGTAGGTGCCTGTCTTTTGGTCGTAGAGCGGCACGCTGATGTTGCTGCCTCCCGACAAGGCTGGTTCTTGATATGCCAAGTCGCCTACGTAGGGTAGTGCCTCGCCTGTGGTGGGGTCCACCTCCACGATGTTGACTGTCGGTTCACAGCGGTAGATGCGGTTGTAGATGGCTCTGTATTTGATTGTCTTGCCGTCGGCAGTGATGGTCTTCGTGGTCAGACAGTCTGTCAGGTCTATCACCTCTGCCACTTCTCCTTTCTGGAAGAGCGATGGATAGCCTTTGGCGGACACCTCCACCACCTTGTAGCGCACGGGCAGCAAGTCTGCCATGTATTCGCCTGTCGTGGTGTTGGGGCTGATGATTACACGGTGGCGTTCGGTTGTGACGGCGTTCTTCAGTTTGTCGGCAGTCGCTTCATGGGTCAGTGTGTCATGCTTCACGGTGAGGGCATCGTCCAGTTGGTCTTTCACCAACCAAGAACGCTCGTTGCCCTCCAGTTCCAGCACAATGCGCAGGTCATCGCCCAGGTTGTTTTCTGACAGGCCTAAGCCCAACGTCTTCTCTCCTTGGTCGCTACCGCCCACCACTCGACCGATGGTGCGCACCTTTGTCTGGTCCCAGAAGAAGATGTTGGCCTTCGACTCGGTGATTTCGATGGCATTTCCCTTGTTGTCGGCATAAAGTCCTCTATGCATGAAAGTGTGTCCATCTTTCTGTGCCATGATTTGCTTGGCACCCTTCACCACCTTGAAGGAGAAGGCACCGTCGTTGTCTGACATCACGGGGTTGCCGCTCTTGTCGAAGACGGTCTGTCCGTCCACCTTAAACGTGGCGCCATACACTGGCACGGTGGTCTGTGCGAAATAGACGTGTCCCGACACGTCGAACGAACCGCCGCAGATGAAGTTCTGATTGAGGAACATTGACTGCGATGCACTCATATAGACGGGGAACTGCACACGGTCGAAATCGGTGTAGGTGGAGGAGATGCGCACAATGTAGGGTGTGTCGGCATAGGGTACGTCAGGGAAGAGATAAGCACCCGACTGCTCTGTCTTTTGTGTCTCTATCACTGTTTCTGCACCATTCTTTTCCTGCACAAGTTTCACCGTCACGTTCGGAAGTCCTGTGCCGTCGCTGAAGGTGACAAAACCTGCAATGCGACCCGATGCTTTGCGCATGCCCGATGCGGTGAGCAGACGCGAATCGGGACCGTCGCTGCACTGGAAATATACCCCCAAGCGGTAGTCCGTCTGCTGACCTGCCACCACGTCGAAGTCGTCGTAGTAGCGTAGGTTCGGGTCCATGTTCTCCAATGGCTTCCAGGCTGCATCCTTCCACTTGTAGAGTTTGATGCTGTCCACCTGACTGATGTCGAAGTTCCATTGCAAGTGGATACGGTCTTGCAACGTGCCAGCAGAAGCCGTAAAATTGCTCACTTCGGGCATTTCCTTTACGGGCTCCACCAGTGGGGTGTAACCTGTTTTTACCTCTTTCATCACACCTGTGCGGTCGTTGGGGCTGAACACCAGCATGTATTTGTATTGGGTGCATGGGGCGAAGCCTTCATCGTAGTAGGCAACTTGCTCCGCATTGTTTTCACCTTTCGTATTGATGTCAGACACATCTATCTTCTTCAGAGCCACCTCGGGCAGCCCATTCCGATAGAAAGAGGCGACACGCACCAGGGTACTCTTCGCCCCGTCGGGTACGAAGGAATGGATGCCATCGACACCGATGTCGGTAGGTCTCCATTGTACCTTTACACGCCCGTCTGACTGCACTTCAGCCGAGAGGTCGGAAGGGGCAAACTGTCCGATGCTGCTGCGCTTGTCGGGCATGGTGCTTTCGCTCATGTAGCCTTCTCTGGCACCCACCGTCATTCGGTAGATGCGATAGCGCACACTGTTGTGGGTCGAGTCGCCAAAGCATCCCTGTTTGTCATCCTTGTATTCATAGTCGGTCTGTCCTTGTTTCATAGGCACATAGTCAAGGAGAGTCCATACCGCCTCCTTGTCCTCCTTTTCTGTGTCGTAGAGCAGACGCTCCACAGCCAGACCGTCGGTGGACAGCACATCCGTCTGGTCGGCATCGGGCACCGTCCATTTCAGCACCGTCGAGCCTTTCTCGCCCCACGAGGTCTGCAGATTGAAATCTTTGGCATTATGGAAGGCACCGAGCGAGACGACTTTCTGGTCCAGGTCAATGTAGCGATAGGCATTGTAGGGGGTCTGTGCCTGTACCTTCACGCGTCGTGCACGGCTGAGGGCGGGAATGAGCAACGAAAGGCCGTCTTCTGATGCCTTGCACTCGTTTGTGATGTCTTTTGCCTCTGTGCCATCCTCTGTCAGTTCTGTCACAGCCTTCAGCCGCAACTTCGCTCCAGTGGTGTTCGACACCACCATATTGTAATAGCCCGTGTTCTTGCCTGTAGGCATGAAGATGGGGTCGCTCATGAAGAGGTCGGGCTTCTTGTCTAATGTGACAGGACTGCCCGTCAACTCACGAGCGTCCAGATTGCGTCCCCAGTTCACGTGTCCGTTGATGACGAATTTGGCTGACTTGCCTGCCAGTTCGGTGGGATAGAACCAGTCGAACTCAGCCAGACAGCGCCCCTGTCCCTTGGGCTTCTTCACTGAGTAGGTAATCGTGCCTTGTCTGACAAAATTTCCGTCGTAGGTAACGCCGTCCACGGTCGATGTCGAGACGTTTCGGTCGTTGGTCAGCACCAACACACCATTGTCAACATTCCCGTTCTCACTTGGTGCAGCCGGACGGATATACACCTCAGCATAGTCATCGTCGGTATCGCTTTGGTCGTTCTGGTTGTAGATGGCAAAGATGTAGCGGCGATGGCCATCAATTTCTGCCCACACCCAGGCTCCGTCGGGATAGTCGCTCGTCTTGGCAATGTAGCCATTCTTGCCCGAAACTTGGTCGAGATACATCACTTTGATGTGTACGCAACCAGGTCCCTTGGGCGATACCATGAAACACAGCGTACTGAGACCAGGCTCGAAATTGTCTTCGGCTCGCAAGTTTTGTGGCACGACCAGCAATACGCCCAGCCAAAGCCATAGTAAGTGTCTTAATTTCATATTGATTTGCTTTTGGGGGTAAATTCAACTTTTAAATCGTGGCAAGGATACCAGACTTATTAGTCTTCATGTCTTTTTATGATTGTGCTTTTTAGATAGTCAGTGGTTTTGTTTCATTCAATTCTAGGCAAAGATACACAATTATTTTTTATTATTTAACAAAAGTGCGATTTTTTTTCAAGATGATTTTTCACATTTTTTCAATTATGTTTTGATGTCATGAAGAAAAAGTGTAATTTTGTGGCGTAAATCACTTTTTTACTAATCTAATAATTGACTATCAATCAAAACAGCAAGAATCATGAAAAGAAGAATTTTAGTGCTCGTTGCTGCCGTGTGTGTGGCAATGGGGATGGAAGCACAGTTCTTCCCGGGCTTTAATCCGCAGCAGGCAAAACTAAAAGCGCAGGAGGAGGCAGAGAAGGCTTATCAAAAAGGGAATGACTTTCTGAGGGCAAAGAAGTATGACAGGGCATTTGACCTCTATCAGAAGGCTGCCGATGCTGGACATGCGGGTGCGCAGTATAATTTGGGCACTTTCTACATCGAAGGAAAGGTGGTGTTGCAGGACTATGAGAAGGCAGTGTATTGGTTTGAGAAAGCTGCCATTCAGGGAGTGAAGGATGCACAGTACAATCTCGCAGCCATCTATCACCAAGGGGCAGGTGTGCCAAAGGATGAAGAGAGAGCACAGTATTGGGCAAGGGTGTATAAGGATATTGAGAAACTGGAGGTGAAGAAGGAAGAGCCACAGCCTAATTTCCCCTTCCCTCCAAGACCGCAAGAACCTGTGGAGGAAGTTCCAGACGAACAGGCTGAGTTCGAGGGTGGCCAACAGGCTCTGATGACTTGGTTGTCGCAGAATATGCAATACCCGGAAAAGGCTGTGGAGGCTGATGCTCAAGGTAGAGTGCTGGTCGGTTTCATCGTCAATCGGGATGGCAGCGTTGACGATGTGAAGGTAGTGAAATCGGTCCATCCCGCTCTGGACGAAGAGGCTGTGCGTGTGGTGAAAGCCATGCCTAAGTGGAAGCCAGGCAAGAAGGGCGGGAAGACGGTGCGTGTGAGATACACACTGCCGATTACTTTCAAAATGCAGGAGGCACCTAAGACGGAAGGCTCTGAAAGCGGCGCTGCTGCACAGTGAAAACCGTCACCCTGAGGAACGTCACAAACTCCGGATGTAGCGTGAACTCCGATAACTTCTTTAATTTTAGGAACGTATTTAATTTTAGGAACGTAACCTTACGAAACTTTATTCACTTTATTTGTTTTTTATGTAAAAGACTACACTTTTTGTCATTGGCTTGATGCTTGCCACAACTTTGATGGCAGGTCCAGTCGGCAAAGATGAAGCCAAGGTGAAAGCGCTGACCTTTCTTTATGGAAAGGCAGGCGGAAAGAGTGGTGTGGCAAAGGCACCGCGCCAACAGCAAGACTTGTCGCTGGCAGCGACAGGTGACGCGTACCACGTGTTTAATATCGGCTCAGGCGATGGCTTTGTCATCGTGAGCGGCTCAGACCTCACGCCCGACATCATCGGCTACACAGACGAGGGTGCGTTCGATGCACAGAACATGCCCGACAATATGAAGGCGTGGTTGCAAGGCTATGCAGACCAGATTGCTTATCTGGAGAAAAATGGCGTGTCGTCGGCAGCAGAGGCAAAGGGATTGCGCAAGGCTCCTGCAAGCGTGAAGACTCCGATTGCGCCAATGATTGAGACAGAATGGGGGCAGAGTGCGCCCTACAATTATCTGTGTCTAATTTGTCTAATAATATAAAGAAGAGAAAGCCGGCATGGGAACATGTCGGCTTTCTTGTTATTGGCGTTTGAGTTTGTTTTAGGTGGGGAAAAAGGTGATTTTAGTGATAAAAAGTGAAAAAAGTGTGTTTGTTGTCTGCTAACCCATATTTTTTGTGTAACTTTACCTCCGATTTTCTGAAAAGGAAGCGATAACAGATAATCGATAGTTAGAAAAATGATGGCAAAAAGATTTCTCACCTGCTGCATGGCACTGGTGCTTGGTGTGTCGGCTTTGATGGCTGACGCTCCGAGTGATTTCATTAATAAATATGAACTTTTTGTGGATGGCGTGGCTGCTCTCGACAAGGACAATACGTTGCCTGAAACGATGGACTCGCTGAAGTGTGTGTATAAGGAACTCACGAAGGAGTATAAGAGCGTGAAGAAGCAGATGACGCAGATTCAACTGGAGAAGTACTATAACCTGAAGGCTAAATACCAGAAGACCGTGGCGGTGTGGAACACGAAGCGAGGTGCCAAGGCTGTTGGCGGATGGGTGAAAGGAATCGTGAGGAAGAAGAAAAAGTAGGGGGGACAAGCAGCAGAACTGCTTGGAACAGTTGAGAGTTGACAGTTGACAGTTGAGAGTTGACAGTTGAGAGTTAGGGTTAAGGTTGGGGTTAAAGTTAAATTTAAAGATGAAATACATTACTTTGCCAGAGGAGAAGGTGCGTCGCCTGTCGTTTTATTTGGCGATGGAAGAGTGGGTGGCTCGTCATTTGGACGAGTCGGAGTGCTTCTTCATGTGGCAGGTGGCACCAACGGTCATCTTTGGTCGCAATCAAGTGATGGAGAATGAGGTGAATGTGGCGTATTGCCGCGAGAAGGGTATTCAAATGATTCGTCGGAAGAGTGGGGGCGGATGTGTGTATGCTGACGAGGGGAACGTGATGTTGTCGTATGTGTGTGATGGGGATAATGTGGGTTTCACGTTCAATAAATTCATCAATATGTTGCTGTTGGTGTTTCGACAGATGGGTGTTGAGGCTGTGGGAACGAGTCATAACGATGTGATGATCGGTGACAGAAAGGTGTGCGGAACGGCGTTCTATCATCTGCCTGGACGGAATATCGTGCATAGCACGTTCTTGTATGATACGGATATGGAGAACATGTTGCATGCCATCACGCCGAGTCGGGAAAAACTGCAACGGAAGGGTGTGGAGAGTGTGCGTCAGCGTATCACGCTGTTGAAGGATTATACGGACATGGGGTTGGAGGAGGTGAAAGCGCTCATCAGAAAGACGCTTTGTGTGGGGGAGAGGATGCTCACTCCGTCGGATGTGAGAGAGATTGAGCAGATGGAAGAGAATTATCTTTGAATAATGAAAGAATGAGGGGGCGAAAGATGAGGGGTGAAAAATGATATAATGATTATGACAGAGAATTTGGAACAGAAGGAAAAACGGACTTGTCTGTATGACAAGCACGTGGAATTGGGGGCTTTGATGTCTCCCTTTGGTGGTTTTATCATGCCCATTCAGTATGCGGGCATTGCTGTGGAACATCAGGCTGTGCGCGAGAAGGTGGGACTCTTTGATGTGTCTCACATGGGGGAGGTGACGGTTCGTGGCAAAGAGGCTGAGCGTTATGTCCAGCATATCTTCACAAACGATATTGCTGGTGCTCCTGTGGGGAAGATTTACTATGGGATGATGTGTTATGAGCATGGTGGCACGGTGGATGACCTCTTAGTGTATAAGATGGGGGAGAATGACTTCTTCCTTGTCATCAATGCCGCCAACATCGACAAAGACTGGGCGTGGATGCAAAAGCAGGCAACGGGTTTTGATATTGACTTGCAGAACCGTTCGGACGATTATGGACAGATTGCTGTGCAGGGTCCTGAGTCGGAACAGGTGATGGAGACGGTGCTTGGGATTCCTTGCAGCGAGTTGTCTTTCTATACAGTGAAGACGGTGGGCGATGTGATTGTGTCTCGTACAGGTTATACGGGCGAGGACGGTTTCGAGGTGTATGCTACTCCTGAGTATATTCGTGGGTGTTGGGACAAACTCATTGCCGCAGGTGTGCAGCCTTGTGGATTGGGATGCCGCGACACTTTGCGCTTCGAAGTAGGACTTCCACTTTACGGCGACGAACTTTCCGAGACGATTTCTCCCATCATGGCAGGACTCTCCACGTTTGTGAAGTTGGAGAAGCCTGAGTTTATCGGTCGGGAGGCTCTCCTGAAGCAGAAAGCGGAAGGCGTGGCAAAGAAATTGGTGGGCATCGAACTGGCAGACCGTGCGATTCCACGTCATGGCTATGCAGTGCTGAAAGATGGTAAGACAATTGGTGAGGTGACGACGGGATACCATACGCTCTCGACAGATAAGAGTGTGTGTATGGCACTGGTGGACCGCGAGTATTCGGCATTGGATACGGAGGTGGAAATCCAGATTCGGAAGAAGACCTTCCCAGGAAAGGTGGTGAAGAAGCGTTTTTATGAGAAACATTACAAGAAATAGAAATTACTAAAAACAGAATTGAATTATGGCAAAGGTTATTGAAGGACTCTATTATTCTGAGTCGCATGAGTACTTGAAAGTAGAAGGAAACATTGGTGTTATTGGCATCACTGATTATGCACAGCACGCTTTGGGCAATGTGGTTTATGTGGACATGCCTGACGTGGATGACGAGGTGGAGGCTGGTGCCGAATTTGGTGCAGTGGAAAGCGTGAAGGCAGCCAGCGATTTGAATTCTCCCGTAAGCGGTACGGTGGTGGAGGTGAACGAGGCATTGGAAGATGCGCCTGAACTCATCAACAAGGATGCTTACGAGAACTGGATCATCAAGGTGGAGATGAGTGACGAGTCAGAGCTGGAAAACTTGATGGATGCTGCTGCATACGAAGAGTTTTGTAAAGAATGAAAGAATGAAAAAATGAGGGAATGAAATAGCGATATGACACATGACAATATTATATACGATCTTAGTAAAAAGTTTGCACTAAGGGTTATAAAACTCTATGTGTTTCTGTCTGAAGAGAGAAAAGAATATGTCATGTCTAAGCAGAAATATCGCAGTGGAACAAGTATTGGGTAAATATTGCTGATAGCATAAATGCCCAAAGTAAGGCAGATTTTGTTAGCAAATTGAGTATATCCCTCAAAGAGAAACCACAGAGACAAAATATTGGCTCGAATTATTGCACGACTCTGGTAATATCAGTGATCAACAATTTGACTCTGTTGTGAATGATTTGAATGTCATTATTGGTACACTAATAAAAACGATTAAAAAAACGAAGGAAAATGGAATATAGGGATATTTTTCAATATTTCATTATTTCATTTCCTCATTCTTAAAATTTATGTATAAGTATTTTCCGCATACGGATGACGACCTGAAGGTAATGATGGAGAAGGTGGGAGTGAAGAACTTCGACGAACTCTATGCTCAGATACCAGAGAGTATCCGCTTCAGGGGTGATTATCAAATTTCTTCGGAAGAGGCTGAGACAGGAGTGCGCCGTGTGTTCGACCTGTTGGGCTCGCAAAATAAGCAACTGACTTGTTTTGCAGGTTATGGTGTGTATGATCACTATACTCCTTCTGTCATTCCCAATCTGTTGCAACGCTCAGAGTTCCTTACATCTTATACACCTTATCAAGCTGAAATTTCGCAGGGCACACTGCACTATATTTTTGAGTATCAAAGCATGATGGCTGAACTGACAGGTATGGACATCTCCAATGCCTCGATGTATGATGGCACTACGGCTGCTGCCGAGGCCATGATGATGGCTGTGGCTGCTGGCAAAAAGGTGGACAAGGTGCTGGTTTCGGAAGGGCTGAACCCTCGCACCCGTGAGGTGATTGACACATACGCTCTGCATCATGGCATCGAGTTGGTGACAATCCCTATGAAAGATGGCGTGACCGACCTCTCAACGCTCAAGGCTCAACTCTCAACTCTTGAGGGTGTGGCTGGCGTGATGGTGCAGCAACCAAACGTATATGGTATCGTGGAAGACTTCACAGGCTTCGCTGAGGCGTGCCATGAACAGAAAGCACTTTTCATTATGGACAGTGTCGCTGCAGACTTGGCAGTGCTGAAAACTCCTGCAGAGTGGGGTGCAGACATTGCAGTGGGCGATGGACAGAGTTTGGGCATTCCGATGCAGTTTGGAGGACCATACGTTGGCTATATGTGCTGCACGGAGAAACTGATTCGCAAGATGCCTGGTCGTATTGTCGGCATGACAAAAGATAACCGCAATCAACGTGCTTTTGTGCTGACGTTGCAGGCGCGTGAACAGCATATCCGTCGTCAGAAGGCGACGTCCAACATTTGCAGTAATCAGAGCCTGATGGCACTTTGGGTGACGGTGTATCTCTCACTGATGGGCAAACAAGGCATGAAGGAGGCGGGTCAACTCTCCTATGCAGGAGCCCATTATCTGTGTGATGAACTGCTGAAGACGGGACGGTTCCATCTGGCATACGACAAGCCTTTCTTCAATGAATTCTATGTGAAGTATGATGGCGATGTGGACGCCCTCTATCAGCGTTTTATCGATGCTGGCTTCTTGGGCGGCGTGAAACTGGAGGATGGTCTGCTCTTTGCCGTGACTGAAAAGCGAAATAAGGTTGAAATCGACGAACTTGTAAAAATTGCAGCGCTATGAATAACAAATTATACGGAAAACTGATTTTCGAACTTTCGAAAAAAGGGCGCGTAGGCTACAGCCTGCAAGGTAATGAATATGGCAATTACGAGATACCTGCTTCAATGCAGCGTGCAGAGGAAGCGGAATTGCCGGAATGTGACGAGTTGACAGTGGTGCGGCACTATACCAACCTCTCGAACAATAACTTTGGTGTGGATACAGGGTTCTATCCTTTGGGTTCGTGTACGATGAAGTACAACCCTAAAATCAATGAGGAGATGGCTGCACAGTCTCAGTTCCAGAACCTGCATCCCGAACAACCTGCCGACACGGTGAAAGGGGCGTTGGAGATGGTTGCGATGCTGGAGCATTCGCTGTGTGAACTTACGGGTCTGGCTCACTTCACCTTCAAGCCTTACGCTGGTGCGCATGGCGAGTTGACAGGACTCATGACCATCGACAACTATCACCGTTCGCGTGGCGACATGGCTCGAAAGAAAGTCATCGTGCCAGACTCTGCTCACGGCACCAATCCTGCCTCGGCAGCCGTGTGCGGATTGGAGATTATTGAGGTGAAGTCGTTGGCTGACGGTACGGTGGATTTTGACGATCTGAAACACATTGTAGCAGAGCAGGGTAGTGAGATTGCTGCCATGATGATGACCAATCCAAACACGCTTGGACTTTTTGAAACGCGCATTCCTGAGATTGCAGCACTCATTCATAATTGCGGTGGTTTGATGTATTATGATGGCGCAAACTTGAATCCGATGCTGGGTGTTTGCCGTCCTGGTGACATGGGCTTCGACGTGATGCACATCAATCTGCACAAGACGTTCTCCACTCCGCATGGAGGTGGTGGCCCTGGCAGTGGTCCTGTGGGAGTGCGTGAGGGATTGCAGGAGTTCTTCCCTGTTGTGTCACCTTATCATGGTAACTTCAGCGTGATGATGCGTGCTTATGCCTATATTCTTTCTTTAGGACGTGAACATGTGAAGGAGGTGGGACCTCTTGCCACGCTCAATGCCAACTATATCAAAGAGAGTCTAAAGGATGTTTACGAACTGCCTATCGATGGCTTGTGCTGTCATGAGTTTGTGTTTGACGGACTGAAAGATAAATCGACAGGTGTCACCACGATGGATGTGGCGAAGCGTTTGTTGGATTACGGCTACCATGCTCCGACCATCTATTTCCCCTTGCTCTTCCATGAGTCGTTGATGGTGGAACCTACGGAGAACGAATCGAAAGAGACACTCGATGAATTCATCGCTGTGATGCGTCAGATTGCCGAGGAGGCAAAGACGAATCCTGACGAGGTGAAGTCGGCACCGCACCATACCCCAATTGGACGTGTAGATGATGTGTTGGCTGCCAAACATCCTGTCACAACGTGGAGGGTGTTGAAGAATGAAAAAATGAAAGAATGCGGAAATGAAAGAGACTGATCTCATCATTATCGGTGCAGGACCTGGAGGATACCGTGCCGCCGAATATGCTGCCAAGAACGGACTGAAGGTGGTCATCTTTGAAGGTGACCATGTGGGGGGTACTTGTCTCAATGCGGGCTGCATCCCCACCAAGTCATTTGCCCGCGATGCGGAGATTATACAAACCTTGAATAATGCTGAAACCTTTGGTTTGAATGGATTGGATTATAACTTTGATATACAAAATGTTATTCAAAGAAAGGATGAGGTTGTTTCTTCGCTCCGTTCAGGCATTGAAACGCTGCTTTCTCATCCGAATATCACATTGGTCAAGGCTGAGGCGAAGTTTGTTGATGCCCATACGGTGATGGCTGCCGGTGAGGAATATACCGCCCCTCATATTGTCATTGCTACAGGGTCTGTGCCCAAGGCTTTGCGTTTGGACGAGCCTGCCAGTCGTCGTGTGCTTGACTCCTCTGATTTGCTGTCGATTGATCATCTGCCTGAGCGTCTCTGTATCATTGGTGCGGGGGTGATTGGCATGGAGTTCGCCAGCATTTTCAATGCGTTTGGTTCAGAGGTGACGGTGGTGGAATTCCTCAAAGAATGTCTGCCTGTACTTGACGCTGACATCGCCAAACGGTTGCGCAAGTCGTTGGAGAAACGAGGTGTGACCTTCCATATGCAGAGTGCTGTTACAGCCATTACCCATGACGGGGTGGTGTTTATGGACAAGAAAGGCAATGCCGTTACGGTGGAGACTGATGAGGTGCTGATGGCGGTAGGTCGTGCGCCTCGGGTATTTGACCATTTCAGCCGTGCAGGTTTTGAGTATTCTGAGCGCATGGGTGTTGTGGTCAATGAGCATCTCCAAACTACTGTCCCACATATTTATGCTATTGGTGATGTGAATGGTCGCCAGATGCTGGCTCATGCTGCTGAGATGCAGGGTATTCATGCGGTCAACCATATCTTGGGAAAGGCTGATGAGATTCGTCTTGACATCATGCCTGCCGCCATCTTCACCCAACCCGAAGCGGCATGTGTGGGATTGTCTGAAGACTGTTGCAAGGAACGAGGCATTGAGTATGTGTGCAAGAAATCTTTCTGGCGTGCCAATGGCAAGGCGCTTGCGATGAATGAGTCGGAAGGATTGCTCAAACTGATGGTTTCACCGCAGGGGGGCATTCTGGGCTGTCATGCCTATGGTGCTCATTCTGCTGACCTTATCCAAGAGGTGAGTGCGCTGATGTGTCGCAACACCACTGTGGAGCAGTTGGCGGCTATTGTCCATATTCATCCTACACTTTCAGAGATTTTGCAATCTGCAGCAGAGCAGTAATTCTTGGAAGAATATTACCTGTTATTATCAATATCAATTTATTATCTAAATGAAAAAGACTTTGTTTTTTATGTTGGCCTTTTTGCTGACAGGTGTTTGGGCATTGCAGGCACAAACGGCAAGGCAGTTTACGATTGACCTTACGGAAGACGGAAAGGCACAGATGGTTGCCTTTCTGCCTGAAAAACCTTCAGGGAAAGCCATTGTCGGCATACCGGGTGGTGGTTATTCGGTGTTGTCCAACACCCACGAGGGTACCCAATGGTCGGGGTGGCTCAATGAACGTGGTATCGCATATTTTGTGGTGAACTACCGTTTGCCGAATGGAGACCGCACTATTCCAATTGGTGATGTAGAGAAGGGTTTCCGTATTGTTCGCGATTCTGCAGCCGTATGGGGCATTCAGCCTCGTGATGTGGGCATCATGGGATTTTCGGCAGGTGGACACCTTGCATCCGTCATCTCCACCCTTTCTCCCTATGAAGTTCGCCCCGATTTCACGATTCTTTTCTATCCTGTCATTTCGATGGACGAGCGAGTATCTCACGTTTATTCCTGTCGCAATTTCCTCGGCGAAGATCAGAAGAATCCTGAAATGGTGCGCAAGTATTCGACTCAGAATGCCGTGAAGCGCCATTTGACTCCTCCTGCTATCATTTTCATGTCGAGTGATGACAACCTCGTACCCCCTGTGACAAATGGAGTGGAGTATTATCGTGCAATGCGTAATGCCGGTAATGAGTGTGCCATGCACATCTATCCTACAGGTGGTCACGGATGGGGGTTCGGTCCCTGGTTCAAGTATCACAACCAGTTGGTGGCAGAACTGGAGGCTTGGCTTAATGCACATCCTGGTCCCAATCCTGATGCTGTGCGTGTGGCATGCATCGGAAACAGTATCACCGATGGACACGGCATTGATTTGGCACCTGTGAATGGCTATCCAGCCCTTTTGCAACAACGGCTTGGAAAGGATTACTGGGTGAAGAATTTTGGTGTGAGTGGACGCACCTTGCTGAATCATGGTGATGAACCTTACATGAAGGAGACGGCTTGGAAGGATGCTTTGGCATTCGATCCCGACATTGTTATCATCAAGTTGGGAACCAATGACTCAAAGCCTCAGAACTGGAAATATGCCTCGGAGTTCAAGCAGGACCTTCAGCAGATGATCACGACTCTCTGCCCTGCATTGGCACAGACTGCGAAGAAAGGTAAGAAGACGAAAAATGCCCAGCCTGTCAAGCCCCAGATATTCCTCTGCACCCCCATTCCTGCTTTCAAATCATCTTGGAACATCAATGATGCAATCATTGCTAACGAGATTATCCCTATCCAGCAGGAAGTGGCACAGCAATATGGTTTGCAGGTGATTGACCTCCACACCCTTTTTGCCAACGATGCTGACAAAGTGCAAGATGATGGCATCCACCCCAATCAGGCTGGAGTCCGTCGCATAGCAGAGATTGTGGCTGAGGCTGTGAAGAAGTAAGTGACAGCCGCTGTCTATATAATGTAGGCGCCCGTAAAGTCGGAACTTTACGGGCGCCTGTGTGTTTACGGCATCATGCCGTTTTTATCCCGAATCGGTCATTAGGCCACTTCGTGGCTCTGTCGTAAAACAAATTTGAATAATTATCATAATTTCACCCACTAATTTCTATAATTATGATAATTTGTGGATAAAATTATTTTAATTATG